>Ga0115551_1000013_pt1 | contig 166644 bp, 148 predicted proteins | sample COGITO_mtgs_1103_FD_87179 | JGI IMG/M metagenome (GOLD analysis project Ga0115551, IMG submission 87179) | Pelagic marine microbial communities from North Sea - COGITO_mtgs_110321 | ecosystem: Environmental > Aquatic > Marine > Epipelagic | place: Germany:Helgoland, sampling site Kabeltonne... | reverse complement strand
TAAGATACTTTAGTGAAGTAAATCTCTCAGGTATTTTATTGCGAGAAGTTCCGGAATCAATGCCCGAAAGTGCAAAAGAGTTATCTTGGTATCAACCTATTTATAATGTTGCAAAACATTATCGTTGGTCAGTTGGTATACATTTGCCATTTTCAGATACTAGTTTTAATGTTCCGGAGGATGTTAATTTTTCTATTGTACCGTCTACTTGTTCAGTGTCTGATAGTTCATGTGGCAAAGACATTTCTAAAGCATTGTGGAAATCGATGAGTACTGTTCCCCCAGTAGGGAATGGCTTTAATTATCTAACGATTCCAGAAGAAACAACACCTGAGTTAGTTCTTGATACACTTTCAAACTTAAGAGCCTAGTACCTAAAGCAACCTTTTTCGAGAGTCAAAATGCGTATTATCGATTTTCTCGAAAATAGTCCGGCTTTTAGTAAAGGTGATGCGCAATTTATTGATATCAATAACGACTTCTCACTAAGTTATCGAGAAATGTTTAATATTGCACAGCATGTTGCCATGCAATTAAAAGAAAAGGGCGTTAAACAGCAAGATATTGTTGCGACCTACGCACCAAATTCTATTGCAACTTATTGCTGTATCTTTGCCATTTCTGAAATAGGTGCAATATGGTTGCCACTCAATCTTCGAAATACCATTGAAGCAAATTTAAAATTGCTTAAAAAATCTAATGCAAGATTGCTTTTTGTTGACTTAGATATTCTTGATGCTAATCATCAACTTGTTGTTCAATACAACAATGAAAATTGTTTATCATTTACGGGTAAGAAAATCGCAGGGATTGACATCCAAAATTTTAAAAATGAATTCATTGAACAAGCGGAAGAAAGACTAATAAGGGGAAATGATCCTGATTTAATAAGCTTATTTCCGACCGGTGGAACGACGGGTGATTCTAAATTAGCAGAGTGGAGTTATTTAACGTGGCAGTCAATGGTGTCGATTCAGAATAAATTAATGCCTATACCGGATATTGCTTCCTCTTATCTTGTTAGCGCTCCAATTACACATGCAGCTGGGGTAGCATCATTTGCGCTTATATTACAAGGTTCAAACATCATAGTGATGGAAGGTATGACTCCAGATGTTATATTATCTATTATCGAAAAACACAAAATTACACACTTATTTTTGCCTCCGACCGCGATTTATATGTTGTTAGCACACAAGGGTGTGAATAATTATGATTATACAAGTTTACGTTACTTTTGGTATGCCGCTGCACCAATGTCAGTAGAAAAACTTAAAGAGGCTATTGATGTTTTCGGTCCCGTGATGGTTCAAACTTATGGGCAAGCAGAGTCACCAATGGTTTGTACCTTTTTATCTGCTGAAGATCACGTGGATGCGGTTGAAATGGATGATTTTTACAAGATTCGGTCCTGTGGTAAAATTGCACCACAAATTGAAGTGGTTATTTTGGATGATGATGACAAAATTCTTCCTCTCGGGAAGGAGGGTGAAATTGCTGTTAAAGGTGATTTATTAATGCGTTGTTATTTTAATGACTCAGAAGCAACAAATGAAATACGTGTAAATGGTTGGCAGAAAACGGGCGATGTTGGCATCTTTGATAATGAAGGATATTTAACGATAGTTGATCGTAAACGCGACATGATTATATCGGGTGGTTTTAATGTTTATCCAGGAGAGATTGAACAACTCATTTGGGGGCACTCGTCAATAAAAGACTGTTGTGTTATAGGTATTCCGGATGAAAAATGGGGTGAGCAAGTCACAGCTGTAGTTGAGTTAAAAGACCCAAAAGTTAAACTAGATACACAAGAAATTATTGCACTTTGTAAACTGAAGTTAGGTAGTGTTAAGTCACCTAAAGAAATATTGATTTGGGATGAGCTACCACGTAGCCCAGTAGGTAAAGTATTAAAAAAAGAAGTCCGTAAATATTTTTGGGAAAAAGTTGGTCGTAAAATATAGATTCAAATTTTTATTTTTCATATTTTTAATTCACTGTTCTAGGTGGAGAGGGTAGCTCAATGGAGATTAGTATAGTTGGTGCACACAACACTCAGTTTGGTGCATTTGTTAAGCGTGATAGAGAGACGGGTAAAGTAGAAGATTTAAAATCATTCTATGAACTGATAGTAGAAGCGGGTGCCGGTGCGATTGCCGATGCCGGTCTAGAAGCAAAGGATATTGATGCTATTTGGTTGGGCTCATGTTCACCTTCATTGTTTGTCAACCAGGAACATGTTGGCCCACTGGCTCTAGAAATAGACCCTAAGGGTTTACTTTATAAGCCAACAACAAGAACAGAAGGGGCTTGTGCAACATCTTCGATAGCTATTTATAACGCAGCCTATGCTGTTGCTAGTGGACGATTTAAAAATGTACTCGCTCTTGGTGTGGAGAAGATGAGTCTGCTTGATACGAAAGGTGTAACGCATGCGTTGGCGTGTAGTTCATATTGGCCTGATGAAGGTTCTATCGGCGTTACTTTTCCAGGATTGTTTGGAGAACTTGCTAAGGCATATCAAACAAAGCATGGTCTGAGTGATGAAAAACTGCGTACTATGTTTGCCCATGTCGCTGCGCAAAATTATCGTAATGGTATTCAAAATCCTTTGGCCCACTTTGGGCCGGGTAGTTTACCCGATAAAAAGCAACTGCTCTCTGCAAAAGCAATTCTTGATTTACCTGATTCAGGTAAAGGTAGTAATCCATTGATTGCTCCGCCGTTACGACTGCATGATTGTTCATTAATTTCGGATGGCGCAGCAGCTGTCGTACTCACATCAACTGATAATGCCAAAGCAAACTTTAAACACGCTGTTGAACTTTCAGGGATAGGACATGTGACGCAACGAATGATGATGAGTGAACGTAAAGAGACACTGCATGAACTTCAAGCAGCGAAACATGGTGTGCAACAAGCTTGTGCTGAGGCTGGAGTGCAGGTGACAGATATTGACATGGCTGAAGTTCATGATTGTTTTACTATTAATCAAATGCTATGTGTAGAAGCAATGGGTTTATCAGAGCAAGGTCGTGCGGGACATGATTTTATGGAAGGGAAATATGATGCTGATAGTGAGTGTCCAATAAACCTTTCAGGAGGACTTAAATCTAAAGGACACCCCGTTGGTGCAACAGGTGCATCAATGCATGCACTTATGTATAAACAGTTAACGGGCACACCCATTGGAGTGGCAGTAAAAGGACAGCCGGAACTCGCAATGACAGTTAATATTGGCGGCTCAGGTGTCACAAATTGTGTATCTGTTTTGCGTCGAATTCAGTAAAAGTTAACGGGATTATAAAATTAATGAGAGATATTCAATGAAGGCAGCTGCATTCAAAACCATGGGCCCAGCAGATAAAGTGTTGGAGATCATGGAGCTTGACCAACCTATGCCAATCCATGGAGAGGTACTCGTTCGTCTGAATTGTTCAGCGGTAAATCCTTCAGATGTAAAAAAACGCAACGGGGCTTTCCCTGATCTACTAAAAGATGGGTTTATTATTCCCCATAGTGATGGAGCTGGGATTATTGAAGAGGTTGGACGTGGTGTTCCGTCATCAAGAATTGGTGAGCGAGTATGGGTCTATGAAGCTCAGTATGGTCGACGTTTTGGTACTGCTGCAGAATATGTCACAGTCAATTCGAATCGTGCAGTTTGGCTACCCGACAGTGTTGATTTTGAGGTGGGTGCCTGCATGGGTATACCGGCAATGACAGCGCATCGCTGTGTCTTTGCCGATGGATTAGTCGACGGTCAAACTCTTCTTGTGACGGGTGGCGCGGGAAGAGTCGGTCATTATGCTATTCAATGGGCAAAATATGCCGGTGCAACAGTCATAGCGACTGCTGGTAATCCTGCAGCAGAAGCGCATTGTTATGCTGCAGGTGCCGATGCTGTTTGTTCTCATCAAGGAGAAGACTTACTGAGTACCGTAGCTGAGTTAACTGAAGGTAATGGGGTAGAACGTATTGTCGATGGAGAGTTTGGTGGTAATTTGCCTATATTACTCGATGTCGCCGCTACGAGTGCAACGATAGCAACCTATGCCTCAATGCAAGTGGCAGAACCTACATTACCTTTTAGAAGAATGTTATTTCAGGATTTAACTATACGCATGGTCTTAGTCTATGCAATGCCTGAGATAGCAAAGTATGATGCAATTGAAGACATCACCGATCTTCTAGATGGAAAAATGTTACAACATCGAATTGCTCATCGAGAGAGTCTAGAAAATATTGCGTCCGCACATCAGAAGGTCGAGCAAGCTGGTTTTTACGGAGTGGTGCTTGTTGATATTGATTAATGTAACAATTTTGAAATGTAGTTACTTTAGATTGCAAGATTTAGTTTGGCTCTGCTGTATAGTTTGAAAAAAAACAGAAATGAAAATCATCATCACTTTCTTTTAACGTGGGTTTTTTAAATTATATTTTTTCATCTTATGATATAAAGTTCCCTTCGCTATACCCAAGTGTTTTGCAGCTTGTGTGATGTTTCCACTAAATTCGATAATCGCATTCTCAATTGTTTGTTGTTCAGCAATATCTAGACTTGATTTTGTCTTTTGGACCTGACCTTGCTCAGTTGATGCTACGTTAATAAGTGATTCACCCGGTCTATATCCTGCAGGTAAATCTAGAGTGGTTAGATTTTGATTTGCAGACATGTAACACATACATTCAATCACATTGACTAGCTCTCTAATATTGCCAGGCCATTCTCTATTTTTTAGTGCTGTGATTAAAGAAGCACTAATTCGTTTAGGTATAATTTTTTGAGAAGTTCGTGTTTCTTTTAAAACAAGTTGCGCAATTTCTTCAATATCATCTTTTCGTTCTGATAGGGGATCAAGCCCAATGGCAACCGTCGATAAACGGAAATATAAATCTTTTCTAAAACGACCTTCAGAGACTTCTCGTTTAAGGTAGCTATTTGTTGCAGCAATAAGTCTAAAGTCGACTGGAATAGGAGCGATAGCACCAACACGATGAATTTTTCTTTCTTGCAGTACCCTAAGAAAAACAGGTTGGAGATCAAGTGGCATCTCACCAATCTCATCTAGGAATAATGTTCCACCGTTAGCAGCTTCAATTTTACCCATCATGCCGCCTCTTTTAGCGCCGGTGAAGGCACCTTCGACATGACCAAACAATTCACTACTCAAAATATCTCTGGTGAAGGCACCGCAATTTAAGTCAATGAATGGACCGTTAGAGAATTTACTTGATTCATGTATCGCTCGGGCGAACATTTCTTTTCCTACACCGGTATCACCTAATAACAATACGGGCAGGGGCGTATTAGCTGCTTTGCGGGCTTTTTCTATACTGGCTTTAATTGATGCACTTTGTCCAGATATCTTTTCAAAAGCTTCTGCTTCAATGTTAATTGCTGGAGTCTTAAAAGGTATATTTATTCGTTTTGAGGAGCGGTTGCCTATAGGGAGTTCTATTTTAAAACCTATAATTTCATTCTTATCCTTAATAGGTTCAATCCAGTCATCTAGAAGCCATAGTCCTGCATCATGGGGGTAGATGATTTCGTCTCCGCCAAACCGTTCTAGTGATAAACGAGTCTTAAGAGAAAGGTCATACTCTATATCAAGAGATTTGAGTACCGAGCAAGTGTTTTGAGAATGGTCAATCACTCTTCCTTGTTTATCGAATAATATCTTACCATTATTTCGATGACTATTTTTAAAATCACATTGACTGTTCTCTTTAATAAGATTCCACTGATCAGATGTATTTTTAGCAAGCGATAATTGAATTTGGTTAGCCCATGACACAACTAGAGGGACATGAAATTTGTCAAATGAATCAGACAGGCCAGAGATATCAATCACGCCGACTAATTGATTGTCATATGGATCGCTAATGATTCCAGCGGTACAAGTCCAACGCTTAAAACCTTTAATAAAGTGTTCTTCTCCATGAACTTGTGTCGGCAGACCGGTCGCTATTGCGGTGCCTACTGCATTTGAACCGGAGACAGTTTCTTTCCAACCACTACCAGGTACCATTCCAATTCCAACAGCGTTTTCAACACATTCTGGATCTCCAACAACATCAAGAATAACGCCATCATAGTCAGTTAGAATTAATATGGATTCAAGATCGCGCAAAAGCACTCTAGCCTGAGTTGTTACTGGCCGTGCGCATCTCATAAGACTGTGATTATTCTGGAGTAAGATATGTAAATTACCCTCGGTAGCCAGAAGTGGTGCCGCTGTTTGTTTAGGGTTAACGCCTTGAGAGAGACAACGCTGCCACGAGCTAGCTATGAACTCACGCACAGTCAGATTTTTTGATTTTCCTCCCGATGAGTTGAAAGTATCCCATGCTTGATTGATATCCCTTTGAGAATATGAATGCGTATTCAGATCTGTTTCTTTTCTTATCTTATTCATGAAATGAGTGTTTCACCATTCTCTTATGTAAAAAAATTATCAGGAATACAACAGGATGTTAATTTCTGAGGTATTAACTATTGCTTTGTGTTGTTGCATAGATATTACCATTATTCATTAACTCACACAAAACAGGTTATTTACTCAGGTAAACAGTTAATATATATGGAAATTTTGAATGATAACTTTAATTATTTTGAAATTAATAAAATTTTACAGCAAATAATTAAAGGAACCGTTCTATGATAGGACACAATCGTTCCTATATAGCTCGATAAATTAAAGCTTAGAACCGAGTTTAAAAAAATTTAATATATGATTATCAGTAGCTTAGCTTCATTTTAAAAGCGATATCTTCTTTTGGCATAGAACTTGTTGCTACCTTGCTAGATATATTTCTAAAAACTAATCTTCGTCTTATTGATAATGGTGATGTAGTTTTGATGATTTAAATTTTTAAAACTCTTTAAGGGGGAGGAATGAAAAAATATAACAGCAATATTTTGAAAACCATGGGTTTTCTATTGTGTTTCGGAGGAACATTTGCGACAAGTTCTGCATTCGCCGACGGTCATCTAGCAAGTGAGCCTTCTTGTGATACGTGTACAGGCGGCTATGGTGAAGAATGGAGCTGGCAAATCAGTGGTTACGCTCGTACATATTTCGGCATGGGTCTTGAAGACCATGAAGAAACGCCAGAAGATGACAAATTTGACCTTACAATGGCTCGGGCTACTCTATTAATAGACACAGACATCTATACAGGCCCAGTTTCATGGAAAATCGTCAGTCGCTTTGATAGAGAGTACAAGACGGATTACATGGATAGCCTCCAAAGAATCACAGCGGGTACAAGTACTGCTGGTGAAGCTGGTAGTTCTAACAACTACATGGATCAATACAATACAAACCATTTACAAGAATTCTTTCGCGAATATTACGCTGACTTTTCGTTATTTGACGGTAAGTTGAATATGCGTGTAGGTAAGCAGCAATTGGTTTGGGGAGAAAGTGATTTCTTCCAAGCAATGGATTTGGTGCATGGTTTTGATTATCGTTGGAGACTCTTTTTTGAGAACAACGAAGATTGGCGTAAACCACTATTTTTAGTCAATTTTGATCTCGATCTCTATGACGAACTTGGTGGTTCATTAAACTTCTTCATCCGACCAGGACTTGATCGTGATGATGATGTGGGCAGCAACTACAATATTGAGGGTGGACGTTGGATTCCACATCCGTATCGTGGTGTAGATTTCACCGCGTTCACAGACTATAACGCAGACCACACAGACGGTTCACAAGATGATCCGACATTCGGTTTTCGTTGGAACAGTGAAATTGGTTCAATTGGTTACTCTGTCGCGTTCTTAAGAACTTTTAACCCAACGCCGATGATGAACCCAGCTAATAGTGCTTCCACGGCTCTCTTTGGAGTTGATGGCACGCAGAGTCATTTTAGTGAAGCTGCAGAAAACGGTGTGTTGGGTGATTGGATTTATCCACACATTAACGTTTTTGGTGTGAGTGCAAACGGTTATGCTCAAGCGATTGATTCAACGTTGAGTGCCGAAGTAGCGTTCATTCCAAATAAACCTTTTAACTTTGGTCAGTTAGCATCAGATTTACCTGGTTGGGGCGGCATTATAGAGAAAGATACATTAGTCACTATGTTCCGTATTGATAAGGAATTTAAGTTGGGTAGATATATTGGGACTAACCGCCCATCACTTTCTAGTGTTCAGCTTTTCGACACATGGATACTCGATCACAGCGACAGCGATGAAATCGTTGAGTTTGCTTCTTTTGGTGCACAAAAGAGAGAACATACGGCCTACTTGACTGTATTCACCCTACTAAATTTCAAGCGTGACACAATTAATCCTATGTTTGTTGCTGGTACAGACTTGAGCAACGGTGGTGGTTTTGGTATCGCTGCAGTTGAGTTTGTCTTTGGCGACGATTGGCGTGTGAAGTTAGAAGCTGATCTCTGGTGGAATGATGGTGATAAAAAGAATACAGCATCAGACAATATCGGGTCTGGCTTTAACAATCAAACATCGGGTGTAGGTGGTACATTAGCCGCCGGCACTTCGAACCCTCTTGGTTTTCGTGAAGGTAACGCATCGCTATTTGATTGGTTTGCCGATGATAACCAAATTGTCTTGAAGGTTACGAGGCAGTTCTGATCTAAGTAGTAAAAATATGAAAAATGATTTAACCATAATGCCCTGCAGTGATGCAGGACGATTTTAAAAAAGGTAGGAGTATTTATATATGTATATGAAAATATTAGCTACATCAGTAGTATCTTTGGGGTTGCTCGTTGGCGCTCCCCTGAGCTCTATTGCTGAAGAAATGCCAGAAGGCACAATCATTAATGCCGCAAACCTGGATAGTGTTATCGATATGACATTTGAAGGTAAGCGTGTAGGTGACATGTTGCCAGGCAAGTATGAGTGGATGATTCGTAATCATCATTTAGCAATACCTGTTCGTCATTCAGAGCCTGTGCCAATGGATGAAAAGTACATGTCATGGACTCAGAAGAGCAAGGAAACTGTAAAATTTAATCCAACTGACCGAACTGCAACTGGTTGGACAGCAGGGATGTTCTTTGATCCACAAGATGTGAAGATGGATGATCCGCATGCAGGAGACAAGTTGATCTGGAATTTGCGTGGACCTACATATGGTGCCACTATGGATCTTCGTCACATTTCATGGGTATTCTTGGACGCCACGAAGGGTATGGAACGTATCCAACGTTGGTGGGCTCAGCGTTACTATATGGAAGGACGTCTAGATGGCGGTCCTATTTCTGAAGGCGATGGCAGTATCATGCAAAAAACTGTTTTGGTTGCTACCTATCCTCAGGATATTAAAGGTTTAGGTATTTTCCAGATCCGTTATAACGATCCTACTTCAAAAACACCAGATGACACTTGGGCTTATTTAAAGTCTGTTCGTCGTGCTCGTCGTTTGACGGGTAGTTCTTGGATGGATCCAATTGGTGGTACCGTGCAATTGTATGATGATTGGGATATTTGGGATGCGGTTCCTACCAAATATCAGTCTACTAAGTTGCTAGGTCGACAATGGATATTCGCAATTGCGCATGCACCGCTTATGACTGTTGACTTAACGTACAAAAACACCATTAAAGAGTTCCCCGCTGTAGGCATGGACATTCCTCCACACTTTTTCCCTGCGCCACAAGTGCAGTGGGAGCCACGTGAAGTATTTGTAATCGAGGGTGTTCCACCAGTCGAACATCCATACAGTAAGAAAACTGTTTGGATGGAAGTTGATTATCCGCGCCCTTACTACGGAGAAGCACTTGATCAAAACGGCAAATTTTGGAAATCATTTATTTTCCAAAACCGTCGTGACGTTGGCGATGATGGATACTTATCCACTATGCCAGTTGTTGGTCACATCATCGATTGGAAGGCTGAGTTCTCTACAACATGGTCATCTAACATGAAGGCTAACCCAGCGGGTGTTGAAGCGGACGATGTGACTCTTAAAAAGTTAATCAGTATCGCAAAATAAGAATAAATTAGTTTTAATATTGTTCTCCCCACAAAGGTGACTGCTGGATAATTCTTTTCTAGCAGTCACCATTTTTATTTAGGGGTGTATTCAAAAACAAATGACACGTTAACCATTAAAAGGATTACTAATGTCTTTTTAGATTCTGATGGTTAAGAAACACATTATGAAGAAGGGTCGTTATGAATATGTCAGAAAATAATACTGCAGTAGAAAAAACATCCGAAATATCTAATACTGCTGAATCAATTGTGCAGAAAATAGCAAAACTTATTGTATCTATAATGCCTTGGGCGATTGTAAGTACATTACTGTGGGCTGGTATTTTCATTAAACCTACAGCAGTAATAGAAGAAGTTATCCCGCCGGTGATAAATGTCCGAGACAATATTTTTGGTTTGAGCAAAGTGAATTCTGATGTTTACATGGCTGTTGGTAATTATGGAAAAATTATAATATCAACGGACAAGGGTAAAAGTTGGGAGAGTCAAACTGCTCCGACAGTATCACATCTGCAAGATATCACGTCTTGGGACGAAAATAATTCAGTGGCAGTAGGAAATAATGGTGTGACCCTCAGGACTAGTGATGGTGGTAAAAACTGGATTGAAGTTGAGTCACCAAAGTCAGAAACTGCGAATAAGCTACTGCGTGTTCATTCCTACCCCGATGGTGAGGGTTGGGCGGTAGGTGAGATGGGTATGATTCTTCAATCGCTTGATTATGGTGAAACGTGGAAACAAATGCGTGAAGAAGAAGATGTCTTCATGAACGACATAGTTCGAGTTAACGACACTACACTTTTTATAGCTGGTGAATTTGGTCTCATATTTAAGAGTGCTGACAATGGTCAGACATGGAAAGATACTCAAACAAACAGTCCTAACAGTTTTACTGCTGTTGCGTTTCGTTCACCTCAGGAAGGTGTCGTTGTAGGACTGGGCGGTTCAATCGTCGCTACAAGTGATGGTGGTGAAACTTGGACTTATATTGACCCTAAAGTTTCTGGTATGACGGAACATTTAATGGATGTAGATTGGTCTGATGAAACAAACGAGTGGGTCGCTGTGGGTAATAAAGGTAAGTGGATAAAATTTTCAGCAGATATGACTCAGTTTGATTCAAGAAATTTGTCAGACACAGATTTAACTTCACACACAGAATTGGCTATTGATGGTGGTAGCTTTTTGTCAGTTGGTCAAACAGTAGGCGCAATGGAAATTAAGTCAAATGCATGGACATTGTTTGCTGATTAAATCTATTAAATTCAAATAATAATAAATAATTAGGGGTAGTCGAAGATTTTTATTTCGGCTCGTTGGAGAAAGAAATGTTAGAGAATTTGGCACTATTTTGCATGAGACATCGAAAAGTAGTTCTTGGACTGGTTGTTTTTTTGACAGCTATATTGGCAAACTTTGCCTATAAAATAGATGTTAAAACAGTATTTGAAGATTTACAGCCTGGTTCGCATGAATACATTAAAGTTCATGAGCAGTTTAAAGACACTTTTGGTGGTACTAATATTATGACCTTCATGGTTCAATCTACCGAAGGTGATATCTTTCAAATGCCTGTATTGAAGAAAATACGGGATCTCACTAAAGGATTGTATTCAATTGATGCCATCAATGAATTTCAAATTTTTTCTATAGCCGGTAAGAAACTCAAAGAGACTCGAGCTTCTACAGTTGGTATTGAAAGTTTTCCGTATATGTGGCCAGAATTGCCTGAAACTCAAGCAGATATTGACTACATGAAAGAAGCTATACTTCGTAGTCCCTTGGTCTACGGCCCTTTCGTATCGAAAGATTTAACAGCAACACTTATTACGGTTGATTTTTTTGATAATTTACTTGATTTCAACCTGGCGTATGAACAAGCTTACGATTTGGTCAAACAACTTGATGATGAGACTGTCGATATAAGTTTGGTAGGTAATCCGATTTTATATGGCTGGGTAGACCATTACCTGCCAGAAACAATGAAACTTATTAGTATAGCTGCATCAATATTTCTTGTATTACTGTTTGTTATAAACAGAACTTGGCGTGGGACTATTTTACCGCTGTTGTCTGGTGCTATTAGTGCTATATGGGCGTTAGGTGTGGCGCAACTCTGTGGTATTCACTTTGATCCGCTTGTTGTTGTTGTTGCTATGTTGATAACTGCTAGAGCGGTATCTCATTCTGTACAGATGATGACGCGATATCATGAAGAGATCGACAAAGTAGATGATAATAAAGACGTTAATTCTTTATCAGCTGCAACAACAACAATGAAAGATTTGTTGCGCCCTGGTTTGTTGGGTATAGCAACAGATGCAGGTTGTGTGACAGTAGTCGCGATTAGTCCAATTCCATTACTGCAAAAATTAGTTGTTCTGGCGGTTGTCTGGGTTGGTACAGTTGCGATTAGTTCACTTGTCGTGACACCAGTTTTATTATCATGGGTTAAAAATCCGAAATCTTATGCACATCCACTTAACTTAGACTTATTAGTCATCAGACCCTTCCTAGATATTTGTGTCAGAGTGGTTGCAACAAAAGCAAGGTATGTTGTCGTTTTTCTAGCAATGATAGTGTTTATTGGTAGTGGGTATTTAGCGCAAGATTTAGATGTTGGTGATTCAAATCCAGGTTCTCCAATCCTATGGCCAGATGGTCGTTATAATGTAGATTCTGCAAGCATCAATAAGCAATTCCCTGGTGCTGACCGTATGTTTGTCGTGGTTGGTGGTGTCGAGGAAGGAGCCAAAAATGAGTTTGGTGGCAAGGTCGTCGGGAAGATAAAAAATGTTGAAATCCTTGATGGTATGTTGCGTTTTCAACAATATATGGAGCAGCAAAAAGAAATTGGCGCCACTATATCTGTAGCAGATGTGCTTCCATCTGTGAATCAAACATTACGTGAAGGTAATTTTAGGTACTCTGAATTAGGTACAACTACCGATCAGAATGGTGAATTATTGTTTATGTTTGAACGTGCAGCTGAACCTGGTGATTTATTACGCTTCACTGACGTTGATATTAACTATGCTTCTGTACTGATGTATTTCTCTGATAGAAAAGGTGACACGATTGCAACGGCAATTGCGCGTGTTAAGCAATTCATAAAAGATAATCCTGAGTTACAGGAGCTTGCAAATTTTAGATTGGCGGGTGGAATCATCGGTGTGATCGCTTCTGTGAATGAAGTTATATTGTCTGGTCAGATACAGTCTATCGCGCTTGCGTTATTTATCCTTGTGATGATGTGTATGTTTGTCTACCGCTCAAGTATTGCTGGTTTGTTTTTTATGGTGCCGGTAGTCCTAGCGAATCTCGTCACCTTTGCCTTTATGTCTTGGCAAAACATTGGTATGAATATTAATACTGTCCCGGTTGCTGCTCTGGGTATTGGTTTGGGGGTAGATTACACGCTGTATATATGTGATCGTATAAAAGGTGAGTATGATTCAGGAAAAACGCATCTAGAGGCAATAGGAATATCATTACATTGCGCTGGTCGTGGTGTATTGGTTACCGCTCTAGTGTTAATTGTTAGTGTTGGTGTGTGGCTGTTTTCATCCTTACGCTTTCAGGCTGAAATGGGTATGTTAATCGGTATGTGGCTAACTGTATCTGCTCTGTCAGCATTGTTCTTGATGCCTGCTATGGCATATATATTTAAACCAAAATTCATTTTTAATGAAGAACGAGATCAAACTACTGATGCGGCCGACTCAGCATTAACGGATAGTACACCCGCATAAGTAAATTAAGCTAAAAAATTGAGGTAATTGATTTTTCAACTTCTCATCCATGACATTGCTCATGGATGAGAAGTTTTGAAAAAAGCAATATCAATTTTATGCACATGCTTATTCTTATATCGAAATTCATCTACAATAGATTCTTTTATCGAAGTATAGTATTTATTTATGATTTTATTTTTGGCAATATATATATAACTAATAAATAAGTCTTAATTGGAATCAGTATAGAGATAAAGTGCAATCTGTTACTATGAGAAAAGACACATTGTTCTTAGTACTCGTATTTAAAAAACTTAATACTCATTATACGGTTGTGTAGCACTTTCACCGAATATTGAATACAAAGTTAAAACATAAGGGTGTCTGTAAATGAATAAATTAAAAAATAGCGCGTCAGAGGCTTTGGAAGGAATTCTGTTTGATGGTATGACCATTATGGCAGGTGGCTTTGGTCTCTGTGGTATCCCAGAGTATTTGATTACTGCATTACGTGATTCAGGCGTGAAAGATATTTCCGTGATTTCAAATAATTGCGGAATAGATGACTTTGGTTTGGGGATTTTACTGCATACACGACAAATAAAAAAAATGGTTTCATCTTATGTTGGTGGAAATAAAACATTTGAACAACAATATATGAAGGGTGAGTTAGAACTAGAATTTAATCCTCAAGGAACTTTAGCTGAGCGTTGTCGAGCAGGTGGTGCAGGTATTGCTGGTTTTTATACTAAAACAGGTGTTGGAACGGTTATTGCTGAAGGTAAAGAGCATAAAGAATTTAATGGTGAGACCTATATATTAGAGACTGGTTTGGTGGCCGATTTATCTCTTGTCAAGGCATGGAAAGCGGATGATGAAGGTAATTTAGTTTACCGAAAAACAGCTAGAAACTTCAATCCAGTGATGGCAACGGCTGGAAAAACAACGATTGCCGAGGTTGAAGAATATGTGAGCTTGGGAGATTTTGATCCTGATCATATCCATACGCCAGGTATTTATGTGAATGGCTTTATCGTTGGTACTGACCATAAAAAACCTATCGAAATAATGACTACACGTGAATACGTAGCTTAGTAGAGGATTATAATTATGCCATGGTCTAGAGAAGAAATAGCGCAACGTGCTGCGGAAGAGTTGCAAGATGGGTTTTATGTTAATCTGGGTATTGGAATACCAACTTTAGTCGCAAACTATATCCCCGACAATGTACAAGTCATATTAGAAAGTGAAAATGGTATGCTTGGTATGGGACCATTTCCTTACCCAGATCAAGTTGATCCTGATTTAATCAATGCGGGTAAGCAAACTATTTCCGAGTTAGACCAAACTAGTTATTTTTCCAGTGCAGATAGTTTTGCCATGATTCGTGGTGGGCATATTAATTTAGCAATTTTAGGCGCCATGCAGGTTGCTCAAAATGGAGATTTAGCAAACTGGATGATACCTGGCAAGATGATTAAAGGCATGGGTGGCGCAATGGATTTAGTCGCGGGTGTAAATAAAGTCGTTGTTATTATGGACCACACGGCAAAAGACGGTAGTCCTAAGTTTCTTAAGTCTTGCGATCTTCCTTTGACAGGCTCCAGTGTAACGGACCTTTTAATAACAAACTTAGCCGTGTTTCAATTTGAAGAAGATAAACCTACCTTGATTGAATTGGCTCCAGGTGTTGATTTGGATGAAATTAGGGAAAAAACTCAAGCTGAGTTCGTTGTTAGTCCAGATTTAAAATCAAACTGATGAAATTATGAACTCGTTAACGGGGACATGTGCATGTCAAGCAATACAATATGAATGTACTGCTGAGCCTACGTTTTCGTGGAAATGTCATTGTCGTGATTGTCAGCGTGCTAGTGGTAGTATGTTATGCCCTGTAATGTATGTTCCAAAAAAAGCACTTTTCATAAAAGGGAAAGCAAAATACTATAGGGTTAAAGCTGATAGTGGTAATGCTGTGAACCGTGGTTTCTGTTCAAATTGTGGTTGTCCTTTATTTATTGATGCGGAACTTGTTCCTGACCTCATGGGACTGTGGGCTGCAAGTTTGGATAATCCCAATCGGTTTTCTGCCCAAGTTGAAGTTTGGACTAGTAGTGCTCAAAGCTGGACATGCCTTGAGTCTGATCTTGAAAATTTTAGTTACGCTCCTACGTCCAACCAGATGACAAAAATATTAGGCTAAGTCAATTCTAGCTTTGATCTAAGGATACTTAATGATGAAAATTATAAAAACAATCTTTATTACGTTAATACTACTTTTTTCTATGTTCAGGGTAGGTTTTTGTGGGGGCGATGATGAAGTTCGCGTGACTATAGCAGCATTACAGCAAACCTATTTTAACGCAGTACAGTCTCAAGATTTTGCTACGGCATACGATATGGTTACAGAGAATATGCGAGATGGACGTACCAAAGAAAAGTATGTTGAAGACTGGGAAGGTGTTATGAAACAAGCTCAAGTTGATTTAATTGAAGGTGGTGTGACGGCTATTGATGTAGATGGTGACAAGGCACGTGTGCATGCTTGGACTAAGGCGAGTGATGTATTTAATGTTATTCCAATTATTGAAAAAGAAATTGATCATTGGGTTCTTGTGAATGATGTTTGGAAACTAGATTTAACTGAAGTGCTGATGGAAGAGTAGGTGAAATATAGATAGATAATTTTACTAAGTTCTTCAACTATCAAAGCGCTAAAATTTGCAATATCTCAAATTTAAAAAATAAGATAAATAAGTTACGGAGAGAATTGATGAAATTATATGACTGTCATGTTGCACCCAATCCACGGCGCGCACGTATCTTTTTAGCTGAAAAAAACATTAAGCTAGAAAAAATTGAAATTGACATACTTGCTGGTGAAAATCTGCAAGATGATTTTCTTGCTGTAAATCCACGTGGCTTATTACCCGTACTTGAACTTGATGATGGTACATATATTGATGAGGTGATGGCTATTTGCCGTTATTTCGAAGAGGTTCAGCCGGAGCCTGCATTACTCGGTCGGGATCTAAAAGAAAAAGCAATTGTGACCATGCGTCAACGTAAGATGGAATTTGATGGCATGATATCTTGTTCTGAAGTGTTTCGAAATCAACATAAGGAGTTTTTAAAGAGAGGTATTCCAGGTGGCGGAAAAGATAATATTCCAGCTATTCCGGCATTGATTGATCGCGGTAATCAGACATTAAATCGTTTTTTTTGGTGGTTAGAAAAATATCTTGAAGATGGGCCATATCTAACCGGAGATCAATTTACTATGGTTGATATTACTGCTACTTGTTCAATTGGATTTGCCAAGTGGTCCGATATTCATATCCCAGATGCGAATACTAGAACAAAAAAATGGTATGAAAAGGTTTTGGCACGACCAAGTGCAGAAGCTTAAATTTCACATATCACATAGTAACTTCGATTGCTTTTTTTAAGTAAAGAATAGTCTTACTGTTTAAAACAAAATGACTATCTCTATATCGATATAATTATATTAACGTTCTAAAAATAAACCTTAAGATAATAGAGAGGCCTGCTTTGGTTCAATCATTAGCTAATTTCTTTACTCGCGTAATGCAACGCTGGTTACCTGACGCCTTTTTGTTCGCAATCATTCTTACATTTGTAGTATTAATTAGTGGTGTTGTTGTCGAGGATAGGTCAGTCAATCAGATGATTGACTTTTGGGGTGACGGAATTTGGAATCTGTTAACTTTTGCTATGCAAGCCTTATTGACACTGGTCACGGGGTACGTTCTGGCTAAAACACCACTTGTAAAGCGTCTATTACATTTAATCAGTGGGATTGCTAAGACACCCGGTCAAGCAATAGTATTAATGACTTTCATAGCGTTAATTTCTGGCTGGATCAATTGGGGTTTTGGTTTAATTGCCAGTGGTCTTTTTGCAAGAGAAATTGCTCAAAGAGTGAAAGGTGTGCATTATCCACTTCTTGTTGCAGCAGCTTATTCTGGCATGTTAATTTGGCATGCTGGTTTGTCTGGCTCCATTCCGTTAAAGATCGCAGTTGCTGATGGTGATAGTCTGGGGATACTATTGGAAGGACGGTCTATTCCCGTAAGTGAAACTATTTTTAGTTCAGAAGTATTGACGATCTGTGCATTGTTAATATTGACTGTCCCGATGGTTTATCGTTTGATGATGCCGCCTCCTGATCAAGTAATTGAAATTTCAGAAGAGATAAGAGATCAAGAAGTAGAAAACATTATTCCATTGAGTGATATGACTCCTGCTGAAAAGCTCGAAAATAGTATGCTAGTTTCCTTGTTGTTGAGTGGTATGGGACTCTATTACATAACTTGTTACTTCATGGATGGAGGTAAACTTGGACTTAATAGTCTTAATATGATTTTCCTCATGATAGGGCTATTATTACAAAAGACACCAGCCAATTATTTGCGTGCCTTAAATGAGGCAATTAAAAGTACAACGGGAATTGTATTGCAGTTTCCTCTCTATGCCGGAATCATGGGAATGATGGTGAGTTCAGGGCTTGCCGTTTCAATCAGTGAATGGTTTATTAGTATTTCTACGATTGATACATTCACACTATTCACTTTTCTTAGTGCAGGAATTGTTAATTTCTTTGTTCCATCAGGTGGTGGTCAATGGGCCGTTCAAGCTCCGATCGTAATACCTGCAGCTCAAGCACTTGGAGTTCCTTTAAACCAAGCGGCTATGGCCGTAGCTTTTGGTGATGCTTGGACAAATATGATTCAACCATTTTGGGCTTTACCATTGCTCGGGATAGCTGGTTTGAGTATCAAAGATATTATGGGCTACTGTACTGTAATAGTTCTTTGGTCTGGACTTCTTATTGGTTTATCAATGATTTTTATATTTTAAATTAGGTATAAACATTGGATATTGTCAACAATTATTGCCTTAAAATGATAATATTGATCATATTCACATCCTTAAAAAGACAAATTGTCAACAATATTGCATTAATCATTTATGTATGAATCAAATAAAAATGAGCCAATAGCTTCATTAACAATAGCAGATAGCATATGTAATAAATTACAGACAGCGATCGTTGAAGGGATTATACCGTCGGGATCAAAAATAAGTGAACCGGCTTTGGCAAATCAATTTGGTATCAGTAGAGGGCCATTACGTGAGGCATTAAGTCGACTAGAAGCGTGTAAGTTAATTGAACGTAAACCAAATGTGGGCGCACGTGTCATCTCATTGACGAGACAACATTTGGTTGAAATTTACCTTATTCGCGAGTCACTTGAAGGTTTAGCTGCAAGGCAAGCTGCAAAAAATATGTCAGATAAAGAACTTAATGAAATCGATGTACTGCTCGACAAGCATGAGCAACATATCAAACAAGATCAAAGTTATTATCAAAAAGAAGGTGAGATGGACTTTCATTGTCGAATAATTAAAGGCAGTCGAAATAACCATTTGATTGAAATGTATATAAATGACCTTTATCACTTAATCCGATTATATCGATATCAGTTTGGGATGGTGAGTAAACGTGTGCCACGAGCATTTGTAGAGCATGGACAAATTGTGGATGCTATTCGTCAGCATGATGGTGAGTTGGCACAATTTTTGATGACGAGACATATCCGCAGTTCACGTAGAACTGTTGAAAAAATGCTCGATGAACATCTTGCTATTTCAGATTAATTAAAGAGGAAGTTACTTCAATGAGCGACAAGGTTAATTCACCAGGTGCACGGTTTCGGCTTGCTGTCGAAGAGGAAAAACCATTGCAGGTTGTCGGTGCTATAAATGCATATCATGCACGTTTAGCTGACGCCACTGGTTATCGAGCGTTGTATCTCTCAGGTGGAGGTGTCGCAGCAGGATCGTGTGGCATACCTGATCTGGGAATTACTAGTTTGGAAGATGTTTTAGTCGATCTTCGCCGCATTACAGACATAACTAATTTACCAGTATTAGTCGATATTGATACTGGTTGGGGTGGAGCATTTAATATAGCAAGAACGATACGTTCAATGATTAAAGCTGGAGCTGGAGCGGTTCATATTGAGGATCAAATTCAACAAAAACGTTGTGGACATCGTCCTAATAAATCAATAGTTACACAAGTAGAGATGGTTGATAGGATTAAGGCTGCTGTAGATGCTAAGGTCGACTCTGACTTCGTTGTTATGGCAAGAACTGACGCCTTATCAGTTGAAGGACTCAATGCTGCAATTGAGCGCGCATGTGCCTGTGTTGAAGCGGGTGCGGACATGATCTTTCCCGAAGCAATGACGGAACTTAGTATGTATAAAAAGTTTGTCGATGCTGTCGGTGTACCAGTACTTGCTAATATTACCGAGTTTGGCTCAACACCCTTATTTACCATCGAAGAACTCGCTTCAGTAAATGTCAGTTTAGCTTTGTACCCGTTGTCGGCATTTCGTGCAATGAATGCTGCAGCATTAAAAGTTTATTCAAGCTTACGCGAAGAAGGCACACAAAAAAATGTAGTTGATTTAATGCAAACCAGAGAAGAACTTTATGATTATCTGGCTTATCATGATTACGAAAAAAAATTAAATGAATTATTTTCAGGAGATAATCCATGACTAAAAAGACAATACAAAAACCAAAACCTAAAAAGTCAGTTGCATTAAGTGGAACGGCCGCAGGAAATACCGCTTTATGTACAGTCGGTTTAACAGGTAATGATCTACATTATCGCGGTTATGATATTCTCGATATAGCTGATAATTGTGAGTTTGAAGAAATTGCTTATCTTTTGGTGCATGGTAAATTACCTACGGTAGTTGAACTCAATGCTTACAAAATAAAATTACAATCATTGCGTGGTTTACCAATCGCTGTGAAAAATTCTCTTGAGCAATTATCACCTTCGGCTCATCCGATGGATGTATTGCGGACGGGTTGTTCTGTATTAGGTGCAGTAATGCCTGAAAAAGAAGATCATAATTCAGCAGGAGCAAGAGATATAGCCGATAAATTAATGGCGAGCTTTGCTTCTATGTTACTTTATTGGTATCACTATGCAGTTAATGGAACGCGTATTGAAGTTGAAACAGATGATGATTCCATCGGCGGTCACTTTCTACATTTACTACATGGCAATAAACCTTCTGATACATGGGTTCGAGCAATGCATACGTCATTAAATCTTTATGCTGAACATGAATATAATGCTTCAACATTCACTGGTCGCGTTATCGCTGGCACAGGTTCAGATATGTTTTCCAGTATAACGGGCGCGATAGGTGCTTTACGTGGGCCAAAACATGGTGGGGCTAATGAAGTTGCATTTGAAATACAGTCTCGCTATGCAAATCCTAGTGAAGCGGAAGCAGATATAAAAGAACGTATATCGCGTAAAGAAATTGTTATTGGTTTTGGGCATCCAGTATATACCACGGGTGATCCACGTAATAAAATGATCAGAAGTGTAGCCAAAAGTTTAGGAATTAAAGCTAAAAACATGAAGATGTATAAGATTGCTGAGCGTCTTGAAAAAGTAATGTGGGCGGAGAAAAAAATGTTTCCTAATCTTGATTGGTATTCGGCTGTGTCTTATTCATTAATGAATGTTCCAACAGCAATGTTTACTCCGCTATTTGTTGTTGCACGCACATCTGGATGGGCAGCGCATGTAATTGAACAACGTGAGGATGGTAAGATTATTCGACCCAGTGCAAATTATGTTGGTCCGAAGAATCAAAAATTTATTCCTATTGATAAACGGAAATAATTTCCTGCCGCGTTGATTACAAGTAGCTTATTTTTTTTATTAAATCGTGGTGTCTTCTGTATTTGTGAGCTAGCTCAGCTTTTTTAAATTTTAAAATGAATAATAAACAAAGTAAACGTTCTGTTTTTTATGTTTCAGATCGAACAGGAAAAACAGCTGAGTCACTCGGGCAAAGTTTGCTTTCACAGTTTGATGATGTTGATTTTTCAGATAAAACATTTGCTTTTGTGATAACTGAGATAGAAGCTTCTTTTGTGGCAGGTGAGATTCAGCAAGAATATGAAGAAAGTGGTGTTCAACCGATTGTTTTCAGTACACTAGTAAATGATAACCTCCAAAAATTTATATCTACTACAGATGCATGTGTAATCAGTTTGTTTAATTCATTTATAGAGCCTCTTGAAAAGAGTCTAGACATAAAGTCATCACATACTATAGGAAAGCCACATGAAGAATTTGGTGATGAAGATTATAAAAAACAAATGGATGCGATCGACTTCACTCTTAAAAACGATGATGGAATTAGAGTAAATTTATTCGACAAGGCTGATGTTATATTAGTAGGAGTATCACGTTCTGCAAAAACCCCGACTTGCCTATATTTAGCGATGCATTTTTCATTGAAAGCAGCTAATTATCCTTTAACTGATGATGATCTTGATAATGAGAAATTACCTGAATTCTTATTGCCTCATCTCAATAAAATTGCTGGTCTCACCATACGCGCTGATCAACTTAGTGCTGTTCGTCAACAGCGACGACCGAATACTCCTTACGCCACATTAAAAAAGTGTCAACATGAAGTTAAACGAGCAGAAGTCATGATGCATAAAGCAGGTATATTTGTTCTTGATTCGACAGCGATATCGATTGAAGAAATTGCTGTAAATATAGTAAAAGAAAAAAAATTATTAAAAAATAATTAAAAAAAAGTAATTTTAAAGATTTATTGAGAAAGGAATTTTATGAAAAAAATGGTAGCTAATGACTACATTCAGCCTCTACGAGAATTAAGAATGAAAGATGTGGGAACCGTAGGCGGTAAAAACGCGTCACTGGGAGAAATGATAAGTAATTTATCCGAGGCTGATGTGAATGTCCCTGGAGGTTACGCAACAACAGCCAAAGCTTTCTGGGATTTTCTTGATCATAATCAATTACGTGAGCGTATAAAACTCAGGCTCAAAGAATTGAATGTTGATGATGTTAAACAACTGATATCGGTCGGGAAAGAAATTCGTCAATGGATCGTCGAATCGCCATTTCAAGATCGATTAAAAAAATCCATAGAGGATGCTTATGAAGAAATGAGTGATGGAGATGACGAGTGCTCTATTGCGGTAAGATCATCAGCAACCGCTGAAGATTTACCAGACGCTTCATTTGCAGGTCAACAAGAGACATTTTTAAATGTATCTGGTATTGACGATATCTTGTTTAGAATTAAAGAGGTCTTCTCATCACTATATAATGATAGAGCTATTGCTTATCGTGTGCATCAGAACTTTGCTCATGAAGAAGTAGCTTTATCAGTGGGTCTACAACTTATGGTTCGTAGCGATCTGGGCGTAAGTGGTGTTATGTTTACTCTTGATACGGAATCTGGTTTTGATGATGCTGTATTTATTACAGCAAGCTATGGCTTAGGAGAAACTATAGTTCAAGGCGCAGTAAATCCTGATGAATATTATGTCTATAAAAAATCTTTAGCGCAGGGTAGGCCATCAGTACTAAGTCGTAGTTTAGGTAGTAAAGCGATTAAAATGATATATGACGATTCTTCCGATAATGATGAATTGGTAAAAACCATAAAAGTATTAGCTAAGGATTCTGCGATATTTTGTCTAAACGATGAACAGTTAGAAGAACTTGCACGACAGGCTGTAATAATAGAAAAACATTATGGTCGTTCTATGGATATTGAATGGGCTTTAGATGGTAATAATAATAAAATTTATATCGTGCAGGCGCGACCTGAGACAGTACAAAGTCGTGAAAATAAAAACATAATTGAACGTTATCAGTTAAATGAAAAAGGAAATTTGCTTATTAGAGGTGCTGCAATAGGTCAAAAGATAGGGATTGGCAAAGCAAGAGTCATCCAAGAATTGAAAGACATGGATGATCTACAAGAGGGTGATGTGTTAGTGACAGAGATGACTGATCCTGATTGGGAACCAGTAATGAAACGTGCATCTGCGATAGTGACGAATCGAGGAGGACGAACTTGTCATGCCGCAATTATTGCACGAGAATTAGGTGTTCCTGCGGTTGTAGGCTGTGGTGATGCAACTAATAAAATTAATTATGATGATGTTATAACTGTGGTCTGTTCAGAAGGAGAAAGCGGACTTATCTATGAAGGTAAACTGGACTTTCAGGTGAATCGAGCAGAATTAGATAATATGCCACCTGCACCTTTAAAAATAATGATGAATGTGGGCAATCCTGGAAAGGCTATGTCATTTGCATCGATTCCTAATGCTGGTGTTGGTTTAGCGAGATTAGAGTTTATTATAAATAATAAGATCGGTATACATCCACGTGCTTTAATAGACTACGATGATCAAGAAAAGGTAATAAAAAAATCTATTGATGAATGTATCAAAGCTTATGCAAGCCCAGTGGAATTTTATGTTCAGAATTTGGTTGAGGGTATCTCAACACTAGGTGCTGCATTTGCGCCTAATCCAGTTATTGTACGTTTATCTGATTTTAAATCTAACGAGTATGCCAATTTACTCGGGGGTGAACGATACGAACCACAAGAAGAAAATCCGATGATTGGCTACAGGGGCACGTCACGCTATTTGTCAGATGAGTTTGAAGCGTGTTTTGAATTGGAATGTCGTGCTTTACTTTATGCGCGCGAACAGATGGGTTTGGATAATATTTGGGTTATGGTTCCATTCGTACGCACTCTAGGACAAGCTAAGCAGGTTGTTGACTTATTGGCCAAATATGGCTTAGAAAGAGGAAAAGAAGGCCTAAAGTTGATTATGATGTGTGAAGTACCTAGTAATGCGATTTTGGCTGATCAATTCCTTGAATATTTTGATGGTTTTTCGATTGGTTCTAATGACATGACGCAATTAACCTTAGCACTTGATCGAGATTCTGGGTTAGTTGCAGATTTATTCGATGAGCGTGATGAAGCCGTTAAGTTTATGTTAAGTCGTGCTATCAAGGCATGTAAAAAGGCCGGGAAGTATGTTGGTATCTGTGGCCAAGGGCCATCTGACCATCCAGATCTTGCAAAATGGTTATTAGATGAAGGTATTGAGAGTATTTCGTTAAATCCAGATAGTGTTATTGATACTTGGCTATATATTGCCGGCGTTGATGTTTAAATAAAACTTGAAAGTATTGTGGTTTTTAGAAATGAAGTCTTATTGTTAAATAAGCAAAACTAAAACTAAAAATATTTTAATTAGAATATTAAACTAAACATAGATGACAGATGATGTCTGAATATTTAAAAAATTATAAGCGTTCACAAGAGGAGCCTGAAGCATATTGGTCTGATGCAGCAAAGGGTATAGATTGGGAAGAAGCATTTACAAAAGTTCTTGATGATAAAAACCCACCCTTTTTCAAATGGTTTCCAGACGGAAAATTAAACACTTGTTTCAATGCGCTCGATAGACATATTGAAAATGGACATGCTCAACAAATTGCACTCATTTATGACAGTCCTGTAACAAATACGATAAAACGATATAGCTATAAAGAATTGCGTGATTTAACGGCAAACTTTTCAGGGGTATTAAGAGAACATGGAGTACGTAAAGGCGATACGATAATCATATATATGCCTATGGTTCCCGAAGCTGTAATTGCTATGCTGGCTTGTGCTCGATTAGGTGCTGTTCACTCAGTTGTCTTTGGTGGTTTCTCTTCGAATGAACTGGCTTCACGAATTAACGATGCTCAACCAAAAGTCATCTTGTCTGCGTCCTGTGGTATCGAAGTGAATAAAATCATAAAGTATAAACCCTTACTTGATTCAGCTATTATAATAGCAAGTCATAAACCGAAAATTTGTATTATTTTGCAAAGACCTCAATATGAAGCGGCCTTGATTGAAGGCCGAGACATTGATTGGCAAGCTTCTAGCGTAACTGCTAAAGCAGTAAATTGTGTTTCTGTAAATGCAACGGATCCTCTGTACATTCTGTATACCTCGGGAACGACAGGCAAGCCAAAAGGGGTTGTGCGTGATAATGGCGGACATGCCGTTGCACTAAACTGGTCTATGAAGAACATCTATAATATGAAACCTGGAGATGTCTTCTGGTCTGCTTCAGATGTTGGTTGGGTGGTGGGGCATTCATATATAGTCTACGCTCCTTTATTATATGGTTGCACTACGATTCTTTATGAAGGTAAACCTGTTGGAACACCAGATGCAAGTGCTTTTTGGCGAGTTATTGAAACACACAAAGTTAACGCACTTTTTACAGCACCGACTGCCTTTAGAGCAATCAAAGGTAATGACCCTGATGGTCATTTCATTAAAGAATATGATTTATCTTCACTACAATCACTATTTCTTGCTGGCGAACGTTGTGATCCTGCAACTATACAATGGGCTGAGAAAAAATTAAATATTCCTGTCATCGACCACTGGTGGCAAACAGAAACGGGTTGGGCTATTACCGCAAATTGCATGGGACTTGAACAGTTTCCTGTAAAACATGGCTCTACATCAAAACCAGTGCCTGGTTATAATTTAGAAGTGCTAGATGAAAAAGGTGAGCCATTGCCCGTAGGTGAGATGGGAAAAATGGCATTAAAGTTGCCGCTTCCCCCTGGTTGTTCTCAGACACTTTGGAAAAATGATCAAGCTTATATTGATGCTTATCTTTCTGTTTATGATGGTTACTATATGACTTGGGATGCTGGTTATATTGATGAAGATGGTTATGTTTGGGTGATGAGTCGATTAGGTGATGTTATCAACGTTGCAGGACATCGTTTATCAACAGGAAGCATGGAAGAGGTTCTGGCTGCCCATCCAAAAGTTGCTGAATGCGCAGTGATAGGGGTTTATGATCAGTTAAAAGGTCAATTACCAATGGGCTTAGTTGTATTGAACAGTGGAGTAGTGACTGACCAAGACAGCATTATTAAAGAACTTATTGAAAGTGTAAGAGAGAATATTGGTCCTGTTGCAGCTTTTAAAAAAGTTATCATTATAAAAAGATTACCCAAAACACGTTCTGGAAAAATTTTGCGTAGCACAATGAAAAAGATTGCTGACGGTGAAATATACAATACACCAGCAACAATTGATGATGTAGAAATTTTAGGTGAAATTACTAATGCATTAAAACGACATACATAGTTTTAGTACTATAAATAAAATAATATCTCTAATCAATTAATATCACCTATTCATCAAATATATGTCTATATTTTTCTCGTAAGCTATTCTTCTGAACCTTACCCATGATATTATGAGGTAACTGACTAACATCAAAAATTCTTTTCGGTACTTTGTAAGTAGCCAACTTTTTTTTGAGAATTTTTTTTAGATTTAATTCATCGAATTTATTATTCTTCTCCTTAACAATAATAGCAATAACTCCCTCTCCAAAATCTGGGTGTGGTATACCAATTACCGCTGACTCATTAATACCATCCAAGGTATTTATAATATTTTCTATTTCCTTTGGGTAAACATTATAACCTCCAGAAATTATTAAATCTTTTGAACGGCCTACTATTGTTAAATAGCCGTTTACATTTTTAAAACCGATATCACCGGTTTTAAAAAAACCATCTTTGGTAAATTCTCGTTGCGTTTTTACAGGATTCTTCCAATAGCCCTTGAATACATTCGGTCCTGCTACTTGTATGTTTCCGGTTAATCCAGTTTCAAGAGTTTTGTCATCCTCAGTAGTAATTTTTACTGAAATATTAGGTAGAGCTTGTCCTACAGTTCCAGGTATGCGTTCTTCATTTAATGGATTAGACGCGATCATTATAGTTTCTGTCATACCATAGCGTTCTAGAATTCTGTGTCCTGTTTTTTTATAAAATTTGTCGGAAACTTCTTTAAGCAGTGGAGCCGAGCCCGAGATAAATAAACGTATATTCTTTATGATCTTATCATTGAGTTCAGCATGGGCGAGTAAGCGTGTGTAAAATGTAGGTACACCCATTAATACGGTAGTTCGAGGTAAGAATTTAATAATGTCATCAACATTAAATTCAGCTAAGAAAATCATAGTTGCCCCACTAAGTAGTACACTGTTCAGTGCTACAAAAAGCCCATGTACATGAAAAATAGGCAAAGCATGTAATAAGATATCATCACTATTAAACTCCCAGCTTTTATGTATCGCTATTGCATTTGAAGATAGATTCTCATGAGTGATCATTGCTCCTTTAGGTTTCCCAGTTGTACCACTCGTATAAAGTATGCAAGCAACATCATCTCCAACAACATCAGCTGTTTGTACGAAATTACTTGCATTATTATCATTAAATAGCGTCCCCTTGCCATGCTTATTTAGTGTCAATAGAATTGAGTTATGTTTTTTCTGTAAAAGCTTCTCCTTGATGATAGGTGAAGCAGGGTCACAAATAACCATGCTAGGTTCTATATCATCTAAGAAATAGGACAGTTCTGAAGCCGTGTAAGCATAATTTAAAGGCACTGCTACTGCGCCAATTTTGATGCAAGCAAGATATAGAAAAATAGCTTCTGGTGATTTGTTTACTTGAAAGATAATTCTATCGCTCTTACTTATACCCGCATTGCTCAGAGTGGATGCGATGCTGGAAGTAAGATTGATTAAATCTTGATAGCAATATTGTTTTCCATCTTTAGTTTCAATAAAAGATTGTAATAAGTCTTTTGGAAATCGTTCTTCAAAAAGCTTGAATAGATTACTCATGAATAGCTCTACTTATTGGCGAGTCTTGTGGATACGATAAAGAGCCGTATATAGCCTCAATATCTTTTATTTTTAAGGATTGATAAAGTTTAGTGTTGTTAAATCACATTAAACATCATACTTTATAAGAATAAAAGACAAACCTAAAATAAGAATCTCCTTTTTTGATAACAAAGCTAAGGGCATATCTTTAAAAAGAAGCAGAAATACCTACGAAAGCACTAATGGGTGCGCCCGCACCTTGGAATACTGAACTAGTGAATGCCCCCGTTGCTCCCGTACCATCAAATACTTCATCTGCTTCACCCAACAATCCAAATGTTTCATAGTTTGTATCAAATAAATTATTAACACGTGCAAATATTGAAAAGGTATTATTAATTTTATAAGTACTATTTAAATTGACGATCGCATAACCATCGACAGAACCCAGCTCATTGCTCTCATCACCACGCAGAAATTGAGTAGAGTTGTAAATCATATTGGCACCAACGGAGAATTTTTCTGTGAAGCTATATAAACCGCCTAACTTAAATGTATGCTCAGGTATACCGGGTATCCTGTCTCCTGAATCGACCTGAATTTCATCTGCATCTCCATCACCGTTTAAATCAGTCGCATTTGGATGATTCGCACTAATTCCAACAAAAGCATCTTGAAAAGAAGCATCAACATAGCTGTAATTGAGATACCAATTTAATTTCTTGTTGAATATCCCATTTAAACCAACCTCTGTACCAACACGTTCTGTATCACCAACATTCCTAAAGAAGCCTCTGCTTGATGTTGTGCCACCCGTTGAACCAAAGATAATGTCATCGTTATTAGTACTATGAAAAGCACTGATACTATAGCTGATGCCATTACCTAAGGCGCCTCTGACACCACCTTCATAACTTTTGGTGACAACTTGTTCAAGTGGTGGATCAGCGAGAAATGCATTGGGTAAATTACAAGGAGCGTCTTCACGTGCACATAACAATTCAATCGGCGTAGGTGCCCGAGCTGATTCACTATAGCTACCATAAACGCCTATGTTATTGTCAAATTTATAAGTAATACCAAATGCGGGATTGATACGATCAAAATCATGTTCACCATTCAGTGCTGTTGGGTCTTCGGGGTCAACGAGATTGTTTTGACTACTCCTATCACCCAAGACTATATGTGAGTTGTTATAGCGAACTGATGCAGTGATTGCGAGTTTATCCGTTACTAAAAAAGTATCCGTCGCATAGATTGACCATGCACGGTTATGGGCTTTAATGCTTGTGCCTTCTTCAGGTACAAAGAGAGATGTTCTTGATGTGCCTCGATCTGCACTAGCAAGAGTGCAATCTTCCCCATTAACAGTACAGTTAAGCGATGCAATTTCTACGGTCGAAAAGAAATCGATAAGTCCTTGTTGGTAGCCGGTGCCAAAAATCAACTGATTTTTATGACCAAATAAATCATTCAGAAAACTCGTTTGTAGGTTTGCACCGAAACCTTCTTGTTCTCGATTACTGATATTGTTTATCGCGTTACGTTCAATTCCGTTAACTGATTCGGCAATGTTATTTCCGTTCTGGTCTTCTATTGGCTCAGTAAGATCATCTTCTTCACATAAAAAACCGGCGTCACCACCACCACAATCAGTAAATTCTGAGCCATCGCCATTGAAACTGTCAGTCTCATTTTTACGATAAAAAGCATTTCCACTTAATTGGATACTATCGTTGACCCACTGAGTGCCCTCTAGATTAACCATTGTCATTTTATTCTCTGTCTGATCAGGAGATGTAAACACAGCTGCCCTATCAAGTTCGAGTAGTTCTACGGGCGATGAACCATTGCCAATTAAATCTGTATTCGCGTGATTAAGCGATAAGTCTAATGTTGTCTTTGTTGCACGATAGCTTAGTGAACCAAATAGATTTAACGCATCAGATGGCGAAGCATCGCGCCAACCATCCTCATCGAAGTAATTTGCGGTGATAAAATAACCCCATTTACCGTTATTACCACCGGACTCAATAGTTGAAACGATACGCTCAAACGAACCACCATAAGTTTCAATATTTTGCCCCGGATGGGTAAAACCATTTTTTGTCGTAATGGAGAGTGATCCTCCTAATGCATTAAGACCAAAGACAGGGTTAGCACCACCGATTAGATTAATATTTGCTATAGATGATTCTGGGACTAGATCCCAATTCATAGAATCACCAAATGGTTCATTAACTCGCACACCATTTTGGTAGACTGCCAATCCTTGAGGTAAGCCTAGTAATGGTGACAATGAATAACCACGATATGACACATCCGATTGTAAGGGGTTATTTTGAGCATCATTGATAGTAACACTGCCAAGGTTCCGATTCATAAAGTCAGTTAAGTCGAGAGTTTGACTTGCCTCTAAATCAGTACTTGATGCCGACTGGACATTATAAGGAATTAATTCTTCAGGAAGTCCGACACCATGTGTCGGTGTAATACCTATAACCTCAACACTTTCTTTATCTAGGATATTATCATCAGCAAATATATTTTGTGATGTTATTAACACAAACAGTGTTACCATGAAGTTAGTAATTTTAAAAATAGTGCTGTTATACATTAGAGTCTTTCATTTTTTAGAACCTTATTGAGGTTATCATTTGATTGTAACAGTATCGAATTAATTACATTAAAAAAAGAGTGTTAGTCATGAATAATACGGGAAAAATTCCTGTATTTACTTTTTTTTTAGAATTTCACATTATAAATAGATAATGTTGCATTATATTCCTATATATCAATATCTTTGCTCATATATCCCCTAAGTATCTAACCCTTTTATTAATTCAGTATAGAACATGACTACAAAAATAAATTGCTGGGCGTGAGATATCTAGTTTTATTAATAATATGTGTTCTATTTCTTCATTGGTTGATGTTTTTTACGACCGTTAATAAAAAGCTTATTGTTGATTTTGAGATTGTATGGAATATTTTTTATAAACAAACATGTATAGTGATTCATCAGCACAATAGTTTTTTTCTAAAAATATTACATGCGCATGGAAAAATCAATTGCTCGGATGTGTTTGGTTAATGCGCCAATAGAGATGTAGTCTATGCCAGTTTTCGCAATGTCATAGAGATTATCTTTATTTATATTGCCAGAAGCTTCAAGTTTGGCACGTCCTTGATTTATATTTACGGCTACTTCTAATGAGGGCAGATCAAAATTATCTAATAAAATTTGGTCTGCTTTCGCCTTTAATGCTTCTTCAAGTTCAATCAAGGACTCAACTTCTACTTCTACAGGTAGTTTTTTTTCTCTTGCTTTTATAACTGCTTGCATAATACTTCCCGCTGCCATTATATGATTTTCTTTAATCAAAATAGCATCATAAAGTCCAATACGATGATTAGCGCCACCACCACATGAAACAGCATACTTTTGAGCAAGCCTTAAGCCAGGTATAGTTTTTCGTGTATCTAATATTTTAGTTTTAGTATCTTTTATGATGTCGACAAAACTCGCAACTGTTGTTGCAGTAGCAGAAATGGTTTGTAAAAAATTTATTGCGGTTCGTTCACCTGTTAAAAGCGAGCGTGCAGAACCATTAATTGTGCATAATTTCTGTTCGGGTGTAATGACATCTCCATCTGAAACATTCCAATCTATTGTCGTATTACCAGGCAATTGATTAAATACTTCCTCAAACCATTGAGAACCAGCAACTACGGCATGTTCATGAGTGACTAGTATTGCCGAAGCTGAGGCATCTTCTGGTATTAATTCTGCGGTAATATCTCCACTACCAACATCTTCGATCAATGCCAATGTGACATTTGCGCTTATATCTTTCTGATTAATGACCATTTTGAATTTTTGTTATTAAAATATTGTCGTGTTTTGCTGAAGACAATCGGGCTCAGCAACAACAGGGCTATAAGGTTAGGTAATGCCATTAATCCATTAAGAACATCTGCAAAAGCCCAAACAATTTCTAGCTTTACATTTGCCCCAATGAAAATCGCTGAAATCCATACAATTCGATAGTAAAATACAATCGATGTTCCAAACAGATAACTTGCACATCTTTCACCATAGTAACTCCAACCGATTATGGTTGTGAAGGCAAATAAGATCAGACCAAAACTAACGACATAATTACCGTAACCATATAGACCAATTGAAAATGCCAGTGATGTCATAGGCGCGCCCTGTAGTCCACTTTCCCATGCGCCTGTAACAATGATGACAAATGCTGTAAGGCTACATAGAATTAGAGTGTCAATAAAAGTACCTAACATAGCCACCATCCCTTGTTTGACCGGGTCATTAGTTTGGGCAGCAGCATGAGCAATTGGTGCACTACCTAGTCCAGATTCGTTGGAAAAAATACCTCTAGCAAAGCCCCAGCGTATAGCCATCCAGATTGATGCTCCCAAAAAACCACCACTCGCGGCAGAGCCGGTGAATGCGCTATTAACAATGAGTAAAAACGCAGCAGGTATTTTTTCTATATTTAAGGAAAGTATAGCTAGCGCAGCAATAATATAAATTGCTGCCATAAAAGGAACAACCTTTGAGGCTATTTGAGCAATACGTTTCACTCCGCCTATAATTACGACGGCAGTTAGTGCTGCCATAATAGTACCCGTAAACCAAGTAGGAACACTAAAGCTTGATTTAATTTCATCTGCCACAGAATGTGATTGAACCATATTCCCAATGCCAAATGCTGCAATCATTGCAAAAAAAGCGAATGAAGCGGCCATCCATTTCCAGTTGTCACCTAATCCGTTACGTATATAGTACATAGGACCGCCAACATAATTGCCAAGCATATCTTTTTCTCTATAACTTACAGCGAGCACAGCTTCAGCATATTTTGTCGCCATGCCAAAGATCGCAATGACCCACATCCAAAATATTGCGCCTGGTCCTCCGAAATAAATCGCAGTGGCAACACCAGCAATATTGCCTGTACCTACAGTTGCTGAAAGGGCTGTCATTAAAGCTTGAAATGGACTGATATCACCTTTTTTCTCAGATGAATTCTTTCGACCTTGCCATAGCGTTTGAAATGCAAGAGGTATTTTTAGCCAAGGCATAGCGCGAAGTCCTATCGTCAGATATACGCCCACAAATACCATTAGAGGAATGAGTAAATATTCCCCCCAAATGATGCTGCTTACTATATTTAACTTATCGTATACCCAAGACATACTGTTACTCTTATATTATTGAGATAATAAAAAATTGATTTAAGTCAGGCTAGTTTAATCGTTATTATTAAATATTGTCGAATGAAGAAATAGTCATTTTGTTCTGAATAGTTGAGATGTTTTTAAAAGCTAAGGCTCAGAAGAATTTTTTTCTTTCACGTGAAGTACCATGGTAACAATAAACTCTCTGATACCGTAATTTCAAAGTTAAATTAGTTAAGGGAGACATTTACTTTCGTTCTTACTATTTAGCCACATATATTGCTATTATATCAACGAACAAAACGTAGTTACTAGAACGGAAAAATCTAATTTTTTTAAGAATAATGATAGAAATGATAATTGATGAACAGTATATTATTTAACTATTCGGAGGCTAAAGTGACTAATATAGCAATAGGTCAGTCATAAGCTAATCGACAACCTGCAAAAATATGACGCTTATCTGCATGATAATAATTACGAAAACTAGCTCGTTTAATATGAGTTTTTGTATGTTTACTACCACCCTTTAAAACGTAATGTTTACCATCAAAATAGGGTTCTGAATAGTTGGTATAAGGATAAGAAAAAAATCCATCATAGGGATGAAATTCATTACTACACCATTCCCAGACAGCTCCCCTTTGTTCTAACTGATGATTTTTAGCCGCTACTTCCCATTCGTATTCATGTGGTAGTCGTCCTCCTGCCCATGTTGCAATAGCCTCAGCTTCAAAATAGTTTAAGCCATAAACAGCTTGTTGTATGTCTAGTGTATATGGACCTTGATGTCCTACGCCATACCAATATCCATTTTTATGTTTATGCCAATGATATGGGTGTGCTTGCTTATCATTACTAAACCATTCCCAGCCAGCATCTGACCAAATTTCTTTTTTTGAATAAGCTGCGGAATTCATGAAGCTTAAATACTCACCATTAGATACTGGTAAGCTTGATATTTTAAAGCTATCCAATCTTATACTGTGAGGGGGTTTTTCGTTATCATAAGGTAAATTATTTTCCTCAAGGCCTATAATATAGTTACTAGATTCAACCGTTATTATTTTTTTTTGTCGTTGGTTAGGTTCTGAGATTTTTGATGAATTGAAATCAATGTGATTTCTCTTGATTTGTATTGCTGTTAGAACCATTTTTATGATTTCGATATGTTGTGCGTAGTGTTGTATCAAAAAATGTATTAAAAAATTATTTTTTAATAGTTTATGTGAGGCCAATTCAATAGTCGCTAAGTCTAGTAAAGTATAGTTTTCTATTTGTAAATCTTTAGCCCATGAAAGCATTTTACTTTTTTTTGGCAATGGGCCGCCACGATTTTTCTTAATGCTTAACTCAGGAATATAAAGTGACTTCAAAGTGTCATACGTGACTTTCTTTTTTAATAATCGTTCTTTTATCCAATAACTTTCTGTGAAAACACAATGACCAAGGTGCCAGCCAATTGGACTCAAGTCTGGATGGAACTGTTTCTTATAATGCTCTTCAGTTACATCACTGACAATATCAATGACTTCATTTTGTAATAAACGAAAAGTCGCAATCATCTTTTTCATAAGTGATGTTCTTCAATCACACCAGCTCGGTTAAAACGAATAAAACTATTTTCAGGAAATGACACCCAAGTATCGTTTGGAGAAAGAGGTTCTGATGCTATCCAAACATTGTCTTGATTAAAGAGATAATAAAGACTTGGACATTCACCATTCAATGCATGCCGACAGGCATATAATGAATTTCCGTCACTGATGATGATATTTACTAAAGCTGATATTGAATGACGGCATATCGACTTCAAATCATCCATCATTGAAATAATAGCATTAGATATTGAATCTTGCCTTTCTAAGTGATGTCGTAATAAAGCAAATAAATAAAGCGAATCTGAATTACCCGTTATTCCTGTAATGATCGTGCTCGGTAATATATCTAAAAAGTTTGCTTTAGTAAGATCATTGAATGGTTCTAGACTACCGTTATGGGTAAAAATAAAGCTATCTTTTATAAAGGGTTGAGTATTTGACTCGCTAATTCCTTGACCCAATGTAGCACCACGTATATTTGCTAGCCATAACTGACTGCTAAGCGAGCGAGCGAGGCTATTCAAATTTGTGTCAGACCAAATAGGCAGGATATTTTTATAGCTACTGGGAATATTTTTTTCTGATAGCCATGCTATACCATAGCCATCAGCATTTAATATGCCGTTTTGCATTTCTTTAGGAGCCCATGATTGCTGTATAAGGTTATGTTCATGCTCTTTCAAAAATACGGATAAAGATATTTTGGCACCAATATAGGCGGCTAGTCGGCACATCATAATTCTCTCTTTAGATTCTTCACGATTATGTTATTTTAGCGTATGAGTTTAACAAGGCAATACAGGTATTCAAATTGAAGAGAGTGGACTTTCAGATTGATGAAGATGGTGAATGGTTGGTTGGAGCACGTATTGTAGAATCACCAAATCACGATGAACGTCCCGATTTATCAGGTATCGGTCTTTTGGTTATCCATGGTATAAGCCTGCCGCCTAAAGAGTATGGGGGTGGTTTCATTGATCAATTATTCACTAATACATTAAATCCCGAGGCTCATCCGTATTTTGCTGAAGTTTATGAATTACGTGTCTCATCGCATCTGTTAATTGATCGTAAGGGTAATGTAACACAATATGTTCCTTTTACTAAACGTGCATGGCATGCCGGAGAATCTTCTTTCAATGGTCGTAAACAATGTAATGATTTTGCTATTGGTATAGAGCTTGAAGGCTGTAATGAAGAAGCTTATTGTGAAATCCAATACTATAATTTAGCCAAGATAACAGACCTGATTTGTCAACGCTGGAATAAGATAACAATAGATCATATCGTTAGCCATAGTGATATTGCGCCAGGGCGTAAAACTGATCCAGGTCTAACTTTCGATAAGAACTATTATTTATCCTTACTGACATTATGACATTAGTTATAATCATTATAGCTATTAGCTTGATTTTTTTTGAGTGGATTAGAACACTTTCGTAGTTATCAATGGTGCGCCATATTATATTATTCTTTAGAGAAACGGTTGGCACAATACAAATTTTGGGATGGCATATTTGGTTTGTTGATTGTTTTATCGATTGCTTTATCTGGACTAATTATCCTGTTATGTCTAAGCACCTTATTGCCATCGACCGTACAAGTCATGATATCTCTCGTTGTCTTGATTTATTGTCTCTCATCAAAAAATCTCGATAGTCGTTTGGATAAATATATTAGCGCAGTAGACAAGAATGATATTGATGTAGCTTCTGAATTAGAAGAAAATCTAATAAATAACTCACTAATTTAGTGAAAATCATTCAAGTGAGATTGCTATAATTAAATCTAGCTTAGTCGAATCATATAAATGTGTTTTTGCTGTTATCTTCTGGTTTTTAATGCTTGGTGCCATTGGTGCGTTACTGTATCGACTGGTTAATGAATTAAATGATGAGATTAGCGAGCTTGAGAGTGAGTTTGCTTACAATATTGGCATACTAATAAAATTCTTGAATGGCCATCATCAAGACTAATGCTACTTGGTCTTGCTTTTGCCGGACAATTAGTTGATGCCATGCCTGCTTGGAGTAAAACAGAATATTCTACTATAGAGCTTAACGATAAAATTTTAATTGATGCTGGGATAGGAGCCTTGCAATACCGAATCGATATTGATATGCCTAATAGAAAAAATCTTATCGGATAGAGGAGCTTAAGAGGCTACTCAATAGAACATTGATGATATGGCTTGCTATTTTAGGAGTCATGACCTTGTCAGGAGCTCTGAGTTAATTCGTGTTGTTTGACATAGTCATCGACGCGTTCAAACCGGAACTTCTTCTTGTCATGAACCAATACACAGTCTTTTTCAAACCATTCACCTAAAACAAATCTTATTGCTCGCGTGTCGTTTAATTTTATCTCATGTCTTGCTTGTCGGTGTGTGTGACCATGTATCAATGTATTGACATTGAATTTTTTCAAAGTATCTAATACTGATTTTTTAGTCACATCAATGATTTCAGGTGCTTTTTTTTGTACCGCTTCTACTGAATAACCTCGAACCTTACGTGAAATATGTGTTCTCAATTTCAATGACATAACTGAGTAGAGCCATTTTACAAACGGATTAGTTATAAATCGGCGCCATTTTTGATACTTCACGTCATCGGTACATAATGTGTCGCCATGCAACAACAAGACCTTTTGATCATCAAGTATTATTTCAGTCGGATCTTCGATCAAAGTACATGACGTGGCATTAGCAAATTCTTGGTTGAGATGAAAGTCACGATTGCCTCGCATAATGAACAATTTTGTAGAACTGTTTGCTGAATATTCACGTAAAATAGAAATAACTTCCTGATTAGGATAATACTCATCATCACAACCAATCCAGAAATCATCAAATAAATCACCTAGTATATAGAAGGCATCAGCTTTTATTGCAGGGCCAGTCATTAATCTCATGAATAAAGCTAGTTTCTCAGGTCTTAGAATACTTAAGTGCAGATCTGAAACAAATAGTGTTGTCATAAGTTAATTAGTTAAATAGTGAGATAAAAGTGAGCTTATTATTATTGAAGTAAAACTACTTTTTCAATTTCAATAGTATCTTGGGGTACATCTTGGTGTCCCTCACGCGTAGTTGTTGGTTTTTCTTCAATGCTAGTGACGACTTCAATACCTTCTACAACTTTACCAAAAACACAATAACCCCAACCATCCTGAGTTTCAGATTGAAAATCAAGGAACGCATTATCACTTGTATTGATAAAAAACTGAGCTGAAGCAGAATGGGGATCTGAAGTTCTTGCCATGGATATGCTTCCATATTCATTAGCAAGTCCATTATTGGCTTCATTTCGGATTGAGTCTCGAGTAGGTATGGAACTCATGTCTTTATTCATGCCACCGCATTGAATCATGAAATCTTTGATGACGCGGTGAAAAATAGTGCCGTTATAATGCCCGCTTTCAACATAAGTAAGAAAATTTTTGACTGTTATTGGGGCTTTTTTTGAATTGAGCTCCAACGTTATTGAGCCAAGTGTTGTTACTATCTGAACCTTCATTACTAATCTCCAGTATTAATATTTATAAAAGTAGAATTTGACTTTCTGATTATGCCCAGATTTACATGAATGACAAATTCCTTTTGTCGAGTAAGATCCTTTCCGATAAGATACTCAGTAAATTATACAGTTATCAGTGTCAGAAATAGTCATTCTAGAAAACAAACAAGAAACAGCAAGTTAATTAAAAATTTAAAAATACCACGTGTTGAAAATTTACAATAGTTTAAGCAGGCAAAAAGAAGTTTTCATGTCAATTAAACCGGGCAAGGTAAGTATGTATGTCTGCGGGATGACCGTTTATGATTTTTGTCATATTGGTCATGCTCGCGTAATGGTAGTCTTCGATATGATTGCGCGTTATCTGCGATATAGTGGATTCGAGGTAGCGTACGTTCGGAATATCACTGATATTGATGATAAAATCATTGCTCGTGCTAATGAAAATAATGAAACGATTTCTGAATTAACAAATCGTTTTATTGTTGCTATGCATGAGGACTCGGATGCACTTGGTAATATATCGCCGAACTTAGAACCTAAAGCAACTTTACACATTCCAGAAATCATAGAAATGATCAAGACATTGGTTGATAAAAAACATGCCTATGCTGGTAGTAACAACGATGTGTATTTTGATGTGAGTTCGTTTGAACGTTATGGTCGCTTATCAGGTAAAAATATCGAAGACTTACGTTCGGGCGAGCGTGTAGAGATCCAACAAGAAAAAGATGACCCGCTAGATTTTGTTTTATGGAAAGCAGCGAAACCAGATGAGCCTAGTTGGCCATCTCCATGGGGAAAAGGACGTCCAGGCTGGCATATAGAATGTTCTGCAATGTCAACGTATTGTTTGGGTAACCATTTCGACATTCATGGTGGTGGACAGGATTTGCAGTTTCCACACCATGAGAATGAAATTGCTCAATCGGTGTGTTCCACGGATGAGAAGTTTGCCAATTTCTGGATGCATAATGGATTTGTCAAAGTAGATGAAGAAAAAATGTCCAAATCAACGGGTAATTTTTTCACCGTTAGAGAAGTATTACAAAAATTTCAACCTGAAGTTATTCGTTTTTTTATTCTTTCCAGCCACTACCGCAGTCCATTGAATTATTCAATTAATAATCTGGAAGAAGCTAAATCAGCACTGAATGGTTTGTATATAGCATTAAGAGACATATTCGTTGATACATCTAGTGTTCCACTTAAAGAACATAAAGATAAATTTAATGCTTGTATGGATGATGACTTCAATACACCAAAGGCTATTTCTTTATTGCATGAATTAGCACGTGATTTAAATAAAAATACTAATAAAACCTCAAAAGAGGCGATTGAATTGGTAGTATCATTAAGGTTTTTCGGAGCTATTTTAGGCCTGTTGCAGGATGAACCACAAAAATTTCTTCAGGCAAAACCTGATTCTAGTAATAATTGCTTGGATGAAGTTTCGATACAAGATTTGATAGATCAGCGTGTTGCTGCTAAGAGTGCTAAAAATTATACCGAAGCCGATCATATTCGAGATCATCTCCAAACATTAGGAATAAGTTTGGAAGATACGCCGCAAGGGACGAACTGGCGTCGTAACTAGTTGATTTTTTTGTATTAGTTCTTTTTAGTTTGGGAATTGACGCGATACAATGGACTGCGTATCATCCCACGTCCTGTTGAGGCAGGAGAGATAATAAATCGGGGCATAGCGCAGCCTGGTAGCGCATCTGCTTTGGGAGCAGAGGGTCGGGGGTTCGAATCCCTCTGCCCCGACCACTTAACTTTAAAGGTATTCTAGCTAAAGACACGAATGCGCCTGTAGCTCAACCGGATAGAGCACCGGCCTTCTAAGCCGGGGGTTAGAGGTTCGAGTCCTCTCAGGCGCGCCAATCAATGGAAACCAAATCATTGTCTGGCATTAGTCTTTATATTTGTTGACACCTTAATTATGGTGAGCGTAGCTCAGTTGGTAGAGCCCCGGATTGTGATTCCGGTCGTCGTGGGTTCGAGTCCCATCGTTCACCCCAGTTTTCGGGCCGTTAGCTCAGTTGGTAGAGCAGTGGACTCTTAATCCGTTTGTCGTAGGTTCGACCCCTACACGGCCCACTAATTTTTTCTTTACCAATAATTATTAAGGTAAAATGTTTAATAAAACTCTGTTAATTTGTGTTGATAAACTTAAAGGATATATGAACCTTTATTGTAGAGGTAGGTGTTGTCGTGTTTGGAGACTTCAATGAAATGTATATAGATGCATACATTGTGGTTAAATTCAGATAGTGTTATCCATGTAGTCCCAGTAGAATTTATTGTTTTTTTTATATTTATAGAAAGAAACATATGAGAGGATAACTATAATGAAATTAAATAAAAGAGCATATCTATATTAAAACATTACAAGTGGTACTGGTTACAATAGTTTTATTGACTTCGTCCGCCGCATTTCCCGAAGAAAATGAAGAGATGGGTATTCAATCACTGAAGGGTCAATTACTATTACCCGATGATTATAATAATGCAAAGGATAAAAAGTGTATGACTGTTTGTGATCAATGGGGCAAAAACTGTATAGTAAACCCAAGAACAGGTAGTAGAAAGTGTCGGCGTGTTTGTAAATCTTATGCTAGAGGATGTTTTTAAAAAAAATGGCCATATGTATAACCCACCTGTAATATTCGGATTTAACTAGACCTAGCAGTAAAATATTTGAATAAATATGTTTTCATAAGCACTATGGTAAAATTCTATGTCTTTTTTTGTAGCAAACCATGGGTTTGCTATGGTGACATTGAGTCACGAATTATAAAGCAAGTAATTGCTTTATGAACATTAGCAAGTTGCTTTTTAATGCATTACAAGCTGTGGTACTAGACTATTATAGTATGCGAGAGTGGCGGAATTGGTAGACGCGCTGGTTTTAGGTACCAGTATCGTAAGATGTGAGAGTTCGAGTCTCTCCTTTCGCACCAATACATGATGATGTTTTATCTTTACAAAGGTTCTAGAAAAATATTGTTCGTGCGTATTGATTTATAAAAATATTTGGGATATCAAAAGGATGCAAGTTTCAGTTGAGGATACTGGTGTACTTGGACGCAAAGTCCGTGTAGAGGTGCCAGAAGGTAAAATTAATTCTGAAGTAGACACTCGTCTAAAAAAAATGACGAAAACGACAAAACTTCAGGGTTTTCGGCCTGGGAAAGTACCATTAAAAATTGTACAGAGTAAATACGGTATGCAGGTTCGAAAAGAAGTAATTGGCGAATTGGTTCAATCGAGCTTATATGAAGCAATTAGTCAGGAAAACATGAAGCCAGCTGGACAACCGCAAATAGATGAACTTAAAGATGAGTCGGGAGAAGATTTGGTATATACAGCATCATTTGAGATATACCCTGAAATTAATCTAAAAGATGTTGGTGCGCTGGAGTTTGAAAAACCTATCTGTGAAGTGCTTGAGGAAGACGTTACAAGAATGATTGATATGTTGCGTAAACAACGACGCGAATTAAAAACTTCAAAAAAAGCAGCACAAAATGGCGACATTCTTAATATTAATTTCGAAGGAACTATTGATGGTGAACCCTTTGAAGGTGGTACAGGGGAAAATCATGAACTTGAATTAGGTACTAATAGTTTCATTGCCGGATTTGAGGAGGGTCTTATCGGTGCATCTGAAGATGAAAATATTGTGGTTAACGTTAAGTTTCCTCAGGAATACGGCAATGAAGCGTTGAAAGGTAAAGATGCTGAATTCAAGGTCAAGGTTAACTCGGTTAATGAAGCTGTCTTACCTGAAGTAGATGAGACATTTATGCTGGAGTTCAACGTAAAGGATGGCAAGAAAGAGACGTTAAATAATGAAATAAAACGTAATATGAAGCGTGAGATTGGTTTAACGCTTCGTCGACAGGTCAAGGAAGTTGTGCTCGATGCTTTGCATGAGGCTAATGAAATTGAACTACCAAAGGTATTGGTAGCGAATGAAGCAAATCGTGCTAAGCAAGATTTTGAGAAGAATCTCAAACAACAGGGACACAATGCGGAAGCAATAAGCTCTTTGGATGCATCAGTATTTAATGAACAGGCAAAAAAACGTGTTTCTTTGCAATTGATTTTAGGTGAGTTAATCAAAAAAAACGAATTAAAAGCAAACCCTGAAAAAGTAAAAGAAAGGATAGAACAAATAGCTTCAGGTTATGAAGATCCATCAGCCGTTCTAAACTGGTATTATTCAGATCAAAAGAACCTAGCAGAGATCGAGTCATTGACTCTCGAAGACGAAGTGGTTGATTGGATTTTGGCTAATGCTAAGGTAATTGACAAGGCATGTACATTTGACGAAATTATGAATAAAGGACAGACTGCTAGCTAAAAACTATAGCAGTCTTCCCATATAATGGATGATTATGAATAATATTGAAATTCAGGCATTAAATTTAGTGCCAATGGTAGTCGAGCAAACATCTAGAGGCGAACGAGCTTATGATATTTATTCTCGACTTTTAAAAGAACGCGTCCTATTTCTAGTAGGGCCTGTAGAAGATAATGTTGCTAATGTTATTGTAGCTCAGCTACTGTATCTTGAGTCTGAAAACCCCGATAAAGATATTCATTTCTATATTAATTCTCCTGGTGGTTCTGTGACCGCAGGTATGGCGATATATGACACCATGCAATTTATAAAACCGAATGTCAGCACCATGTGTATTGGTCAAGCAGCGAGTATGGGTGCTTTATTACTCGCGGGCGGTGAAAAAGAAAAACGTTTTTGCTTGCCTCATTCGAGGGTGATGATTCATCAGCCACTTGGTGGTTTTCAAGGTCAAGCGACAGACATTGATATTCATGCAAGAGAGATTTTGTATGTCCGTGAACGTTTAAACAAGATACTTTCAGATCATACTGGACAGTCTCTCGATACGATTCAAAAAGATACGGAGCGTGATAATTTTATGAGTGCTGAAGCGGCAAAAGATTATGGATTAATAGATGATGTGCTCCATAACAGAAGTGTGTTGCCGGAAGATCATAAAAAAGAAGCTGAATAACAATCCTAATAAAATGCTTGATTGTAAAAAGCCTGGGGTAATAACCTATGACTGAAAAAAAACAAAACAAAAATGGTGATGGTGATCGAATATTATACTGTTCATTTTGCGGGAAAAGTCAACATGAAGTTCGAAAATTAATCGCGGGTCCATCTGTTTTTATATGTGATGAGTGTGTAGAACTATGTAATGATATTATTAGAGAAGAAATTCATGAAACATCAGTTACTGGTGTTGGCTCAGCACTTCCAACTCCACATGAGATAAATAAAATCCTCGACGAATATGTTATCGGTCAGGAGAACGCAAAGAAGATTCTCTCTGTTGCTGTGTACAATCATTATAAGCGCCTTGAACAAGGAATTAAAAAGTCGGATATAGAACTCTCTAAGAGCAACGTCCTCTTGGTTGGTCCTACTGGTAGTGGAAAAACTTTATTGGCTGAAACAATGGCGCGTTTATTAAATGTGCCTTTTACCATCGCAGATGCAACAACACTAACCGAAGCTGGGTATGTTGGTGAAGATGTTGAAAATATTATTCAAAAGTTGTTGCAGAAATGTGATTATGACGTCGATAAAGCACAAACAGGCATTGTCTATATAGATGAAATTGACAAAATTTCACGCAAATCAGATAACCCGTCTATAACCCGAGATGTATCTGGCGAAGGTGTACAGCAAGCGTTACTAAAACTTATTGAGGGCACTGTTGCTTCAGTGCCTCCTCAAGGCGGCCGTAAACATCCTCAGCAAGAATTTTTGCAAGTTGATACTGCTAATATATTGTTTATTTGTGGAGGTGCCTTTGCAGGTTTAGACCGGATTATTCGTGAACGTTCTGAAAAAGGTGGTATCGGCTTTTCTGCCCAAGTTAAAAGTAAAAGCGATAGAAAAAGTATCAGTGAAACGCTTCAAGCGGTTGAACCAGAGGATCTTATTAAATATGGATTGATTCCTGAGTTTGTAGGACGATTACCTGTCGCAGCGACATTAGATGAATTAGATGAAGAACAACTGGTGCAGATACTACTTGAACCAAAGAATGCTATTACTAAACAATATATTCGCTTGTTTGAAATGGAAGGCTGTGAATTAGAATTCCGTAAAGATGCATTAAGCGCTGTTGCCAAAAAATCGATGGAACGAAAAACTGGTGCCAGAGGTCTACGCTCAATAATGGAGAATGTGTTATTGAATACTATGTATGATTTACCTTCGCTTGATGATGTCACAAAAGTTGTTGTAGATGAAGGAGTGATAGATGGTGAATCTGAGCCTTTGATGATTTATGAGGGTGCCGAAATGTCGAAGGCGGTATCAGAATAGGATGTTTTCAATAAATATATATCTGTTTTGATACCTCGTTAAAAATTGTTAATTAAAATGTGGTTTTATTGAAAAGTAACGTATGAAGCAGAATGATTGAAAGATAAACTATACTATTAAAAAGTTAACTAATTAAATAAAGGTTTCCAATGACGCAAGAAACAGAATTACTGCCAGTTCTACCTCTACGAGACGTAGTGGTTTATCCTCATATGGTCATACCGTTGTTTGTCGGTCGTGAAAAGTCAATAAAAGCATTAGATAAAGCAATGAATGGTAATAAGCAAATAATACTCGTCGCTCAGAAAAGTGCTGCAAATGATGATCCTGGTGAAGATGAAACTTATGACATTGGCACTATGGCAAACATTCTGCAGTTACTAAAATTGCCAGACGGTACTATAAAAGTGCTCGTTGAAGGTACGGCTAGAGCCGCTCTAAAAGCTTACAGAGAAGCTGAAGGCATGTTTATTGCTGATGTCGAGTTGCTTGAACCTAAAGTAATAGATGAAGAAGAAATGGATTTTCATGTGCGCTCAGCTATGAATCAATTCGAGCAATATGTGAAGCTGAATAAGAAAGTACCCCCGGAAATAATATCATCTTTGACCAGTATAGATGATCCAAGCCGTCTCGCAGATACCATTGCAGCACATATGTCGATAAAAATTGAAGAAAAACAACAAGTGTTGGAAGTTATTGATATTAAAGATCGTTTAGAACACCTTATTGAATTGATGGATGCCGAGATAGATTTATTACAAGTTGAAAAACGAATTAGAGGTCGTGTTAAGTCTCAGATGGAAAAGAGTCAACGTGAATATTATCTGAATGAGCAGATGAAAGCGATACAAAAAGAGTTAGGCGAAATGGAAGATGTTCCTAATGAACTTGAAGAACTTGCAAGCAAAATTGAAAAAGCTGGTATGCATAAAGATGCGAAGGAAAAGGCAGAAGTAGAGTTAAAAAAATTGAGGATGATGTCACCGATGTCTGCTGAGGCATCGGTTGTTCGTAGTTACGTTGATTGGTTAGTGGGTGTACCATGGAAAAAACGTTGCAAAGTTTCACAAGATATTGCTAAATCAGAGGCGATTCTTGAAGAAGATCATTACGGACTCGAAAAAGTAAAAGAACGTATCCTAGAATATCTTGCTGTTCAACTTCGTGTTAAGAAGATGAAGGGTCCAATTTTATGTCTTGTTGGTCCTCCGGGGGTAGGTAAAACATCATTAGGTCGTTCCATTGCCAGGGCAACTAATCGTAAATTTGTACGTATGTCACTAGGAGGCGTACGTGATGAAGCAGAAATACGCGGGCACCGTAGAACATATATTGGCTCTATGCCAGGAAAAATCATTCAAGGAATGTCAAAAGTTGGTAATAAAAACCCGCTTTTTCTATTAGATGAAATAGACAAAATGGCTATGGATTTTCGTGGTGATCCAGCTTCGGCATTACTCGAAGTATTAGATCCTGAACAAAACAATACTTTCAATGATCACTACCTTGAAATAGATTATGACCTATCTGAAGTAATGTTTGTCACTACAGCAAATAGCCTGAATATTCCTACCCCGCTATTAGATCGTATGGAGGTGATTCGAATATCTGGTTATACAGAAGAAGAAAAAGTAAATATTGCTAAACGTTACTTGATTCCTAGACAATATCAGCGAAATGGCTTGAAAGACGGAGAAATCTCAATAAGAGATAGTGTCGTACGAGATATTATTCGCTACTACACACGTGAGGCTGGCGTGCGTAACCTCGATCGAGAAATCGCAAATATATGTCGAAAAATTGTCAAACAGATACTGCTTAAGCCGACTGGAAAAAATATTATTATAACTCCGAAAAAACTAGAATTCTTGCTTGGTGTTAAGCGATTCAGATATGGAAAAGCAGAAGGAGAAAATCGGATTGGACAGGTTACAGGGTTGGCTTGGACAGAAGTCGGTGGTGAACTATTAACAATTGAAGCCGCAATTGTTAATGGTAAAGGAAAAATAACGCGCACAGGTAAACTAGGTGAAGTTATGCAGGAATCTATTGATGCAGCGATGACTGTAGTTCGAAGCCGCAGTGAAGTATTAGGTATAGAGCATGAATTTTATAAAGAACATGATTTTCACATACATGTTCCTGAAGGCGCTACTCCTAAAGACGGTCCTAGTGCTGGTGTGGGTATGTGTACAGCATTGGTTTCCGCATTGAGTGGAATACCGGTCAAATCAAATGTAGCTATGACAGGCGAAATTACACTACGTGGAGAAGTATTGCCTATAGGTGGCTTAAAAGAGAAACTACTTGCCGCGTTACGTGGCGGTATAGATACGGTATTGATACCATATGAAAATAAACGAGAGTTAATAGAAATACCAAAAAACATTCAACAACATATTGATGTTCGTCCGGTTCGATGGATTGATGAAGTACTTGAAGTTGCATTAGAAAAAATACCCAAACCAATCGTCAAATTAGGATCAGAATCTGATTCTGATTCCATTAAGGAAGATAAAATTAAGAAACATGATGAAAATGATTTGATAAGAGCACACTAATGAACATGCTTAATAATTATTTCCAAATTTAGAGAAACCATTGCTTGACGCTTATTTCAGCTCTTGGTATAAATTCATAGGTAAAAAGAGCAAATCAAATAAACTAAACAAACCTCAACATTCTCATATCAAATGTATTTGAGGTATTTTTAACAGGGGGGATTTATTAATATGAATAAAGCTGAACTTATTGATGCCGTTGCAGATTCTGCTGAGTTAACAAAAGCTGCGGCCGGTAGAGCATTAGATGCCGCGATAGTAGCGGTAACTAAAGCTCTTAAAAATGGAGACACAGTAACATTAGTCGGATTCGGCACATTCTCAGTTCGCAAGCGAGCAGCTCGTATAGGTCGTAATCCTCGAACTGGTGAGCCCCTCAAAATTAAAGCGTCCACAGTTCCTGGCTTTAAGGCTGGAAAAGCTCTCAAGGATGCCATAAACTAGCGCGCCTTCATCGGGGTGCTTAGCTCAGTTGGGAGAGCGACGCCCTTACAAGGCGTAGGTCGGGGGTTCGAACCCCTCAGCACCCACCAGAACTGATACCTGAAGTGGTAGTTCTGGAGAATAAAAAAACAGTTAATTAATAGTTATTTTACAATGACACTTCAAATTTTCCGAAAAATCGGTTTTGGCTTGCTCATATACAAGTGAAATATATTGGAGTGGTAGTTCAGTTGGTTAGAATACCGGCCTGTCACGCCGGGGGTCGCGGGTTCGAGTCCCGTCCACTCCGCCAACATTAATAAATTATGTGTATATCTTTTAGATGATATGTTCGTAATTAATTCAGAAATAGAAAAGTTGAGTGAATCATCATGTTAGGATTAATAAGAGATAAAGCATCAGGCTGGATAACTGGGGTTATTGTTGGTGCGTTAGTTCTCTCCTTTGCTTTTTGGGGCGTTAGTTCTTATTTTGGACAGGGCGGTGATGTTAATGTCGCCACTGTTAATGATTCCGAGATCAAGCTCAAATCATTCCAACAATCTTTTTATACTCTCAGAAAGCAAATGCAGTCAATGCTGCAAGATGATGCTCTAAGCTTAGAAGAAGAAGCGTTTGTTAAAGAAGAAACTTTGAAAAGACTGATTGAAGCTGAAGTAGTGAATCAGCTTATAAAAGACAATGGACTACGTATAACAAATTCAAAGGTAGTCGAAACAATTAAAGAACTGGAATATTTTAAGAATGATGAAGTTTTCGATCGTGATAAATACGAGCGAAGAATTATCAGTATGGGTATGGAACCTGCTTATTTTGAAGCACAAATGCGAATGGATTTGTTATCTGAACAGTTACAAGCGGGTCTCTCTGAAAGCCTTTTTGTGTTGGAGTCTGAGTTGAGTAATGTAGTTAAATTAAAGTCACAAACACGTGATTTAACATATAGCATTCTCAATATCGCATCCTTCATAGAAGAAGGTGTAGTTGAAGATTCAGAAATAGACGTTTTTTACAAAGCAAATCCCCAGCGATTCATAGAGCCTGAAAAAGTTAAAATAGAATATATTGAGTTGAATGTTGATGAAATAGCTGAATCTATTATTTCAGATGAAGAAAGTCTGAAAGTCTATTATAACGACAATAAAAATAAATATGATGTTGTAGAACAACGCTCAATAACCAAGTTATCTGTTAAGGCGGATGAAGAATCATCTGCAGAAGATAAAGATAAAGCAAAAGAAGTTATCAACTCTGCCATATTACTGGTCAAGGAAGGCAAAAATTTTGAAGAAGTTATCGAAAAATTTACAGAAGAAGGCAAAGGTTCATTAGAATTTAGTGAGCATGCTTACATGACAAAAGGCGTAATGGACAAGGAGCTCGATGAATTTCTTTTTGATTCTGATGAAGGTGCAGTTAGTGGTCTGATAGAAACTGACAGTGGTTTTAATATAGTCAAAGTTGGCGAAATTAGAGGTGGACCTAAAAATGTCTATGAGACGGTTGCTGATCAGGTAAACAAAGATTATAAAAAATCAGAAGCCAAGTTACAATTTTTTGAATTATCTGATCAGTTAACAAACCTGGCATATGAGCATTCAGATACGCTTGAGTTCGCTGCTGACGCAGTTGGTGGAGTAGTTGTTGAAAGTGAATATTTTAGTAGAGACAATGTTCAAGATGGGATATTGGGTGATTCTAAGATTATTATGACAAGTTTCAATCCAGACCTCATTAGTAACGGTCAAAATAGTGAAGCCATAGAATTGACGGATGATCGTATTGTTGTTTTAAGAGTAGTTGATCACAAGATAGCTACTACAAAAACACTCGATGATGTAAGAGATGATGTCATCTCAAGTATCAGATTGCAACGTGCCGCAGAAAAGATTCGTGAAACTAAAGAAGCTATTACAAAACAGCTAAATATTGGAGTTGCGCCAGAGAATTTGTCAAGCAATATTGAAGTAGAGTGGACAACTGTTGAAAAAGCTACACGTGATGATGTCAATGTTAGCAGAGCAGTACTACGGTATGCGTTTCAGTCGGAAAAACCAGCTGGCAATAAACCAATTATCTTGAGTAATCGGCTTGGTAGTGGTGACTATGCGATTATATTAGTGACTGCAGCGTACGATGGTAAAGTTGATGAAGATGATGAAAATAATAAAAAATATGATTTAGAATTAAGACGAAATCGTGGTTCAACTGAATGGCAAGAATTTTTACAGAATGCTAGAAACAATGCGGATGTGAGATTATATAAGGACAATATTTAAAAATCTCTATAAGAAATTGACAGTAATTATATTCTGACTTATTTTTTTAATGAATTCACTTTTGGCAAGTAAGGTTCTATTAATGCTGCACCCACACTGTCACCCCAGACGTTAACAGTGGTTCTAAATCGATCTAAAAACCAATCAACGGCAAGAATCATACCTATACCTTCAACAGGTAAATTAACAGCATTGAGCACAATTAACATCGTTACTAAACCAGCTTGAGGAATGCCTGCAGCGCCTATAGCAGCTAATGTTGCTGTTATAAATATAATTGCTTGTTCGCTCAGACCCATTGTTATTCCATAAGCTTGAGCTATATACATGACAGCTACTGATTCATAGAGTGCAGTACCATCCATATTAACTGTCGCTCCAATAGGGAGTACAAATTTTACTGATCGCTTATCAACACCGGCTTCAATCGCACATTTCATTGTCAATGGTAAAGTAGCCGATGAGCTAGCGGTACCAAAAGCAGTAAATAGGGCACGCAACAGTGTTAGAAAATATTTTCTACCTCGGTCACTAAAAAGCACCAAAATGATAAATAAAAAGATAAAATGCAATGTTAATCCAAGAATAACTGTAAAACAGTAATTGCCTACTGCCAATAACTCATTTTTTATAGCAATTCCTCCACCAGCCTCACCAATCTTTCCCGCGATAAGTGCAAAAATACCAATTGGAGCAAAGGTCATGATCCATATTACTAATTTCATCATGACTTCATTCAAGCCATCAAAAAATCGTATTATGGTGATGTTCTTCTCACCAATAGTTGTTAAAGCTGCCGCGAACAATAGACAAAAAACGATCACTGGAAGTAACTTTGTATTTGCTGCTGCAGATATGATATTTGGTGTAATTAAAGACTTAATAATATCAATAAATCCAGTTTCTGCTTTATTGGCAACCGCTTCGGGAACGTCCTGGCTTAGTTGCTCTACGCCGTTGCCTGGTTGAATTAGATTCACGACAAATAAACCAATTAATACTGCACATGCAGTAGTTAACGTATAATAAAGCAGTGTCGCGCTACCTACTTTACCTAATTTACGGATATCTCCTAACGAGGTGACCCCACTGATGACAGCTGCAACGATTAAAGGAATGATCATCATCTTTAAGGTATCTAGAAATAATTCTCCTATCCAGACCACAGAGACCATGGCGGTTCCAAATAACCAACCAGAAACAATTCCAGCGATAGCGCCAAATAGTATCGCAACAATTAGTTTGTTTTCGTTGAAAGACACTTTCTCCACTTACCCCATACCAATTGAATTAAACCCGCCATCTACATAAGTGATTTCTCCTGTTATAGCAGAGGCATATTCAGAACATAAAAATGCAGCGACATTTCCCACTTCATCAATGTTCACGTTACGCCTCAGAGGAGATACTTTCTCAACATGATTTAGAAAGTCACGCATCCCCTTGATACCAGATGCGGCTAAAGTACGAATAGGACCTGCTGAAATGGCATTTACTCGTATTCCTTCCGGACCAAGAATTGATGCCATATAGCGCACATTTGCCTCAAGACTAGCCTTTGCAAGTCCCATGACATTATAATTCGGCATTGCTCGAACAGCGCCAATATAACTGAGAGTTAGCATGGCGCCATTTCTACCTTTCATCATTTTTCTGGCGGCATAACCAAGCGCTGAAAAACTGTAAGAGCTAATCTCATGCGCCAATAAGAAGCCTTCGCGAGTAACGTTTTCCAAATATTCCCCATTTAACTGTTCTTTGGGTGCATATGCCACAGAATGTATCAATATATCTAGTCCATCCCAATAATCATCCAAATGCTCAAATACTGACTGTATTTGTTTATCATCAGCCACATCGCATGGTACAGCAATCTTGGAATTGACTTCAGAAGCATATTTTTCTACTCGGCCACGTAATTTTTCATTTTGATAGGTGAATGCCAGTTCAGCACCTTCACGATGCATTGCTTGGGCAATTCCCCAAGCAATAGACCGATTGCTTGCAACGCCAACGATTAGGGCGCGTTTATTATCGAGTAGTCCCATCTGTTTTTTCCTTTGAGAATTGTTATTTGAATCTTTTTAATTATCTAATATCAGAGTGTACAGAAAAACACACATGTTTATAATGTATCTGTGATGACAAAACATATAAAAAAAATAAAACGGAGTATTTTAGACTATAGAAGTATTTCGCAATTACCTTTTTGCTTGTTATTAATTTGTACGGGATGTGAGAATTCTATTTGGAATAATCCCTATCCTAATCAGGATTCGGCAAAAAATATACATTATGACTCATTTTCAGAGCGGCCCAAGCATCTTGATCCTGTCAGTTCTTATAGTTCAAATGAATATGTCTTTTTGGGACAAATCTATGAACCACCATTACAGTATCATTTTTTGAAACGTCCTTATGAATTAATTCCACTTACAGCGGTAGTTTTACCAACACCGAGATTTTTCGATAAAGATGGACAGCTTTTAAAAGCAGATTCTAACTTAGGAGACATACACAGGGTTAAATATAAAATATCAATTAAACCAGACATTTTATATCAACCACACCCGGCATTTGCAAAAAGTGAGAGCGGCAAATATCTGTATCATGATCTTAATACTAAAAAACTGAGCAATATTAATGTGTTATCAGATTTTGATATAGTTGGTACGCGTAAATTACTCGCTAAGGATTATGTCTATCAAATAAAACGGATGGCGCATCCACGAATTCACTCACCTATATCCGGATTGATGGCTAAATATATCTTGGGACTTAATGAATTTGCCGAAAAACTTTCAAAAGTAGAAAAGGGCAACCCTGGGTTGAGCTTTATTGATTTAAATGATTACGAGTTACCAGGAGTAAGAGTCATCGATGATACAACTTTTGAAATAATTCTGAGCCAAAAATACCCACAGTTTCTTTATTGGTTATCAATGTCTTTTTTTGCTCCGATGCCTTGGGAAGCAGATTACTTCTATTCTCAAGAAGGGATGATAGATAAAAATATAACACTTGACTGGTATCCTGTTGGTACAGGCCCGTTTATGCTATCTGAAAATAATCCTAATCTTCGTATGGTGCTCGAACGCAACCCGAACTTTCGTGGTGAGATATTTCCAACAGAAGGGGAAAAAGGGGATCGGGAATCAGGGTTGCTCGATGATGCAGGTGAAAAAATGCCATTTATTGACAAGGCAATATATAGTCTGGAAAAAGAATCAATCCCCGCTTGGAATAAATTTCTTCAAGGTTACTATGATACTTCAGGTATTGTTTCCGATAGTTTTGATCAGGCAGTTCAATTCAATTTGCAGGGCGACGCAGAACTAACCGATGAAATGCAAGAGAAAGGAATTCGTTTACTAACTGCTGTGACGACATCTACTTCATATGTGGGCTTCAATATGGAAGATGAGGTCATAGGTGGTGATACTGAACGTGCGCGACTTCTTCGACGTGCAATATCAATTGCTGTAGATTATGAAGAATACATATCTATATTTGCCAATGGACGAGGTAAACCAGCGCAAGGACCCATTCCGCCAGGTATTTTTGGCAATGTTCAAGGAATGAAAGGGATTAACCCATATGTTTATAACTGGGAGAATGATAAATCAGTCCGTTATTCGATTGAGTATGCAAGAGAATTATTAGTGCAAGCAGGTTATCCCGGTGGGCGTGATAAGAGAAATGGTAAACAACTAGTTCTAAATCTGGATTCTCCAGCAGCAGGTCCGGGTAGCAAGGCTAGTTTTGATTGGATGCGTAAACAATTTGGAAAGCTTGGAATAAACTTAGTAATACGTGCAACCGATTATAATCGGTTCCAAGAAAAAATGAGGAAAGGCACTGCGCAAATTTTTCAATGGGGCTGGAATGCGGATTACCCTGATCCGGAAAATTTCTTTTTTTTACTCTATGGACCAAATGCAAAAGTTGATCATAATGGAGAGAATGCAGCAAATTATAAAAATCCTGAATTTGATGATTTGTTTAATCAGATGAAAAGTATGCCTAACATCCCTGAAAGACAAGACGTGATTGATAAGATGGTCGAGATTGCTAGACGAGACGCCCCATGGATATGGGGTTTTCATCCAGTTGGGTTTTCACTCCATCACCAGTGGTACAAAAATGCTAAGCCAAATTTGATGGCTAATAATAAACTTAAGTATAAACGCATAAAACCAAAAATACGTAAAGAAAAGCGTGCTTTTTGGAATCAGCCGATTTGGTGGCCAATTACTTTATTAGTTTTTCTAACAATTTTATTATTATTACCTGCGATCTTCTCTTATCGTCGAAAAGAAGCTGAGTCAGCTTTATGATTAGTTATATTCTACGACGTGTCGCGTACGCTTTTCCGATATTGATCGGTGTAAATATTATTACTTTTGTTTTATTTTTTGTGGTTAATACACCTGATGATATGGCACGTATGCAACTTGGAATGAAACGAGTTAGTGATGTGACAATAACAAATTGGAAAGAAGAAAGAGGTTATGATAAACCAATACTTTGGAATAAAGATTCCGAATCTATAAAAAAAATAACTGATACAATATTTTTTCAAAATTCAGTGAAGTTATTTGTATTTGATTTTGGTCGTTCCGATAGTGGCCGCGATATAGGGCATGACATCAGTCAACGGATGTGGCCAAGCCTTGCTATTACTGTTCCTAGTTTGATATTAGGATTATTAAGTTATATTTCATTTGGGCTAATACTCGCATTTTTTCGAGGAACTTATGTCGACGTCTCCGGCGTTATTCTCTGTGTCATCATGATGTCTATCTCGGGATTGTTTTATATTATTGGAGGACAGTACCTTATCGGTAAATTTCTTCATCTTGTACCTATTTCAGGTTATGACACGGGTCTTCATGCAGTAAAGTTTACAATCTTACCCATCTTTATTGGTTTAATTGGTGGGATAGGAGTGAGTACCCGCTGGTATCGAACTATTTTTCTCGAAGAAATGGGAAAAGATTATGTTCGTACAGCAAAGGCTAAGGGCTTGTCTGAAACTCGCGTGCTATATCAACATGTACTCATGAATGGATTGATACCAATATTAACAGGGGTTGTGGTTATTTTACCTAGTCTGTTTATGGGTAGTTTGATTGTGGAATCATTTTTTGCAATACCAGGACTAGGAAGTTATACCATTGATGCTATTAGTCGACAGGATTTTGCCATTGTTCGTTCGATGGTTTTTCTAGGCTCGGTGTTGTACATCATTGGTTTAATCCTAACAGACATTTCTTATACCTTAGTCGATCCTAGAGTTGGGTTGAATTAAATATGCCTGTTATCTTTATTACTGATGCGCTTATTTTTATTCTCGTTTTGATGGTTTTTACTTATGTATTTTATGCTAGACACTATGAGCATTTACGTACACCTTGGCACGCTGTTGCTTGTCGACCACTCGCAATGTCTGCTGCAATTATTCTTGTCATTTATATTGTTGTTGGCTTGCTTGATTCAGTTCATTTTCATCCGAAACTAGAATCAACAAAGTCTAGTGATACAACATATTCAACCGAAGTAACTAGTTTATTAGATCTTGTTCTTGATGATTTGAATAAAAATACAGAACGCACCTATTCAGCCCCATTAGCAAGTTATTCTTTTGCTAAAGAGATGACAGATCTTTCTAGCGGAAAACAAATCAGAGCTTATGCTAGATTAAAGTATGGAGGAGCACATTTAGATAACCCAGAGTTGGATAGTTTAGCTGATATTACAAAAAAAATATTTATTGGTTTAGTTTATGGATTATCTGTCAGTTTCGTTTTGTCGAGTTTCATTATTTTTATTTTGAGTAAGACTCATAAAATTAGATTTAAACAAGCATTTAATAAAATTTGTAAGAATGAGTTTCCTGTCGCTTGGACAGCCATGATTATCACAATAAGTATTACTCTAATATCCATGTCAATTATTTATAATTTATCACAGTACTATCATGTTTTAGGTACTGATAAAGTTGGTCAAGACGTGCTATTTCAAGCTATTAAGAGTGTTCGCACAGGGCTACTTATTGGTAGCTTAACAACACTTGTTATGTTGCCTTTTGCAGTTATGATGGGCTTGATGGCAGGATATTTTCGTGGCTGGATTGATGATGTCATTCAATATCTTTATACCACCTTAAACTCTATTCCGGGCGTTTTACTCATCGCAGCATCAATCTTATTACTGCAGGTTTATATTGGCAACCATTCTGATGATTTTAACAGTATCGAAGAAAGAGCAGATCTAAGACTTTTATTTCTTTGTGTCATTTTAGGTATAACTAGTTGGACTGGTCTGTGTCGATTATTAAGAGCAGAGACATTAAAACTACGAGAGGTAGATTATGTAAAAGCAGCACAAGCTTTTGGTGTAGGTAATATAAGTATCATGTTACGACATTTATTACCTAATCTTATGCATATTGTTATGATTACAATTGTGATTGATTTTAGTGGGCTTGTACTAGCAGAAGCTGTACTTTCATATATTAATATTGGTGTTGATCCGAGCATGAATAGTTGGGGTAATATGATTAATGGTGCACGTATGGAGATGGCGCGTGAACCAATAGTCTGGTGGTCTCTTGCAGCGGCATTTGTATTCATGTTTGTACTCGTCCTTGCAGCCAATTTGTTTTCTGATGCGGTACGCGATGCGTTTGATCCTAGGATACGACAACAATAAGCATACGTATAAATAAATCATTAGTTTACAAATAAAAAAAATATGCCGAATATAAATGTAATATTACTCATTGGTAAGCAGTCAGCAATTAAAATTGTTGCTTTGCCAAGAGATACCAATGCGAGTGATAGTATTTTCGGTGGTTGGATAATGTCCCAGATTGATATTGCTAGAGCAGTTGCAGCACTAGAGCGAGCAAAATGTAAAATAGTCACTGTTGCAGTAAATATGATTGAATTCCATGAACCTATTTTTATAGGCGATCTAATAAGTTGTTATGCAGAAGTGATTAAGACTGGTATTACCTCAATTATTGTAAAAGTCGAAGTGTATGCTGAGCGTCATCCGTTAAATAAGCAAGCTGTCAAAGTAACTGAGGCCGAATTGATCTACGTTGCAATTGACGAGAACCACAAACCACGTAAATTATCTGACTTGGGGACAGAATAATAATGATAGAGTCACTACTTAAGGTTAATCAGCTCACAACTGCTATAGGAACTGGTAATGATAAAGTCAATGTTGTAGATGATATTAATTTTACCATTAATAAAGGTGAGACCTTTGTCTTATTGGGTGAGTCGGGTAGTGGTAAATCTATTACCGCGCTATCTATCATGCGTTTGTTACCTTCGGCAGCAGGTATCGTAAGTGGTGAAGTAATATTAAACGGACAAAATATTTTCGACTTACCAGAGAGTAAAATGCGCGATGTTCGTGGTGCTAAGATAGGTATGATTTTTCAGGAACCGCAATCATCATTAAATCCAGTTTTGACAGCTGGTCAACAAATTAGTGAAACATTATTTCGGCATCAAAAACTCTCAAAGCTGGAGTGTTTAGTACGAAGTATTGAGTTATTAGATGCAGTAGGTATTCCTGAACCTGATAGACGCATTAATGAGTATCCGCATCAATTTTCCGGAGGCATGAAACAACGCATCATGATTGCAATGGCCCTGGCAGGAGAGCCTGATTTATTAATTGCGGATGAACCGACAACGGCGTTAGACGTTACTATTCAATCTCAAGTGCTGTCACTGTTGTGTAAGTTACAAAAAGATACCGGTATGGCTATATTATTTATTACACATGATCTTGGAGTCGCATCAGAAATGGCAGATCATATTGCGGTGATGCGTACGGGTAAAATAGTTGAAGCAAAAGATAAGGTAACTTTGTTTTCTAAACCCGAACACCCCTATACTTTGCAATTATTCGATGCTATTCCGAGTTGGCAAAAACGTCAGGATGAATCCAAAATTGCTAAATTTCAAGGAACCGATGAAGAATGCTTATTAAAAGTAAATAATCTCAAAATTCATTATCCTATCAAAAAAGGTGTCTTTAAGCGCGTTGTTGGCCACGTTCGAGCTGTAGATGGTGTCACATTAAAATTACATGCGGGCGAAACTTTGGCGTTGGTTGGCGAGTCAGGTTCAGGTAAGACTACACTGGGAAAAGGGATCTTACGTTTATTACAGATAACCTCAGGTGAGGTTTTATATAAAAATATTAACTTGAGTACTCTGGGTGCTGCTGCACTAAGACAGAAACGCTCAGAGATTCAGATTGTATTCCAAGACCCGTATTCCTCAATGAACCCAAGAATGATGATTAAAGATATAATTCAAGAGGGTATGCTAGCGCAAGGGATAGGCGAGACACGTAAAGACCGTGATCAAATGACAGAAGAGTTATTGGAACAGGTCGGCTTATTACCTGAACATCAACTGCGCTATCCTCATGAGTTTTCTGGAGGTCAACGACAACGTGTTTGTATCGCACGTGCATTAGCCGTAAAACCAAAACTTATTATTTGCGATGAACCAACCAGTGCATTAGATGTGTCTGTGCAGTCACAAATTTTAGCATTATTTAGAAAGTTACAAAAAAAATATCAACTGGGGTATTTGTTTATTACTCACAATATTAGTGTTGTTGAATACATAGCAGATACTGTTGCTGTTATGTATCAGGGTGAAATTGTAGAGCAAGGCGATGTTGAACAAGTATTGATACATCCAAAAAGTGAATACACCAAAGAACTATTATCTGCTGTACCAAGAATTGTAAAGACTGGCACTGGCTGATAAAGTTTGAGGGATGGTTATGGGTATCTCAACGCGTTATGCATCAGTTATTGTCATATTAACATTATCCATGTCATCAACTGTCAGAGCAAATAAAGTAGATGTTTCTATTCTAGAAAAAGTATATAGATTGGATGCTGTTAAGAGTTCTGGGCTGTGTCCTAGTGTCTTAAAAAAAGTTTTTCGAGCTACTAAGAAAGATTTTGGTTGCGACAGAGTGAGAATAGATTTTGGCTACCGCTCAAAAGAGCTAGTTCAATGCAAATTAAGAACAGATTTAGCTAATAAAATCATACAAGAATACAATATATTTATCGGACATTGCAGAGATGAAAAAATCAAGTAAGACAGTTATTGAAAATTACTCGTAAAAATAACCACATGTATTTAAAAATCACGCTGCTCTTATCGCCACTAATATTTTTATCGCCTGCTTTTTCTGGGGAATTGTCAGATGCCAAGAAGGCCTATGAACGTAATGATGTAATAACAGCATTCTATGCATATGAGAAGTTAGCAGAACAAGGCAATATAGTTGCACGGAATAATATCGCTTATATGTATTACAATGGTATCGGTATACCTCAGGATCATCAAAAAGCATTCACCTTATATCAAGAATTAGCGGAAGAAGGACTCGTCTCTGCGCAAAATACGCTTGCTGCAATGTATATACAAGGACATGGTGTGGTAAAAAATTATACGAAAGCATTAAGGTGGTATAAAAAATCAGCTGAGCAGGGTGATGTAGAGGCTCAGTTTAATCTTGGGTATATGTATAAAAAAGAGCCTAATATTATACAGAATTATGAACAATCTGCTTATTGGTATGGAAAAGCAGCAAAGCAAGGAGATGCTGATTCGCAGGTGAATTTTGCTTTTATGCACTATGCCGGGCAAGGTTTGATGAAAAATAATGAATTAGCATTCTACTGGTATAAAGCATCAGCAGAACAGGGTAATGCAAAGGCGCAATATAATGTAGGCGTCATGTATCATGAAGGAGAAGGTATTATGCCAAATGTTGTCGAAGCACATAAATGGTTCAATCTTTCAGCAAAGAATAAATTTAATGGTTCCGTGAGACAAAGAGATAAAATCGAAAAAAATATGACAGCATCTCAAATAGAACTTGCACGAAGATTAGCTAAAGAATGGATTGAGTCTTTTTTTGAATATTCCTCAACAGGAAAATAGTTGACATTTTTAGACTAGGTTAATTGCATAAGGAAATTTTATGAAATTATATGAATGGGATTTTGCTCCGAACTGTAGGCGAGTAAGGATGTACCTTCTTGAAAAGGGCATAGAGGTTGAACGAGTGGAATGTATAACATCTGATATTATACTAAAAGAAGACTTTCGCGATCAGTATGTACATGAGATGGTTCCTATGTTGGAACTAAATGATGGCACGCAAATTGGTGAGGGCTTAGCAATTTGGCACTACTTTGAGGCTCTTTATCCTGAGCAACCTTTAATGGGCACGACTGCTTTAGAAAAGGCTACAATCAGTTCATGGGAGCGACGTGCTTATGATGGAGGTATGATTGCTCATGCAGAAATTTTGCGTAATTCACATCCGGCTATGATTGATAGAGGTTTGCCAGGCTATAGTCAACGAATTCCTCAGATTTCGGCTTTAATTGACCGAGGTAAAATACGTGTTGCTAGTTTCTATAAGAAATTTAATGATCAGCTTGCAGATAATAAATTTGTTGCAGGTGAAAGTTTTTCAGTAGCTGATATTACGACGATATGCGTTATAGACATGGGACATGCAATGGAAATGAAGATTCCAACAAGTGCATATCATGTCAATCGCTGGTACCACCAATTGCAGGAGCGAGAATGTGTGCAGAAAAGTAAAGCGACACATATGCCCGATGGCTCGACAATAACATAATCAAAAATAATGCATAATAATGTTGAACAAAAAAGTAGTAGTCTGCAAAAAAGTAAATCAGAAATTAAGCGTGAGTTGCAGAAATTGCAATTACTGGGGAAACAACTTGTCGAATTGTCTGAAAAGCAACTTATTAATTTTCCTATTTCCAATACACTTAAGGATGCAATCGTTGCAGCAAAAATCATGAAGCATGGTGCGTTAAACAGACAACTTAAGTATATAGGTAACTTAATGCCTAACGAAGATGAAATGTCGATTCGCAAAGCATTAGGTAAATCACAACAGTCGAATCAAGGTGAAGTAAACGATTATCCTATGCTTGAAGAATGGAGGGATAGGCTCCTGAAGAATGACCATGTCTTATTGAATGAGCTGGCATTAAGGTTCGATTGTTTAGAGCGACAACATATTGCTCAATTGATTAGAAATGAAAAAAAAGAAAAAATACAAAACAAGCCATCTAAATCAGCAAAATTATTGTTGCAATATTTGATCGACTTACAGAAGGGTAGTGGGACGATATAAAGTACTCTTTTAGTGAGTTCTTAGTCTAAGACATTGAACTAGAGCAAGATTATAGAATTCAATATGTGTTTTTTAGACTATTTTGAATGACAATTTAAAAGTAATTTAGCTTGATCATAGTGGAGTGAATTAATTCCAGATTTTTGCATAGAGATGTTTAACGAAGTTCCGAGGCCATATGCTAGTAATCGACTGTAGTATGACATTTTTTTGACATAGTAAGGCATCGCTTCTTCTAGCGTATTTGAATCTCCCAACGATTCCTGAAGATAATTTTTCTGTTTTTCCATGTAACGAATAAACCATTCTTGTTGTGAGACTTCCTCATTAATCTGTATAGTCCAAGTTACATCATTTTGTAAGACGCATTGTCCGATGAATATCCCTGGTTGACCGCAGGCCCAATCACTCGGAGATGTACTGAATAGTTTGAATTTATCATTCGTGTGGTATAGCCAATAACTATTTCCAGCAACAGGTCTAAATTCAAAATTAGTATTGAGTACAAATAATGAGGTAAACAACTCACTGGACACCTGATCAATATCCTTTGGAGGTAACGAAGATTTCACTTGACTGTCTATTAACGCGTCTAGGACAGTAGACAGTCCTTTCCCCTGGGGGTTTGATTTTTTTTGTTTCATGTACAGATGATACTAAAGGTTTGTCATAATGTTAATGAGTGATCTCAAAAACAAAAATCCTTTGTACATGACAATTAGAGCAGTTATCAAAAAATATTGAGTAACTCTATTATGGATAGGCTCATATAGTATTAGTGTCTCCCTTTGCCGAGGTTCGTGGTATATTACTATACTTGAATAGTAATACTTTGAAGAGGTGCTACGTTCTCTCGGCTTCTTTGAGTAAAGTAAATAGTCATGTCTTAATTAGATTGTTGGTTCTCGCATAGAAACGAATTCTTCAGCCGCTGTTGGGTGAATTCCTATTGTGGAATCAAAATCTTGCTTACTTGCACCGGCTTTCATGGCAATGCCAATGCCTTGAATAATTTCACCCGCATCTGGTCCAATCATATGCACACCAATGACACGATTAGTTTTTTTTTCGACAATCATTTTCATCATCGTTTTTTCATTATTATCTGACAAAGAGTATTTCATGGGAGTAAATCTGGACTTATAGATATCAATGTCCACATATTTTTTCCTTGCCTGTTCTTCAGTTAAACCAACCGTACCAAGGCTTGGTTGACTAAATACACAGGTGGGGATGTCAGAATAATTAACAATCTTTTTTTCATTAGCAAAGAATCTTTTTGCTAATGCCATACCCTCAGCTAATGCAACGGGCGTCAGATTAATACGATCAGTAACATCACCTATCGCATATATTGAGGGAATATTGGTTTGATAATCATCATTGATCTTGATGGCATTTTTTTTATTAATTTCTATTCCAACATTTTCCAAACCTAGGTTCTCAGTCATTGGTTTACGACCTGTAGCATACATAATCTGATCTGCTTCAAGTTGTGTGCCGTCTTCAAAATAGGCAACTAACTGCTTATCTGTTTTATCAATCTTTTTTACATTTACATTGAATATAATTTTAATCTCTTTCTTTTGCATTTCTTCAGCTAACATGGAGCGTAGGTCTTGGTCAAAACCTCTTAAGAATAGAGACCCGCGATGAATAAGAGTAGTCTCAACTCCCAATCCATTGAAAATACCAGCGAACTCTACAGCGATATAACCACCACCAACAATAATTATCTTTTTTGGTAGTGATTCAAGAAAGAAGGCTTCATTCGATGAAATAATATATTTCTTGCCGGGAATATCAGGCACACTGGGCCAGCCTCCTGTAGCAATTAATATTTTTTCAGCGGAATACTTCATGGTTCCTATTTCAACAGTATGCGCATCTATAATCGTCGCTCTGCCGTTTATAATATCGACACCAGTATTTTCTAGTAGATTTTTATAGATACCATTTAATCTTTGTATTTCGGTGTTTTTGTTCTTTATCAATTTTGACCAATCATATGATATATGATCAATATCCCATCCAAATCCTTTGGCATTATGAATCTCTTCTGAGACATGTGAGGCATAAACGAGTAATTTTTTAGGCACGCAACCTACGTTGACGCAAGTTCCACCAAGATAACGTTCCTCCGCTATACCCACTCTTGCACCATAGGATGCCGACATGCGAGCTGCACGAACACCGCCTGAACCAGCACCTATAACGAATAAATCGTAGTCGTAATTATACATTGTGTTATATTCCCATTATTATTAGAAATAATAACCCAATTATAATAAATTTTATAATCGCATGTTTTGTTAAAGCTAATATTTAAAAATGATAGAACTTTTCACCTCTGCTACACCAAACGGCCACAAAGTGACCATTGCCTTAGAAGAAATGGCATTAGAATATAGAGTACATCGAATCGATTTAGGTGCTAGAGAACAAAAAGAAGATTGGTATCTTAAATTAAATCCAAATGGTCGAATTCCTACGATAATCGATCGTGATTTTGATGATTTTAAAGTGTTTGAATCTGGTGCAATCTTAGTTTATCTAGCTGAAAAAACAGGGCAATTCATGCCTCAAGATACAAAAGGTCGAACTTTAGTTATGCAGTGGCTAATGTTTCAAATGGGTGGTGTTGGTCCAATGCAGGGACAGGCGAATGTATTTCATAGATATGCTCCTAAAAGTATTCCCTATGCTATAGAACGCTATCACAAGGAATGTGCGCGTCTATATGAAATATTAGATAATCGACTTGCGGAAAATCAATATCTCGCGGGTGATTATTCAATTGCTGATATGGCTACTTGGCCATGGATTAGTGGGCACAAATGGTCTGGCCTATCTATTGAAAATTTACCGCATTTAACGCGTTGGTTTGAGCAATTAGCTAAACGTGAGGCAGTTATTGTTGGAAAGGACATACCGAGCGAAATGGAAGCCGGAACTGATAAATCAAAATTAGAAGTTATTCGTGAGTTTATTATTTAAAGATTAACTCCGCATCCAGCGATGATATTTCGTAACTAGCTTTAATAATTTTTTTGGTGCATTGGCTTTTTTCCATGCCCCAGCTACGAATTTATTTGCTTCTGAGAATGTCGGATAGATATGAATTGTGCTTAGTATCTTGTTCATTCCGAAGTCATGTTTCATTGCACTAATATATTCAGTGATTAATTCACCAGCATTATTACCAATAATAGTGACTCCTAGTATTCTATCTTTACCTGAAACGGTAAGCACTTTAACAATGCCATGCTCTTCGCCTTCTGTTATGGCTCTATCTAAATCATCAATGCCATAAGATGTGACGTCATATGATAGACCTCTTTCTTTTGCTTCTTGTTCATTCAGACCCACTCGAGCTATTTCAGGATCAGTAAAGGTTGCCCAGGGTATTACAGAATAATCCACCTTAAATGATTTCAATTTACCAAAAAGTGCATTGACTGTGGCATGCCAGGCTTGATGTGAAGCGGTATGAGTCAACTGGTAGGGTCCGGCAACATCGCCGCAAGCATATATATTAGATATAGAAGACTGTAATTTTTCATTAACATGGACTGTTTTGTTTGGATTTAATTTAACACCAAGTTCTTCTAAACCAAAACCATTACTATTAGCAGTTCGACCAATCGCAATAAGAATTTCATCAAATTGTATTTCAATAGTTTCACTCTGCTTTTCACAAATTAGTTTTTTCTTATTACCTTCAATAACTATTTCTTTAGCAACATGGTCCGTACGAATATCAATACCTTCATCTTCAAATTTTTTAGTTAGAAGGGATGCAACCTCATTGTCTTCTTTAATCATTATTCGCGATAAGATTTCAATTTGTGTTACTTGACTACCCAAACGTGCAAAGGCCTGAGATAGCTCGCAACCAACAGGGCCACCACCCAATACGATCAAACGTTTGGGTAACTCTCTAATATCCCATAAATTATCTGATGTTAGGTATTCCAATTGATCAATACCTTTTATATTAGGCACAAATGGTTGAGCGCCAGTTGCAACGATAATGCTACGCGTACTTAATATTTTGCCGTTTGTTTCTACGCTCCATGGAGATATTATTTTTGCTTCCCCCTTGATGCATTCGACACCTAGATTTTCAAGACGCTCTACAGAGTCATGAGGTTCTATTTTTAAGATGATCGATTGAATGCGTTTCATGACAGCAGGAAAGTTGATATTGGATGCAGGTACATTAATTCCGAATTCATTGGCGCGTTTTATGAGTGATGCAACTTTTGCAGATTTGATTAATGCTTTGGAAGGAACACAGCCAGTATTCAAACAATCTCCACCCATTTTATGTTTTTCTATCAGTGTAACTTTTGCATTAAGAGTTGCAGCAATTAAGGCTGAAACGAGTCCGGCGGAACCTCCACCAATAACGATTAAATTGCGATCAAATTTTTTTACTTTATTAAACATCATTTTTTTTTATAATTGAAAGTATTCGTTTTCCTATATATGGGAAAAAACCTAATAACACGAAAGAAACAATCAATTCAGGTGATAAAACATCTCTAGGAGATGTTATGTGAGCTAGTTGTGTGCCAGCATTCACAAAGACCATCGTTGGTATTAACATGGCGATTTGGCTCACGAGTGAAAAATTCAGTGTTTTGATTGGGGTTAAAGCCATTAATATATTAACAATAAAAAAAGGAAAGATAGGCACGATCCTGATAGTAAACAGATATAAGTCACCTTCTTTTTTAATGCCATGGTTTATTGGCTTTAGATATTTACCAAAATTTTCTTGAACATAGTCATGAAATATATAGCGAGTAATTAAAAATGCAATAGTCGCTCCGAATACAGAACCGAAAGATACTAATATAGTACCCCAAATAAAGCCAAAGATTGTGCCTCCAGCCAAAGTCATTATTCCCGCACCTGGTAGAGAGACACCAGTGACTAATACATAGCTTATAAAAAAAATTAAACCGGTTTTCACAGGGTTCAAGGAGTAATAATCATTGATTATTTCCTGTTGGGATTTAATATAGGCTAAATTGAAATACTCATCAAAGTCGAATACAAAAAATAAAGTCACAAGAGTGATGAAGAGAGTGAAAAGTATTATTTTTTTCTTATTCATATCAAAGTTTATAAAAATTTATTTTGATTGGTTCAGTTTACATAAATAATTGAATATTAGAATATTTTCGTGAGTTTGAGTAATTGTAATTAAAAAAAGAAGGGCTGCATACTATTAGTATTAATGGTTGTTTTGTCAAAAAAAATAGGTTTATGAAAAGGTTGTCAGGTATCAAAAGATTAAACAGTGAATCTATCATAAATGAGACTAGTAATTTTTTATTAATTAGGTTGCGAATCTTCAGTCCCATATTTACGTTTATATAATATAGCTTATTCACCGAAATATGGGTTATACAAGATTATCTAAAGCATATTGTTGTTAATAAAATGATATAATAAGATGGTAAATCTTATTATTATCACTCGTATATTCAATCAATACAGATAATCGTTGGGGGTTAATGATCTGATGTTATGGTATGAAGATAATTTGTACTAATATAATCATATTTTATGGCGAGAATATTATTTTCAGATTCTGGTCAATTCAAATGGTGCGAGATAGATTTTAATAAAGAAATTGGTGATAAATATAAAAATGATAAAAAAATGTATATTTTATATTCTCTTCAGTCTGTTTACAGGAATAGTACTAGCAGAGCAGTTTTCCACTCCTAGCGATCGTGTTAAAGATTCTGTTGAGAAAGTTATTACAGTTTTAAAAGACAAATCTCTCGATAAAGAAGACAGATGGAAAAAAATTGGTGTGGTTATCAACGAGAGCTTTGATTTTCGAAGTATGTCGCAAAGTATTCTAGCGACGAACTGGAAACAAGCAACTCCAGAAGAACGCCAGCAATTTGTTTTTTTCTTTTCTCAATATCTTGAGGATACCTATAGAACAAAAATAGAAGCCTATACAAATCAGAAAGTAGAATTTGTAGGAGAAACAATTCGAGATAAACGAGCAATAGTAGAAACTTTAATCATCACAGATGACGTAGAAATTCCAGTGAACTATAAGCTTAAGGAAAATGACGGCAGCTGGTTTGCCTATGATGTGGTTATTGAAGGCGTAAGTCTGGTCAATAATTATAGAAGCACTTTCTCTGCCATCGTGAAGAATGATGGAATGGATGGATTGTTAACTGACATAAAAGCGAGAATAAACAAATACAAGGCCACTCAAAAATAGTAGTTGGGTATTATGAATGTTAACGGAAATAGTTAATATTAATCATCTGATTCGAAGATATATTTACTGATTAACTCTTCTAGATTTATTGAAGGTTCTGTTTCGACAATCTCCATGCCAGGTTCAAGATAAGTATCACTACCACCAGCAGATATTTTTATAAACTTATCTCCAATAATTCCTGATGTCCTTATCGATGCAATAGAGTCTTCCGGTATATTGACATTACTTTGCAAACTGAGATTGATGTCGGCTAGATAAGTCTTAGGGTTAAAAGAAATTTGTTTGACTTTACCCACTGTGACTCCAGCTACCTCCACATATGCACCTTCTTTCAGACCAGATGCAGAAGTAAATCTTGTTTTTATTACGTACTGATTGTTATCAAATAGATCTAGGTCGCCCATTTTTAGAGCAAGAAATGTAATTGCAACAATTCCAGCAAGCAAAAATATTCCTACAAGTAATTCGGTATGTTGTTTTTTATTCATAGGCGCAGTTTACAGTATCAAGGCACTGAGTAAATAATCAGTAAATAGGATAGCAATAGAAGATAATACGACAGCTTCGGTAGTGATACGACTGACCCCTTCAGAGCCAAAAGCACCATGTTTATCGAGATGTAAGTGAAATCCCTTATCACAGGCTATCCATACGATAAGTAATCCAAACACGAGTGACTTGGAAAAGCCCATAAAGAGATCGCGGTTTAATACAGTATCAGACATCCCTTGAAAGTAAGAGCCTGGATTGACACCAAATAAGACAACGCCTACAAAATAACCACCAAAGATTCCAACTAAAATAAATATTGTTGTTAATATGGGGACACAAATAATACCAGCAAGAATTCGCGGTGCGAAAAGGTAACGATAAGGATCTATGGCCATACATTCCAATGCATCTATTTGGTTATCTACACGCATAATACCTATTTCAGCACACATTGCTGAACCTGCTCTTCCAGTAATCATCAGAGCAGTCAGTACTGGCCCTAGTTCACGAATTAAACTCAAACCAACTGCTGAACCAAGTAAACTAACAGAACCAAAGCGCACCAATGTATCATGAAATTGAAGAGCAATGACCATGCCGACAAATAATCCAGCAATAACAATAACAGATAATGAACGTGCACCAATAAAAGCAACCTGTTTTATCAATGATTTCAATGAGTAAGGTGGCAACACGATAATGATTATTGTTTCAAATAAAAATAATCCACCAATACCGAGTCTTACCAATGCAGATTCAATTGATAATAATATTTGGGGTTTGTTTGTGTTCATCGTGAACTCAATTTCGAGTTAATTTATTCAAATAACCATCAGCATCAATATTTTTATTCACTGCTTTTCGTTGGAGCATATTAACGATTCTGGGGTCAGTAGATTTTCTAATTGCCTCTTTATCGCCTGTAATTATTTGACTACCATTATCTATAACGGTGATTCTGTCTGCTATCTTGAACGCACTTTCTAATTCGTGCGTGACTACAACTATTGTCATATTTAAGGCATTTCGTAATTGTAGAATCAATTCATCCAACTCAGCAGAGGTCACTGGGTCAAGTCCAGCGGAAGGCTCATCAAAAAAAAGTATTTTCGGGTCCATTATTACCGCTCTAGCCAAACCAGCACGTTTCAACATCCCACCTGATAATTCTGCCGGCATTAAGTCTTCGTAATCAGTTAATTTCATTAATTCGAGCTTAAGACGCGACATTATACGGATAGTACTATGGTCGAGTTTAGTATGTTGGTGTAGAGGTAATTCAACATTCTCTTGTAAAGTCATCGAGCTAAACAATGCACCACTTTGAAAGGCAACACCAATGTGTTTGCGTAATTCATACAGATTACTTTTTTTTAATTTAGTTATTTCTTTACCAAATAATTTTACCGAGCCTGATACAGGAGTATCTAGACCGATCATATGCCGCAGAAGCGTACTCTTACCAGAACCACTATGCCCCATAATAACCATGATTTCTTTGCGCTCCACTAGCAGTGAAATATCAGATAATATTTGTTTGTCTTTATACCGGGTATTTAAGGCCTCAATTTCGATGATATTTTTAATATTTGAATCATACATAGTATCAATACGTGATTATTATGATTTCGAATAATGCCAGAAAGAAGGAACGATGAAATTAATGGACATAGATACTGAAAAAATTACAGTGACGATCTACTGTTAAGGTAGTTTAATATTTCATTTGACAATTCTTCAGATTGAGCTAGTTCATTTTGTGAAAATTCTTTTTGTAATATATCACGACGACGTATATCCATCACATTTCCTTGACTAGCAACAATATTGTACCAAGCTAAAGCATATACTTTATTTTTTTGAATACCAGTACCATCAAGATACATCATTGCTAAATTTCTTTGAGCAATAGTATGACCTTGTGTAGCTGCCTTTTTATACCACTCGGCAGCTAGTTTAGTATCTTGACGCACTCCTTCACCATAGGCATAGGCAAGGCCTACTCGATATTGGGCTAACGTATAGTTTTTTTCAGCTGCAGCATAAAATAAATTAAACGCACTGCGGTCATCTTTTAGTACACCATCACCAAATGCATGACTCATACCTTTTTCGTAGTCAAATTTACCAGTTATATCTATAACTGATGAATTAAAAGTCTTATTTTCTATATTTAATTGTTCGTTACTATGGATTGAATTTTTTAGGTTTTCAAGACCATTAGTTGCTAATGCATGGCCATTCTTAGCTGCCAGGTTATACCAATAAGCTCCTCGTTGATTATCTTTCTGAACGCCTTCGCCCAGTAAATACATATTTCCTAAACTATATTGAGCATCTACGTTACCTTGTTGAGCCGCACGTCTATACCATAACGAGGACACGAAAAAATCTTGTTTTACTCCATTTCCAGAATAATAAAGTGAACCTAATTTATGTTGCGCATCCTTATCGCCTTGAGTCGCTAACATGTTTAACTGTTCTAATTCATGATCAAGGACATTAAAATCAGATAGATTTTCTGATGGTTTTGCGGTTTCGACTTCTTGAGTAATATTGTTAATATTATCGATGGAAGTCTTTTCTGTTTGAGTAATAATTGAATTTGTTATTATATTCGAGGTAGATTGAGTTTTTTTAACTTTTTTTAATTTAACTGAATCTGCTTCATTTTCAATTCTAGATGTGTCTATAGATTGTTCTGTTTCAGAAGTAGTATCTATATGAATAGTCACTTCTGAAGAATCAATATTCTTGAAGGTTTCTAATGATCTAGCAGGAAGAGTATTCATCGAGAGAGAAACTTTTTCACTATTTTTCTCAATTGTTTTACCTTTCTGAATTTTACGATCTGCTACTGTTGACTCAACAAATTGTTGGGGAATATTCAGATGCGAACTCTTAAGTGTTAATAGGTCTTTTTTATTCACACTAAAAAGATATCTTTTAACAGACTCTGCGATATTTGATTTTTTACTTATTTGTTCTGACTCAGAAGTTAGTGTAGTTATCTTATTTGAGGGAAGACTTTTTTCTTGGATATATTCAGATTTCATCGTTTCGATTAGTGTTTCTTTATTCATCTGATTGTTTGACACAGTTGAGTAAAATTCAGGTTTTACTTGAATTCTTTGTGTTAAAACATCAGCACCTGCAGAACGTTCAAGGCTTGCTAATTCATTTTTTGCAACAGTATAACCTTGTTCTGCTGATTGTCTGAACCAACGTTTTGCTTGAGAATGATTTTGCTCAACTCCATTACCTGAACGGTACATACTGCCGAGATTATATTGCGCTATTGCATCGCCTTGATCAGCAGCCATACGATACCAGCGAGCTGCCTCAGAATAATTCTGAGTTACGCCTTCTCCAGTATGATACATGCTACCTAGTTGAACTTGAGCTCTGGCATAATCTTGATTTGCAGCCTTAAAAAACCATCGAGCAGCCTCTATTTGATTTTTTGATACACCTTCGCCATAAGCATAGGAAATAGCAAGACTGTACTGAGAAACAACATGACCTTGCAGAGCTGCTCGCCGATACCATACTACGGCTTCAGTTAAATTTTGTGCTACACCTTCACCAAATGCATAAGATATAGCAAGATTATATTGAGCATCTTTGTTACCTTGCACTCCTGCTTTTCGATGCCAATAAACGGCTTGCTTATAATCTTTAGATACACCTTCTCCAGCATAATACATATAACCCAGATTTGCCTGAGCTCTATCATCACCTTTTTCTGCTAATTTTGTAAACTCTGCAACTGCAGTTTTATAATCTCCGCGGGAAATAGCATTGCTAGCGCTATGGAGATCAGCGTTTACACTATTAACATATAAAAATGAGAGTAGTACAACTTGAGGGATTTGGTGCATTATTCTCTCTAATAATTTTCTTAAGCATTTGTTTAATTATATTTTAATATTCTACTAATTTTAGTTTAAAATTAACTTAGAAACACTACATATCGTGGAATAAAAAAATATTTCTTTAATTTAACTTTTTAGTCAATTTCAATACACTAACTAATGTTCTCATTTTCGTATTTATTATGAATCGAACTTATTTGACTTGATACTAACTGAGCTGATTAGTTTTAGCTAAAAAATCCAATCTATCAGTATTGATGAAGTAGTGGTATGTGAGATTTTAGCTACTTTTAATTTATTTGAAGGTGGATTAATGAGGCTATTAGCGTAATAAGAATCAGCCAATCAAATCTATAAGAGCTATGACGATATGACCACAGCCGATTATGGGTTAAGATTTTCCAAAATAGTACATAATGACTACATAAGTCGACAATGCAAGTAATAATTTAATGTATTCTATGAGATTAATTATGCTTTATTCGATTGTGAAAACCAGTATTTCTGAAAGATGTATCAGCCAGCATAAAAAATTATTACGACCTATACTATGGTTTCCGGTATATGTAGTCCAGATTAATTGATAATGCAATAATGAGCAGCATAATTAGGCTTATGTAGAATATATTGTTTTAAACTGGCTAATCATCCCTGATGGCATATTTTTCTAATACTTCTAATGGCACATGTTCTAACACCGAGTAGTTAGTAGATCGTAAAAGAATCTTCGGAGCCAATCCTTCTTCTAATGCGGCTATCCAGCGTGGCAAACAAATACACCATCGATCGCCAGCTGTGAGGCCGGGAAAATTATATGCATCTACTGGTGTGGAAAGGTCATTTCCATTGTTCTTAGAAAATTCCAAAAAGACCCCGGACATCTCAGCACACACGGTATGCATTCCGAGATCATTATCACAAGTTTCACATTTGCCATTACGAAAATAACCGGTATTCAGCTCATCGCAACAAGACTCAAGTATAGTGCCTAATACATTTTTTATCATAGTCGTAGTTATATCATTTACACTTTCATTATACTATCTGAGGATAATTATCTTTAGAAGAAGATAAGAAAAAACTACTGTTCTGTATCCGTGATATTCGCTCATTATGATTATGACCTTTGATTAGAAAAGTTGTATGTGAGTCATTAAATTTTGATTAAGTAATGAGATAAGGTGAGATATCATTTTAACTAATCTTGAGTAAATGAATCAAGGACAATAGTATGTACTCAATTAGGCAAATATTAATATCTTAAGAAGAATCAACTTTTTATTAAGAACACTATCTTTTATATATCAAAAAGGTGAGTTGATAAGTAACCACTTCAATAGACGCATATGAAATTGAGAGCATTAGTGGTATTGCAATAATTGGATTACTTCCTAATAAATAACCAACCTTCTCCGTTACATGAGTCACAATTGGCATCCGACGCATGGCAAAATTTACATTCTTCCCAATCGTCAACTCTTAATGCACTTTGCCATGCTCCTTTGCATCTTTTGCCATCAATCATAATTCCGCAAGCATAGTTAACCATACTTTTGTTTCTGGTATATGTACCACATACTGTGCATACAGCAGAGGGCACTATAAGTTTTGCGCTCAAAATTGTTTGCTCCATTAATAAAAGTTTTTCTTAATTTTACGATAATACATGAATGTGGTCATGGAAAACACCATGACTGTATCTAATTTCTTTCAAAAATTCGCATAAAAATCATCTAGATTTTGCATTCCTTACCAAATACTAACTACACATTGACCTCCTTTGATAATTATAAAAGATAACGACGGCAGATTATGAGCATTGAATTTTATGTGACGATCATTTATTAATGATAAATGTTTGCATTTCTTGATTGCAACCAAAGGATGATTTACTTAAGCATTATTATATGCGTTTTTGACTGTATAGAGAACATGTTCACTTACACAAAAACGAATGGTCTATATCCTTAACCTATAAAAAAAGCATTTATAAAACTTGATTATTTTGAATTTCACGATGCACTAATAAAGCTAGTATAACAATAAGTGATCAGATGTTATCGAAATATTATTCTATTTTAATAGAATACTTGTTCGAGTATTAGAAGAGGAAAAGAAAACAATATTATCAGTTTATGAAGAAATAAAGTATGACGTTCGGCAAACTGATCTTTTATCCATAATGCAAATTAGAATTAATAGAAGTGTGTTTTCTGACTGTGTAATAGTCTATGAGAATATCGATTCACACATGTATAAAAATTTCACGAGCCACGTTTTTTCTTTGATTATAACAAGGGTTCTTAGCATCATGAATTACCAGTTATTATCAAAGTTGAGACTAGATGCTCTGAAAAAGACTAGAATATACAATATTTGAAAGAATTAACTAATCAAAAGAGCCAATAGCTGCCATTTTATTAATTGGTATTACTTGCTGCTTTAAATCATTCTCCAGATTCTTTTTTTTCTAAGTTTGCATCTTGTATTGTTTGTCTATGCCCATGAGGTCTCCAAGCAGGCGCGATGACATTAGGCATGTCTGATCGGTTTAACAAATTGGCTGGTGCTAATGTAAATTCGCCATAACGTTTATTAATATTGTCTAATGCTTTATTTAATTGATGATTTTTTGTGTCATCGTCTTCGAATAAGTCGACTTGTCCTTTTTCTTCTCGTGGGTCTAATGCGGTTAACTGTACCTGATATATACCTTCTCCATGCCAGTAACGAGATATAACAATTTTGCATAGTTCGAAAATAGGCTTGCTATCATTGCTTGGGAACTTTATTTTGAATTTATGACCTAGCCATTCATGACTGGTTTTTAAACCTATATAAAAGCACTGCGCAGTTAGGGCATGTTTACGTAAGCGTTGTGTAACTTTTTCTGTCATATGAATTAGATACATATAAATGGTGTCTTTCGATGTCGTGTTCGGTGGCATTACTTTGCCATGACCGATAGACTTTGGTGGTTTAATATTAGTCTGCACTTTGTCTGGATCTTTACCTTGGCACATATACCAGATTCGTTTGCCGGGACTGCCAAAGCGCTGACCTAATACGCTAATCGGTAATCGAGCAACATCACCACAGGTGAAGGCACCATGCTTTGCCAGAAAACCACCGATACCTTTATTGACACCGCAGAGTTCTGTAACCGGTACACCTCTTAATTTTGCTGCTGCTTCCCATGGGGGAATGATTGTGAGGCCATCGGGTTTCATTAGTTTAGCCGCCCACTTGGCAGTGGATTTATCTCCACTGATACCTACAGAGCATTTCACTTTCGACACACTGAATACTTTTCGTTTAATCATCATGCCGATGACTTCCGGCGTAGTATCCCACACTTTCTTACAACGAGTGAGATCGATAAAGGCTTCATCGACAGAAAAAATTTCTATGTCAGGTGAGATGTCTTGTAGAGAATCCATGATTCGCGTTGAGACTTTGGCATAGAGCACCGGGTTGGCTGGTATCTGTATAAAGTCAGGACAAAGTCGTTTTGCATCTCTGACACGCATACCGGTGCATACACCAAAGGCCCGCGCTTCATAAGAGGAGGTGATAATGCAGGTGCCGTTTATACTATTAGTTATGCCTATAGGTTTGCCCATTAAATCCGGATTATGTACTTGTTCGACGGATGCAAAGAAGGCATTCATATCAGCCAGAGCAATCACCCGTGGCCAAGTTTTTATTGTCATTATTATTACCCGCGCAGAAAGTGGTTGTTGAACAAGCCTCATCCTTAAGCCTTATTCAACGGAAGCGTCGAATATGTAATTTCTTAGCTAAATCTGCTTTTGGCAGATGCCAGTACATCCTGTACCAGAAGTGACTGGGGAGTCATACCCTGAAAACATGGTGTGTTTTCAAGTACTGCTTATTATAAGAGAACTTTTAGAGAACTTTCAAGTGGAAATAACGAATAAGCTCTCCGTTTATCAGCCTTATTTACTTAAGTGTTTATTTATATTAAAAAAATAAGAAATTATATTGCAGTCTCAGTTCAGTTCAGTCACGCAAGTTTACATTGATTGACAGGTTTACGGTCTCACGAGACATTTTCCTTTACTTCGATAGTGATATTATCCCAAAGGATTTTACTTGTGATTTAAAGGGTGTAATAAGCAGATATATTTCTCAATGAACAGAAGGGCATACTAAAAATTATACGACAGGAATAATTCAGTGTAATCATCCCGGCTAACGGTAAATGCTAAATCGCTAGATTTTTGATTCAAGAAAAATCGGCCTTGTAGCTCAAGTAGCCAGCTATTACCGAGGCGCCTGCTGGCTTCGATATTGAAGAATTTACCACCGCTATTTCTATCCCAAACGAGTCCAATCAAGGCTTCACTTGATTGAACATCATTGAATGCGAGACGCGCGCCGATAGCGATATCATCCTGAAAAATACTCATTGATAATTCATCTCGGTCATCATAGTGGTATTCACTGAGCACACCTAGATCGAGAGCGGTATCCATTATACCGACAAAGGTGTATTCAAATCCGCCTGCATATGCATTGTACGTCGTGCCTTGACCGCTACGATGCAGAGCTTCAAACTTCCAGAGCATATTGCTTTTGGTCGTTTGGATATCTACTGAGGTTTGGTTGATGATGTCATAGAACGGAATAAAAAAAGGGTTGCCACCACTATCGATACTAAACAGTAAACGTGGGTCTCTGCTAGTGCCATAAAAATGTGACAGGCCAATATCCCAGTCACCAAAGTAATGTGAGTAACGGGCGGCTAGATCAATATGCTTTTCTTTTGCAGCAGATTCAAATTGAGAACGATCTTGCCGGGTCTCGGGGATACTTCTTAACCGACCGCTTGTTCCTGGGAAATATCGTTCACGGAAGTAGGGCATGACAAACAGATCGATTGTGCCCCAATCATTAATTAGAGCCAAGTTAACCATCGGTTGGCCTAACTTATCTTCAGTGTCGAAGTTTTCCACTAAGTTTGTTTGGTTGATGATATCAACTAAGTGTTGAAACTCAGTGACGCCCCAAAATATTTTTCGTATACCGAGACGTAATTCCCAACGTTCGGCAACTTTTAAATAAGTTAACTCATGAATATCAAAATGTGTTCGTTCGTTATCGTTTTCATCTACGCGAATATAAGGGACAAAGGCAATACTTTGATCACCATCATCCCATTCATGAAAATACTCGGATTCAAATACGAATGAGAAATTACTGTCGTGATCTTGGCGTGCGTCTTGTGCTGTTTGGTTAAAGCCTCTAAATTCTAATCCAGCAGAACCACTCCATTCACCTGCTGAGGATAGAGCGCTTGCTGATGCGATTAAAAATAGAAGTAGGGATTTTATAAATATTCTCATTTTAGTTTCGATTATCGATTTTCCTGTTTGTCGCTACTCCTATCTAGCGCGTTTGAGCGTATTTTTATCAAAGTCTCTATCGCTGAAATCATTTTTAAATTTGTAATCAGACCAAGTGAGTCTCGTGCTTTTACCGTTTTGATGGTTTGTCATCTGCATAACTCCAGGACGCCAGTATTGATCAAGGTATTGTTTATAGTCGAGAAACTGTAATGTTTTTAACTGTGAATTTTTTCTATCAAAGAATTCGAGTTGAAGTGGTTGGTACATCTCTTTATCCAACCAGAGAATTTGACGAGTATAGCCAGAGTGTTCATATTGTGGAAAACGCTCTATGACAAAACTTCCGCGACCATTTAACGTTTCGTCACGTAACCATTTGTATTTATACTTTTCTACTTCTTGTGAAGAGATATCTTCATAGGCATATTCACTACCAACAAAGGGGCCTGATTTATTAGAAGATGAAATTCGTTTAACGCGTTTTAATGCAGGTAAGTATAACCATTGATCATCAGGCGTTAATGAATGCGTATGACTAAGAAAAGCAGTTCCTTTGATATCTTTTGGGTTATCAAAAGTGATTAAACTTTTATCACCGTCGCCCGGGACTTCAAGTGTCGTGATGCGCATCACGCGTTTGCTTGAATCGCCTTGTTTATTTTTCAGCAACATACTCATGTCAGCGATTTGATCAGTCCAACCGGTATCACGGATATCTGCTTCTACTACAATTGATAGGCCCTTTTCTTCAGGAGTTTCTGCATAAGCATGATTAAGCAGCGGTGTTAAAAGAATCGCTAGTATCGATATTTTCTTCATCAGTTTTACCCTCAATTTTCATTAGTACGGCTGGCAAGAATAAGAAATCAGCAAACAATGCAAAGGAAATGACAACTGCTGTTAATAATCCCATTCCTGAATTTAGCTCAAAGCTGGATGTTGACAAGATCAAAAACCCTGTAACCAGAATGATAGATGTAACAAGTAATGCGCGTCCTACAGTTTTGAATGCGTAACGTACCGCATCTTCAGAGTTGAGTCCTTTTTCACGTCTAGCACGTAAATACTTGCTGAGAAAATGAACGGTATCATCGACGACAATACCCAAACTCATGCTAGTGACGATGGAAAGCGATAAACCTATTTCACCAACGGTTAATCCCCAGAGACCAAACCCCATTGCTGCTGGTACGAGGTTAGGAACTAGACTCACTAAACCAATTTTAAAAGAGCGTAGAGCAAATATTAAAACCATAGAGATTAAAATTAGTGCAACGGTTGTCCCGAATAACATGCTGACAATATTTCGTTTACCTATATTGGCAAACATAAGCGATGTGCCACTTCCGTCAGCCCGTGCGATATGTGTTGTATTTGCAGCAAGCCACTTTTGGGCTCTTTCTTCAAGTTCGATTAAGTTGTTTGATGATATTGTTTTAAGTGTCGCAGTCATTCGAGTCGCCGACTTATCGATATTGATTTGATTATTGAGATCCAAACCGTACGGGAGAGACATCTCATATAACAATAAGTATTGCGCGGCTAGGTTTCGTTCATCAGGAATTTTATAAAATGATTCATCATCTGCATGCATGTTTTTATTAAGTCGTTTCATAATATCCGTATAGATATTGACATGCATCGTTTCTGATTGTTTTCGATACCAGTTAGCAAAGGCCTCGATCTCATTTAGAAACTCAGGTTCACTGATCCCTCCTGTTGCAGATGCAGTAAGTGAATATTCAATATTATAAAGCCCCGTAAGATTATCAGTCGTAAAGTCTGAATCAGCTCTGAATGAAACAGACTCATCGAAATAATGAACAAAGACATCATTTAATTCATTACGAGGTAATGCAGCGACTAATAATATAATCAGTCCTGCCATTCCCCAGAAAATTAGATTTTTCTTTGCGATAACAAACTCAGAAAATTTTGCCATGAGTTTGTTATCGTTTTCTTTCTCTTCTTTAATATTAACTGGAAGGAGTGAAATTAAAGCTGGTAATAAAGAGACGGATAAGACGAATGATACCAATACACCTATCGCAACAAAATTACCCAAATGTCTGAATGGTGGTACGTCTGAAAAATTCATGGTAATGAAACCTAATGCGGTAGTTACACTGGCAAGAAAGACTGGCTGAAGATTTAAACGCAGACTTTCAAGTAAAGCATCATTTTTTAACATGCCATGTTTCATATTATGAATAAATGTAACAAGAATATGAACACAATTTGCAATTGCAACGGTTAGAATAATCGTTGGGGCACTTGCAGAAGGCGGAGATAGTGGCATTTCAAAATATGCGCCAAGACCCATAGCTGATAGGATTGAAAACATTATTACTAATAATGTTGCAAATGTACCAGTAAAACCGCCAACGAGTAGGGCTAGTAAAAATAACATAATACCAAAACTGATTGGTACTATTGAACTCATATCACTTTTTGAAGATTCAGAAAATGAATTATTCATCATAATCATCCCGGTGAGATAAACATTCACATCAGGGTGACTTTCACGTATCTCATCGGCTAGATTTCTGACGTAAGTGACAACTTCAGGTGTCTCGACCATTTCATTAATGCGGGGCAACTGTACAGTAACATTGATCGCAGTAACATGGCCTCTATCAGAAATAAGTCTGTGAACTAGTAGAGGTTCAGCCATAGCGATTTCTCTAACTTTTCGTAACTCTTGAGCTGATAATTTTTTTGCACCTGTGACTAAATCACGAACTGTTAAGTCATCTTCTTCTGCTTCTGTGTATTGAAAATTGGTAATTGAATCAACGCGATTAGAGTAGGGTATTTGCCAGGCCTTTTCTGTTATCTCTTTGACGAGGCTAAGTACCTCTTTGCTAAACACGTTACCATCTTTGGGTTCGAATACGATTAAGACATTATCATTTCTAACATAGGTATTTTCTAGTGCTTCAAACGCTAATAGCTGAGGATTGTCTTCACTAAAGAAAACTCGATAGCTGGTTGTGAAGTTGAGCAAGCGGGCGCCGCTGGCTGCCAGTATAACAAACACTAGACTGAAAAATATGATGTACCATCGATGTTGCAAAACCCATTTCGGGTAAGATGTTTCAATCCAGTTCATTATTAACCTCGATCACCATTTATAAATAGTGAATAATTTATAAAATATTTAGTAAATGGATGATTTTTTAGTCTTTTTTAGTTAGCCCTGTCACAAGTAATTTAATGACTGCATGGGCTTTCTTTTCGAACTCCTCTTTAGTGAAAAGAGACATAAAAATAGGCACATCAAATAGTATTATCATTGAATTAATGGTAGCAGCAGACTCTATCACGTTATCGACGTCAAACTCACCAATCTGATTTCCGTAAGCGATTATTTCCGCTAAGAGTGCATTTTCGTTATTTATTTTGTCATGGACTAAGTCAGATCTGTTTTTTGTTATTTCCATTACAAGTTCATCTATCTTTCTGTTTTCTATGAACATATCCTGAGATCTTTGAAGTGTAGTCAGTACATATTTTTCCAGTTTTTCAGCAGCACTCAGGTTGGCCCCACGAATAACAGATTTAAGGATATCTAATCTTTCGCAAAAGCAACCTTTAGCGCATGCTGCAGCGATTTCTTCTTTATTTTTGTAATAACGGTAAATATTTGCCGCTGACATACCTGCATCTTTAGCAATTTCGATCATTGTCGTCTTGTTATAACCATACTCACTAAAGCGATTTACTGCGGCTTTAAGAATGGTATCGGTAGGGTTAACTTTTTCTAATTGCAGAGAAGTATTTTTCATGGAGCGAAATGATAAAACATGAATAATGAATATTCAATGAAATATTTATTATTCATAAAAATAGCTTGGATATCTAGATTGATTCAAATTCAGTTTTATTTAAAACAATGTTTTTCTCCTATGCGTAAAAGTATATGTTCCGTTTCGCTTGAGACTAATTAAGAATATGTTTGTTCAAGATAATTCTCGCACAGGATATATTCAAAGAAACAAAAAGCAGGAAAGACTGATATTAATCGCTATAGTGAGTCGCTTTATATTGAAATGACTTTTGTTTTAAAGTGAAGATTTTCATAGTAGTAGTGTAATAGACAGTCATTGGAAAAACGAATTAAGATAAATACAATAACAATGATTTTCGACCTATCACAGTTATTGAAAGATATGCTTATAATTTTTGTTAAGAGCTTTTTTTTAAACTAAGTAAAGATGTCAAATTTATTGTATTTACTAATTTAATATTATGACTTGAATATCAAAAGTTAAACCCAACATATGTCAGATAATAAAATTTATGAATAAATTAAAAGAAAGAAGCAAACTATTACTAGGCACCTTCTGCATAATCATTTTGATTATGTTGTTTTTAATGTTTTATTGGGATACCGAGTCAGTTGTGTTTGATGTGCAAAAACAAAGCCAATATCGAAATCAAGGTGGCACAGAGTATGTGACAGGTTTTGTGACAGTTGCAACGATGATTGAAGTCGCTGAAACGTTGCTATATAAACGCGGGGGCTACCTTAGCAATGACATAATGCCACCCAGTGTTTTTATGGATAATATTCCTTCTTGGGAGTTTGGCGTATTAACACAAATACGTGATTTGGCAAGATCAATGCGTAATGACTTTAGTCGTTCTCAGACACAATCAGTAGAAGACAATGATCTGATGGTGGCTGATCCACAGTTTCATTTTGATTCTGAATCATGGATTTTACCTGCAACAGAACGTGAATATCAAAAAGGCATTGATGCACTTAATAATTATCTAACTCGTTTATCTAATCCAAATGAACAAGATGCACAGTTTTTTGCACGTGCAGATAACCTACGTGACTGGTTAGCAATCCTTGAAAAACGTCTAGGTAGTTTATCGCAACGTTTAAGTGCAAGTGTTGGACAGGCAAGAGTTAATACCGATCTTGAAGGGGATTCTGAAGCGACAAATTCGACAGTTAAACCAGACCTCATAGAAGTTAAAACACCCTGGTTGGAGATTGATGATATTTTTTATGAGGCACGTGGGACATGTTGGGCTTTAATTCATTTCATGCATGCTATCGAATATGATCTGTATGATGTCTTACAAAAGAAAAATGCCTTAGTGAGTCTTCGACAGATTATTCGTGAGTTAGAAGGGACTCAGGATGCAGTTTGGAGTCCAATAATTATGAATGGAACCGGTTTTGGTCTTTTTGCGAATCACTCATTAGTAATGGCATCTTATATATCACGAGCTAACTCAGCCGTGATTGATCTCAGAAATTTACTAGAGCAAGGTTGAGTTTAAATCAGCAAGCTAGGTTGACCTGCCAAATGACTTATTACTAATTACTGTAATACTCTTCAATTTTTTTTCTGAGTTTCAAAAGACTATTAATCGTGATGGTAGGTTCGACACCCCATGGGTCAAAAATAACTTCTTTACTACGTTGAACCCAAACAGCTTTCATCCCAGCAGAGATTGCTCCAATGACATCAAATGGATTGCTTGAGATTAGCCATGCGTTTTCTTTTTCTGCGTTAGAGGTCCTGACAAAGTGATCATATACATCAGGCGATGGTTTGAATGTTTTGATACTGTCTACACTGACAATCTCCAAAAAATATTCTCTAATATTGGCAGTAGAAAGTAATTCTTCTACTGTTACTCTTGGACCATTTGAGAATGCATATAAATGATTGTCAGTTTTCCTAAGTTCCTGTAGAGAGGTAATGGCATCATCAAACGCAGGTAATCTGCTATAAATATATAAAAGTTCATTTTTTTCAACTTCAGTAAAAGATGTTTTATAATGCAAACATGAATAATCCAGAGCATCACTAATGCAGACAGGAAAAACATCATAACTCTGCATTAGTCCCCTTCGGAATGAGTATTCTAATTGTTTATCACGCCAAGTTTGTGAAAATGTTTGTGCTTGATTCCCAATCAACTCTTCCAAGGCCATAACCACACCATGTGTGTTTAGTAATGTACCGTATACATCGAAAGCAAGTGTTATTTTCATTTGATGGTTCCTTCAAAATCTTCTAGTAGCAGTTTTATTCCTTCCAGTGAGGTGGGTATGTCTTTTCAAAGCCCGGTATAGACTCAATTCTTTTGCACCAGGCTCCAACGGCGAGGTAGTTATCATCAATCGCTCTTAATTTGCCGCTTACTTCTTCAGTATTCTCTTTCATTGCTGCTCGAGATAAAAAAGGTATTACTGGATATAGAATAATATCAGCAGCGGAAAGATTATCGGATGCAAGATAGTTTTTGTTTTTTAAACTTGTATTAAGAATAGTTAATTCATCCTCAATAGCTTTTCTGGCTCTTATAGCGATTTGCTTTTTATCAGACAACTCTTCATAAAATATAGTTCTGGCATAATCTAAAATACTTGGCTCGATATAATTCATGATTTCCATAATTGAGCACCAAATTTTGCTACGCTCTGATGGATCGTTACCAAATAAGATAGGTTCCGGTTTCAAGTCTTCCAGATAGCGTAATATTGCAATCGATTCATGCACTGTAACTGAACCGTCTCGAATTGCAGGAACTTTTCCGCGCGGGCTAATGGCTAAGTATTCGTCTGATTTAAGATCTTCATCAGTAAAGCTCAAACGATTACTCTCATACTCAATTTTTTTGACTTCAAGCCCTAATAAGACTCGCCAAGCATAAGGACTACCGCTACCCCAATAAACTTCTAATGCCATGATATTTCTCCAATAATATTAATAATCGACACATAATGTAATAGTACTGTAACTGTTAATTTTTGGAAATGAATTGCCCATAGGCTCGAGAGCCATCTCCAGTTTCTATTTCGTCAATTACTTCTAATGAATTAACGTCAATAACACTGACTATGTTATCAAACCAGTTAGCAACATAGAGTCTATTTTTGTCTGGATGTAAGCTAATTCCCTCTGGGTATTCACCAACCTCGATGTGACTAATAGTTTTCAAGATATTTCGGTCAATAACTGACACGGTGTTTGAACGTTGGTTTGTGACAAATAGAAGATTATTCTTTTTATCGACCTCAATAGCGTAAGGAAAATCTCCAACTTTTATATGTTTAATTGTCTTTTTTTGATATAAGTCAATTACGCTAACATCACCAGACTGTACATTAGCACTATATAGTTCTTTTCTCTCCGCATCGATAGTTATACCAAACGGTGCTTTACCTACGTTTATTATATTAATAATCATATTGTCGCTCAGATCAATAATCATGACGGTATTATCATCACGATTTGCGACATATAAAAATAATCCATTGGGATCTGCTACGACTCCTGAAGGAGAGTCACCAACGCTAATCTTTATTTTTACGTTTAAGGAATCTGTATCAATAATATAAACATTATCTTCATACCAGTCTGCAACATATACCGATTCATCATCAGGACTAATTGCAATAGCTAAAGGTCCTTCACCTACATTGATTGTTTTTATGACAGAAAGAGACTCAGTATCAATAACAGAGATATCTTGGCTTTCCGGATTGCTAATGTATACGCGTTTACTATCATTACTGACAACAACGCCAGCAGGTTTATTGCCAACCCTAATTGTTTTTATAACTTTATTTGTGTGTGTGTCGATAACAGAAACAGAGTCATTACCTTGATTTGTGATAAAGGCGTAAGGTTGAGCTTGTAGAGTATAAACCCAACTTAATATTAGTAATGATATGACTACTTTTATTACAATCATATGTAGTTAGGCCTGAGTGTTCTTTAGTACTATACTGATATTATTACTTTCCTTCAGCAGCAACTTTTATACCTTCTAAACCAGTCTCATAAAGAATTTTCACTGCCTCAATAGCAGCAGCATCAGTTTGATCTTCTGGAGGTGTTGGCCCAGGAAAGGCTCGATAAAAAGCACCTTTCATTTGTACTAATGTACTTGTTCCATCATCAACTAATGTGACGGAGATGCCAGTACTCAATGTCGCAATTGGGAGACCTTTTATTATGCGACCTTTTTCTAATTGTTCCATTGCATACAAAATTTTCATATTAACAGCGTCATGCTTGAACAATTTTTCGGACACACTTTCACCTGTGTCGTATTCAATGATTCGAATTGAACCTTTTTTTGAATCTTGGCTTGCACTACATGTCTTTACCATGGAATTCCATTTTTCGATAGAGCAAAAGTCACTTATAACCTCCCAAACTTTATCCGGTGAAGCTTCGACTTCAATTGACACAAGTGCTTTTTGTCTAGATGGTCCATGTGCAAACACGAATGAAGGAATAAGTAATATACTTAAGAGGGCTAGCTTAAGGTCATTCATTATGATTAATCTCCGTTGAACTATTTTATTGCGAATTAAAATTATTATTATATCTTTTTATATATATGCAGATGACTTCATCCAAGTGAAGTTCAATAGATATAGTTTAATGCCTCCTTGTCGATATGGCTATGTTCTGTTGAATGTTTAAAATTAGGAGTCAGGTTGCTAGCATGATCTGTTATCATCATAGATTACCATTTACGAAATAAATGATAGTACTCTTTCTGTTGATAAAATCACCGAAAAAAACAATAGCAATTAGCATATAGTAAGACTCAATCTGGACGTGTTCTATTAATAATTTTAATTCTTTTCTTATAATATATGACTCTTTTCCCAGAATGACTAATAATTGTTATAGCTTTAATTCTAGATGTGAAAAGGTATTTTAATATCACTTAAATATCTTAAACTATTTAATTTAAAATGCTAAGTTAGATAAAAATACCTCTGAAAATTTGCGTATTAGTTATAATATGTTTTTTTACATCAACTAATTATTTTTTTTGTTGCCTTAGGTCGATTATTTTATGAAAATTATTCTTGCACCAGATTCGTTTAAGGGAAACTTAACAGCATTGCAAGTTGCTACTGCAATGGAAAAAGGGATTAAAAGAGTCTTGCCTCAAGCAAACTGTATCAAGATCCCTATGGCAGATGGCGGAGAAGGAACAGTACAATCATTGGTTGATGCCATTGGTGGGAAGTTTATTCGTAAGCGTGTTACTGGGCCAGCATGTAAACCTGTTTCTGCTCGTTATGGAATGTTAGTCGATGGTAAAACAGCAGTAATCGAAATGTCCGAGGCATCAGGATTACCACTTGTCAGTGGTAAAAAAATGAACCCACTAAAGACAACAACATATGGTACAGGCGAACTTATTTTAGATGCTGCCAAGCGAGGGGCAACGAAAATCATTATTGGTATAGGAGGCTCAGCAACGAATGATGGCGGTGTTGGAATGGCACAAGCATTAGGTGTTCGTTTCATCAATAAACACGGTAAAGAGATCATGAAACATGGTGCTGGTGGTATGCTTCATGAAATTGATAGTATTAATATAAAATCTCTTAACCCATTAATAAAAAAAGTAAAAATCATCATAGCAAGTGATGTTAATAATCCACTATGTGGTAAAACTGGCGCATCAAATATTTTTGGGCCTCAAAAAGGTGCTTCGCCTACAATGGTTAAAATACTAGAGTCTAACCTCAATCATTTAGGAAAAATTATTAAAGCAGATTTGAAGAAAGAGGTCGTTAATTTAAAAGGCGCTGGTGCTGCTGGTGGATTAGGTGCTGGACTGGTGGCATTTACTCAAGCACGAATGGAAAGTGGAATTGATCTAATTATAGAAGCTACTAATATGGCTCAACATTTAAGAGGTGCTGATTTAGTTATAACTGGGGAAGGATGTGTTGACTCTCAAACAGCTTTTGGTAAAACTCCTTCAGGTGTGGCTAAGGTTGCAAAAAAACATCATGTGCCTACAGTCGCTATTGGCGGTACTATTGCTGATGACGCTAATGCCATGTTTGCCCATGGTATCGATGGATTAGAAAGTGCTTATGCGCGAGGAATGCCATTGGATGAAGCAATGAGAAACTCGAGAACATATATCGCAAATGCAGCAGAGCGTGTTATCTGCTTAATCATGATAGGTAAAAATATTGCAGCTAAAAAACTTAAACGACGCAAATAACATTGCTTTATATCTGTTCAGTTAATCCTGATTGGTATAATCGATTAAAGTATTAAATGAATTTCTCAAAATTTGCATCTCGTTTTGATAGTCAATCTGGCATTGTTCAGCTTATGGATGATTTGGGTAACGCTATGTCTGGTAATTCCGATGCATTGATGTTGGGAGGAGGCAATCCTAGCCATATTCCAGGAGTACAACAATACTTTAGAGATTCACTACATCGATTGATTGAAAACCCAACTTTATTTGCACATGCGGTTGGTAATTACGAATTACCACAGGGTAATCAAGAATTCATTAATGCCATAGTCGAGTTAATGAATAAGCAATATCAATGGGGTATCAAAGTTGAAAATGTTGCTTTAACGATTGGTAGCCAATCTGCATTCTTCTTTTTGTTCAATATGCTGGGCGGCGAAGATGAAACGGGTATTCATAAACAAATACTTTTGCCCATGACACCAGAATATATTGGTTATTCTGATGTTGGTTTAAGTGATGATTTATTTTATTCCTATAGGCCGTTGATTGAGAAGCAGGACAATCATTTTTTCAAGTACCATGTTAATTTTGATGATATGAATATACGTGAGAATACTGCAGCAATGTGTGTATCACGGCCAACAAATCCGACGGGGAATGTCCTATCAGACATTGAAATATCGAGACTATTATCGTTGGCTGAAACCCATGACGTACCTTTTATTATCGATAATGCATATGGTGAACCTTTTCCTAATATAATATTCACTGAAACTAATCCTATATGGAATAAAAATATTATTTATTGCATGAGCCTATCCAAAGTGGGGTTACCAGGAACTCGGACCGGTATAGTTATAGCAGATGAACCAGTAATAAACCTGATTAGAAACATGAATGCTGTAATCAATCTTGCTACGGGTAATTTTGGTGCAATGATAACAAAGGATCTAATTAGTAGTGGTGAGATACTAAGATTATCACAATTTCAAATCAAACCCTATTATCAAGCTAAAGTAATGCATGCTGTTAAAATAATACACAAAGAGCTTGATGGATTGGAATATTATATACATAAACCAGAAGGTGCCATATTTTTATGGCTTTGGCTGCCAGAGTTACCAATAAGTTCAGATGAGTTATACGAGCGTTTAAAATTAAGAGGGGTTATTGTTATCTCAGGTTCACACTTTTTTCCTGGGCTTGTAGAAGATTGGAAACATAAACATCAATGCCTCCGTATAACGTATTCAATGAATGAAAAAATTGTTGAGAAAGGTATCAAGTTAATAGCAAAAGAATTAAAAAGTATTCTTTAAATACCAGCTGTTGACTAACGACCATCAATTGTACTTAAAATATTAGCCCCAAATGAAATTAATTTTTCGGAAACAGGCTTCTTACGTTCGTATTTTATTTCAAATATGTTTGCTTGTTTTGCTGCAGTAGATAGATAATCATCACTAGTTATTAATTCATCTACTAGATTGAGCTCAATTGCTCTTTTTCCATACCAATGTTCTCCAGTTGCAATCTTGTGAATGTCTATGATTTCTCTATTTTCTTTTACGAACTCCTTAAAAAGATGGTGCGTCTCTTCCAATTCCTCTTTAAATTTTTCTCTATCCTGATCTGAATTTGCACCGAACATTGTTAGGGTTCTTTTATAGTCACCAGCAGTTATCTGTTCAAAATCTATATCCATTCTTTTTAACAACTTATGGAAATTTGGAATTTGGGCTAATACACCAATTGAACCAAGAACCGCAAAAGGCGCTGCAATAATATTATTTGCAACACATGCCATCATGTAGCCTCCGCTAGCAGCAACTTTATCAACGGCAACTGTAAGCATAATCTCTTTGTCACGAATACGTTTCAATTGTGATGCACCTAATCCGTAACCATGAACCGTACCACCACCACTCTCAAGGATAACAACGACTTCATCTCTTTTATCCGCAATTGTTAATATAGCCGTTATTTCTTCTCTTAATGATGACACCGTGCTAGCTTTGATATCTCCTTTAAATTTTAAGACATATATATTTTTCTTTTCAACAGAAACTGTTTTATCCTTTTCTTTATGATTTTGTTTTTGTATTTTAAGGTACTTTTTAAATTCTTTTTTACCAAGCACCTGTGAATTGAGCATTAAGCTCATAGCTTCATATTTTTCATTAATATTTTTGATGTTAAGTTGCTCACTATCACCTTTAGCACGTAAAATAATGAAGATTATTACACCTATGGCGAATAATATTATTAATACAACTGTAAGCAATTTAGCTAGGAACATACCGTACTCAATTAAAAATTCCACTGATTTATACTCCAAATTTCTTTATTTCATACATTATAACTTTTTTATTCCAGAGCAGTATATATTTACAAGCATTAGATTATTCATATTCTTTGATATGAATAATATGCTTTGTGTTTTGTGTTTTAGTAATGCAAATACTAAAATCAAAAAATGCAGATATTTCTGAATTAGCAAATTTTCTTAATTAATACATAGCTACGAAATCACTTAATTTTTTACTAAAATTTACGAAGAAGTAGTTCTTAAATCGGGTCTAGCGATGAAAACAAAAATACTGTAACTGAAAAAGAATTGTACTACTAACAAATTAACAATAGATACGATAATTGTTTTAGCTTTTATTTTGAACTTTTCATGAATATGGGAGGTAGTATCGGCAGAGGGTTATTTAAACTGACTTGCATCTCAGTTTGAAGAAAAAGTCCGAGTTTGCGTATACGTAATACGAAAGAATGAATCGTGAACTTTTAAATTGGAGCTGTCACATCAATGTCTATGAGAACTAAGAGCTAAATGCTTTATACGGGAGTAACGTCCTCTGCTTGAGGACCTTTTTCACCAGCAGTAACTTTGAATTGTACTTGTTGACCTTCGGCAAGTGTTTTGAAGCCAGAACCACTGATTGCACTAAAATGTACGAACACATCAGGACCTTGTTCTTGTTCAATAAAACCAAAACCTTTTGTATCATTAAAGAACTTTACTTTACCGTTAACTAAATCAGACATATTTATTACCTATAAAAAATTTAAAAGTACAAAATTCAAAAAGATCGTTCTCCGAGTTATGAATATTGCTTTTTGCTTGGTTATTAGCATTATCGAAACAATTCTTTCCGCCGATTCAGATTATACTCAGTGAAGTTCTTCAGTCAATGCTGATTTTCAGCTTCTTTTATTCGTTGAATAGTCTCAGCTTGACGGCGATTTATGACACTTAAGAATGCATGTGCTACGTGAGGGACATGCTCAAAATAATGAGTCAGATTTTTGTATCCAGATGATAATAATTCGGTTGGAATAACCGTCCTGACAGAAGCTGTCTTAATACCATCTTGAAAATAGCCCATCTCACCAATAGGCTCTATTGGATTAACAAATGCAATATGAATTTCGTTCCCATCATGATCTTTAGTAAAAACTTCTAGTTTTCCTCCAACAAGTATGTATAACGTTGGATCATTTTTACCTTCAAATATAAATTGATTATCTGCTGTAAGACTTACTTCAGAAAAATAGTTACCAATCCCAATCAATTCTGTTCGACTTAGAGATTCAAACACAGGACACAAACCAATCCTATCCGCACGCTGCTGACGCAACGCATTTCGTAAGTCTTCCTCTTTGATTACGTCGAGTTCAACTAATATTTCACCTATTCGTTTCTGCTTATTTCCAAGTGCTTTGGCCTCATGCTTCTTTTGCATTGCAACTCTGATAGAGCCACGTGAACATGACAAATATTCTCCCAACAAACGTGGATGGTGCTTTTTTTCAACAATATTTTTCACAGTTACAGGCTTCCTTAAATTTCTTATTGTATCTATAAAAATCAATAGGTATTGCGATTAATGGTAGAGTTTAATTAGTACAAATTTAAATTCTTCTTTTTATTTTACATCAATATCAATAATGTTGATCTAATTTCAGTTTTGTCCTAATTCGATACTCATTTATTCATAAAAAATAGACTTACAAAATACATACTGGACATTTCTACATTTCCTAAAATGTTTTCTTACTATTCTTTATGTGGGTTTATATTGTTCCTATTTTAAATAGACATTATATAGTATTTTATCAATTTAGTATCTTAATCGAGATTGACAAAGGGTGATGATATTTACATTATGAAGGATTATTTTTATTTTTTTAATTTGAGGGTTTAAATCGTCATGAATAAAATTGTGGTAATACTTTTTACAATACTCATCTCGAGTACATTATTTGCAAAAGATTTGCCTGGGCGTCATGTATTAAAGCAAAATGATTCGGGTGAATATTTTGTAATTAATCATGATAAAATTACCATGATAGAAGCTTCAATATTAAAGATGGGGTTCAATGCGAAATGGATTTTAGCCTGTATCAAACATAAGTCTATTGATAGTGATCTCAAGCGATGGGTTTTTGTAGATGTAAAAAATGGTGGAACTTTTGATACGCTGCATCAGGAAAACTGGAATTATTTTCGTGATGAAGCATATCCAGATTTGAAAAAAATTATATTAACTGATTATAGTAATGAGTCCTGTCCATAGCTATATTGTATAAATTAGCAGGATCATGAAACAAAATTTAGATATTCATTTTTTCAAAAAAAGACTCACGAAGAGATTAATTGAGCTAAATGAGCTTGCTGAGATCGGTAATGCTGCTGCAAGACCTATCGAGCTGGATCAAGCCCGTGTTGGCAGGCTCTCCAGAATGGATGCAATGCAAGCACAGGCTATGTCGATAGAGACGAAACGAAGAAGAGAAGACGAAATACTAAGAATTACTGCGGCTATAGAGCGGATTAATAATGGTCATTTTGGGGATTGTCTGGAATGCGATGAACCAATTTCAAAAGCACGGTTGAAGTTTGATTCGTCTAGCTTACTTTGCATTATTTGTGCTGAAAGTAAAGAATAGACTCATTTAGATGAAGGAAGCTATTTTAAATGTTTTTTAGGGAGATGGGTGCCAACCCGCATCAGCCCATAATGTCCCACTGACAGCAGAATTATGAATCATAAAACAAATAGCCTCAGCTATTTCAGTTGGCCGGATTAAACGGCCTAATTGAGTTTCTGGTAGTATATATTTTTGAATGTATTCTTCTCCCATTGCTTTCACCATAGATGTGTCTGTGAAGCCAGGATGAATAACACTACAACGAACACCATGAAAAATAGCTTCCTTGCTCAATGTTGCTGACGCGCCTTCAATACCTGATTTAGTCGAGGCATAAGATACTTGTCCTTTATTACCCTTTGAAGAGACTGAACCAATAAATACAATGGCTCCTTGAACGCCTTCATCCGGTTCCCACTTTTTTTGATCACGTTGAGCTCTATCTTCTGCAATCTTAGCGATCATTTCCATTGCCCAATAAATAGGTGCGATAAGGTTAATATCAACGACTTTTTTAAAATCTTCAATTGAATAAATGCTCGCTTTTTTTGTTTCTTTATCGACTCTAACTGCAAGTGAATCACGTGTAATACCTGCTCCTGGCACGCAGATACTGACCATGCCATAGTCTTTTGACATAGTCGCGAATACTTCCTCGCGAAATTTATAATCAGTTACATCACCTTGAAAAGGAACAGCAATCGTGGTGTTTACTTCGTCATTGAGTTGCTCTGCAACAATTTCAACATCCGGAATAATATCAACCATTGCGATTGCTTTAACTTCACGTTTTGCTAATTCAAATGAAACAGCATGACCAATACCACTCGCGCTGCCAGTAACTAATGCAACTCTATCTTTGATTTCCATGTAGACCCCTTGAATGCAATAGAAAGTAAACATTACATTTTATTGTAAATCATTTCACATGCTACAATAACTTATAATGTGTTATTAATGATGCAAGTACTAAAAATAGATAAGCAGTTCTCTATCACAAGCGAGGAGACATGTGATGAATATGTCAATTCAGTCTAGGAGTTTTAGCAGTGGATCTGCTTGGATTGCAGAAGCATGGTCCTATTTTAAACGTAATCCACTTGGTTGGATTGTTGCAACGGTTGTGGGCTTTTTGATCTCATTTGGCTTCAGTCTTATTCTTTTCGGTGAAGTTGTAGTATACATTTTTAGCCCGGTCTTTGTCGGCGGTTATATGCTCGGGTGTGTTGCCCATAAAGAAGGTAGATCATTCGAGTTCCGACATATGTTTAAAGGCGCCTTATTTTAAACGTTTGGCGATATGGTTTGCTCCTACTATTACAATCTCCAGTGAAGAAACGGCACTTTTGGCGATGTTATTGAGTTTTAATGCTTGTCTAAAAATCTATTACCCTTTATTTTGTATGGCATTGTTGTTTCTATATTGGCAATTATAGCTGCTATACCACTCATGCTCGGTTATTTGGTGCTGATCCCAGTAGTCAGCGCTAATGTCTATGTTTCTTACCTGAGCTGTTTTAAGAGTGATGTAGGCGATGCTCCGATTCAACTATAACTATGCTAGCCTTGTGAACTTAGAGCTCAAATTGTAATCACACAAAATCATGATATTTGGATTAAATAAAAAATCACAATTACCTAGCGTTGATACTGCACTATCCGGACGTAAGGCACCTATGATTGTTGAAAGCCGTCATTTTGTTAATGGCAACTCAATCAAGCGTCCATTTCCTGAAGATATAGAGCAAGCCTTATTTGGTCTTGGATGTTTTTGGGGTGCTGAAAGAAAATTTTGGGGATTAGCGGGGGTCTACTCAACTGCGGTTGTTTATACTGGAGGAATCACACCAAACCCAAGTTATGAAGAAGTTTGCACAGGCATGACAGGACATAATGAAGTAGTGCTCGTAAACTATTTGCCTGAGAAAATTAGTTTCGAACAGCTATTAGCTGTTTTTTGGGAATCACATAATCCCACACAAGGAATGCGTCAAGGAAATGATAGTGGCACACAGTATCGTTCAGGAATTTATGTTTTTGATGAAAAACAAAAAGAGATTGCAAAATCTTGCAGAGATATTTATCAAATTAAACTTAATGGAGCAGGCTTTCCCTCGATTACGACTGAGATAATTGATGCATCAAAGTTCTATTATGCAGAGACATATCATCAACAGTACCTAGCAAAAAATCCAGCAGGTTATTGTGGTTTAGGAGGTACTGGCATTACTTATTTTAGCTAATAGCGGTTCCTTCTCTTTGAATAGCTAGCCAAACCTTCGTCTTTTTTCCAATCTTCGCGGGCACTACACGCCAATGCATGATGAATGGTTTACCATTTTTCTTATAATTTATGGCGCTACCCTCAAAGTGTTTTCCATTTTGCAACGATTTGCTAAGACGTTCCAAAACCATTTTGTCAGTTGCCGAGCCCTGCAAGATCCTAGGAGTCTTTCCAATAACTTCATCCACGCTATACCCCGTCAATTTATTAAAAGCCTTGTTGGCATATATTATTTTCCCGGCTTTAGTAGCATCAGTAATGAGGACGGAGTCAAAGCTGTTATCCGCTAGAACTTGGAATGCTTTCAAACTGATTTCGCTGTCGCCAATTGTTTTGTTTAAAGATTTTGCCATTACGATATTTTTCCATGAAGTGAGATGTGTAATTACGACTGTTTCGCCAACTGATGAACGAAAAATAATGATTTATTTTAAATATGATTTTAAATCTTTTTTTAATTTACCATTTGGTCTAGCAATTTTTTTTTGCTGATTAGTAGTAGTAGTAATTGTTTTAGTATTAATTGCCATCATTGAGCCAGATGACGTTCTTACATAATTCATAATTTACCTCCAATATGTTTAATTTTTCGGAAAGCTGCTTGCATAAAGACTAATCCATTCTTCTGTTAGCTTTTCTCGACTTAGGAAAGGACCTTCTTTATAACGTTTGTCGTTTAAATAAAGTTCTATATGACATATCTGTTCAACTATCCTTAGTTTTTGACTATCTTCAGCATTTAAAAGCCGTATACCTATCTCATAATCATTATGAGTCTCTTTTACCATGACAGTCTTACCCAAAAAACGATGTGTTTCTATACGCATTGGTATGGTTATTTCAAGAATGCCACCTGGTTTTTGATATTCATCGGATGAGAAGGTTAAACCTATATTTGAAGTCTCTGATACTTTGATTTTTGTTCGTTCCCAGAAATGTAAACGCCTAATTTGAAGCGGAAAACGGTCGGGATGTTTAATAAATCCCACGAGTAATTCATTTTTAAAATCTATCGATTGACCCGGTGGCATAGGAGGGGATATCGACCCAACTCGAGGTTGATAAGAATTACGATTTAGACGCGCATCAGTTAACATAATGATCTCGAAACAAACTCAGCAAATTACTATAGAATAGTTTTATGATATTATTGAGTTTAAATCAAGTAAAAATTTAACTACATCAAGTCTTTATCGTTTTTATCTAGTAATTACATTAGAAAGTTGAGTTAATGATGATCATTTAAACTATTGATTAAAATAGAATTTTAAATAATAAAATCATTTATTTTCTCTAGATTAATAATGTTTTTATAATTTTGACATATCATAATGGGTCTGATTCTATACGATGATAAATATAGGACGCGACTGATATAGCAATTAGTAAAATCACATTGCTTAATGAATGTATCTCAATATAGACAGAGAAAGTCATAGCAGAATCATCAGTTTTATTCAATTAATGAAGAGGAGAACAACATGAAGGTTATGGTAGGTTTAGTCATTATCATACTGATAATTTTTATGGCTAATTTGTTCTGGCCATCAAACCAAACTAATAATCGCAAACTGTCATCAATAGAAAAGGGTCTAGAGAAAAGTGAAATTATAGAAGGCACTGCTAATGAAAATGTTATTTTACATGCTAATCTTAACGAGCCTAGTGATGATGAAAAAATAAAATTAATGAAAGCTGAATATCTAATCCTTCAAAAAGAGCGAAAAAATTTAAAACGCCGACTTTCTCGTTTAAAGCATGATATGTGGGGTCTAAGTTTCGTTCCAGAGGTCGCAAAGAAAATGAGTGAGATAATGCTGAATTCGTATAAGCTAATAAAAAATCCAGATATGTTGGGAGCTTTTTCGAGCGTTAAAGAAATTCAAGATGAAAGAGCAAAAATCGAGTTTTCGAAAAACTCAATTAAACAAGTACGCGAATTTATAGACAATAATCAAAAGAGTACCTCAGTAACAGGTTAACTAGCATTTATACAAATTCAACAACATAATTTTTTTTGGGCTATTTATTAATTTTCATCTGCAAAACATTATTTCCAAAGATTAAAATAATAAACACGTTTGAATCTAATATGGCTAGGTTTAGCCAACAGGTCTAGGTATTGACTACGATCTTCTTTTTTTAATGCAGCAGTTGTATTTGGTTGATGATGTTTTTGTGCAGCCACATTTTGAATAGTTGATTTTACTACTCGAGATTTGCAAGTTCCAAAATAAGATTAGGTATATCTTTGTGTTTGCCAATAAATGATGATAGACGAAATCGACAATCTGGATATTGAGCATTAGCTTCTTTTATAAGAGCTGGGATATCACATGTGACATGGTTTCCCGAATTAAGGAAATAAGGAAATATAGTAATATCAGATGCACCATAGGTGATCATATTCTCAATACACTGAGTAAGATCAGGTTCTGCTAATTCTAAAAAAGCATACGCAGTGATATCGTATTCATTATCAGAGCACTTTTCTACTTGTTTAGCTAGCGACGCGATCTCTGCATTAGATTCTTGTCTTCGGCTGCCATGAGCCAAGATAATGAGAGTATTCATGTTATTCAAGCTGAATTATTTTTGCTTTTAAAGATTGCTCAAATTTAGTATCAATAGCACCGTCATTTTTTTTTGCTTTTTTTAACATTTCTTGTGAATTCATGAAGTCATTTTGTAGAAAATAAGATTTTGCCCAAGCTTGATAAGCATAAGCTTTCAGACGCTTGTTTGTTGTTTGGCTCGCCTGATGAGATAAATTATTTGCATCATTAAATAATACTTTTTGTAGTTGATTCTCCTTAGTTAATGCACATTTTGTGGTTGTATATGCGTAATCAGCGAGAAAACCACTTTCTATTAAGCCTTTCTTATAAGCTTGCGTAAACATTTCCATGGCTTTACAGAACTTCTCTTCATTATTGTAGAGTAAACCATAGCCAAGATAGATATATGCATTCTTCGAGTTTAATAACCATGCTTCGTTAAATCGTCGCATCGATTTATCAAACTTATTCTGACTATACATTTCAAAACCACGTTCAACATAACCTTCTGCTGCGTGTTCACGACTGCTAAATGACTTCATAGCTTTAGCGATAAATCTATTATCTTTTTCTACTATTACAGAACTTTTCTCTCTTTTTTTCTCGCCATACATCGGTAATAAACTATTATTAGCAGTTACTAATATAGAATTGGTGGTGATTAAAAGTAGACTTATTATTTTAAGTGATTCTTTATTCATAGAAGATTCATAGATATTATTTTCTATCTGCTCTTTAATAGATTTTTAAGATATTCGCTAATACAAAACGTCATGTTTTTCATATTATACTGATTTTCTAATAAATAAATTATACCTTGGTTAATGTGTGATTCGGATAGTTTTTTTAAAATAATTGTATTCTATTACAAATATATTTTGCAGATCAGGTGATTTCGATACAATATTATTAAATAAAAAAGAGGATTGACATAGCTAATTCCACATGATGTCTGTGTGTTCTAATGATGTTGATTAGAACAAGGATATTAGAAACTTCTTTATTGATGATTTTATCAGCAAAACAAGTTATCTACTGCAAGCAAGTCTATCTTGAAATGCTCTATATGCAATTTGAGAACTACAAAATTTACATGATTGTGGCTAGACAGAAAACTATCTTCATCTCGTCTAATATGATTAGTATTATGAATCTTTAATATTATCTGCAAAAGTTTTAATGTTAGTTATGAAGTGATTCGTTATCATACAACTTTTACAATAATTAAAAGATGTGACATTTTTATGTATAAACAAAAAAAACCCATTTTCACAAAACAAAAATCAGCTTTCGGCTCATGGGAATCAACGATCACGACTGACTTGATGCTTAATAATAGTGTTAGTTTGGGTGAGATTAGTCACTTTGGCGATGATGTATATTGGGTTGAAATGCGTGCTAATGAGGGTGGTCGTTATGTTGTTGTTAAACAAACAATCGATGGAAAGAAAACAGATGCTATACCTCCTGAATATAACGCGCGCACTCGCGTGCATGAATATGGAGGTGGCTCATATCTAGTGACAAAACGAGGAGTAGTCTTTTCTAATTTCGACGATCAATCTTTATATCTAGTTGATGCTAATAATTTTTGTAAGAAACTAACGACTCAAGAAGGTTGTCGCTATGCAGATATGATCTATGATAAGTATCGGGAACGATTAATTTGTATTCGTGAAGACCACTCAGAGAAAACTAAAGAAGCAGTTAGTTCAATAGTTGCAGTGCCTTTAGTAGAGCTTGGAAAAGAAACCACACTTCAATGCGGTGCTGATTTCTATTCTAATCCAAGACTAAGTAATGACGGACAGAAAATATGTTGGATTAGTTGGTTTCATCCCAATATGCCATGGGATAATACAAGTCTATTTATAGCTGAAATTGATGGGGTAGGCCAAATAGGAGAAGCAAGTTTAGTGGCTGGAGGCAATGTCAATGAATCAGTTTGTCAACCATCATGGAGTCCCGAGGGTATACTTTATTTCATATCGGATAAAAATAATTGGTGGAATTTATATCGATTAGATGAATATGCTATTGAATGCGTTATTGAACTTGATGCAGAGTTCGCTGTACCTCAATGGTCTTTTCGTGAATCTAATTATGATTTTATCGATTATAATTCGATTATTTCAATATATCGTCAACAAGGCCTGGCGTATATTATGATCATCAATACGGATAAGAAAACATTTGAGACATTATCGCTTCCATATACTGATATTGAATCATTAGTATGTAAGAAAAATAATGCATACTTTCTAGGTTCATCGCCGACAGAATTCACATCGATTATTCAATATGAGATTAAACAAAAAATAATTAATGTGATTCAAAAATCGAACGCTATTTGTCTAGATAAAGAATATATTTCTGTCGGTAAAAGCATCAGTTTCCCTGTGGATGAATATAAACATGCCCATGCTATTTTTTATCGGCCACAAAATAGATATTACACAGGTTTGGATGATGAAAAACCTCCTTTGGTAGTCATGAGTCATGGCGGGCCAACAGGAGAATCGCATAATGGACTTAAAATGGTAGTGCAGTTTTTCAGCAGCCGTGGCTTCGCTGTGCTTGATGTTAATTATGGAGGTAGTAGTGGTTATGGTCGAGAATATCGACAACGTTTAAACGGCAACTGGGGCATAGTAGACGTAAATGATTGTAGTAAGGCTGCATTGTATGTCGCTGAAAAGGGGTGGGTAGATAAAGAACGTCTAGCGATACGTGGGGGTAGTGCAGGCGGCTTCACGACACTTGCTGCATTAGCATATACTGATGTATTCAAAGCAGGTGCCAGTCATTATGGTGTTAGTGATTTAGAAGCATTGACAAAAGAAACCCACAAGTTTGAATCTCGTTACTTGGATACATTGATTGGTGCGTATCCAGAAGCTCAAGAAGTATACAAAGAACGTTCTCCAGTAAATGCAGTGGACAGGCTCTCGTGCCCTGTCATTTTCTTCCAAGGATTAGAAGATAAAATAGTATTGCCAAATCAGGCAGAATTAATGGTAAATGCATTAAGGCTAAAAGGGATTCCCGTAGTTTATATCGTTTATGAAGGAGAGCAGCATGGTTTTCGACAAGCGAAAAATATCAAAAGGACATTAGAATCAGAGCTGTATTTCTATGCGACAATATTTAAATTTAGATGTGCAGATAAGATTGAACCTATAACGTTTCTTTGAGAATAAAATCATACGAAAAAATAAATATTTAGACTTTCGTTGTCGCTTAAACAGCGGTAAGTTTATTTAATTCAAATAGTTAATCATCGCTTTTGTATATTCTTTTGTGTTTGCTGTTCCTCGGAGATCTATCGTACGTGTATGCGAATTGCTTAATGTTGATTTAATGGCCTCTCGTAGACGATCACCTAAAAGCTTTTCTTCAATATGATCTAACATCATTGCTGCAGCAAGGAGTAGAGCAGTCGGGTTAGCAATACCCTTACCGGCGATATCAGGCGCTGTGCCATGTACGGCTTCAAATATTGCTGCATTTTCACCAATATTCCCACCAGGAGCAAGTCCTAGTCCACCGATTAAACCAGCAATTTCATCAGAGAGGATGTCTCCGAACATATTAGTAGTTAAAATCATGTCGAATTGGGATGGATTAATAACCAATTGCATAGCGGTGTTGTCTACGATGCGGTCTTCAATTTCCAAGCTTGCATATTTTTTTCCTTGCCCCACTTCTTTTGTAGTTTCAAGAAATAGACCTGTTAGTTTTTTCAAAATATTTGCTTTATGCACAATTGTTATTTTTTTGCGATTATTCTTTATAGCATAATCAAAAGTGTATTTTGCAATTTTGCGACAGCCCGATCTCGTGATAATCCCAGATGCTTCTGCAACGGCTTTAGGATCATCGTCAATCGGTATATAATGTTCAACACCAACATAGAAGCCTTGTGTATTCTCACGAATTAAAACAATATCAATATTGTCATGACGGTAAGGATCTTGAAGGTATGAAACCGCTGGTCTAACGTTCGCATACAGTTTAAATTCTTCTCGTAAACGTACATTTGCAGATCGAAATCCATCACCGATTGGAGTGCCTAGTGGTGCTTTAAGAGCAAGTTTTGTTTCTCGAATATTATCCATCATCGCTTTTGGCAGGGGATCTCCAAATTCTTCAAAGGCAGATAGTCCAGCTTTAAATCTATGCCATTTAAACCTCGCACCGAGAACCTCTAGTATTTCTATTGTAGCGTCAAGAATCTCTGGGCCAATACCATCGCCTTCGATTAGTGTTGCGGGTATAGTTCTGATTATAAAGCTCCCTAGGTATTATTAAATAGTGAAATATTTTGTTTCAGAAAAGTATACTTAATATATATTATAGTTGATAATTTCCGTAATGACTTTTTAAGGTCTACTGTTCTTTTACTATTTTTTATTCCGGCAGAGATATTAAATCGTTTAATATCTCTGCAGATTCATTTAATAAAATATCTATTGAATCATCTTCTTCACTTTCTTTATCAGATGCTTCCAATTCTTCTCTAATATCATCCAATGGAGGTAAGCCTTTCTCAACACGCATTGCATTCTTAATATCTTTATTTGCACTTAACAATTCTTCCCGTTGTTTAGTACGTTTACTTTCTAGCAATGAAATCTCTTTTTTATTGCTAGCATCACGTTTCACGTTCAAATCATCCATTAATAACTGAAATAATTTATTATTTTTGATTCTTTTCTCATGACTTGATTTAGCAATTTCAAACATTTCCACAGGTGCATTGAGTGGATAGTATCGAGCTGGTTTAACTTGGTCCCATGGTAATGCATTTTCATAAGCACTCTCTCCCTGATCAGAAGAATATACCGCGGTTGGGAAAATTATATCAGGGATAACACCTTTATGTTGATTACTACCTCCACTCACACGAAAGAATTGTGCAATTGTTGTTTTTAAACGTCCATGATCTTCATCGCTATCTTCAATAAAGTTATTCAGATCAACAACGTTCTGCACGGTGCCTTTACCAAAGGTTGGCTCACCAATAATGATACCTCTTCGATAATCTTGGATAGCACCTGCAAAAATTTCAGAAGCTGACGCACTATTACGATCCACCAAAACTGCTAATGGGCCGGGGTAGATGATGCCGGGTTCTGGATCATAGTTGATATCAACGCGGCCGGAAGCGTCCTTGGTTTGAACAATAGGCCCTCTGTCTATAAAAAGACCGGTTAATTCCAGAGCTTCAGATAAGGAACCGCCACCATTACTGCGTAAATCAATGATTAATCCGGAAATATTTTCTTTAATCATAGACTTGATTAATTTGCGAACATCGCGGGAAGTGCTTTTATATTTAGTGTTACCCTCTGCTTGTGCAGCAAAGTCAATATAGAAAGTAGGAAGATTAATTACACCAACACGCGTATTTGTGTCTGGCATATCTATAATACTTGAACTAGCATCCTGTTCTTCAAGTTTGATCTCATCACGCGTCATCAACACTACTTTAGATGTACCTTCAGCACCGATATCTTTAGGTAAAACTTCAAGTCTTATTATGCTGCCTTTTGGACCTCTGATTAAATCAACTACATCATCCAAACGCCATCCAATCACATCGACTATTTTACTTTCTCCACCTTGTGCAACGCCAACAATTCTATCGTCTGCTTTTAATTCATTACTTAAGTCGGCAGGCCCACCTTTTATAATTTTTACAACTTCCGTATAGTCATTATCTCCACGTAACACTGCCCCAATACCTTCTAGTGACAAACGCATTCGTATATCGAAGTTTTCAGAAGTACGAGGTGAAAAATAGGCGGTATGTGGTTCTATAGATGTTGTATATGCGTTAATGAACGATTGAAATACATCGTTTGAATTAAGTTGAAGTGTACTGTTAAGTATACGATTGTAACGGGCTATTAATGTTTGCTTAATTTCATCAGGTTCTTTTTTTGTGAGTTTTAAATTTAATACATCGTTTTTAACTCGTTTATACCAAAGCTTATCCAAATTAGCTTTATCGACTAACCAATCATCTTCTCGACGATCAAATCGATAGGTTTCATCAATACTAAAATCAAAATCAGTATTAATCATCTCCAGCGCAAAACGTATTCGTTCATCAACACGATTACGATAGCGTTTGAATATTTCAAAGGCAGGATTCAGATCTGATCTGATGAGGGCATCATCGATTTCATATTTATAATGGTCAAACTCATCAATATCACTTTTCAGAAAATAGGCTTTGTTTTGGTCAAGATTCTTCAAATAATGTTTATAAATTAATGCGGAAAGTTCATCGTCAAGTTCAGTTTTCTTGTAATGATAACTCGTTAATATATGAGTTATTAACTCACTTGAACGAATATGTTTAGTTTTTGGCTCTAATGCAGAGGCAGGTACTGTTTTCATATCTGCACAGACATTAGAAAAGATTAAAAGTAGTGCGCCGGTGAATATGAATAAGTTTTTAATATTTTTCAAAATAAGTAATATCTCGGTCTGTTTATTAATGAAGATAGGTATTTATGTACTAATGACTATTAAAATAAGTATAAGTGCAATTCAAAGATGAGTATTAAATTACTAATCTGTAAATCATGCCTATTCGAACACATTACATTTATTCACGTTTAGCCAAGTTTTCTTTGGTGCCGAATTTCTGAATTATTCTTTCAACTTTTTCGGCTTTTTCCAAATCGCCACCTAAAAATCCTGGAGCTTCCCGATAGTAATCCATTAAATCACCGAGTATATCAATATTTTGATTATCTAGTCTTGCTGCAATTTCAAGGTGAACCAAAGTTTTCTTTGCATATTGAATTGCTCTTAACCAGTTAGCTTTTTCAGCCTCACGACCATAACTTTTAGCCAAAAGATGATGGTAACGAGCAATCTGAGGCTCTATTTTCACCGCAACCTCAAGCTCTTTTATTGCTTCATCATACTTTTTGTTTTCGTAATGAGACAAACTGCTATTAAACAACTTTTCAGACTCTGAATTGGCAATAGCGATTTCGCCAAAAATGAAGCTGCATAATAAACCAATAACTAACCTATCTATGCTTGATCTTATGAATGTTTCCACGGTTTTAGGATTTGTGAAGACGCTATATTATTCCAATAAGGTCAAAATAACATATAAAATTGTTCATATACATAGTACGAACATCATTTTATAAAGTTGTTTTTATTAAATTCATGTTCATCGATAGTGTTCAAGTTCATTTTTTTATTACTTTATCAATATTTTTTTTATTTGGTATATGTTTTCACTAATGCAAAAATAGTTACGACCGATTCATAGAGTGATAATTAAAAATTCATTTCAAAAACTAAGAATGATTCAATAATTCTGGGTTTCAAGTAAACGATAATATTTGTGTATTAAAAACATCCTTAAAGAGAGATTTTCGATAAATGTATTTTGTGAGATCATAATTTACCAATGCAGAGCCTAAAGATTCTGCATTGGTAATAATAGAAGCGCGTAAATCAATAAATTTAGCAACGATGATACCGTTTTAGCCTTGAGAGAACATAACTGGTCTTATTACTTAATTTCAATTAACTCAATATCAAACAATAAAGTAGCATTGGGGCCAATAGCTCCACTAGCACCACGTTGACCATATGCTAGTTCTGATGGCACGACTATTTGCCATTTCGAACCCGTCGCCATCAGCGGTAATGTCTCTTGCCAACCTTTGATTACTTGATTAACAGCAAGTTCAACTGGTTCACCGCGTGCATAGGAGCTATCAAATTCAGTTCCATCAATAAGTGTTCCACGATAATGAACAAGCACTTTACTAGTATTAGTAGGTTTTTTTCCAGTGCCTAAATTTATGACTTTATATTGTAGTCCACTGGCTGTTTCTGTAACACCTTCTTTTGTTTTATTTGCATTCAAATATTTCTCACCATTAACCTTATTAATAGAAGCTTGATTATTCTGTTTTTCTTGTTCTGCCTTCGTAAATTCCTGCATGACGACTTTCATATTATCTTTGCTTAATTTTAGTTCAGAACCCAAGAGAACATCTTCGATTGCTTGTAAAAAAGCAGGTATGTCCAATGTTATTGCTTGACGATTGACGTTTTCTGCAAAGACGACACCTAATGTATAGCTAATCTTCTCTATGTCTGTTTTTACTGTTGCGGCATGAACATTTAGAAAAGTAAAACTTAATACTAGAATAAGAGCAGATTTAAAAATTTTCATAAAGACCTCAATATATATTTAATGTTTTATGTTGATTGAAACATCAGTATGTTCCCACAAAAATATGACTCATCCAACTAATGATTAGTTCTAAATTACTATCTTAAGTATATGTTTCAGAAACAGATTGAATAATTCTGTCGAGAAACCGGGTCGTATTAGTACCTTCAGAAATGGGATCTGAAAGCATTCGACGATAGTTGCGTGCACCAGGTTGTCCTTGATAAAGACCTATTACATGTCGAGTTAAGCTTTTAATATTAAATCCATGATTTGTTTGTTCAACAGCATAATCTTTAAATTTACTCAGTATTTCTTCTCGAGTTAATGATGATGAATCATCACCATAAATGACTTTGTCTGCTTCAATTAACATAAACGGATTTTGATATGCGGCTCTTCCGACCATAACCCCATCCACATACTCTAATTGTGATTTGATTTGCGCTATATCTATAAAACCACCATTGATCGATATATTTAACGATGGAAATCGCCGCTTTATATTATAGACACGCTCATAGTTGAGCGGAGGAATTTCTCTGTTTTTTTTTGGACTTAACCCACTTAATATGGCTTTTCTTGCATGAATGATGAATGTATTACAGCCAGCTTCACTCACGGACTTAACAAAGTTTTCTAAGAATGAATATGAATCTTGGTCATCTATACCAATCCGAGTTTTTATTGTAATGGGAATTTTCACGGTAGTTTGAATTCTATTAACACAATCACTTACGAGTTCTGTATCAGACATCAAACAGGCACCAAACCGTCCATTTTGAACACGGTCACTAGGGCATCCGATATTTAGATTTATTTCGTCATAACCTTCATCTTCTGCAATTTTAGCGCATAAAGCGAGGTCATTAGGATTGTTTCCACCCAACTGAATAGCGAGAGGGTGTTCAATCTCATTAAAATTTAGAAACCGTTTTCGTTCGCCATGAATCAATGCACCAGTTGTTATCATTTCCGTATACAGCACAGCATGTGCAGATAACAGTCGCATAAAATATCGAAAGTGCTTATCGGTGTGTTTCATCATAGGAGCGATGCTTAATTTTCTGTCAATTTCATTTGTATGCATAACAAAGTAACTAATGATTAGTATGAGATATAATTGAATCAGTAAATGAAGGACGTAAATAAAATCCACGGGGCAGCGTCAATTTATTCTTGCCCGATTGGTTATTATCTCTAGTTAAACTTTTGGAATGAGCAGCCTTGGGTCTGATTTGTAAATATTTCCCCATAGATGAGCTAATTTGATCTATATTACCTAATACGATCATGTCACAGAGTTCTTGCCAATCATCTTTCAACTGATTTTTTTGTGTTGTACTCGGCTTCCATAAGACAGGTGAACCTATTCTTCGTAAAGGTATGGGAGTGTTTTTATTTGCTTCAAAGGGTATCCAGAGTACTTCTGTCAATTTACATTTCACCAGTGATGATTCCCAAGAAGACAAGGCAATTGGGTTAAGTTGTGTAACACATATGTATGTTGATTCTTTTGGTTTCCCGTTAGTATCGATAGGAATTGATTTCAATTCAATTCCTAAACTTGTAAAATCAGGTTCTGGAGCATTAGCAGCATTTGCACCAAGTGAAAGTTCTAACAAATTACCGAACCAACCTTTTGTATGAATTGATGATTCAGGAATATTCTTACCCATCATATTTGCAAGTTGTAGGATTGTAATCCCTGCGATAGCATTTGCACGTTCAATTAATTCTTTTCTAGTGAGAGGTGGTGAAACATTCATCATTGAAAATTAAAGTAATGTCATGTCATGAAAGCGCATCAACTATTGAATTCTTTAGACACTCAAGTTTTAACGGATCATCGATCATTTTACTTTCCTCATTTTGTAAATAGAATATATCTTCAGCACGTTCACCATAAGTTGCTATTTTTGCATTTTGTAACTTAGTTCCGCACGCATCCATAGCCATTCCTATACGTGAAAGTAATCCTGGTCTATCAACTGCACTGACTTCCATGATAGTTCGATTATTTTTTAAATCCGACTCGAAAGTAATATGTGTCGGCAAGTTAAAGCTTTTTAGTTGTCTTCTTACTAGCCAGTTATCTTGATCAAATTCAGCTGAGGTGAATTTTAACTCTTTTAATATTCTGTTTTTTACTTCAATACTTCGTTCATTATTTTTGATCATCATGCCATTGTTTTCTAAAACAACGAATGTGTCTAATACAAAATTTTTTCGATTTGTAATAATTTTCGCATCTAGAATTGTAAGTTTCAGTTTTTCAATTGCCCTAGTTGTTATTGCAAAAATATTTTTTCTATCACTCATATAAACAAAGATAAGACTACCGCCACGACTAGAATTATTCATTACTGTAACTAATGGGCCTGTTTTATTTTTATATTTGAGAATACCTTCCGTATGCCATGCAATTTCATCGGGGTTATGTCTAATGAAGTAATCATCATCAACGCTTTTCCAGAGGCTAAGAATATTTTTTTCAGACACGCCTTTTTTTGTTATTAGTGCTATTGATTCATTTTTTGTATCTTTAATTCGTTCTCTTTTTAATATTGGTTTCTGATTGCCACGTCTTAATTCATGCAACGTATGCTGGTAAAGATTAGACAGTTGTGTTGATTTCCAACTGTTCCAAAGTTCTGGGTTTGTACCGCGTATATCTGCGATAGTGAGGATATAAAGATAGTTCAAATGAGTTTGATCACATACTTCACGGGCAAATTTTTTTATGACTTCTGGATCATCTATGTCTTCTCGTTGTGAAGTTTTACTAATTAACAAATGTTTTTCTACAAGCCATGCTACTAATTTTGAATCGTAATCGCTCAATTGATGTATTTTACAAAAGGTATAAGCCTCTCTCATTCCTAATTCTGAGTGATCTCCACCACGCCCTTTTGCAATGTCATGAAATAGACCTGCAAGATATAGTAGCTCTAGTTTTGGTATTTTTTTGATAATCATATTACAAATAGGAAAATTTTCTTTGTATTCATCAGTACCAAAGAGCCGTAGGTTTTGTATTACAGTTAAGATATGCTCATCGACTGTAAATATATGAAATAAATCGAATTGCATTTGTCCTTCGATTGCTGCAAATGCGGGGATATAGGAACTTAAAACACCATAACGATGCATCATTCTAAGTGTATGCCCAACCATATTTGGTTGTTTAATAATTTCTAAAAACAAATTTTGATTGCGTATATCATTTCTAAAACTAGCATTTATTAAATGTAAATGACTTCTAATAAGACGTATTGTTGTGGCGCGCACACCTTTTATTTTCAGATCTTGCTGGCAGAGTAAAAAAATTTCAAACAGAGCAAATGGGTAGCGTTTAAAAATATTTTTATTTACGACTTCTATGTAGCTATTTCTTTTTTGGAAGCGAATATTAAGAGGAGTTATTTTTTCTTTGTTATTTTTGTAGATTATTTCTTCTTGGAAATGTTGTAACAACATTTCATTCAACCGATTTATTTCACGTATTGATTTAAAATATACTTTCATGAATTCTTCTATACAAGCATTGTCTTTGCTGCCAAAGCCAAGTAGCTTTGCTACAGGCCGTTGAAATTCAAAAAGTAAACGATCTTCCCGTCGATTTGTTGTCATATGTAAGGCAAAGCGAACGCGCCAGAGCATATTCCGTCCAGTTTCGAGTAAAACATACTCTTTTTTGGTTAGAAACTTATGATTTATTAGACTGCTCAAATCGATATTATCGAAATGACGTTTGGCAACCCAACTGATCATTTGTATGTCTCTTAGTCCACCAGGTGATTCTTTTACATTAGGTTCAAGCTTACATTCTGAGTCATTATATTTTTCATGGCGTATTTTTTGTTCTATTAATTTAGCTTCAAAATATTGTCGCGCTGGCCAAATTTTTTTAGGACTTGTTGCGTTACGCATTTTTTTATAAAGCACTTCATTACCACAAAGGAACCTGGACTCCATAATATTAGTCATGGTAATGATGTCATTTTTTGCTTCATATTGGCATTCACTCACCGTCCTGACACTGTGACCAACTTCAAGTCCAAAATCCCATAAAAAAGTAAGGAATGATGAAATTTTTTCTTTACACTTCTTATTTTCCCCTCGCATTTCAAGAACCATAATGTCAATATCTGATGCGAGCAATAGCTCGGAGCGGCCATAACCACCGACTGCAACCAGGGTGAAACCTTTAGATGTGTTAAATTGTTGCCAAGAGATTATGAGCAATTGGTCTATAAACCAACCTTGTTTTTTGACAATTAGTTCAATATCTTTGCCTGACTCAAATTCTTCAGTGAGATAATGGTAGCCGTATTTTAAAGTTGATTTGAAGATTGCTAATGGTTCATTTTGTTCTTTTAATTTTTGCCGAAAAAGGACTTCATCAAACAAGTATTTATCTGCGATAATATTACCCATAATGAATTAATATTTTTCATCTGGGCGAGCAGTTAACACTTCATAACCATCATCAGTAACGAGCACAGTATGTTCCCATTGTGCAGAAATCTCTTTGTCGCGTGTTACTACCGTCCAACCATCAGACAGTAACTTAACTTCACGCTTACCTAAATTAATCATCGGTTCGATGGTGATAGTCATACCTGCCTCCAATTTAAAACCAGTGTTTGGTTTGCCATAATGTACAATTTGTGGTTCCTCATGGAATCCCTTGCCAATACCGTGGCCACAATATTCTCGAACTACTGAAAAGTTATAACTCTCGGCCAATGTTTGTATAGCATGCCCTATATTTCCTAAGCAAACTCCAGCCCGAACTAGCTGAATACCTTTTTTCATACATTCGTAAGTAACTTCAACAAGTCGTTGTGCACGAATGGATGGTTCACCAACATAAAACATTTTGCTAGTGTCTCCATGATAACCATTTTTTATGACAGTAATATCGATATTAATAATATCGCCATTCTTGAGTTTCTTACCACCCGGTATTCCATGACATACGACATGATTAACAGAGGTACATATTGATTTAGGAAATCCATGGTAATTCAGTGGGGCTGGGATAGCTTGTTGCTCATTAATGATATAATCATGACAAATTTGATCAAGCTGCTCAGTTGTTACACCGCTTTTTACTCTGGGCCCGATCATCTCCAATACTTCAGCAGCGAGTCGGCCAGCCACGCGCATTTTTTCAATCTCAGAGATAGTTTTAATAGTTGCAGTCATAAATTCACTAGTCCATATATTAGCGTTAATAATTGTTGTTGTTACTGTTGTATGGTATAAAGCGTCCGCGATTTTCGCAAATACATTAATTAACCGTCACACGCATGCTTCAACCATATATAGGGTGCCTGCTAACAATAGACTTTGGTAGGTTGGTATATGGGGAATGCGGAGGCCTTAACCCTAAACAGGAGAACCTATCATGTCTAACGTCACTATGCGTCAAATGCTAGAGGCTGGTGTTCATTTTGGCCACCAAACTCGATACTGGAATCCAAGTATGGCGCCATATTTATTCGGTCAGCGCAATAAAATCCATATTATTAATCTGGAAAAAACACTCCCTTTATACCAAGAAGCCTACAACTATGTCAGTAAAATGGCTTCAAAGAAGGGTACAATCCTATTTGTGGGCACTAAACGCTCTGCGCAGTCAATTATCGCCGAAGAAGCTAAACGTTGCGGTATGCCGTTCGTGAATCGTCGATGGTTAGGCGGTTTATTGACTAATTTTAAGACTGTGCGTGGCTCTATTAACAGATTGAAAGAAATTGAAGCGATGCAAACGGATGGCCGTCTTGAACGCATAAATAAAAAAGAACAGCTCATGTTAAAGCGCGAATTAGAAAAGTTGGAAGCTAATTTATCTGGTATAAAAGATATGAAGGGTATTCCAGATGCAATATTTATTATTGATGTGGGTTATGAAAACATTGCCGTTAGTGAAGCTGTAAAGCTAGGTATCCCTGTAGTGGGTGTCGTTGATAGTAATAATAGTTTGAAAGGTGTTGATTATGTTATCCCAGGGAATGATGACGCAATACGCTCTATATCACTTTATTCTAAGGGCATGGCAGATGCCATTCTCGATAGTCGTCAATCTATAGCGCACTTGGGAAGTCCTGAAAACAAAGATGAATTAATAGAAATTGATGAATCTGGCGCTCCTATAGATTCTGTTGATGATGCCAGCGTTAAATCCAAAGACATCAAAAAGGTAGTTAAGAAAAAGACACAAAATAAGACTGAAAGGGTTAAAATTAGCGATGTTGCACCTCAAGAGGCTGTACCAGACGATGAGCAGAAGGTTATAAAGAAGGTGACTAAAAAGAGATCTGCTGTCAAGAAAAAGACTGTAAAGAAAACGACTGCAAAGAAAACGACTGCAAAAAAAACGACTAAGAAAATCAGCAAAAAAACTATTGCAAAGACAAAAACTGAAGAGTAAAGATTAAATTCATTAATCATCATTTTAAGAAATTTAGAGGAATATCTGATGCAAATTACTGCTTCATTGGTTAAAGAGCTCCGTGAACGAACTGGTGCGGGGATGATGGATTGTAAAAAAGCTTTGAATGAAGCCAATGGTGATATCGAGGTTGCAATTGAAGAAATGCGTAAATCCGGCGCAGCAAATGCGGCAAAGAAGGCAGGTCGAATAGCTGCTGAAGGTATCATTTCAATAAAAAAGAGTGATAAAAATGCCATCATTTTGGAAATTAATTGCGAAACTGATTTCGTAGCAAAAGACGAAAATTTTATTCATTTCTCAGAGAGAGTTATTGAAGCTATTGATAGTCAATCTCCTTCTGATGTTGAAGCATTAGTAAGATTGAGTATCGGTGATAAGACAATTGAGGAAGCAAATCAGGAATTAATCGCCAAAATAGGTGAAAAGATTACCATTAGACGTTTTGAGAAGATAACAACAAAAGGCCATATTGGACATTATTTACATGGCAATCGTATTGGTGTGATTGTTGAAGTTGTAGGTGGTGATGAAGTTTTGGCAAAAGATCTGGCAATGCATATTGCAGCTAGTAAGCCAGTTTGTGTATGTGAAGATGAAGTGTCTCAAGATATTTTGGAAAAAGAAAAAGAAATATTTTTAGCACAAGCTGAAGAAAGTGGTAAATCTAGCGAAATCATAGAAAAAATGGTTACTGGTCGAATCAATAAATTTCTAAAAGAAATTACCTTGCTTGGTCAACCTTATGTTAAAAATCCGGATCAAACTGTAGACAATCATCTAAAGTCTATGAACGCTTCAGTACTATCATTTCTTCGTTATGAAGTTGGCGAAGGGATCGAGAAAAAAGTTAACAATTTTGCTGAAGAAGTAATGACTCAGGCGAAAGGAGCTTAAATAATTGTCCTTCCCGTCAAATAGATTAAAATATAAACGGGTATTGCTAAAACTTAGTGGAGAGGCCTTGATGGGTGATGAGTCCTATGGCATTGATCCTAATATTATCGAACGAATCGCTAGGGAAATAGCTGTTCTGTGTCAGGAAGGTGCTGAGATTGCTGTTGTTATTGGTGGTGGAAATATATTTAGAGGAACCGGATTGGCTGCTGCAGGTATAGATCGTGTTACAGCTGATCATATGGGCATGTTGGCGACGATCATGAATTCTCTTGCCATGCAAGACGCACTAGAACGTGTTCAACATCATGCTAGGGTCATGTCGGCTCTTAAAATCAATCAGGTCTGTGAAGACTATATTCGTCGTCGTGCTGTAAGACATCTTGAAAAAGGACGTGTTGTTATTCTCGCTGCTGGAACCGGAAACCCTTTTTTTACAACAGACTCTGCTGCAAGCTTACGTGCGATTGAAATTGGTGCTGAATTACTAATTAAAGCGACTAAAGTGGATGGAGTCTATTCTTCTGACCCAATAAAAAATAAGGATGCTGTTCGTTATGAATCTTTGAATTATGATGAAGTAATTGAACAAAAACTTGGTGTTATGGATACTACTGCCGTTGTTCTTTGCAGGGACAATCAGATGCCATTAAGAGTCTTGGACATGACTAAGCCTGGTTCATTATTGAATGCGGCTAGAGGTGAAAACGAGGGTACTTTGGTTAGTAATAACTAGTTTTAGGAGTGTGTAGTATGGTTGAAAAGATTATTGTTGATGCAAAAACCAGAATGCTTAAAAGTGTTGAATCACTGAAAGTGGAAATGTCAAAAATAAGGACTGGGCGTGCACATCCAAGCTTGTTGGAACAAGTAAAAGTTAATTATTACGGTTCAGATACAACACTAAATCAAGTGGCAAGTATTAACGTTGTTGATGCTAGGACGCTAGGGATAAACGCTTATGAAAAGTCAACTATCCCTGACATCGAGAAAGCGATTATGAATGCCAACTTGGGATTAAATCCAGTGACGGCCGGAGAAGTGATTCGTGTTCCTTTACCACCACTAACCGAAGACCGACGCAAAGATTTAATTAAGGTTGTTCGTAGTGAGGCAGAGCAATCTCGTGTTGCAATTCGTAATATTAGACGTGATGCTAATTCTTCGTGCAAAGATATGGTCAAAGAAAAAATGATCACGGAAGATGACGATCGAAAAGCAGAGGGGCGTATTCAAAAATTAACGAATGAATATATTGCATTGATTGATAAGAATTTGGAACAAAAAGAAGCAGAAATGCTTGAAATTTAATTTTTCAATAATTTAAGTGATATTTAACCTATATAACTCACAACAATCATCTTTCAATAGTTAGATAGCTCATTTTTTATATGAAAGCTACTTCTAAAATCACTGAACTTAAACATGTTGCAATCATCATGGATGGTAATGGTAGATGGGCAAAATCAAGAAAACTACCACGTGTTGCAGGACATCGCGCAGGCGTAAAGGCACTTAGAAAGCTTATCGAACATTTGGTCAAAATAAAATTAAATATAATTACTGTTTATGCCTTCAGTCGTGAAAATTGGCAAAGACCCCAAAGTGAAGTTGATTTACTAATGAATCTATTCATATCGGCATTACACTCAGAAGTAAATGATATACATGAGAATAATGTTAAATTGAATTTTATAGGAGACCGTTCAACATTTAGCGGTCAATTGCAAGATTCTATTAATGACTCTGAATTACTAACATCGTCGAATAATGGTTTGTGTCTGAATATCGCGGCTAATTATAGTGGTCGTTGGGATATTGTTCAGGCTTATCATTCAATTGCTAAAGATATTGAGTCTAAATTAATGTCTATTGAGGATGTTGATGAAACAACTATTAGTAATAAATTATCATTAGCAGATCATAAAGATCCTGATCTTTTCATTCGTACGGGCGGAGAACAACGGATTAGTAATTATTTATTGTGGGAAACAGCATACACTGAACTTTATTTTACAGAAACACTATGGCCAGATTTTGATGCGAAGCAATTTGATATCGCAATAGATTGGTACTCTAAGCGACAAAGACGTTTCGGTAAGACATCTGAACAAATTGAAAAGACTCAAAATTAATAAATAATAATGCTTAAGCAAAGAATCATTACGGCTGCAATGATGATACCGATTGTTATAGCGATTATTTTTTTACTCGATACGGTATGGTTTTCTATTTTTATCGCTATTCTTGTATCAATAGGAGCTTGGGAATGGGCTGGTCTTTGTAGACTCAGTAAAAAATACCAATACGTATATAGTTCGTTGTTCTTATTGATCTTAGCTTGTTTGTACTCGAATAGTGATATGAACGTATATTATGAAGTTCTTATTGGTGGTGTGTTTTATTGGTTTGTTGCAATTTTTTTGATTTTTTCATATCAAAGTAAGTATAAATTGTTGCCTAAATCATCTTCAATCTTGCTCGTCATGGGTCTCTTTCTACTTATTCCAATGTGGGTAAGTTTGAACGTTCTAAAATCTTTTCCTGAAAATGGTGCTTCATTAATCATGTTTCTTATGTTGCTTATTTGGGGTGCTGATACGGCAGCCTATTTTGTAGGTAAGAAGTGGGGTAAACGGCAACTTGCAAGTCAAGTCAGCCCTAGAAAAACATGGGAGGGTAGTCTTGGCGGTATTATAGCGGGCATTGGTATAGCATTAGCGTTTGTTATTGTTTCAGATCAGACATTAACTAGAGGTGTAGTATTAATCGGTTTATCTATTTTGACAGTTTCAATATCGATAATTGGTGACTTAACGGAAAGTATGGTCAAACGAGAAGCAAATATCAAAGATAGCGGTTTTATTTTACCTGGACATGGTGGAGTCATGGATAGGATAGACAGTTTAACTGCAGCAGCTCCAGTATTCGCTTTTGGTATTGTAAATTTAGGTATCGGAATATGAAAGGTATTACAATTCTTGGTTCCACGGGTAGTATCGGTGTTAATACGCTGAATGTCATTTCGCGCCACGCTGATAAATATAAAGTTAAGGCATTGACTGCAAACGTTAATCTGCATAAATTAAGTGAACAATGTATTAAATATAAACCAGAATTTGCTGTCATGGTCGATGATGATTCGGCATTCTTATTGGAACAAGAGCTAAAAAATAGAGCACCAGACGTGACAGTTCTAAGTGGTGTAGATGGCCTGCTCAAGGTGGCGACATTGTTTGATGTTGATTATGTAATGGCTGCGATTGTTGGTGCGGCAGGGTTATTACCAACGCTTGGTGCTGCAAAAGCAGGGAAACGGGTGCTGCTTGCAAATAAAGAAGCACTGGTCATGTCAGGTCAAATATTCATGGACACTGTTCGAGAGAATAATGCTGAATTATTACCCATCGATAGTGAGCATAATGCTATTTTTCAATGTATGCCGGTCGATTTTAGTAGTGGAATTAAAAAATTGGGAATCAAGAAAATATTACTTACTGCGTCAGGCGGGCCATTTCGAACTACACCATTAGAACAACTTCCCACAATGACTCCAGAGCAAGCGTGTGCACATCCTAACTGGATAATGGGAAGAAAAATATCGGTTGATTCTGCGACAATGATGAATAAAGGTTTGGAAGTCATTGAAGCATGCTGGCTGTTTCATACTCAGACAAAAGCCATACAAGTAGTTATTCATCCTCAAAGCGTTATACATTCCTTGGTGGAATATACTGATGGTTCAGTATTAGCACAGTTAGGCAATCCGGACATGCGTACACCAATTGCATATGGATTAGCTTGGCCAAATAGAATTGATGCTGGTGTTGAACGACTTGATTTATTCGAGATTGCACAGCTCGATTTTGTAAAACCAGATGAACAGCGTTTCCCTTGTCTGAGGATAGCTCGTGAAGCTATGGAACAAGGAGGGACGACCAGTGCTATATTAAATGCGGCTAATGAAGTTGCAGTAGATGAATTCTTACACAAACGACTTCGATTTACCGATATTGCACGTGTTATTGAAACAGTTTTGGAAAATGTGATGTATCACCAAGCTACTTCTCTTGATGTCATTATTAGTGATGACCAAGCAGCAAGAGATGAAGCGCTGACAACTGTAAATGAATTTGCCGCATGATAGACGTTTTGCAATCAATCGCTGCCTTTATTGTTGCCCTCGGTGTATTAATCACATTTCATGAGTTTGGCCATTATTGGGTGGCTAGATATTTTGATGTGAAAATCTTACGATTCTCAGTAGGTTTTGGTCGGACGGTGTATAAAAAAACAATAGGCCAGGATAAAACTGAATTTGTCATCGCTGCGCTACCTTTAGGTGGTTATGTGAAAATGTTGGATGAGCGAGAAGGTCAAGTTGATGAACACGAATTACCACGATCATTTAATTTCAAACCATTGTGGCAGCGATTCGCTATCGTCTCAGCAGGACCTATTTTCAATTTTATCTTCGCTGTGTTTGCTTATTGGATAATATTTGTTGTCGGTGTAAGTGGCTTAAAACCTTTCATTGGAGAAATTGAGTCAATGTCTATTAGTGATAATGCCGGATTGAAATTTGGTCAGCAGATAATTTCAATTAATGATAATGAAACATTAACTTGGGCTACTGCCATTGATATGTTGGTTAAACACACTGTTAATCGTGATGTTATTAAGTTGGCTGTAATTGACAAGGATGGATTGAAACGGGGTGTAGAAATAGACTTGTCCCAGATTTCAATAGATGAAATGGCAGAAGGTAAATTACTTGAGGCTCTAGGATTGAGTGTTATTGAGTTAAAACTCCCTGCTATTATTGGGAAAATACTGCCAGGTGGTGCGGCTGAAAAAAGTGGTTTACTTGAGTATGATGAAATAATTACTATTAATGGAAAATTAATTCAATCATGGACTCAATGCGTAGAGTTTATACGAAATAACCCAGGTAAAAAAATCAGCATCGAATTGCTGAGAAGTGATAACACCGTTAGTATTGAACTAATACCAGATAGTATTCAATCTGGTGGGATGATTATTGGACGTATTGGCGCCGCAGTGTATGTTGCTAAGGGTTCATTTGATTCCTATTTCGTAGTAGAGAGTTATAAGATACAGTATGCTCTCCTGAAGGCAATAAAAAAGACTTGGGAAATGTCAGTGCTAACTCTACAAGTACTTGGTAGAATGTTGATGGGTGATGCCTCGGTGAAAAACTTGAGTGGTCCGGTTAGTATTGCACAATATGCAGGCCAATCTGCGGGAATAGGACTGCTTGCATTTTTTAGTTTTATGGCCATAGTAAGCATCAGTCTGGGTGTGCTTAATTTGTTGCCCGTGCCCCTATTGGATGGTGGGCACTTAATGTATTATCTCGTAGAAGCGCTGACAGGGAAACCGGTTTCTGAAGCGATACAAATATTTGGACAAAAGATAGGAATAGTTTTGTTGTTAGGACTAATGAGCATTGCTTTTTATAATGATATCATCCGCATATTAGGATAAATAATTTAAAATAAACAATAATAATCATATGCAATTTATAATTAACAAAGTACTTTGTGTTTTAACGCTATCACTATTATTACTTGCGCAACCACAAGCAGCACAAGAGTTTTTAATTCAGGATATTCGCGTCGAAGGTTTGGAGCGTATTTCACCAGGAACGGTGTTCAATTATCTACCAATGAAAGTAGGTGACATATTTGATGACTCTCGTTCATCAGAAGCGGTAAAAGCCTTGTTCAAGACTGGTTATTTTGATGATGTAAAGCTAGAGAGAGATGGCAACAACCTTGTGATCATAATAAAAGAAAGACCATCTATCGGGTCCATTTCTATGTCGGGCAATGAGGATATACCAACAGATGATTTGTTGGAAAACCTCAAGCAATTTGGATTTGCAGAAGGGAGAGTGTTTGTTCAGTCAACATTGGATCAGGTTAAGACAGAATTGCAACGTCAATATTATTCGAATGGTAAATATGCGGTCAAAATCAATTCTACGGTGACTGAACTCGATAATAATCGCGTAAGCATAGTCATCGAAGTCTCGGAGGGGCTTGCTGCCAAGATCAAGAAGATAAATATTGTCGGCAACTCTATTTTTACTGAGAAAAGATTATTAAAAGAATTTAAACTTAGTACAACAGGCTTATTATCTTTCTACACAAACGACGATCAGTACTCAAAGCAAAAATTAGCAGGAGATCTTGAAACATTACGATCATTTTATTTAGACGATGGCTATCTAAATTTTAATCTCGATTCGACACAAGTCTCAATAACACCCGACAAGATGGGGATCTATATTGCCATTAATATAACAGAAGGTGTGCAATATACTGTTACGGAAGTAAAACTTGCTGGTCAATACATACTTCCGGAAAAAGATATATTTGAGTTAATTACCATAGAGTCAGAAAATCTTTTTTCACGTAAAAAAATAACTGATAGTACTAAATCGATTACTGAAAAATTAGGTACAGAAGGTTATTCATTCGCGAATGTCAATTCGATACCAGAAATTAATAAGGAAGATAAGACGGTCTCGTTAACGTTTTTTGTGGACCCAGGTAAACGTGTCTATGTTAGGCGTATTAACTTTTCTGGAAATGCAAAAACAAAAGATACTGTTCTAAGACGTGAAATGCGTCAACAGGAAGGTGCTTGGATCTCAACAACACAGGTACAAAGAGGCAAACAGCGATTGATGAGAACGGGTTTCTTCGATGAAGTTAACGTTGAAACTCCTGCGGTCGCAGGAACTACTGATCAGGTTGATGTTAATTATACAGTTGAGGAACGTTCGGGAGGACAATTAGGCGCAGGTGTAGGTTTCTCTCAGACACAGGGTCTGATATTCAACACTACAATTTCTCAAGATAACATATTTGGCTCTGGTAACCGTGTTCAATTTGCGTTTAATAATAGTGACGTTAATACACGTTATTCATTAGGCTACATGAATCCTTATTTCACAGACGACGGTATCGGTAGTGCATATGATGTTTATTATCGAGAAACAAATGCGGAAGAATCCAATTTGACAGCTTTTGAAACGAAAGAGTATGGCGCATCATTTGGCTTATCTGTTCCAGTTAGCGAACATAATACAGTAGCCGGCTCATTGGGATATGCAAACACGGAGATTTCTACTCAAACGATTAGCTCAATTCAGATTACTGACTTTATAACTAAAAATGGTAATCAGTATGATATTCTAAAATTCTCAATGAATTTTGCTTATGACACAAGAAATAAGGCTATTTTGCCAGACAAGGGTGTTTATCAACGAATAAATGGAACTATATCAATGCCAAGTTTTGGTGATTCTCTTGAGTACTATAAGATTAATTATGAAGGTAAGTGGTTCAAAGATCTATATAACGAAGATTTTATATTGGCGCTAGGCGGTAAGTTTGGTTATGGAGATGGGTATGGTAGTTCAGACGAATTACCTTTCTTTGAAAATTTTTATGCTGGCGGACCTCGGACTCTCAGGGGTTATGAAGAAAACACACTGGGTCCAAGAGATTCAACTAACAGAGCGCTAGGTGGTGACACCAGAATCCTTGTTAATGCCGAGGTGATTTTACCAGTGCCTTTTCTAACAGCTTATAAAAAATCAATCAGGCTGACTACATTTTTCGATGCGGGTAATGTATTTGGTAGCAATGATGACGTGTCAATAGACGATATGCGCTATTCCGCCGGATTAAGTGCTATATGGCTTTCACCATTTGGTGCAGTTAGTGCTAGTCTTGCACAGCCTTTTGGAGATGAATCTACAGATCGAGTACAAAACTTCCAATTCACTTTTGGAACATCATTTTAGCAATTTTGGAGCTTAAAGTTAATGAATACCTTGTTTAAATCACTTGTTAAAACAGTCGCTATGTTGGCATTTACATCATCTTATCTATACGCAGAAGAGATCTATAAAATAGGAGCTGTAAATGCAAATAGAATTTTGCAAGAGTCACCTCAAGCTGAATCAGCTATAAGAATGTTAGAAAAAGAATTTTCTCCTCGGGATAAAGAATTGGTAGCATCGCAAAAAAAGATTAAAGCTCTTGAAGATAAGTTTAATAAAGATCGAGCTATTATGAGTGAACAAGAACTTGGAAAAATAGAAAGAACACTCGTTGCACAAAAACGTGATCTTAAACGGAATCAGGATGAGTTCAGAGAAGATATTCAATTTCGACGTAATGAAGAATTAGGTAAGATACAAAAACGTGTTGTTGTGGCAATACAAAAAATAGCAAAAGAAAATAACTATGACGTGATTTTAGGTGAAGGTGTGGTGTTTGCCAGCCCGAAAGTTGACATAAGCGGGATGGTAATCGATTATCTAAAAAAAGAAGGTAACAGCGTCGCTGAATAAAATTAAATAGTGAGTAACGACATATGTCTGCCACTCTTGCGGAATTATCAAAGGTAAGCGGAGCAAGCTTGGTTGGTAATCCTGAATGTGTGATTAAAAATGTCAATACATTGAGTTTAGCAAAAAGTGGCGAAATAACATTTTTATCAAATCGTCGTTACACTCATTTGCTATCACAAACGAAAGCTTCCGCGGTCGTTCTATCAGATGACGATTCAAATAACTGCCCTACAAATGCCTTGGTAAGTGATAATCCGTACTTAGTCTATGCAAAAATAGTCAACCATCTTTATCCGATGAAACGCTATAATGGAAATATAGATGAGAGTGCAGTAATAGGTCAAAAATGCAATATTGACGATACCTCCACCATCTCGGCAAATGTAGTTGTTGGTGACAATGTTATAATTGGTGCTGAGACATATATTGGGCCAGGTTGTGTGATTGGAGACAATGCGAGTGTTGGTGAAAACGCAACATTATATGCAAATGTAACGATTTTGCATGACGTGGTTATTGGAAAAAATGTTGTCTTGCATCCAGGAGTTGTTATTGGTGCAGATGGATTCGGCTTTGCTCTCGATGATGAAGAATGGTTGAAAATTCCACATATCGGTTCTGTTACTCTTGGTGATGATGTGGAAGTAGGTGCAAATTCAACTATAGATAGGGGTGTAATAGAAAATACTGTTGTTTGTGATGGTGTAAAAATAGATAATCAAATTCAAATAGGACATAACGTATATATAGGAGAAAACACAGCCATCGCCGCATGTGTGGGGATAGCAGGAAGTGCACGCATAGGAAAAAGATGCCAGATTGGAGGTGCGAGTAATATCAGTGGGCATATCGAAGTTACAGACGACGTCATCATCACTGGTATGTCTGGGGTAGCAAACACAATTAAAGTCCCAGGAGTCTACTCTTCAGGCATTCCAATCACAGATAATAAAACTTACAAAAGAAATGTTATACGTTTTAAAAGTTTGGATAAGATCATAAAAAATATAATGCTTAAATTAGATTAAATATGAAATTTATATACAAGATATCCCTAACATGATTGATATAGAAAAGATAAAAACATTATTACCTCATCGATATCCATTCTTGTTGATAGATCGTGTGATCGAAGTTGAAAAAGGTAAAAGTATTAAAGCATTAAAAAATGTCTCGATTAATGAACCTTCTTTCCAGGGACATTTTCCAGCTAAAGCTGTTATGCCAGGAGTATTAATTATTGAAGCGTTGACTCAAGCTGCAGGATTACTCGGGTTATTAGGATTAGAAGAAGGGATCTCTGAGGATAGCTTATTCTACTTAGTCGGTGTTGATAAAGTTCGTATTAGAAAACCAGTAGTGCCTGGTGACCAATTAATATTGGATGTGAAGCTGATTTCAGTAAGGCGAAATATTTTTAAATTCAATGGTTCTGCTTACGTAGATTCACAATTAATAACATCAGCAGAGTTACTAACAACAGTAATCACATAACTTTATGATAGATGCTACTGCCATTGTTCATTCAGATGCTATTCTCGAGTCCGATGTAAAGGTCGGTGCGTATTCCATCATTGGAGCAAATGTATCGATAGGAACAGGCTCCGTTATAGGATCTCATGTAGTTATCAACGGACCCACAACAATTGGACCAAATAATAAGATATTTCATTTTTGTTCTATTGGTGAAGATCCACAAGATAAAAAATTCAAGAAAGAAAAAAATTCGATATTGGAGATAGGTGCTGGGAATATCATTCGTGAATATGTTTCAATAAACCGTGGCACAGACGAAGGTGGTGGTAAGACAATTATTGGCGATAATAACTGGATTATGGCTTATGCACACATAGCACATGACTGTTTTGTCGGTAACAATACTGTTTTTGCTAATAATGCGAGTATAGCTGGTCATGTGGTGATCGAGGATTTCGTTATTCTTGGGGCACTTACAGTAGTACATCAGTATTGTCGCGTTGGAAGCTACAGTTTCTCTGCTTTTTCATCCGTGATTTTAAAAGATGTCCCACCCTATGTATTAGTCTCGGGTAATTCAGCCAGACCCTCTGGCTTAAATCGAGAAGGCTTGAAGAGGCATGGGTTCAATTCTGCAACTATCAATATTCTACGAAAGGCGTATAAAGCAATTTATCGTGATGGGCGGTCACTCAAAGACGCCTTAAATGTCTTGTCAGATCTAACTGCTGAGTCGGATAAAGTAGAAATTATGCGTTCATTTATTGCCTGCTCTGATCGTGGGATCGTTAGATGAAGTTGTCCTCCATACTAGCTGCATCAAAGTGATTTAATGGTTCGTATTGGGATTGTCGCAGGAGAAACATCAGGCGATATGCTCGGTGGAGGCCTGATTAAAGAACTAAGAAAGAAGAATGAAACACTATTATTAGAGGGTGTTGGTGGAGTACAACTCGTCAAAATGGGAATGAAGGTGTTATACCCCATGGAGCGATTATCAGTAATGGGATTTACTGAAGTGGCGGAACGATATTTTGAACTAAGAAGAATTAGAAATAATATATTAAAATATTTCATTGAAAATCCACCAGACGTGTTCATTGGTATAGATGCTCCAGACTTTAATCTTTGGCTCGAAAAAAAATTACGTAAGGCGGGTATAAAAACTGTACATTATGTAAGTCCCTCTGTATGGGCATGGCGTGAATATAGAGTAAAGGCAATTGGTAAGGCGGCTGATTTAGTGTTGAATCTTTTCCCGTTCGAAACGGCTATCTATAACAAATATAATATCCCGAATAAGTATGTAGGTCATCCACTAGCAAATAAAATAGCAAGCACTCCAGACATGTCAAAAGCTAGATTAGCTTTAAATATTCCGCAAAAAAGTACGGTCATCGCCCTTTTGCCCGGTAGTAGATTGACTGAGATAAAAAGAATTGCTAGTCCTTTATTAAAAGCAGCTGCCTTATCTCAAAAAACCCACCCAGACTTATACTTTATCAGTGGTTTGGTGGATGAAAAATCACTAAATTATTTTAAAATAATAAAACATAGAGTTGTGCCAGGTCTTGATGTCAATATTTCTATAGGTAATACTCATCAAGTAATGCAAGCAGCAGATTTTATTATGCTCGCTTCGGGTACCGCAACCTTGGAAGCAATGCTATTTAAAAAACCAATGATTGTTGCTTATAAACTTTCCTTTTTAACGTATCTAATAGTAAAGTTGTTAGCAAAAATTCCCTATTGCTCATTACCAAATATTCTGGCTGGCAAGATGCTGGTGCCTGAATGTCTACAATCAAGGTGCATACCAGAAATATTGTCTTTCGAACTAAACAAGTTATTGACGTCTCAGGAACGAGTTGAAAAAATGAAAATCGAATTTTTTGAATTATCGGAAGAACTTAAAAAGAAACCTGACATACAAGCAGCTGATGCTATTCTCGAATTACTTGAATGTGATGAAAGTGATCGATCATACTTACATTAACAGCATCGACTTGGTAGCTGGCGTTGATGAGGTTGGCAGAGGACCGCTTGCAGGACCAGTTGTAGCTGCTGCTGTCATATTAGATTCTAAGATTAAAATAAATGGCCTAAAAGATTCTAAGAAACTGAGCCATAAAAAGAGGGTGATTTTGTCAGAACTAATAAAATCTAAATCTTTGGCCTGGTCATTGGGACGTGCAGAAGTTGAAGAGATAGATAATATAAATATACTGCAAGCGAGTCTATTGGCTATGAAACGTGCTATTGAAGCATTAGATGAAAAACCAAAGCTAGTGGTTGTAGACGGAAACTTTAAACCCAAAGTCAATTTAAAAACTATCGCCATTATTAAAGGTGATAACTTAATTCCTGCAATTAGTGCGGCATCAATCATTGCTAAAGTATCAAGAGATGATGAAATGGTAAAGTTTGATGATAAATATCCAGGCTATGGTTTTTCATCGCATAAAGGATATCCTACTAAGCAGCATGTCGAAGCTTTAGTAAGATTAGGTGTGACAAAAATACATCGTCGTACTTTCGCTCCAGTAGCCAAATATATACGATAGGTTTTCATTCCGATGAGCTTTGTTCATTTACATCTACATACTGAATATTCACTTATTGATGGCTTAATCAAGGTTGATACTTTAGCTGCCAAGGCTGCAGATATTAACATGCCTGCAGTTGCCGTTACGGAGCAGGGAAACACTTTTTCAGCAGTAAAATTTTATCGTGCAATGCATAAAGTTGGTGTTAAACCGATAATAGGTGCACAAATAAAAATCGTGAGTAATAGTCCAAGTGACCCTTCAAACATCATTCTTCTCTGTCAGCATATTGAAGGTTTCAAAAATCTATCTAGACTGATAACGAAAAGTTTTACTGAGGGACAATTTCGTGGGAATCCATTAATAAAATTTGAGTGGCTGAAAAATCATAACGATGGACTTATTGTTATAGATTGTGCGGATAGTGGTGATTTTTCAAATTCAACTTTACTTCAAGATACAGCAAAGATAGAAAATAATATAGAAAAATGGTTGACAGTTTTTCCAGATAGATATTATTTTGAATTGCAAAGAATCGGTAGAAAGAATCAAGAAGACTATATGCGTGAAGCTATAAAATATGCTGAAAAATTTAATGTTCCTCTTGTTGCCGCTAATAATGTGTGTTTTATAAAAAAAGATGACTTTGAAGCACACGAAGCACGTGTGTGTATACAAGAAGGGTATACATTAAATGATCCAAGACGCGTCAAACAACATACTACTCAACAATATCTTCGAACATATGAAGAAATGCAGAAGCTATTCTCAGACATACCTGAGGCGCTTGAAAACACCATCAAAATAGCGCAACGATGCAATATTGAGTTTACTTTAGGAGAATATTTTTTACCTCACTTTCCTGTTAATTCAGGCGAGACAGAGGACCAAAGACTTATTAAGGATGCAAAAAATGGTTTGCAGAAAATTCTTAGAGAATCTAATAATTTCTCTAAGTCAAAAAATGAAGAATATTCTGTAAGATTACAACGTGAAGTCGATGTTATTACCGGGATGGGTTTTTCTGGATATTTCCTTATAGTTGCTGATTTTATTCGTTGGGCCAAAGAGAGTGATATACCGGTAGGACCTGGACGTGGTTCGGGTGCAGGTTCACTAGTGGCCTATGCTTTAGATATTACGGAGTTAGATCCCCTTGAATATGACTTGCTATTTGAACGTTTTCTAAATCCAGAACGAGTCTCATTACCAGATTTCGATATTGATTTTTGTATGGATCGTAGAGATGAAGTTATTGATTATGTTGCTCGGAAATATGGACGGGAACATGTCTCACAAATAATTACATACGGTACTATGGCGGCAAAGGCCGTAGTAAGAGATGTTGGAAGAGTACTTGGGTTCCCTTATAGTTTTGTAGACCAGCTTGCAAAGTTAATACCATTTGATTTGAATATGACTCTTGATAGAGCCTTATTAGAAGAAAAAGTGTTACGAAAACGTTATAAGAGTGAAGAAGATGTGAGGACATTACTGAATTTGGCACAGAAGCTTGAAGGCCTGATTAGAAATGCTGGGCGACATGCTGGTGGTCTAGTTATAGCTCCTGAGCCTTTATATGAATATATGCCTTTATACTGTGAGCAAGATTCAAAAGCAACGGTTACTCAATTTGATATGGGTGATGTTGAGTCTATAGGTTTAGTCAAATTTGATTTTCTAGGACTTAGGACATTAACTATTATCAATTGGGCGCTACGCGATATAAATTTTATAAGGTCAGCAGAGAATAAGGAACCAATTAATATACAAAAAATTCCACTTGATGACCCGTCTACGTATGAACTGATTCAAAGGATGGATACGACAGCTATTTTTCAATTAGAATCAGATGGAATGAAAAAGTTAATAAAGCGACTTAAGCCAGATGTTTTTGATGACTTGATAGCACTCGTTGCTTTGTTTAGGCCGGGACCTTTACAATCAGGAATGGTCGATGATTTTGTTGATAGAAAACATGGTAGGTTATGGAAGTATATGCATGACGATTTGGAGCCAGCATTAAAAACAACTTATGGTGTCATACTTTATCAAGAGCAAGTAATGCAAATTGCACAAGTATTAGCAGGTTACACACTGGGTGCTGCAGATTTGTTACGGCGTGCAATGGGAAAGAAAAAACCAGAGGAGATGGCAAAACAGCGAACAATATTCACTGATGGCGCAGTTGATCGAGGAATTAAAAAAAGACAGGCGACAATGATTTTTGATTTGATGGAAAAATTTGCTGGTTATGGATTTAATAAGTCACATTCTGCAGCATATGCTTTAGTTGCCTATCAAACTGCATGGTTAAAAGCTCATTATCCTGCTGCATTTATGGCCGCAGTATTATCTTCCGATATGGACAATACGGAAAAGGTTGTTGCTTTTTTGGAGGAAGTTAGACGGCTAAAGGTAAAGATTTTGCCACCATCAGTAAATAAAAGTGAATATAGCTTTACAGTAGTCGATGATACAACTATTTGTTATGGGTTAGGTGCTGTTAAAGGTGTTGGTGAGTCAGCGATTGTAATTATAATAAACGAAAGAGAAAATGGCGGTCATTACTCAGACTTATTTGATCTTTGCAAACGAGTAGATCTGCGAAAAGCTAATCGACGTGTGATAGATGCTTTAATACGTTCTGGATCGATGGACGAATTAGGTGCAACTAGAAGTACTCTGGTACACAATTTGGGAAAAGCTATATCATTAGCAGAACAGCATAGCCAAAATAGTACAAGCGGACAAAATGATATGTTTGGTTTGAATGTGGAAAATAAAAATAAGACTGAAAATAAATCTATGTATGATAATGCCATAGACTGGACAGAAAAAGAAAGATTGACTGGGGAAAAAGATACTTTAGGTTTTTATTTAAAAGGTCATCCTATTAATCGATACGAAGCTGAATTAAAAGGAGTGATAACATCAAAATTGAATTCATTTAAGTTTGGAAGTGTAATTGTTGCTGGGTATATTATGAGTATACGAACCCGCACGGGTAGTAGAGGACGTATGGCAGAGATTAAATTAGATGACAGGACAGCTCGGGTATTAGTTAACGTCTATTCAGATGAGTTTTTAAAGTTTCGGCATTTGCTTGTTAAGGATCAATTAGTCATCATAAAAGGTAAGGCTATTGAAGATGATTATATTGAGAGTGGTATATCTATTCGTGCGAATGAAATATACAGTCTTGATGATATCAGAAAAAAAAATGGAAATCTTATTTTGAATATAAAATACGATTATCTTAAAAATGGTGGTATTGAAGATTTAAAGAAAACTATAACACCGTTTAGGAATGGAAGCTCTGAAGTGTCTATTCAATATGATAATAAAGATGCTATTGCAAATCTAAATCTTGGAGAAAAATGGCGTTTAACAATAAATGATGATTTATTAGATGAATTATCAGAATCAATTGGGAAAGAGAACATCAAAATAGATTATAATATTAGACGAATTTAATAACCTTATTTGACAATATGAATTTCCTAGATTTTGAACAACCGATTGCCGAGCTCGAGGCTAAAATTGAGGAATTACGCCACGTAGGGAATGATAAAAAAATAAATATTAACGAAGAGATTTCACGGCTCAAAAAACGTAGTAATGAATTGACAGAATCCATTTTTTCTTCATTGAGTCCGTGGCAGGTTTCTCAAGTAGCACGTCATCCAGAAAGGCCGTACACGCAAGATTATATTGATCTCATATTTACCGATTTTCAAGAATTGCATGGAGAGCGATATTTTGCAGATGACCCAGCAATTATCACTGGTATAGCAAGGCTAGACGGAAAATCTGTCGCTGTCATAGGGCATCAGAAAGGTCGTGGTACTAAAGATAGAATTATGCGAAATTATGGAATGCCAAAACCTGAAGGCTATCGTAAAGCATTACGTATCATGCAGATGGCAGAGTGTTTTCATCTTCCGGTACTTACATTTATAGATACACCAGGAGCTTATCCAGGTGTCGATGCAGAAGAGCGAGGTCAGAGCGAAGCTATTGCTAGAAACTTGATGGCTATGTCGGAATTGAAAACTCCAATTATTGCAACAGTGATTGGAGAAGGTGGGTCAGGAGGTGCGCTAGCCATTGGTATTGGTGATCGCTTGTTGATGCTGCAATATAGCACATATTCTGTAATCTCACCCGAGGGATGTGCTTCGATTCTTTGGAAAAGTACTGATAATGCCAAAGAAGCAGCAGCAGCAATGGGCATCACGGCACAAAAGTTGAATGAACTCAATTTAGTAGATCGTGTGGTTACTGAACCATTAGGAGGTGCACATCGTGATTTTGATTGCATTGCAAATAGTTTGAAATTCGCTTTAGTTGAGGACTTAAAAAAACTGCGTGACATGCCAATTGAAGAAGTTGTTCTAAAAAGACAAAAGAAGATAAGACAAATCGGTGAATTCAAGAAAAATTAATCTTTCATTCTTGATTTTTTCATTTATGTTTAGTGTATAGATATATTTCGTGTCAACGAGTCGACTTTCACAATTTAGTTTTGATTTGATACTAAATACATTCCCACAGACAAAAAAAATCTGGATTGCTTGTAGTGGTGGAATGGATTCTAGTGTCTTGCTACACCTTGTTTTTTCTCATAGAGAAAAGATAGGAAAGTCATTTGGAGTCATTTATGTGGATCATGGGATACAAAGGCAAAGTGACGAGTGGGGTGATTTCTGTAGAAGCCAATGTGACTATTATGGTCTGTCATTCACTCAAATAAATATTAATGAAAAAGTTCCAAAGTGTAGTAGTGTTGAAGCCTGGGCGAGGAAAAAAAGATATGAACTTATTGCTCAAGTTATGAATAAAGGTGATTTGCTCTTCACAGCACATCATCAGGATGATCAGGTTGAAACTTTTTTTTTACAAGCTCTCCGCGGTGCAGGGCCACGTGGTTTATCATCAATGCCTATTTACAAAGATATTGCGAATGCCACACATGTTCGTCCATTATTAAACTATTGTCGAAGTGAATTAAAATTATATGCGGAAGAAAATAGATTATCTTGGCAAGTAGATCCAAGTAATATGGATACGAAGTTTGATAGAAATTACTTAAGACATAGTGTTATTCCAGTATTTGAGAAAAGATGGTCTTCTTATCGCAAAACAATTTTACGTTCACTTGAACATCAACAAGAGTGTGCATCTTTAATGAGAGAGATAGGTTTGGAAGACTTTAAAAACGTATCTCACAAAAAACAATTAAGTCTAAATCTCTTACGAAATTTTAGTGTTACAAGACAGAAAAATATAATTTTTATTTGGCTTCAAAAACTTGAACTAGAATCACCAAACTCGAAGCATATTAATCAAATCATTTCAGATTTGATTAATTCAAAATCTGATAATGAGAATTGCGTAAACTGGAAAAATATTGAAGTAAGGAAATATAAGAAACTACTGTATGCTTTCAGAAGGAAACACAAAAATATTGATAGTATCAATTTGAAATGGGAGATTCCTAGTCCCTTAAAAATAATGAATGAGACGCTAATTGTAAAAACAGAAATTGGATGCGGCTTATCAAAGAAAAACATTGAGAATAAAAATATTAGTGTTCAATATAGGGTTGGTGGTGAAAAGTTGAGACTAAATAATTTCTCTAAGTCAAAAACTGTAAAGCAATTATTTCAAGAACGGGGTGTTTTACCATGGGAGAGAGACAGATTTCCCATGATTTATGTTAATGGTATGTTGGTTGCAATACCTGGTATGTGTACAGATATTGGCTATCTTGCCGCTGATGATGAACCTTCATGGAAGATAGTATGGTCTGGATATGAAAAAGCTGTTGAATCGTAATTAACAATCTTTTATGAATATACAGTTTTCATCACATTTTTCGATATTTTTTTTATCAGTCGTTACAAAAACATAGAAATATACTCACTCTTTGTAATAGTATTTGAATAAATTTTTTTTTAAAAAGGAATAAAACTCTGACTCAATTTTATGAGTTTGCTAAAAATTTAATTCTTATTTACCCTTGATGTAATCTTAAGAAGATAAATAGTCAAATCAGACCAGTCTCTTGTTATCGATATATAAGGATTGAATGTTCCTTTCAATAGTCTAATAGAAAGTATGTAGTTATGGATATTATCAATAGAATCAAAGTAGCATTACATCACCGTAATAAAGAAATATCAATATCGAAAGAAACTCAAGAAGTAGTGATCTATGATGAAGAACATTTAAGATTGCAGAAATTATATGAAAAATGGGTTTGTAAGGAAAAATGGTTGCTGCATAAAGAAGGTATTCCACTACTATTTGGTATAGATCCAGAGCATTATGATATTGAAGAAGATGTCTCAAATAAAATGCTGGAACTATGGAAGCATGCACAAGAATGCGTTTCTAAAAAACTATTATCAATTATCAATATTGACGATTCAGCTCAACAATGGGAAGTCTTGGCAATTGATTTGTATCGCTGGGCAATGATTAGTCGAATAACGGTTCCTACTGAGTTCAGTGCATTGATAGCCTTTGTTATTCAAACAGTCAAACCTGAACAGAATGAGCCTATCCTGGCAATAGCAGAATTTGATTCGTTATTGCAAAAACATAAAGAAATTGTATTGGGAGCAGCTACATCATTATTGGTCAATGCCCCTGAGAAAATTAACACTGGCAAAGTAAAACACATTGCTATGAATATATCGAGATTGATTGTTGAGAATAAACAACAATGGTTCGGTGAAAATGAACCATCTTTAAATGAATCAGCCATGATAGACCTAATCAATGATTATATAGAACTAATAGAACCTATTAATTGATTAAATAATTAGACATCGATTGGTGCTTTTGTTTTTTCCATTACAGTAGCTTCTTCAAGTGCGTAATCTGAGGTCGTTTGTGTGAAGTAGAATGAGACATCTCCGATCTCAATAACGTCACCCTCATGAAGTTCTTTCTTTTCTATTTTTTCATTATTAATATATATTCCATTCATTGAATTCATGTCAACAATAATAAATGTACCATCGCTATTTCGGTGAACTTCAGCATGACGCCGTGAGAGAGAATTATCATTCAAATTTAATTCATTGTCCTTACTTCGGCCAATTCGCCAAACTTCTCTTGTTATTGGATATCGAGTTTCAGTTCCATCATTAGTTATTAAATAAGCATAAGCCTTATAATCACTATCAGAAATCAATTTGGGTTCAGTATGTCGATACCACAATAAAAAAAATATGGTAAATATAAAGATGATCATGATGATTAACGAAACAGGTAGTCCATACCAAAGCCAAAAATTACTTGATTTATTACCTGTTTTTTTTGTTAGTGCCTGTATTAATGAATTATCATCAGCAATTACTGTATTAGAAGTTTGAGTTTCTAAGTTTGGAATATCTGTCTCTGTCTGTACAGACTTTGGTATAGTTTTTATTTTCACTGGTATGTTGATATTCTCTACACCGCTCTGACTTTCAACTACGAGAGTTATTGTCTTTGGTGCAGGGTGGTTCTGAGATAAAGAGTCTAATTCAACGGTAAATTGACGAGTATTAGTCAGGTTGTTGATGAATGATGTCAATATTTTTGATGGTAATTCGTAACGCATGTTAGTTTCAAAAAAAAATCCACCAGTTTCTTCACTCAGTCTTCTCATTGTTTGTAAAGATACAGACAGTGAAACAGTTCTTGGATACCCAATTGAATTGATGACGACTGCATGTTTTCTCGCTTCTCTGATGACGTCATTATGAAAGTATGCTTTGTCTTCAGCTTGGCCATCCGACAATAGTACAATCAATTTTCTATGCGCAGTAAATGATTTTAAATGTTCAATTGCTTTTATGAGATTTCGATATAATTCAGTTGTTTTTCCATCTGCATTTAAAGTATCTACTGACTTAGACAATAACAATTTCGAAGTTCCTATAGGGGCTAAAAGCTTTATGGATTTATCAAATGATGCGAGCCCAACTTTATGATCTGAATTGACTTTACTTAACATTTTTTTTATATGAGATTTATTCTTTTCGATAACATTTTGTCTATTAGGGTCACTTGTATCAACTAGAAATAAAATTGCAGTTGATTTTTTACCTTCAGATGATTGGTTTATTTTAATTATTTGAAGGCGGTCAGTGTTTGAGTTTGCTGATATGTCGGTAATCATGTTTGGTACTAAAGCTCGATATGTACAATTGAGTGTAGTCTTAGACTGCTCACAACTCATATCGAGTTTATCTGTTAATATATTCCAAGAAAATACATGTCCAGAATATGCAGATAAAGATAAATAAAATAATAAAGTTGATATGTTTCTATTCAATTATTCTGTGTGTCCTATTTTTCCGGGAAAAGAGGATCTGGTAGATCATAAAATTCAATATAGACTGACTTGACACCACGCCGTTGTTCATTTACTTGATTCATTGTATCGTCAGGTTCTTTAAATTCTCCTAATTGTGCAATGTCCTTATCTAATTTTGACTTTACGTTGATGATTTTTTCATGCAATTCATTTGAATACTCTAGTTCATAAGCACGCGGTGCGTATGTGCTTGACATGTTTTCAATCTCAGATATCCAGAGATAGATGAAGCCTTTTTTTCCGGTTTCCTTACTTGGTTGTTCTACATGCGCTGAGATTAAACGAAATTGTGGTGGTAATTTCTCAGTTGTGGGCCAACCGATTAATGGAGGAAACGAAAAATAAGTTATAATGTAGAACGCTGATGTGATTATTATGCTCGTTGCTTTTACTTTCCATGACCACTTAGAGTAAAGATTGATGCTAAGTAGAAGTAAACCAATTAAAATATAGGCTGAAATTATGCCAGTTATACCCAGTATCATAATTTTTTCTCCAGTGTTTTTATTTTTTATCCAAGTTCTACAAGAGATTTTGGTAGAAAATTTATTCCATAGACGCTGCCATCGCCACCAATTTTAAATCTGACAGCTGTTTTTTCATCACCTCTTTTTTCCAAGTTAACAGAACCATAGTAGATGACTTCTAATTTAGGGTTTACTTTCACCAATCGAACCTTAACATCAACAGGAGTTTTCGTTTCGGAAGCATAATAGTGAAGGTTGACTATATATTCACCCTTAACCACCCCTCTCAGCGTTACTACTTCCTGATTTAGCGGATTTTGAATTTCTTTGCCTGCAATGGTGATGATGTCATTGACCAAACCCCTATCATCACGGTCAAGGTGCAATAATCCCGCTTCAGGAGTTCTAAACCAAAGTATTTGCCCTTCGGGATCTTCAACCCAAACATCGACGTCATCAGGACTATTATCTTCCCATGTTATAGTTAATATATATTCTGCTTTGGGATCAATAATTCCAGATTTTGCTTCAGGATTCATAAACATGATGGCAACTAAAAACAAAAACGTAAAGCCCAAGAGTGCATTAAACAAAAGGTCTGTAAAGGGGTCAGACCTAAGACGATCTTTAATACTCATCGCTTAATTAATTCCCTATGATCTTTGGAATGATATGGACCTGTGTGAGGTGACGAGTTAGTTCTATAAGTTCATCCGCATGTCTATCTAGCATATGATATTGAGTTGCTGATAAAAGACTGCAGGTCAACCCTGCAAGTGTCGTATACAAGGCAGTACCCATACCATTACTCATATGTTTCAATATTTTTTGCATTCCACTAACATCAAAATCGGCAATATTCGCAACTGAACCAAGCATGAATATAAATCCGACAATAGTGCCAAGGAGACCTAGTTTCAACATCATATCAGAAACAAACCAACCAATTTCTTGGGGACCTTTCAAACGTGATTCATAAACGTCAACTAAATCGGTGGATGAAATCAAATCTTCTGCACTAGTTTTATTATTATATCGATAATGAAGATCTCGAATATACTCAGACATGAAACAGTCAGGCAGTTTAACATTTGAATTAATCGAAATCTCCTCTTTGTTGATCGCTAAATCAAGCTTAACTTCCTTTTTAATAATATCGTTAATTTGAATAGACAGGTTTGCTTGTAATGAAAGCATATAAATTCTTCTTGCACAGTGCAGAGTGACTAACAGGTATGCCAATGCGATCACCCAGCAAATATTACTTTGATCGACACTGAATAGTGCAGTAATGATTCCCTCATTCCATGCAACTATTAAAGCAAACATGATAAGGCCAGTTAAAATTAGCCATCGAAGTAAAAGATTATGCTCATGATGTACTTTCATTATGTAATAATAACCTTTTTAAATTTTGTCTAAAATAAACGGGTCTTCCGATGCTGCATATTCTACCACCGAACGGAGTATTTTATTAATAGTTTCAAACACTGTGCTCATTTTCGAATTATTCGTTTCTAGCGGCAATAATCGTGTAGCTATTGTTACATACTCATTAGAGTCAGTGACTGTTACTTTGTATGGACAATAATTAATATAGCGAGGTTCAATCCTCAACATTTCTTCTGCGATGGTGAGATTGCAAAATAGTATCACTTCATTTTGTGGAAAATCGATATTACCACGTTCTTTAATAGCTTTTCCTATATGAAGCCGATTTGTTATTCTAAAATTATTTTCAGTTATTGCAAATTCTGCATCCTGGATCACATTGGCAAAGGTTTTTTTTGATTTTTTTTCATAGATTTGCTCATATTCATTTGCACAACCACAGAGTAATACAAACAGACATAGAACAATAGTCCGTATTGTTAATTGATTGAATTTAACAGAAGAAAATATTCTTTTCATGATGCAAGAAGTAGCAAAAAATTACGATTTCTTTTAATTAACACTAGTTGATTATTCTCTAATTATTACTTGAGTGCCAATGAGCACAAACTTTTTCAAATCATTAATTCCTTCATTAGTTAAAGCAATGCAGCCGTCTGTCCAATTGAAGGACTCATGAATATTTAATTTTTCTTCATTAGTAATACCTATGCCATGTATTCCGATGAAGCCACCTAATTCAGTATCTTGTGGTGGCACTTCACGTTTGTTGTATGCGGTAGCGATACGTTTAAAATTATTAGCATCAATAATATTATTTTTATAACCATACCAAGCATCGAGTAGGTTTGGATAATCCAACTGAATAAAAAAATGAAAGCGACTGCTCTCTTTAACACTAGCTACTTGATACATACCCAAAGGTGTTTTACTGTCACCACGTAGACGTTTGGTACCTTCACCACCTTTGCCACTAGCAATATAATATTTCTTCACTATTTGACCAGAACTTTTAACAATAAGCTCATTTTTTTTCTTTGATATTAATAATTGATACTCATTAGCATGCAGAGGAGTCATTATGCAAAGACTAAATATCAATAATGAAGCAAGAATGAGAAAATGGCGCGTTATTATTTTCATTATGTGATGTGTAATTCCTTTGAGATCTATGACGAACTATGCAAATTTAGACAATGCTTAAATTTCATCAATGTATAATATTGGGATAGTATTGCCATAATATCAATGGCTAAATGCGAGATAGTTTAACGAATTACAATTTGAGAGAGATTAACACTTGGGATATATTGAATATTATGGAAATTCAGCGCTACAGTAAAATAGCAATAATCATTCATTGGCTTATGGCCATTATGATAATCGCTATGATTTGTATGGGTGTTTATATGTCTGATTTGCCTAAAGGCTCAGAAGAGCGTACTTGGTTCTTTACGCTGCATAAATCAATAGGCCTGACTTTGGCTCTATTAGTTGTTATCAGGTTAGTGTCGAAGCTCATTAATAAATCACCACCGTTACCAAACATGGTGTCCGCAACACATCAAAAACTGGCTAAAGCAACACATCAATTATTGTATTTGATGATGTTTATTCAACCTGTATCAGGTTATATCTCATCTTCATTTACTAGCTATAAAACAAAATTTTGGGGTATACCATTGCCTAGATGGAGTTCGAAAAATCCTGAGTTAAATGAGTTATTTAGCCAGATACATGAAGTTAGCGCTATTTGTTTAGTTATTTTGCTCTTCATACATATTTCTGGTGTGGCATATCACGTTAAGAAAAACGAAACTGAATTGTTTAGGAGAATGTGGTTTAACTGAAAATCAAGGTTAATTTTGTTAGATAAAAAAAGGGTCTTGCGACCCTTTTTCTACTTCAGCTTTGTCAACAATTACTTGTTGTTGATGTACATTGTGACTTCAAAACCAAAACGAATGTCACTGTATTCTGGAGTATCCCATTTCATAGTAACTCTCCTCAAATGTTATTGTTAGAAAAACCCAAATTATTGGGACACAAATATAATGTGCACTTACTACTATCCATCTATCATGCCAACTAAAGGTTAAATTAAAATAATCAATAAATACAATGATATAGAGAATTTATCTTATTTTATTTAAATAACTTTGATATTTTTTGGTTAATATCATCCAATTTTTTGGTTGAAAAGAACCATTCTGAGTTATACTAATCGAATGGCATTTAGTAGACCTAAGTCTTTAAAAAACTTGTTATTTCTTCATGAAGTTGCAATTTTATTTTTGGTTGCGGTTACAGGTTTATTAGGCGGACTTTCCGCACATTTTTGGCATCAAAATACAGCAGAATCTGTTCGCATAAATACGATGATATATCTCACGGAGCAGATTAGGGGCGAACTCTACGCCCAAATCCAAGTCATGATACGTGCTCGTGTCTTGGAAGATTCTAACGCATTTGATGTTTATCCTGAATATTCACGGAGTATTTCAGAACGTTTTAACGAGTTACGACAAAACTCTAGGTCAAGGGAAGCGGACAACGCGATTCAAAAATTAAATCTGTCATATCGTGAAATACAGATTGATATGAATAATATTTTTAATAATCCATATGTCGCAGACCAGTTTGCAAGAATACAAATTTTAAATCCAGCTTTCGCCCGACAGATGGAAGGTAAATTTGAAAACAGTTATCACACTTTCAAGGGGTTATTGACAAAAAAATATAAAAAATTAGGTGAGAGGTTATCGATTTGGACAAAATTCGCGCCATTTATCATCCCGATACCTTTAATAGTAGCATTTATTATTGTTCTTTATGCCAGACAAGTGATGCGTAAAGATTTTATTAAGCCAATAGCTAATGTAATGATTGGTGCGGGTAAGATAAGCCATGGCAACTTGGAATATCTCATTGAAGAAGAAGGTGTGGAGGAAGTTTCTGATTTGGCTACAGCGATTAATAAAATGGCGATAGAGCTAGTAGAGAATAGAAAGACATTAATCGAGAATGAAAGACAAGCTGCCTTAGGAGTCTTAGTACCAGTTGTAGCACATAATATCCGAAATCCTCTTGCAAGTATTAGAGCTACAGCACAATTATTAGAGCATGCGCAAAATCAGGAAGAGATAAATGAATCGAAAGAAGCAATTATTGAAACAATAGACAGGCTAGGTCGTTGGGTTAGCTCGTTAGTCTCCTATCTACATCCATTAAAGCCATACTTAACAAAAGCAAAAGTGTCTGATTTAATTGATGCTGCTTTAGGCTTACTTACTAATAAAATCACTGAGAAAAAAATCAAGATTAAGAAGAGTGGTTGGGAGACATCACAACTATTGAAAGTAGATCCAGATCTGATGGAACAAGCCCTATACACATTATTAGCAAATGCTGTCGATGCCTCTCCCGTATCTGGTAATATTAAGATAAAACTGTCATATACTGCGGATTATATCGAAATTAATATTTTGGATAGTGGCCCTGGATTACCATTTGAACCTAAATCTAGTAATTTTGAACCGGGACCATCTACAAAACGCTTTGGTACTGGTCTAGGTATTCCTATTGCGTATAAAATTTGTCAAAAACATGGCTGGAACTTAAAATTCAATGTGAAAAAAGGACAAGGAACCGAAGTAATAATTAGTGCGCCAATAAATAATCAAAGTGAGGTCGGTATAAGTGAGTGAACCATTGGTCACAACTGCTGAAGTCCCTGTGCTTGAAAAAAAGATATTGATAGTAGAAGATGAAGCAGTCTTTGCAAAAGCTGTAAAAAAACATTTAGTTCGAGCTGGTTATATAGTTTTTTTAGCGGGCACTCTCGCGTTAGCGAGAAGAGAATTTAGTGAACATACCCCTGATTTAATTTTACTCGATATGCGTTTACCTGAAGGTTCAGGACTTGATCTGCTTGTTGATATAAAGTCATCCAACCCAAATACAGCAGTGCTTGTCATGTCTGCATATGGTGAGTTAGAGGATGCAGTTTCGGCAATGAAATTAGGTGCCTCAGATTATTTGAAAAAACCTATTGACCTTCAGGAGTTGCTAATTAATGTAGAAAAAGTTTTTGATAAAAATGAATTAACTCAAAAACTGACGTACTCAGCAAAACGAGAACAACACGCAAACGAAACCGTCGATTTCTTAGGTGAATGTAAAAAGATAAACGATGTCAGGAGACAGGTTGAACGAATATCGAAGTTGACTCAAGCTGGTTCAATTATTCCTCCAACCGTTTTAATATTAGGAGAAACAGGAGCTGGCAAAGATGTCATTGCACGATTATTGCACGCTAGCAGTCAACGATATGAAAAACCATTTGTGCATGTTGATTGCGCTTCATTGCCAAAAGATCTGATCGAATCTGAATTGTTCGGTCATGAAAAAGGTGCTTTTACTAACGCGCATGTAGCGCATACTGGTTTAATTGAAGCGGCAGAAGATGGCGTCTTATTCCTTGATGAAATTGGTGAATTACCATTAGATTTGCAATCCAAATTGTTAGCAGTCCTTGAACGACGTACCTTACGTAAGGTTGGAACAACACAGGAACGTCCAGTAGCCGCATGGATTATTGCAGCGACGAATCGTGATATTGAATTATTAGCTAACAAAGGAGAGTTTCGGCAGGACCTTTACTATCGATTAAATGTCATTTCTCTTTTAATGCCTGCATTAAGAGAGCGAGAGGATGATATTTTATTACTAGCTAATCATTTTTCTGAGCAGACATCAAAACGATATGGTTTAGAGTTTGATGGTTTAACAGATGAGGCTAGTGATGCCTTACAAGATTATCTTTGGCCAGGTAATGTTCGTGAGATGAAACATTTGATTGAGCGCGCCATTTTGTTAAATGGTAGTGGCTTGCTTGATATTGATGTTCTTGGACTTGATAAAAAAGATAATGCAAAAACTGATGAGAACGACATGAACGAGGAACTAACTTTGGGCGAAGCAGAATTACACTTGATAAAACAAGCTTTAGAGCGAACCAATCGTAACGTGTCTAAAGCTTCACGAGAGCTTGATATTACTAGAATGGCATTACGATATCGTATGAAAAAATATAATCTGTAAATCGAAAAGAAAATAATAGGTTGTCTAGTGGAGTTTCATTCTTGGTTTTGTTTTCTGTGTCAGTATGTTTGCGACAGTCATTAATGTTACGCGTATAATACCCTGGATAACAACTTGATGCGTTTTATAAAGCGACCAATAAACGAATCTTGCCAACATGCCTTCAATCATTATGCTGCCTGCTCTTTTCCCACATAGATATCCCATCATATTACCAACAGTTGAATATCTACTCAGATTAATTAATGAACCATAATCAACATAAGTATATATCGGTAGGGGTTTATTATTCATACGATTAATTATTGTTTTAACTAACATAGTTGCTTGTTGATTAGCAGCTTGTGCGCGAGGTGGTACGTTTTGATCTTTTCCCTTCATAAGACAAGCGGCGCAATCACCTAGTGCAAAGATATTCTCATCATGTGTTGTTTCAAGTGTTTCTTGGACAACGAGCTGATTAATGCCGTTGGTCTCAAGTCCATCTATTTTTGCTAAAAAGTCAGGTGCTTTAATACCTGCTGCCCAGATTTTGATCTCTGAGGGTATGAGTCCACTTTTGTCAGTAACATAACCTAATTCAGTTGCTTCACAGATGCGATGACCTGTTAAAACTTCGATGTCTATTTTATTGAGTATATTTGTAGTTTTTTTCGATAGTTCCAGAGGGAGAGCAGGTAATATTCTCTCTGAAGCTTCAATTATTGTGATTTTTATATGTTTCTTAGGAAAACCATCAAGACCAAATTCGAATAATTGATTAATTGCTTCATGTAATTCAGCAGACAGTTCAACACCGGTTGCTCCAGCTCCAGCAATGCTAATCCTCAATTGACCTTCACGTCTTATCGATCTTTGTGCATGCGCCTTATAAATACTTTTGAAAAAAAATTGATGGAATAAATCTGCTTCAACTCGAGTATCTAAAAACATGCAATGTTCTTTTATCCCTTGGATACCAAAATCATTAGCTATACTGCCAATACCAAATATCAGGGTATCATATTTGAAAGTACGCCTTGGAATATATTCAACATTATTACTATCGAGTGTTGGAGACAGACTAATTTCTTTATTTTTTCTGTCTAATCCATCCATGCGCCCAAGTCTGAAACGGAAGTGATTTTTATGAGCTAATGCAAGATAACTTAGCTCATCTTCATATGAATTTAAGGTGCCAGCTGCGACTTCGTGTAGAAGTGGTTTCCATAAGTGGGTCAATGTAGCATCTACAAGAGTAATCTTGGCATTTTTCTTTTTCCCTAACTTATTACCGAGTCTTGCTGCTAATTCAAGGCCGCCAGCGCCCCCACCAACTACAATAATCCTATGAAGTGTTTTGTTATTTTTCACTATATTTGAATATATATATATTACAATGAAATTAGACGTTATCATAACTAACGATATATCACACATAAATTAAAATTATGAGGGTAATACTATATGGACGAACAAAAACAAAATGCAATCGAAGCTGCGGCGTTTCGTCGTTTATTAGAACATCTAAGAGAACATAGCGACATACAAAACATTGAGCTTATGAATCTGGCTAGTTTTTGTCGTAATTGCTTGTCAAAATGGTATCTATCCGCAGCAGAAGATAGAGGCGTTGAAATGAACTACGATAAAGCACGAGAAGTTATCTATGGTATACCGTATTCAGAATGGAAAGATCGTTATCAAAGTGAAGTGAAGTGAATGTGGAGGCAGAATAAGTAAAGTATATTGGCCGTGTGGTGAAGTTTTTTAATGAGATATCGTTTTCGAGCTGGAGATGAAGGACAGGTTGGAGAAAATGGAATGAAGTATTCAATAAGATTGATTAATAAATTGGTGTGACACGATAACCCTTTTTGCTTAAGCTTTGTAATAGGCCTTTTTCATCAGTCAAATGAGATGCGCCAACTGCAACAAAAACATTCCCACTCTTGAAAGCTATTTCTATTCTTTGAAGCATTTTTTTATTTCGGTCATATAAAATATTTTGCATGAAACGTTCAAAGACTGCCTCGTCATGATGTGGTTGGTTATTAAATGCGAGTATTCCTGCAAGATCACGATTTACATAGAGTTCAACTAACGTTATGGTTTCTCTCATTATTTTAGCATGATTACATATGGTATCTTTCAGGATGATTAGTTGGTCTTCAATTAATAAACTGTCTAGTGCTGAAAGTATTTCTTCCATTGATTCAAGAGATTCTATTGTTAGTTTGTGCTGTTTAGAAAAATTCAATAAATTATCTTCTAGATTAGGCGCTCTTGTGGGTTTCGGTCTTCCGACTAAACTGAATACTGCCCAGGGCTTTATATATTCTAATTTTTTTTGTTCAATGCCATAGTCTTTTATCAAGTTCTTTAACTCATTAAAAAACTCTATCTCAAGCATATCGTTGAGTTTTTCACCATCTTTGAAATACATCATATCTATGAAGGACTGATAAGCTTTTTGATTTGGAATGGTTTCGAGAATTAATGTTTTACTCTGTCTTAAAGCAAGTTGTACCTCGGGAGATAGTTTGGTCACAGTATAATCTTGTGAATGCATAGTACCGAACAAATAATTAAACTTTCCCTCGGGACTTTCTATTTTCCAAAGCAACCCTTTTTTATATATATTAGAGTAATTTCTCGTTATATACTCAACAGTTTTTTCTGGAATAGACCTGAATTCTTTGCATACATTAGACAAATTAGACTCCGCATAGGAAAATACGGGAATAATTAACAGGATGAATATATAACTGGTTCTATTATTTATATACATGGAGTATTTTAATTCAAGTAGATCCCAATTGAATTTGTAAAATGGCAAATTTTAAGCTTATTTATTAAAAATATCATTAATTCAATATTTTCCAAACTTATGATTCTATCCATAAAATCAAACTTGTCCATATTCCTAGTCTGCTTGAGTATGCAGGGCTGCATGAATCAGGCGTACTATGAAGAACCAATTAATATGACTGATGTTTTAGATGAGATTAATTCTTGGTCCATAAGCAATCCCGATTTAAATAAATTTCTTAAATTGAATGGAGTTGCGTCTGAGGTTTTTCAGACTAATATATTTTCAATTGATCGTCTATTCTTAACAGGAATATATTATGATCCTGAAATGCAAAGAGCGTATAAGAAATGGAAAAAGTCAAAAATTATTTTAGATCATAGTGATTATAAAATAAATCCAGAGTTCTTTATTCCCTTTGAGCATCATAGTGACACATCTGATGGACAATCAGAATGGACTATAGGTGTCGTTCTAAGTTTTATCTATGAACGCAAGAGTAAACGGGAGGCGAGAATAGCTAAAGAACAAGTTAATCTGTTAAATTCAAGCTTAGAGATGTATCGACTTGTTTTGGATCGTTATGGTTTATTCGAAGAGAAATATCATGCTTATGCACTAAGGCGAGCAAAAATTTCAGAGATCAAAAATGAGCTTATAGTCTTGAGAGACTTATTTGTACATCTACAAAACAAGTATGAGTTGGGAGCTGTGAGTCAATTCAAGCTGAATTCAATGAAGCTTGAATTACAACGAAGTTTGTTTCAATTGAGTTTGCAGGAAAACAAACTGCAAGAAAATAAAGATGAGCTATTAACGATGACTCATTTGGCTCAATCCGAGTTGGATATGATCAAAATTGAAATTATAAACCCATTGTCGTTTGCAGAGATAGCATATCAAGAGATGGAGATAATTGATTCAGATCTCGCAGAATTACAGAAAGTGATGATGAACAATAATTTGGATATGGCGATCAAGTTAAATGATTATGCTCAATCTGAAGCAGATCTGAGACTAGAAATAGAGAAACAATATCCCGATCTGGTTCTATCTCCTGGATTTATTTTCGATCAAACAGATAATCTTTGGTCTTTAGGAAGTTCATGGGTATTACCTCTGTTTAAAAATAGCCAACAAGATTTCAATATTTTAAAAGCAATTGAAGAGCGTAAAATAAAGCAACAAGAGGTTATTGTATTACAAAAAGAAATGCTAAATTCACTTTACCAGAAATACCGGTCAGTTGTACGTCATAAATCATCAATTAAGATAAGTGATGACATTGTTGAATCTATTGAGCAACGTGAGAAAGAACTAGAAAAGCAGATGGAAATAGGTGGGATAGATTTAATTACAATAATGAGAAATAAGATAGAGTTTTATAAAGCTCGAAAGGAGCGTATTGATGTATATAAAGAAGCGATACATGCCTTACTAGAGTTTGAACATTCGTTGCAAAGTGTATATTCCAAAATAAGTATAAATGGTGTTGTGGCCTCATGGATAAAAATGATTGAAGAGAGAAGTAAAAATGAATTGGTTAATTAAATTCAGCCTTATTTTAATAGTTATTAGTTTAGTGGTGTTTCTAGCTGTTCGCACAATCGATAAAGATAATGATTTAATAAATAACTTAATCAAGAATAATAAAGCAGATCACAATACAAATGAACAAGGAGAGGAAAAGGAAAGAATTTTAATCATTGATGGTTATAAAGCGATAATATTAGATGAAAATGTTGCTGAAGCATCAGGATTGAAATACGAGACAGCAGAAAGTATTTCCATGAGACCAGAATTCATGGCACATGCAGAAGTTATTGATGTGAAACCTTTGGTCTCTTTGAAGGGAGATCATCAGCTTCTGTTAGTAGATCGCAAAACATTACAGGATGAACTTTATAACCATAACAAAATTTTGGAACGTGCAGAAGCCTTGTATAAAGTAAAAAGCCTTTCAACACGAGAACTGGAGAAAATTCATCATGAACGTGATAAGAAGGCATCTGAATTAATCGCGATTGACACGCGAATGAATAGTTTTGTCAACAAGATTAAATCTAGTTGGGGTGAAGCTATAGCAAATCTTCTTCTCCACGAACAGCAGGAAATGTTTGATGAAGTGACCTCGTATCGAAAAGCACTCGTATTATTATCTTTACCGAAAAGTAAGTCTATGGTCCCACAGAATCAAACCGTATTTGTCAGCATTCTTAATAAGCGAAAGAGAGCTCAAAAGATGTTTTATCTTGACCAAGCAAAAGAGGTCAATAATCCGCTATATGGTGAGAGTTATTTTTATCTACTCGAGTCTCAAAGAGTTAGAGTGGGAATGCGTTTGTTCGCATGGATAGAAGAGGGTGGCAATATTAGCGAGGGTCATTTCATAACAGATCGAGCTGTTATTTGGTATGCGAATGAACCGTGGATCTACATCAAACATGGGCAGAAATCATTCATAAGAAAATCTCTGGCTATGGCTAAAAAAATAGACAATGGTTGGTTGTTGGAAGACAAGATGCTCGTTGGCGATGATTTAGTTGTTGTTGAAGGTGGGCAGACCCTGTTATCGGAAGAATTTAAATGGGCTATACCCGACGAGAATGATGATTAGTCATAAAGTATTATTATGCTAGCATCGCTCGTCAAGTTCTCAATAAATCATCGTGGAATAGTCATAGCGATTGCTTCATTACTAATGATTTATAGCATCTATCAATTATCCCGTGCAGGGCTTGATATTTTTCCTGAATTCTCTCCAAATCTAATTGTCATACAAACAGAAGCACCTGGATACTCAACACAACAAGTTGAAGTTCTTGTTACTAGACCAATAGAGACAACTTTATCCGGACTAATCGGTATCGATCATGTGCGTTCTGAATCTATACAAGGTCTATCGGTAGTAAATATTTATTTTAAAGAAGATACTGATATCTATCGTAACAGGCAACTTGTTTCAGAGAGGCTTGCCGGATTGATTAATTTGTTACCAGAGGGTGTTGGGCCCGCAGTTCCTGTTCCCATGGCGTCATCATCGGCAACAATTTTAACCATGGGCGTGACATCATCAAGTAAAGACATGATGGAATTACGCAGCATGGTTGATTGGAACCTAGTTCCTACTCTATTAAGTGTACCAGGTGTTGCAGACGTTAATGTTTTTGGTGGTGAGATAAAACAACTGCAAATCCAAATTGATGAAAAAAAACTTAGACAATATGGCATAGGAATAAATGAAATTGCTCATGTAGCGAAGCAAGCAACAGGAATCTTTGGTGCTGGATTCATTGAGAATAGTAATCAACGCTTAAGTCTAAGTTTGACAGGATTACCTGAACAAATAGATGAACTAGCTCAGGTTGTTGTCAAACATATAGGTGGAGTGAGTATCACGCTTGGAGATGTCGCTAATATTGATTATGGTGCAGAACCCGCTTTTGGTGCCGGATCAATCTTAGGCAAAGAAGGTATTGTTCTTATGGTTATCGGACAATATGGTGCAAATACTTTAAATGTATCGAATGATGTTGAAAAAGCTATTCAAGGTCTCGATAAGATCTTTGCAGAAAACGACATCAAACTTCACCCGACTTTATTTCGCCCTGCTAATTACATAGAACGTTCCGTAAGTAGTATCACAGGACATCTTTTGATAGGTGGTTTACTTGTTGTTATGGTTCTTGTTGTTTTTTTATTCAACTTCAGAACTGCATTTATTTCAGTGTTGGCAATTCCGTTGTCGTTATTGACAGCCATTCTGGTTTTGTTAGAAATGGGCGTGAATCTGAATATAATGGTGATCGGTGGTCTAGCTATTGCATTAGGCGAAGTGGTGGATGATGCAATCATTGATACAGAAAATATATTCAGACGTTTAAGACAAAATAAACTTTTAAGTAACCCTCTATCAATGAAAGATGTAGTTTACAACGCATCAATGGAAGTGCGAGGTTCAGTTGTCTATGCTAGCTTTATTGTGGCATTAGTCTTTGTTCCTTTATTACATCTTGGTGGTATTACTGGACGATTGTTTGCACCGCTAGGCATGGCCTATATTTTGTCAATAATGATGTCTTTATTGGTTGCTCTGACAGTAACGCCTGCATTATGTTATCTGCTTCTAGCAAAAGATAAGTTAAAAAATATTGAACCACCACTAATCAATATATTAGAAACATATTACGAAAAAGCTTTAACACTAATTTCACGTTCATCCTACCTAGTAATTATTTCGACAATACTCTTTTGCTTGTCCGGTTTATCAGTATTGCCGGGGATTGGTGGTCAATTTCTCCCTAACCTTAGAGAAGGTCATTATATTGTTCATACTTCAAGTATTTCTGGAACATCACTGCAAGAATCGATTCGTGTTGGGAATCAAGTTTCGAAATTGTTTATGGATATACCGGGAGTGATTTCTGTATCTTTCTGGTCAGGCAGGGCGGAGCGAGGCGCAGATACTTTTGGAAGTCACTATAGTGAATTTGAGGTTGATTTAAATATCAATTTGAGTGGATCAGAACAACAAGAAGTATTGGACAGCATACGCCATACATTGAATAATTTTCCTGGTTTACGTCATGAAGCACATAATTTCCTTTCTGAACGTATACACGAAACTATTTCCGGATATTCTACGCCTATCGTGGTTAATATCTATGGAAGTGATCTGGATGCCCTAGATAAAAAAGCAACGGAAGTATCTGCTGTGATGAAAACTATCGACGGGGCAAGGGATGTACAAGTTCAGTCTTCTAGTCCGACGCCTCTATTGCAACTGGCATTACGTCTGGATAAATTAAAAGAGCATGGACTCACTCCAGTTGAAGTTGTGAATAGTATTAAAACTGCATTTGAAGGCCTAGCAGTTGCGAAATATCAGGAAGATAATCGTATTTTCAATGTCGTTGTCACCTTACCTAAAAATAAACGCCAGACACCTAACGATGTTCGTGAATTACCAATTAAAACTGTCGGAGGATTGTTGTTGCCTTTGAAAGAGTTTGCTGATGTAAGACAACAAAGCGGACGATACAGCATACTGCATCAGGATGGACAACGTGTACAGAGCATAACTAGTCATGTTGTTAATCGAGATATAGTCAGCTTCATGAATGAGCTTGAAGAAAAAGTGTTTTCACAAATTGAATTCAATACTGAAATGTATCCAGAGTTCACTGGTGCTGCGATTGAACAAGCTAAAGCAAAAGAGGAATTAATTGTACTATCGAGTGTGATCTTTTCTATTGTGATGATGCTAATTTATATGGCTATTCGCAATTTTAGGCATGTGTTATTGATGTTAATTAATTTACCTTTTGCATTAGTAGGCGGTGTGATAGCTGTATTGATTACAGGAGGGGAACTATCTGTTGGTTCTCTCGTAGGATTTGTTACGCTTTTTGGGATTACTATACGAAACTCAATCATGTTGGTTACTCATTATCAGTACCTTGTACAAGATGAAGGTTTACCATGGAACCTTGAGGTAGCTATCCAAGGTGCAAAGGAAAGATTACCATCAATATTGATGACTGCATTGGTGACCGCATTGGCAATGCTGCCGATTGCCATTAATAGCGATAATCCCGGTCGCGAAATCATGGGCCCTATGGCGGCAATTATTATTGGAGGATTGACATCATCAACTGTACTTAATCTCCTGATAATGCCAATCATTATGCTGAAGTTTGGTCGGTTTAATAAATAAAATTAATGAAAAAAAGAAATAGTCACTGATAGAAAAGGAACACAAAGATATTGAAATTAGTGTGTTGCTAGCCGAAAGGCTTTCTTTCCTGAATGATGTTGAAAGATTCTGAGCATATGGGTAGATTTCTTTTGCGAAGAAAAACACATGAACGATGCAAACTATCTGTGAATTGGTTAAGATTTTAGAAACATCAAAGTAAAGTATCTTCCTAACTTTCTTGTTTAATTGTTTCTTTCTTCAAATGTTGCAACCACCAAATAGCTTGTTCTTCTGTCGATTTGTCAGATAATGCACTAGTAAAAGCTTTTGTTGCCTTATCAATATTTCTAGAGTGGTATTGTGCAATGCCTAATAGTAAATTAATTTTGGATAATAAAACTTTGTCTTTAGATTCGAATTCAACATTAAGAACTTCAATCACCTGTTGCCACTCTTCTGCCTCAGTATATAATTGGCCGAGTCGGAGTCGTGAATAATTATCTCTAAAATTTTTAATAATTTCTTTAAATACAGGTTCAGCTTTTTTCTTTTCCTGAGCGAGCATCCAACTGTTGGCGAGCAGCTTCAACATTTCAATATCAGGCTTAATATCACCAACAGCCATTTCTTTTTCAAGGAGTACAGCCGCTTTATATGGCATTTCTAAATATAAATAGTTACTTATCAAACGGTTTATATCGTCTCTTTTTAGCAACCCTTTCGCATATGCTAGTTCATATATCGCCAATGCTTTCTTTCCCTGTTCAAGGCGTTGGTAGATTTCTGCTAACTGTAACCAATAATTTAATTTCTTTGGATATTTGATAATGATAGTTTCAAGTAGGGTGGCAGATTTTTGATATTCATTTATCTCATAATAACCAGCTAATAGCAGTTCATACCAACTTAGTTGTGGCTTACTGGATAAAACAAGTGCTTTCTCTGCATGAGTAATGAGCTGTTGATAGTCTTTTATATTATAATAAGCTGTTGCAGCAAGTATATGCGCATCTCCCGTCGTCTTGGTTTCAGTAGCAAACCATTTAGACAGATATTCCAAGCCTTCTTTAGACTTATCTATATGTATTAATAACTGTGCAGCAGAATAGTTTAGTTCATGTGTGACGTCTTTTGGTAGAGCATCAATAGACAATGCTTGAATAAAATTTTCTGCTGCCTCTTCGAATTCGCCTATATTACTTTTGGCAAAGCCAATAGTTTGATAGACAACAGCAGAATCATAAGCTTTGAGATTATTTGATGATATTAATTTTTTTAATTTTTTAAGCGCTTTGACATTTTGGCCTTCTTCAATCTGCTCATGAATCCCAATTAATTCAGCATGTACATTAGATTCTAATTTATAATTTTTTTTCTTTTCTTCTGCAAAAAGTGAGCTGTAAAAAACGATAAGAATTGTGATTAAAATGCTTTTTCCCAATTTTTTCTGCATGAATATACTCATCGTTTTAATTTAAATTTTACATCTTGATGTGCTTTCTTTTCCACGGGTTTTCCATCAATCATGTCTGGATTATATTTCCATTTTGATATTGCTTTTAAAACAGCACTATCAAAAATTTTAGGTGGTTTAGATTTTATGATAACAGGATTTTTAACTGAGCCATCAATTGCTATAATAAATTCGACAGTAACCATACCTTGTATACCACTACGTAAAGCGCGAAGAGGATATATAGGTTGTATTCTGTAAGTAGGCACTACATTAATGTCGATATTTGGTTTGGAGGGCTTACTACGAGGCGTAGCTTTTAGTGCATTTTTTGAAAAATTTCCGAGATAAGGTGTGCCGGACAATGATAAAGGCATGTTTATATCGGGTGGTGATAGTCTTGATTCCATGGGCTGAGGTTTTTCAATTTGAGGTTCAGCCATTTTTGGAGGCGGAGGTGGCTTTTCTAAAGGGGGTGGTTCTATCTCGTCAATTTCTTTTTTTTGTTTAGGTTGTTCAGGTTTTTGTTGTAGACGTATAAGTTTAACAGGATTGAGATCGGATAAATTCAAGTTAAGCGTATGTTCGTTGCTTACCAATTGTTGAATTAGAATGAATATCGCAATATTGAAAATTATTGCAACAATGATTACTGACGGGACCTTTGTAGTCTCCAGAATTTTCAGATTCGAAAGTCGCATGGTTCACACAATAGTAAAAATTAATTATTCATTCGATGCTGCAATTGATACGTTAGTAACACCAGCTAAACGAACTTGATCAAGTACCTCAACGGTGGTTCCTGTTCGTGCACTTTGATCAGCAAGAATAATGACAGTTCCTTCTGGGTTTTGTGCATGCAAGTGTTCTACATGAGCACGCACTGCACGCATATCAATCTTTTGGCTGTCGATCCAAATTTCACCATCTTTGCTGACACCAATGATCATGCTGCCTTGCTCTTCTCTGGCTGCAGTTTTTGCTGTCGGTCGATCAACATCAATTCCTGATTCTTTAGTAAAGGAAGCAGTAACTAGAAAAAATATTAACAAAATAAACACCATATCAATTAAGGGTGTTAAATTAACGCTTTCAGCGGCAGATTCTTGATTTGATTGTGTATGTTTCATAATTAGTCATGTGTTAGTAGATCTTTAGCCAATAGTTCATTGGTTTTAGTCCGTTTGTAGAGATCTGCGCTAAAGTATATACCAATGATAGAAGTCACTAGACCTGCTGTTGTTGGTAATAGTGCTCTTGATATACCTTCTGCCATACCACGAGCATTGCTATTACCAAAGACGTTTAGAACTTCAAATATCGCGATCATTCCTGTTACAGTACCAAGTAAACCAAGTAGCGGTAATATGCCTGTCAAGGCTCGGATGGGTATAAGGTTATGTTTTAATTCAATAGATATTTCGCTTAACAAGCCATCTCTGACTTTTAATGCAAACCATGAAGATCTTTCATGACGTTTTTGCCATTGCTGCACAATTGATCTAAGTCGAACAGGATATATTTTGTATATAAAATAATAGCGCTCAATTATTAATGCCCAAAGACATATCGATAGGAGGAAAACACCAGTGAACACTGGTCCGCCTTTAATAAAAAACTCCCTCATTATGTCTACTTGATCAAGCATTATCTTTAAGATGACTTTTTTCAGAAAGTAGCGCAACGAAAGCTGTACTTTTTTCATCTAATATTTGAATCAATGCATTACTTTTAGAAGAAAGGAAACTATGGAAGAGCAGTAATGGAATAGCAACTAAGAGACCCATAACAGTTGTTACTAATGCTTGTGATATACCACCAGACATTACTCGCGGATCACCAGTCCCATATAGTGTTATAGATTGAAATGTTTCAATAATACCAGTTACAGTTCCGAGTAAGCCAAGCAAGGGTGATATTGCCGCAAGTAAAGCAAGTGCCGCCAGTCCACGTTGAATTCTGGGCATTTCTTTTAATATAGCTTCATCTAATTTCAGTTCCAGTGTTTCGGTGTCAATGGAAGGATTCTTTTCATATACCTGCATTATACGACCTAATGGGTTATCTCCAGATTTTTTGCTTTTAAGTTGTTTTTTAACTTTACGACTGGTAGTTACTAATAAAATCAAGCGCTCTAAAGCTATCAAAACACCTATCAAACCTATGAATATAATAACGTAACCAACAAGACCGCCTTGTTCAATTCGATTCTTAAGATCAGGCACTTGAACCAGAAGAGCTAACATGCCTCCATGTGTCGGATCGATGGGGAATGCGTGGATTCCGGAGCTACTAGTTTCAATATTTTGCGCCATATCTAAAAAGCGCTGTCCCGGTTGTCTGCCAGGCTCAATCAATTTACCCGTCCCAGGTAGATTTCTTAAAAAGCGACCTGCAGAGACGGCATTAAAAACACCAATACGTGTTACATTTTGTTCAATTTCATTTCCTGCTGCAGTGATAATTTTGCCTGGGAAGGTCACGATTTTTCCTGACTCGACCATTTCATCCATGGCCAATATCCAAAGCTCTTCCAGTTCTTCTAAGGAAGGTAATTCTTTACGATCAGATAAGATATCAAGAATTTTATCGCGGTTTGGTTTTTGAGCAGAGACAAGAGACGCATCAATAATGCCATTTAAATCACCAGCTATTTGCTTGATGATGCCATCAAGCTCACCTAGGGCCCCCATTTTTACTTTCAATATATTATTTTGTCGCGCAATCTCGAGTTCCTGAGCATCATATTTATTTCTCAATGATGTGCTGCGAGTTTCTTCTTTAGTTAGTATTTGTAACGCATTGGTCAATAACTCTTCTTGCTTACTATTAACTCTTTTAAATTTTGCCTCTCGTTTAGCAAGAACTTCTTTTTCCTGATAACGTTCTTTTTTTACTTGTTCTAACAACGATTGTAAATCATTTGGCTCATCGGCAGAAACGAATGATAGAAATACAAATAAACTTAAAAAAATTAATCGTTTCATTATTCTTTCTCTGACATATTAATGGGTAGCTTTATTAATTCTGGTGGTGCTTGTTTTTTTGCAATTTGTAAACCTTGTTTAATAGAACGATTATATTCAGATGAGACTTTTTCCCAAGACTTTGATTTTCTATTCCACACTCCGCTCATTTTCCCATCAAGTGTCTGAAAGCTAATCAGCAATCGGCCAACACGTAATATATCAACTGTAAACTCCTGATTTTCTAGTTTAACTGTGTCAGAGTATGTCTCTAATGTCCGACCATATTCCATTTCAATTTGATAGGCTTCCATGATACGACGATATTTTTCAGGCAGTGATACATCTGGACTGTCCATAATGGTTTTTAAACCTGCGACGCGTGTTTGGCGTTCTTGTGTTAAAAAAGGAAGATCAAGTTCTACAAATTTTTCTAATGTATAAATCATTCTCACCATGAAAGGTATAATGTCTCGTTGAGTTTCTTCAACATTGTCAAGTTGACGCTTAATAGCATTTAAGGCAACTTTTTGTTGTCTAACTAATCTTGATATTTGTCCATTATATGTGTTCAAACTATCAGTCTTTCGTATTGCATCACGATATTTTTGTACCATTTCGTCAGTTTTGCTTACTAGAGCATCCACTTTGTTTTGAGATATAACAACATCCTTTTGAGCAAGCAGTTTAGTTTCAACTGCTGAATCCAGTGATGTTGTTTCTGCACTAGTAGTATTTAAAAGTGCAAGCCCTATAAATAATGGTAAAGTGAATAATTTGATGTGTTTGTTCATCAGGAGTTTTTCCTAATTTAATTAAAATGTTTATTTATATTAGTTTAGATGGTCTTGTAGACTCATAATCTACCTTATGAGGATAGCTTTTCATATAAATAGTTCAAGTAGGCTACATAGTAACATCGGTTAGTTCAGCTTAATATCTAAAACATTATGCAAGGGGGTCAAACTTTATGAGCCTTAGAATCAGGCTTAATTTTCTCATAACGATATTGTTTATCAGCCTGTTTGTTTGTAGTAGCTTTTATATCATTGCGAATGCACGTGATGTTGTTCAGCATGAAGTTGAATCGACTGCAAATCTTGCTTTGCAATTGATCGAAATTGCATTTTCTTCGACAATATTGAAGTCGGATAAACAAAAACAAATAGAAGTATTGAAAACGCTTTCGGAACAGGATTTAACACGCCATCTTCATATTGATATAGCAAGTTCAAATGATTTAATCGCACCTCATGAAGAATATACTATTCTCAAGGTAATAAAATCACCAAAGTGGTTTGTTAAGCTAGTAAGACCTCCACCAACTGTAATTCGTCATTGGTTGTATGATCCGATAGAACCTCCAAGAGGAATAGTTATACGTGCCGACCCAACTGATGAAATTGATGAAAATTGGACTGAAACAAAGAGTATTTTAATATTTTTGTTGGCATTTATTATTTCGGCTAATATATTATTATATTTTGTTATTGGAAAATATCTTGCACCAATAGATACAATACTAAAAGGTTTGTCAGACATCGAGAAAGGAAATTATGAATTGGAATTACCTCATTTCCGCTTACCTGAGTTAGATCGTATTTCTCAACAATTTAATCATATGGCCAAAGTTTTGCTGGAAACTAAGGCGAAAAATCAATCATTGACCAAGTACTCGCTTGAAATTCAGGAGGAAGAACGTCGACATCTTGCACAAGAACTTCATGATGAATTAGGTCAGACTATTGCAGCTATTAAAGCCGTTGCTGCTGCCATCATAAATGATGAGAAATCAGATAAAAGCCGAATAAATTCAAGCGCAAAAATGATAATAGAATATTCAGACCATATTTATCAAGTTGCAAAAAATATGATGCATCGATTACGGCCGTCAGTTTTAGATGAGTTTGGATTGATTAAAGCATTACAGTCGATGGTTGATGATTGGAATAGTCGACAAGATGATATTTTTTGTCGTTTTTCATTTTCAAATATACCTTCTGATTTAACAGAACTTTTAAATATTAGTCTTTTCAGAATCGTTCAGGAGAGTCTAACTAACGCATTGAAATATTCATCTGCTAGCAAAATTTTTATTTCAATGGAGTTGGTAAACTTTTCTGATTCAAAACATATAAATCTGAATATTCGAGATAATGGTGTTGGTTTGGATAAAGACAAATTAATGACAGGATTAGGTTTGCCTGGGATGAAAGAACGAGTTGAAATGAATCATGGAAAATTCGAACTCACCAGTGAAGTTAATAATGGATTGACAATTGATATAATTATTCCGATAGAGACATAAAAGATTTCGATATGTTTAAATTGATAAAAGTAATGTTAGTTGATGACCATGCGGTGGTTCGTGCTGGCTATAAGGTGTTATTAAAAAACACCCCTGAAATAGCTGTAATAGCAGAGGCAAATAGTGGAGAGGAAGCCTATAAATTATATATTACGCATAAGCCAGATGTTATTGTTATGGATCTCTCTCTGCCCGGGATTGGGGGTATAGAAGCAATAAAGCGTATTTGTTCTCGTGATAAAAAAGCTACAATTCTTGTATTTAGCATGCATGAGGAAGTTATTTTTGTGGAACAATCGTTACAAGCGGGCGCTAGCGGTTACATTACTAAAAGCACTGACCCTCAACTACTTATTGAAGCTATAATATGCCTTTCGAGAGGAGAGAAATTTATAGATGCCGAACTTGCACAAAGATTAGCCTATGAAAAATCTCGAGGACAAGACTCTTTACTTTCTGAATTGTCTTCACGTGAATTTGAGATATTCTGCATGTTAGCAGAGGGTTCAAACACCAGTGAAATAGCAAAAAAATTATTCTTAAGCTACAAAACAGTTGCGAATTACAGTACTCAAATAAAAAATAAACTTAACGTATCAAGCATTGCGGATATCGCACGACTTGCAATCAGGCACAATATTATAAGAGCGTAAATAAAGAGGATGCGGTCAAAATACCACTCCATTAAACGTTAGTCATTTATGATAACGCCCCATGGAAATTCACCAACTTTGATTGTTTTAATCACTTCATTGGTACTAGTTTTGATGACTGATACAGTTCCGCTTACACCATCTGTCGAAAATAGCAGTTCTCCATTTTTACTAATCGCTAGCCCCCAAACGCGTTTTCCGACAGGTATGCTAGTAATTATTTCCAGAGTTTGAGCATCCATCGCAACAACTTTATTAGCTCTTCCAGCAGCGACATAGACAACAGATTCATCCTTATTTAGAACGACATCTTTAGGTTTCGATTTATTATCACCACTACTTCCTCTTTTTAGAATTTCTCCTGTATTCATATCTATTTTAACAACTTCACCACTAATCTCGGCTGTTGCATATGCAATGTCCCCCGATTTTGTAAACGTTGCTGCACGTGGGCGAGCACCCACAAGTATATTTTTTTCAATAGTATTATCAGACGCTCTGATCACATGTAGCATATTTGTAGATTCACTGGTTACAATAACGCGTTTACCGTCAGCAGAAATGGCTACTCCTTCTGGTTCTAGGCCTACACTAATCTCAGCTAATTGTTCTCCTGTCTTTGGGTCAAAGACACTTGCTTTTGCATCATCTTCGTTGGATATGTATATGTTGCCGTTAGGATGAACAGCAAATGTTTCTGGATCAGAACCAGCATTAAATTCTCTTATAATCTTAAGTGAAACTGGGTCCATTACTTTTATTTTATTTTCTTCACTTACTGCAATATAGATTTCACTACCATCTGGAGATATCCCAATTCCTCTAGGACGATCACCCACATCGATAGTTGCTTCGACCACTAATGAGTCCCCGTTGATTACCGAAACAGTGTCGCCTCGCTCATTGGTGATGAAAATGCGACCAGTAGGACAAGCATTGACTTGATTATAAAAAAAAGCGAAAAAAATCAGTGGGACTAAATATAATTTCATTTAAAAACTCCTGGTAATATTAAATTCTCAATAATATAGATTATTTTTTGCAGCTTAATAATCCTAAACTGTCTAATGCTGGTACTTTTGCCACACCACGAACCGGCGCTTCTGCAACAATTTTATTCTTTTCAATCAGCAATATTGGTTGACGTAATTGCCCAGTTTCTCTGAAATTCATAACACTTCCTTTTTGACCATCAAAAGTAAGCTCAGTTTTTAGGTAATGTAACATTTCTGTAGAGTTATCTATTTTAGTTCTTGCAACGGTGTCCGACGTCATTTTTACAGCCGCCCAACCAGCCCATGAACTATCATTCATAGAAACTTGTTGATGTTTTTTATACCGCTTATTGAGATCGCGTGCAGCGAACTTAACAAAATCTGGATGCCATGCCTGTGCCTTAGCACTTGAATGAGGACTCTTTTTTTTCCATTGATTCGTTGCGTCTAACTCCATCGCGTTGCTGGGAATTATGTGTAGTGCATTTTTAATGCAAGCTGTTCTTAGCAAGTTATTCTTGATAGACAAGTTAAAAATGGCAATATTTGGTAGAATATCAACAAGCTTGTAGTAAGTATCAATATCGACAACTGTCAGAACTGCAATATATTTAGAGAAATCATGTGTAAGTATATTTTTAAAATTTATTAGTTCTAGTTCGTATTTCTGATTCAGAAATCGGCCTTGCAAATTAGCTTCTATTAGACCTTGGTGTGCGCCAAGTAAGGCGGCGTCATCTTTTTGACCTACGAATGCGAAGTGTACTTCGATATCTTTTGTCCATGCGAGATTAGGTACTATGAGTATCGCTATAAAGCTTAATTTTATTATCAAGATGCGTTTATTTAACATAAGTATTATACCTAATGCTTTCGATTATAGTTTAGTGATTATATTTTGCCATATATAAATACTTGAAGTAATAATATTTTGAGAATGCAAAAAACGTACTAATATTACAAATCTAGATTAGAGATCAGTTCAATTTTTGAAAATGTTTAAAGGTCATTGTAATGTGATTTACATGTGGTTGGCATAAATAAAAATAGTATTTATAATTTGCATTATCATTTATCATGAAGAGCGTAATTCAAAATCACTTAATTAATTAGATATTGGTCCTATAAGAGACTAAATTTAAAGTTGATACCAAAGAGGAGTATACAAAATGCTCAGATCTCTACAGATCGAACCAGAAAAATGTACTGGTTGTCTACAATGTGAAATGGCCTGTTCCTATCAAGCAGAAGGTGTTTTTAATCCTTCAAAGTCACGTATAAAAATATTTGCTTTTCATCATGAAGGACGTTTTGTGCCTTATACGTGCACTCAATGCACAGAAGCATGGTGTATGCATGCATGTCCTGTTGAAGCCATTGTTATAAATCAAGTTACTGGGGCAAAAGAAGTTGTTGAAGACATCTGCGTTGGCTGCAAAGTATGCACAATAGCCTGCCCATTTGGTACTGTTAACTATAATCAAGATACGGCTGTAGTTCAAAAGTGCGATTTATGTGGTGGCGATCCAGAATGTGCTAAAGCTTGTCCAACTCAAGCTATTACATATGTTGCTTCTGAGCAGGGTGGAATTAATAGAATGCGAGCTCATGCAGCAGAAAACCTTCCGCAAGATAACGCATAAGCTTAGGAGAATGAGAAATGGCTTGGACTAGAAATGTACTACGAGTGAACTTAACGAGTGGTTCAATTACGCACGAATCTCTTAACATGCAATGGGCGAATGATTATCTTGGCCAGCGTGGATTGGCAACTAAATATTTGAGCGAAGAAATAGATCCAAAATGTGACGCTTTGAGTCCGGAAAACAAAATGATTATGACTACTGGACCGTTGACCGGCACAATGGCTTCTACGGCAGGTCGTTATTCTGTGGTGACTAAAAGTCCTCTGACAGGTGCAATAGCGTGTTCCAATTCAGGTGGCTATATCGGCAATGAGATGAAAAATGCAGGGTGGGACATGGTTATTTTTGAAGGGAAATCACCACATCCTGTGTATCTCTATATAGAGAATGATAAAGCTGAACTGCTTTCTGCAGAAAAACTGTGGGGCAAATCTGCTTGGGCTACTGACGAATTGTTACATTCTATTCATCAAGATCCACTTTTACGTGTTGCTGTTGTTGGTCGTGCCGCAGAAAAAGGTTGTTTGTTTTCTGCCATTGTAAATGATTTGCACAGGGCAGCGGGTCGTTCGGGGGTAGGCACGGTCATGGCATCAAAAAATCTTAAAGCTGTGGCAATACGCGGAACACTTGGAGTGGGCTCTATCAGCGACCCAGCTAAATTTTTCAAAGCGACTGAAGATGGAAAAAAGATACTTGCTGAGAATGCGGTAACTGGAGAAGGTTTACCTGCGTTAGGTACACAAGTGTTAATGAACATAATTAACGAAGTTGGCGCGCTACCGACACGAAATCACCAAGAAGTACAGTTTGAAGGTGCAAGTGAAATTTCGGGTGAGGCTATGTTAGAAATTCGAAAAGGAGACGGAAAGGCTAATCTGACAACGAATGGCGCATGTTTTGGTTGTACTATTGCTTGTCAACGTATCTCTACTGTTGATAAAAATCATTTTTCGGTAAAAGACAAACCTGAATATCATGGTAACTCAGGCGGACTTGAATTTGAAAATGCTTGGTCATTAGGTACAGATTGCGGTATCGATGATCTTGATGCGATTACATTTGCTAACTTTTTATGTAATGAGGATGCAGTTGATCCGATTTCATTAGGAGCGACAATCGCCGCCGCAATGGAGTTGTTCGAAGAAGGTGTCATTACTGTAGAGGATACTGGTGGTATGGAGCTTAGATTTGGCTCTGCTGAAGCACTTATATGGGCAACCGAAGTCACGGTAAAAGGTGAAGGTTTTGGGCTAGAGTTAGGTAAGGGTTCAAAGAGACTTTGTGAAAAATATGCACGTCCTGAGATATCTATGACGGTAAAAGGTCAAGAGTTTCCCGCCTATGACCCTCGTGGAATACAAGGCATGGGCTTGGCATATGCGACCTCAAACAGGGGAGCATGTCATCTTCGAGGTTATACTGTAGCTTCTGAAATCATGGGAATACCAGAGAAGACAGATCCGTTAGTAACTGATGGTAAACCTGCTTTAGTTAAAGCGTTTCAAGATGCAACTGCAGTTGTCGATTCGGCGGGCATTTGTGTCTTTACAACATTTGCCTGGTCATTAGAAGATATAGCGCCACAGATTGATGCGGCTTGTGAAGGAGACTGGAATGCCGAACGTTGTCTAGAAGTAGGTGAACGGATATGGAATATGGAGCGTGATTTTAACTTAGCTGCTGGTCTTACAGGAAAAGATGACACTTTGCCTAAACGGTTGCTTAAAGATGTTGCAAAATCTGGACCTGCTACTGGTAAAGCAAATGATTTGCATAAAATGTTACCCGAATATTATGAACTTCGCGGTTGGTCTCCCGAAGGCGTTCCAACTGACGCAACTCGTTCACGTCTTGGTCTCTAACAAATATACGAATAAGGAAGATAGTGTTATGAAGCATGTCATTATCGGAGCAGGTCCCTCAGGTGTGATTGCAGCAGAAACTTTGCGTAAATTAGATTCAACATCAAGCGTCATTATGGTCGGGGATGAATCAGAGGAACCTTATTCGCGTATGGCGCTGCCTTACTACTTAACTAATAAGATTGAAGAGTCTGGAACATATCTTAGGAAAGATGCTGATCATTATAGTGATAAAAAAATTGATGTGATTAGAGACCGAGTTAGTAAAATTGATACAAAAGCTAAATCATTAAAACTCGATAATCATAGTGCAATTGATTATGACAAGCTATTGATTGCTACCGGGTCGCATCCGGTCAGTCCTCCTATCGATGGCATGGAACTTCCCGGTATTCATTCATGTTGGACTCTCGAAGATGGCAGAAATATTATCAAACGCGCTAAACCTGGTGCCAATGTAGTTTTGATGGGAGCAGGTTTTATTGGTTGTATTATTTTAGAAGCACTCGCACTTCGAAAAGTAAATTTAACGGTTATAGAAATGGATGACAGAATGGTGCCTCGTATGATGGACCAAAACGCAGGTAATCTCATTAGAGGCTGGTGCCAAAATAAAGGTGTCAATGTACTTACATCAACACGCGTTGATGCGATTGAAAAAGCCAATGGTGGTGCATTAAAAGTAAGACTAAATAATGGTGATGCACTTGATGCAGATCTGGTTATCTCAGCAACAGGGGTTGCGGCAAATATTCAGTTCCTTGCTGGTAGTGGTTTAAAAACCGACTTTGGAGTGTTGGTTAATGATCGACTTCAATCAAATATGCCAGATATCTATGCTGCTGGCGATGTTTGTCAGGGTAAGGACTTTTCTACGGGACAATATACTGTTCAAGCCATTCAACCTACTGCGGCTGATCACGGTCGTATTGCAGCAATGAATATGACTGGTAAAAATATGTTGCATCAAGGATGTGTCAATATGAATGTTCTCGATACGATGGGTTTAATTTCAAGTTCTTATGGTCTTTGGATGGGTGTTGATGGTGGAGAATCGGTAAAACGGTGTGATAACGATCGTTATCGTTACTTAAGCTTACAATTTGAAGATGATATTTTAATTGGTGCTCAGTCACTCGGATTGACACAACATGTTGGTGTCTTGCACGGTTTAATTCGAACAAAATTAAAGTTAGGAAAATGGAAAGATAACCTATTGAAAGATCCTACTCGCATCATGGAAGCCTATTTGGGAACTACTCAAGCAATTGGCCACAATGCTGGAATAATCTAAATAATAAATGAATATTACATTCAAGCTCTATGCTGGCTTAAGTCAGTACTTACCCGAAGGTTCAGCTAGAAATGCTATAAACTTAAATATAACAACCTTAGAAACTGCATGTTCAATCATTGAAAAATTCAACATACCAAAAGAGTCGGTGCATTTAGTCCTATTGAATGGGATCTACCTTGACGCCGATGAAAGAGAAAACTTCAAGTTTAAAGAAGGCGATATACTCGCAATTTGGCCTCCGGTTGCTGGTGGTTGAAATAAAAACCAAGCTACTTGTTGTACAATTTTAATCATTAGTTTTTTAAAATATCACCTATAAGGCATTGAGTTTAGTGACCAATCATATTGAATTAAAGAGGGATATGGCTGTAACTCATGATGAATTCTATCGATTAGTTCGGACCACCATAAGCGACGCTGAATTAATTAATATTGATATAATTAATTATATGGTTGATTTTCCCTTTGAAGGAGGGCACATAAGCATTAGCTTGGATGAAGAACAGACAAGAAAACTTGCATCACTTTCCATTCAACATACGCCGATGAAGCTTATATTTAATAATATTACTAAAAATGATATTGATGCCTACTTAGAAAAATTTGATGTTTCATTCCACAAGGGTGGTGGTTAATATTAACGTAATCAATAGGTTGCATTAAATTACTGTATCGAAGTGATAAAGTTCGGTTTTCGTGAATAGATATCGGAATATTAAGGCTATCAAGGATGTCACCATTAAGTTTTGAACGGATTATTCTATTAAGACATTATTTTCAATATTTCTCTGTGCTTACTTACTAAATCGGTAGATTTATTGAATGACTTGTATATCTTCGACAACATAAATTCTAGTTGAATAAATAATCTGATCAATTTAGCTATATTTCTATTGATGTACACTTCAGGCAATTATATAATGAGGATGAACAAAACATCTTTGTTTTTTTACAGTAATTAATCAATGATCAATGTTGGGCGTCAGACTAACTTTTGACCGTTGTCCGACCGAACGGCTGAAAATCAGTCGTTTTCGATCTAGTTACATAAAGCAAAAAGTCTAACTATTGCTCGTAAATACAACAAGATATCTTGTTTTTATGATTGATTTAAATTTAGGCACAAGAATTGCTGATAGTACAGTGAACATAATAATAACCAGGTTTGTCTGCCAAGGTGGCTCATAAACCAATGTCTTAGGAGGAAGAAAATTTTGAGTTCAGATAATCCTATAGAAGTACTGGGAATTGATGCCGGTGGCACAATGACAGATACTTTTTTCGTCGCGGCCGATGGCCAATTCATAGTAGGCAAGGCACAAAGTAGTATCGATGAAGCCAGTGCCGTAGTTGAATCAAGTAAAGATGGTCTTGAAGGCTCTGGTAGATCTCTTGAAGAAGTCTACGGACAAATGTCCACATGTGTCTATTCTGGTACAGCTATGCTTAACAGAGTGGTCTCACGCACAGGTATCCGTACTGCATTGATTTGTAGTAAAGGTTTTGAAGATAATCATCGTATGGGCCGTGCTCTACAATGTTATCTCGGATACGCGTTCGAAGATCGTCTTCATTTGAATTCACATCGCTATGATGACCCGTTGGTTGCTATTCAAGATACTCGTGGTGTTACCGAGCGTATCGACTGCCAAGGCACCGTGGTTATTCCAGTACGTGTTGAAGAAGCAGTTGTAGCGGCAAAAGAATTACTAGTAACAGATATTAAAGCTATTGTAATCAGCTTTTTAAACTCGCATGCTAATCACTCACATGAAGAAGCTGTTAGAGATGCTGTCATTGCAGAAGTAAAATCATCAGGTAAAGATATTCCTGTATTTGCATCTTGTGACTACTATCCAAGCCGTAAAGAAAGTCATCGTACCAATACGACTATTCTCGAAGCTTACGCTGCAGAGCCCTCACGTATCACATTGAAAAATTTGGACGATAAATTACGAGCATTAGGTGGTAAGTTTGACGTCCGTGTTATGGCTAGCCATGGCGGTACAATCAGCTGGAAAGCAAAAGAATTAGCTCGAACGCTAGTTTCTGGCCCAATCGGTGGTGTAATCGGTTCAGCTTATCTTGGTAAGGAACTTGGTTATGAGAATATTGCTTGTTCAGATATTGGTGGAACAAGTTTTGATATGGCGTTAATTGTCAAGGGTGCCTTTGCAATTGGACGTGATAAAGATATGGCTCGATTGGTATTGTCATTACCGCTGGTAGGCATGGATACCGTTGGCGCAGGCGCAGGTAGCTACGTTCGTATTGACCCATATTCAGACGCTATCAAACTCGGTCCAGACAGTGCTGGTTACAGAGTAGGCACGTGTTGGGAAGAGGGCGGTGTTGACACCGTATCTGTGACTGATTGTCACCTTATGCTGGGTTATTTAAATCCTGATAATTTTTTAGGTGGAGCATTAAAACTTAACGTTGAACGTGCGCGCCAGTGCATTAAAGAACAAATCGCAGATAAAATAGGTATGACCGTTGAAGATGCGTCTGCTGGTGTTATCGAGTTGCTTGATGCCTCTCTAAAACAACATCTTGGCGATATGATCTCAAGTAAAGGTTATACGCCTACTGACTTTGTTTGTTTCTCATACGGTGGTGCTGGTCCAGTACATGCTTATGGTTATACGCAAGGTCTAGGCTTTCAAGAAACAATCGTGCCTGCATGGGCGGCTGGTTTCTCAGCATTTGGTTGTGCAGCAGCAGAATTTGAATATCGCTATGATATGAGTGTTGATATTGCAATGCCACCAGATAGTGAAGAGGCAGCTAAAGATGAAGCTTGTAAAACGTTACAGGACGCTTGGGATGAGTTGAAGGTTAAAGTTCTGGAAGAGTTTAAGATTAATGGTTATAGCCCAGACGATGTAACACTAGATCCTGGTTTTAGTATGCAATACATGGGGCAGTTGAACGACCTTGAAATTGTTGCGCCAGTGAAAAACATCAGTGGTGCTAAAGATTGGCCTGCTTTAACGGATGCTTTTGAAGAAACTTTTGGTCGAGTGTATGCAACGGCAGCTCAATCACCTGAGCTAGGCTACGGTGTCACTACTGCAATCATGCACGGTACGGTTGAAGTTATGAAACCGGCTATCCCTTCTCAGCCTGATGCTGGCCCTAATCCTTCTGATGAATCCAAGTTGGGTAAACGTAGATTCTATTTCAAGAAAAAGTGGCATGAAGCTGATTTATTTCTGATGGAAGCTATTATGCCTGGAAATAAAATGCCTGGACCTTGTGTCATTGAGTCTGACGCAACAACTTTTGTCGTACCGCCTGGTTTCGAAACATTTATGGATAAGCATAGGCTTTTTCATCTGATCGAAGTATAGGTTCAAGTTTTAATACTTAATTGATTTAAGAAAGAGGAATAAAATATGAATAAACCAGAATCGATATCAGGTGGTTCTTCAACAAGAAAGTCTATCTTATATAATGGTAAGACCCTTGCGCAGAATCGTGCTGATATGTACAACACATCAAAAGAAACCGGGCATTATGACGGATTGAAAGAGCTTAAATTGAAGAAATCTGATCCGATTACTTTCGAGAAGATTTTCTCAAAATTACGTGCAGGTGTTGTAAATGCACGTGAAACGGCTAAAAAGATCGCTGCATCTCCTATCGTTGAGCAAGAAGGTGAGCTTTGTTTCACTCTGTACAACACCGCTGGTGATTGTGTCTGTACTTCTACAGGTATCATCATTCACGTGGGCACGATGGGAATGTGCATCAAGTACATGATTGAAAATAATTGGGAAGAAGATCCTACAGTCAACCCTGGTGATATGTTCACCAACAACGATTGCCAAATCGGTAATGTACATCCGTGTGATATTGCAACTATCGTTCCTATCTTCCATGAAGGTAAATTGGTAGCTTGGGTTGGTGGTGTGACTCATGTAATCGATACTGGTGCTGCTGGACCAGGTTCTATGTCAAACGGTCAAGTGCAAAGATTTGGTGATGGTGTTCAAATCACCTGTCGTAAAACAGGTATCAATGATAAGCCTATGCGTGACTGGCAGCATGAAGTACAACGAAATGTACGTACTCCAAAATACTGGATTCTTGATGAAAGAACTCGTATCGCGGGAGACCATATGATTCGTGACATCGTTGAAGAAGTGATTTCTGATGTGGGTGTTGAAACCTTCTTGCAGTTCACCTCGGAGATTATCGAAGATGGTCGTCGTGGTTTGGTGAAACGTATTAACGATATTCTTATCCCTGGTAAGTACAATACCGTT
>Ga0115551_1000011_pt1 | contig 180906 bp, 185 predicted proteins | sample COGITO_mtgs_1103_FD_87179 | JGI IMG/M metagenome (GOLD analysis project Ga0115551, IMG submission 87179) | Pelagic marine microbial communities from North Sea - COGITO_mtgs_110321 | ecosystem: Environmental > Aquatic > Marine > Epipelagic | place: Germany:Helgoland, sampling site Kabeltonne... | reverse complement strand
TTTTTATTATTAACATAACATATTGAAGAGGTAATGAGCCGTGTCCAAGGAAAAATTTGAACGCACGAAACCGCATATAAACGTCGGCACAATAGGACATGTTGATCATGGTAAGACAACCTTGACAGCAGCTATCACGAAAGTGATGACGGAAAAGCACGGCGGTGAAGCAAAGGCTTATGATCAAATTGATAATGCACCAGAAGAACGCGAACGTGGAATAACGATAGCGACAGCTCATGTTGAATATGAAAGTGATGTACGTCACTACGCGCATGTTGACTGCCCTGGTCATGCAGATTATGTAAAGAATATGATTACGGGTGCGGCACAGATGGATGGTGCTATATTAGTTTGTTCAGCAGCAGATGGCCCGATGCCACAAACTCGTGAACACATATTACTATCACGCCAAGTGGGTGTTCCATTTATAGTGGTTTATCTGAACAAAGCAGATCAAGTTGATGATGCAGAATTGTTAGAATTAGTTGAAATGGAAGTGCGTGAATTGTTAGATTCATACGATTTTCCAGGAGACGATACACCAATCATCACCGGTTCTGCGTTAAAAGCAATAGAAGGCGACGCATCGGATATCGGTGTTCCCTCAGTTGAGAAGTTGGTCGCGGCGATGGACGAATACTTTCCTCTACCTGAAAGACCTGTTGATCAACCATTTTTGTTGCCGATAGAAGATGTGTTTTCCATCTCAGGTCGCGGGACGGTTGTGACCGGACGTGTTGAACGCGGCATCGTGAAAGTAGGTGAAGAAATTGAGATTGTGGGTATTAAAGATACCCAGATGACGACGTGTACGGGTGTAGAAATGTTCCGTAAGTTGTTGGATGAAGGGCAAGCTGGTGACAACGTGGGTGTATTACTTCGCGGTACCAAGCGTGAAGAAGTGGAGCGTGGACAGATATTATGTAAACCCGGGTCAATTACGCCGCACACACATTTTGAAACTGAAATTTATGTGTTGAGTAAAGATGAAGGTGGTCGGCATACACCATTTTTCAATAACTATCGTCCTCAGTTTTATTTTCGAACCACAGATGTAACGGGTGCGATGGAATTACCATCTGGTACCGAGATGGTCATGCCGGGGGACAACATCAAGGTGACGGTTAAGTTGATTAATCCAATTGCGATGGAAGAAGGCCTACGTTTTGCAATACGAGAAGGGGGCCGCACGGTAGGTGCTGGTGTCGTTTCTAAAATTATTGAGTAAATATTAAATGGCTGAACAACAAATAATCAGAATACGTCTTAAGGCTTTTGACCATAGATTGATTGATCAATCTACTAAAGAGATTGTCGAAACAGCACGACGTACAGGTGCTCAAATTAAGGGTCCTATACCTTTGCCAACGAAGAAAGAGCGTTTTACGGTCTTAATCTCGCCACACGTCAACAAAGATGCGCGCGACCAATATGAGATTCGTACGCATAAACGTTTAATGGATATTGTTAACCCAACAGATAAAACTGTTGATGCGCTAATGAAGCTTGATTTGGCAGCAGGTGTTGACGTTCAGATTAAACTTAACTGATAGAGACTGGTGGACAAAACAATGACAATTGGAATAGTGGGTCGAAAACGTGGTATGACACGTGTGTTCAGCGAAGAAGGACATTCAGTGCCTGTAACCGTAGTAGAAGTGACTCCTAATCATGTTGCTAGTTTGAAAACACCAGAAATAAATGGTTATACGGCTGTGCAAATCTCTTGGGGGATAAAAAAAATATCTGCTTCGACTAAATCAGAAGCTGGCAATTATGCTAAAGCTAACATTGAAACCGGTGAGGGACTTTTGGAATATCGAGTGAATGATGATGAACTTCAGCAATATACTGCTGGTGCAGAGATTAAGGTTGATATGTTTGAAGTTGGTCAAAAAGTCGACGTAACTGGGACCACAAATGGTAAGGGTTTTGCGGGTGTGATAAAGCGACATAATTTTAGTCATCAACGTAATACGCATGGTAACTCACTGTCTCATCGCGCGCCGGGCTCTATAGGCCAATGTCAAACCCCAGGACGAGTTTTTAAAGGAAAGAAAATGGCAGGTCATTTGGGAAATGTACAGCGTACGACCCAAAATCTTGAAATAGTTCGTGTTGATAATATTCGAAATCTACTTTTGATTAAGGGTTCAGTACCCTCGGTTAAGGGCGGTAAGGTTGTCATTAAACCTTCTGTGAAGACACGCAAAAAGAATATCAAAGGATAAGATAGTAATAATGGAACTTATGATTCAAAAATCAGGCAGTGGCGAAAAAGATATTATAAACGTTGCCGATAACGTTTTTTCTGTCGAGTTCAATGAACCATTGATACATCAGGTATTGACCTCGTACTTGGCAGGCGCACGTTCAGGTACTAAAGCACAAAAAACTCGTGCTGAAGTTCGCGGTGGCGGTAGGAAGCCGTTTGCACAAAAAGGAACTGGTCGAGCACGAGCCGGGACAATTCGTAGCCCCATATGGCGTGGCGGTGGTATAACTTTTGCTGCTAAACCAAGAGATCATAGTAAAAAACTCAATAAAAAAATGTATCGAGCAGCCATGCGGTCTATTATTTCAGAACTTATACGACAAGAACGTTTTATTTGTGTTGATGAATTCAATGTGGATGAATCGAGAACAAGATTGATTAAAGATAAATTGGCAAGTCTTAATATTGATGATGTTTTGATCGTGACTGAAGAACTAAATGAGAATCTTTATCTGGGCGTTAGAAATATACCAAAAGTTGATGTGATTGATATTAATGAAATTGACCCGTATTCATTAATTGGTTTTGACAAAGTATTGATGACGAAAGCAGCTGTAGAAAAAGTTGAGGCATGGTTATCATGAATCAGGAAAGATTAATGACAATTTTGCTTGAACCACGTGTGACTGAAAAGTCAACACTAATAGGTGAGGCATATAACCAATATGTGTTTAAAGTTGCCAAGGATGCTACCAAACCTGAAATTAAACAAGCTGTTGAATTTATGTTTGATGGTTCTGAAGTAATGTCAGTTCAAGTTATGAATGTAAAAGGAAAGAAAAAAATGTTCGCACGTAGAGCAGGACAACGTGTTAACTGGAAAAAAGCCTATGTCAAATTAAAACCTGGTTTTGATATAGATTTCATGGGGGCTTAATAGGTATATATTATGACATTAGTTAAACCAAGACCGACATCTCCAGGTCGCCGCTCAATGGTTAAGGTTGTAAGTCCGGAGTTACATAAAGGCAAGCCTTATGAGCCATTATTGGAGAGTCAAAAAAAACACTCAGGCCGTAATAATAATGGTCGTATTACTGTACGTCATCGAGGCGGTGGTTCAAAGCAACGCTATCGCATAATTGATTTCAAGCGTAACAAAGATGGAGTGCAGGCGAAAATCGAACGTATTGAGTATGACCCGAATAGAACAGCTCATATTGCATTATTGCTTTATGTCGATGGTGAAAGACGCTATATAATTGCCCCGAATGGCGTGAAAGAAGGGAGTCTTGTTATGTCGGGAACTGAGTCAGGAATTCAGGTCGGTAATTGTATGCCTTTACGTAATATTCCGCTGGGTACAACAGTTCACTGCATAGAATTAAAGCCAGGTAAGGGTGCTCAGATTGCTCGAAGTGCAGGTGCATCGGTTCAGTTGATCGCAAAAGAAGGTCAACACGCAACCTTGAGATTGCGTTCTGGTGAAATGCGAAAAGTTTTAGCAGATTGTCGGGCAACAGTTGGAGAGGTAAGCAATGGAGAGCATTCGTTGCGTTCATTAGGTAAAGCCGGTGCAAAACGTTGGCGTGGTGTTCGTCCTACTGTTAGGGGTGTGGCAATGAACCCGGTAGATCATCCTCATGGGGGTGGTGAAGGACGTACCTCCGGTGGACGCCATCCGGTAAGCCCTTGGGGAACACCAACCAAAGGTTATAAGACAAGAAAGAACAAGCGAACAGATAAATTAATCGTTCGTAAACGAAAATAAACTAGAGGAACACACGTGCCACGTTCAATTAAAAAAGGTCCGTTTATTGACCATCATCTTGAAAAAAAGGTGAAAACAGCAAAAGAAAGTAACGATAAACGTCCAATAAAAACTTGGTCTCGTCGTTCCATGGTTATGCCTGCGATGGTTGGTTTGACTATAGGTGTGCACAATGGTCGTGTTCATATGCCTATTTATATCTCTGAAAATATGGTGGGACATAAATTAGGTGAATTTGCGTTAACACGTACTTTTCGTGGACATATTGCAGATAGAAAATCTTAATTATTAGAAAAAAATATGGCAACTTCAGCAACACTTAAATTTACTCATTCGTCACCGCAAAAATTGCGTCTAGTGGCAGATCAAATCCGTGGTTTGGCAGTTGGGAATGCAATTAATCTACTCGCATTTAGTAACAAAAAAGGTGCAGATATTATCAAAAAGGTACTTGAGTCCGCGATTGCTAATGCTGAGAATAATGATGGTGCCGATATTGATGAGCTCAGAGTTAGTGAAATACAGGTAAATCAAGGTCCTACCATGAAACGCTTACGTCCTCGTGCGCGAGGCCGTGCTGATAGAATCATAAAGAGGACCAGTCATCTTATAGTTACGGTATCTGAAACGGAGACTAATAAATAGTATGGGTCAAAAAGTACATCCAACGGGGATACGCCTCGGTATTATTAAAGACTGGACATCAACTTGGTATGCAGATAGCAAGGATTACGCTGATTATTTACATGCGGATTTGAAGGTTAGAGAATATGTTAGAAAGAAATTAGCTAATGCCTCAGTCAGCCGAATTCAGATTGAAAGACCTGCGGGTAATGCACGTGTGATTATTCACACAGCTCGACCAGGTATTGTGATTGGTAAAAAAGGTGAAGATATTGAGCGGCTTCGTTTTGAGATTTCAAAAATGATGGGCGTCCCTGCACATGTCAGTGTAGAAGAGATTCGAAAGCCAGAACTAGATGCTTATCTTGTTGCTGAAAGTGTTGCGCAACAAATTGAACGACGTATTATGTTTCGTCGCGCTATGAAGCGTGCCGTTACAAACACGATGCGTTTAGGTGCGCAAGGGATAAAGATTACTGTTGGTGGTCGCCTGAATGGAGCTGAAATCGCCCGAACAGAATGGTACAGAGAAGGACGTGTGCCTCTTCACACACTTCGAGCTGATATTGATTATGGCACAGCAGAAGCAAACACAACTTACGGAATTATAGGCGTTAAGGTCTGGATTTTTAAAGGAGAAGTATTTCTTGGACATGAACAAGTCATAGAAGAAGAAGCAAAAAAAGAAGAAGGCAGTAAAAATAAAATCCGAAAAAAAACAAGTTAAGGCTTAAGTTAATAGCAAGCAACTAATAGGAATTTAACGTGTTACAGCCCAAAAGAACGAAATATAGAAAACAAAGTAAATTACGTAATCGTGGTCTTGCCACCGTTGCTAATAAAGTAAGTTTTGGTGAATTTGGCTTGAAAGCTATTGGTAGAGGCCGCATAACGGCACGCCAAATTGAAGCAGCACGACGTGCATTGACGCGTAAAGTGAAACGTGGTGCTAAGGTATGGATAAGAATTTTTCCTGATAAACCTATAACCAAAAAGCCTTTGGAAGTTAGACAAGGAAAAGGTAAGGGTAATGTGGAATATTGGGTAGCTCAAATTCAACCAGGCAGAATGCTTTATGAAATGGAGGGAGTGCCTGAAGAATTAGCTCGAGAAGCCTTCGAACTAGCTGCAGCCAAGTTGCCGATTAAGACAACTTTTGTTGCAAGGACGGTACTATAATGAAAGCAGCAGAATTGAGAGAAAAGACAGCTGAGGAGTTGCAAAATATTTTATTGGAAGAGTTACGTTCCCAATTTAACTTGCGTATGAGAAAAGGTACGGGCCAACTAGATAAGCCTAGTGAAATAAAAAAAACTCGCCGCAATATTGCACGTCTCAACACACTTATTAATGAAAAAAAAATCGCATCGGGTAATGAAGTATGAGTATTGAATCAACACAAGCAAGAACGGTAACAGGTACTGTAAAAAGTAGTAAAATGGACAAAACTATTTCGGTACTTGTTGAACGTAGAGTCAAGCATCCGTTATATGGAAAATTTATGCGTCGTTCAACAAAATTGTTAGCCCATGATGAAACTAACGAGTGTAATGAAGGCGACATTGTTGTGATTGAAGCATCAAGGCCTTTATCTAAAAATAAGTCTTGGCGCTTACAAAAAGTCGTCAGCAAGGCACAAGTTGTATAACTGGTCCAGGGAGATAGAGCACAAATGATTCAAATGCAAACAATGCTTGATGCAGCAGACAACAGCGGCGCACGACGTCTGATGTGTGTAAAAGTATTGGGTGGCTCAAAGCGACGATATGCTAACGTCGGTGATGTCATCAAAGTAAGTATAAAAGAAGCTATTCCTCGCGGAAAAGTTAAAAAAGGTGATGTTTATAATGCTGTCGTTGTACGTACACGTAAAGGTGTTAGAAGGGCAGACGGATCGTTGATTAGATTTGATGGTAATGCAGCTGTATTACTGAACGGTCAGTTACAACCAATTGGCACACGTATTTTTGGACCAGTAACTCGAGAACTACGGGGAGAACAATTTATGAAGATTGTATCTCTTGCGCCGGAGGTACTTTAGAAATGGCTCGGATTAAGAAAGGTGATGAGGTTGTTGTCATTGCCGGAAAAGATAAAGGCAAACGTGGTGTTGTTTTATCCGTTGATAGTGAATCGAATAAAGCTTTTGTTGAGAATGTCAACATGGTTAAGAAACACACCAAAGGTAACCCGTCGCAGGGTACACCAGGCGGTATCGTCGAAAAAGAAGCAGCGATTCATATCTCCAATATCGCAATGTGGAATCCAGTGACAAATAAGGCCGACCGAGTTGGCTATCGTTCGCTGGAAGATGGACAAAAAGTACGATATTTCAAATCAAACAATGAAGTTGTGGATGTATAGGGTCAATACTCATGGTCAGATTACAAGAATATTATAATGCCACAGTGATTAAGCAATTAACCGATAAATTTGGTTATAAATCATCAATGCAAGTACCTAAGATAACTAAGATAACTCTCAATATGGGTATTGGTGAGGCAGTTGCAGATAAAAAAGTTGTTGAGCATGCAGTCAGTGACATGACTAAAATTTCAGGACAAAAACCCATCGTTTGTAAGGCAAGAAAATCAGTTGCTAATTTTAAAGTGCGTGAAGGCTGGCCTGTCGGTTGTAAAGTGAATTTACGTCGTGAGCGTATGTATGAATTTTTGGATCGTTTAATTTCAATTGCAATCCCACGTATACGAGATTTTCGTGGATTAAATGCAAAATCCTTCGATGGTCGTGGTAATTATAGTATGGGGATTAAAGAACAAATTATTTTCCCTGAAATTGACTACGATAAAATAGATATATTGCGAGGTATGGACATAACTATTACTACCTCAGCTCGAACAAATGAAGAAGGCCGTGCTTTATTAACGGCATTTAATTTACCATTAAGATCTTGAGGTCTATTTAATATGGCAAAGTCATGCATGATAAATCGTGAAGTTAAACGCATACGGTTGGTAAAAAAATATGCGGTAAAAAGAATTGAATTAAAAGCAATAATTAAAGATATTTCATTAAGTGAAGTTGATCGTGCGGCGGCGCGTGAAAAATTGAATAAAATGCCAAGAGATGCAAGCGCTGTTCGTGTGCGTAATCGCTGTAATGTCACAGGTAGACCACATGGTTATTATCGTAAGTTTGGTTTAGGTCGAAATAAATTGCGTGAAGCGGCTATGCGTGGCGATGTGCCAGGTTTAGTTAAAGCGAGCTGGTAAATTAAAGAGAGAATATAAACATGAGTATGTCAGACCCAATATCAGATATGTTGACCCGCATTCGTAATTCATTACAAAGAAATAAGCGTAATGTTAAAATGCCCTCATCAAAATTAAAAGTGGCGATTGCAACTATCTTAAAACAAGAAGGCTATATTCTTGATTGCAGCGTAGAAGAAAATGATAAGAAGGCAATACTAACTATAGAGCTTAAATATTTTGAAGGAAAAGCTGTTATTGAAACAATTAAGCGTATTAGCCGTCCTAGTCTTCGCAGCTATAAATCGGCTGATGATTTGCCAAAAGTACTTGGGGGTCTTGGTGTGGCGGTCATTTCTACAGCTAAAGGTGTTATGACTGATAAATCAGCCAGAGAACACGGCATCGGCGGTGAAGTACTATGTTTCGTTTCTTAATTTGGATGTATTGACATGTCAAGAATAGCAAATAATCCCATCCTAGTTCCTAGTAGCGTCGACGTAAGTATCGTCGGGAGTATGGTGACCGTTAAAGGTGACAAAGGTGAGCTGTCACACAATGTTCATCCTTTGGTTAAGGTCGAACAGAAAGACAATATTTTAAAAACTACTGTTAATAATAACAGTAAATTAGCAAATGCTTTATCAGGTACAACCCGCGCATTAATTCAAAATTTAGTTACTGGCGTCACCGAAGGTTTCGAACGTAAATTAGATATTGTTGGTGTAGGTTATCGAGCAGCAGTTTCTGGTAAAATTTTGAACCTCACTTTAGGTTTTTCGCATCCTGTAAAGTTCAACATCCCAGAAGGAATTTCGATTGAAACACCAAGTCAAACCGAAATAATAATTAAGGGTTCCGATAAACAGCAAGTTGGGCAAGTCGCCGCTAATGTTCGCAGATACCGTCCGCCTGAGCCCTATAAAGGTAAGGGTGTTCGTTACTCAGATGAACGTATTATTCGCAAAGAAGCTAAGAAGAGTTAGTCGATATGAGTAAAAAAACAGATAGAATTCGTCGTGCTACTAAGACGCGAGCAAAGATTAAACAGCTTGGTGTCAATCGTTTGTGCGTTTACAAAACACCTAGACATGTTTATGCCCAGGTCATTGCGCCAAATGGTTCGCAAGTACTTGTAAGTGCATCAAGTTTGGATAATGAAGTTAAGGGTCAGATTAAATACAGTGGTAATGTAGATGCAGCCATTACTGTTGGAAAAACTCTGGCTGAACGTGCGAAGAAAGTAGGTATTTCGAAAGTTGCTTTTGATCGCTCAGGTTTTAAATATCATGGTCGCATTAAAGCATTAGCAGATGCTGCACGTGAGCAAGGTATGGAATTTTAAGGAAGGGTCTGATGGCATTAGGAAACTCAATAACCGGTAACGAAGATCTTCAGGAAAAGCTTGTTAACGTAAATCGCGTTGCCAAAGTTGTCAAAGGTGGACGTCAATTTGGTTTTGCAGCGTTAACAGTTGTTGGTGATGGAAATGGACGTGTAGGCGTTGGGCGCGGTAAATCTCGTGAAGTACCACTGGCTATTCAAAAAGCAATGGAGGATGCACGTCGCAATATGATTTCAGTGCCATTGAATGAAGGAACACTTCAATATTCTATCATAGCAGAATTTGGTGCAGCCAAAGTCTATATGCAGCCAGCCTCAGAAGGTACCGGTATAATTGCTGGTGGCCCGATGCGTGCGGTCTTTGAAGTCGTTGGCATTCATAATGTTCTGGCTAAATCAATTGGTTCGACCAATCCTATCAATGTGGTTCGTGCGACAATTGAAGGATTGAAATCGATGTCATCGCCTGAATACATCGCAGCAAAACGCGGTAAGTCTATAGAAGAAGTGGTTAGTTAATCATGGTTAATAAGTCTGATAAAAAATTAAAAGTTACGTTAATAAAAAGTACTAATCGACGTATTCATAAACATAAAGCTTGTGTTAGTGGCTTGGGTTTACGACGGATTGGTCATTGTGTCACTGTCGATGATACTCCAGAGAATCGTGGAATGATAAATAAAGTAAGTTACTTGCTCGCAGTTAAAGAGGATTAATCTCATGCGTTTAAATACAGTTAAACCACATCCTGATTCAACCTCAAATGCGAAGCGCAGAGGTCGTGGAATTGGTTCAGGTATTGGTAAAACCAGTGGTCGTGGGCATAAGGGTCAAAAGTCACGTTCTGGTGGGTACCATAAAGTAGGTTTCGAAGGTGGGCAAATGCCACTTCAACGTCGCTTGCCAAAAGTTGGGTTTAGTTCGCGTATTAGTCGTGTGACTGAAGAGATTCGTTTGCATGAACTAGCCAATCTAGATGTGGATGTCATAGATATTGATGCACTGAGGGCAGGTCGACTAATTAATAAAAGTACATTGCGAGTCAAAGTCATGCTTTCAGGCAAATTGGAAAAAGCAGTTACCGTTAAAGGTTTAATGCTTAGTAAAGGTGCTAAAGCTGCAATTGAAGCTTCTGGTGGGAAAATAGTAGAATAAATGTCAGTTTCTAACCCAGCAATTCCAGGCGCCTCTTCAGGTATTGGGCAATTAAAAGAGCTCCGCCAACGGCTGTTGTTTGTTCTGTTGGCGCTATTCGTGTACCGAATTGCTACGCATATACCTGTCCCAGGTATTAATCCAATTGCATTAGCTGATTTATTTCAACAGCAACAAGGTACGATCCTGGATATGTTTAATATGTTTTCCGGTGGCGCCTTGAGTAGATTTTCAGTGGTTGCTTTAGGAATCATGCCATACATTTCGGCGTCAATTATCATGCAATTACTTTCGGTCGTTGAACCGAAATTAAAACAGCTGAAAAAAGAAGGTGAAGCGGGTCGACGTAAGATTACTCAATATACTCGCTATGGCACTGTGGTCTTAGCTACGTTTCAAGCTTTTGGAGTATCCGTCGCGTTGGAGGGGCAACAAGCAGCTGGTTATGCAGTTGTTATGGATCCAGGTATGGGCTTTCGAATTGCTGCAGTAAGTACCTTAGTTACTGGAACTATGTTTTTAATGTGGTTAGGAGAACAAATTACTGAACGTGGTATTGGTAATGGTATTTCTATGATCATCTTTGCTGGTATTGTTGCTGGATTACCGTCTGCAATTGGTGGAACAATAGAGTTATCAAGAACAGGCGAGATGCATTTGTTAGCAGTAGTTGGTTTATTTGCACTGGCTATCGTTGTAACTGCATTTGTTGTTTTTGTAGAGCGCGGTCAACGACGAATTACAGTCAATTACGCAAAACGACAGGTAGGACGTAAAATGTATGGAGGTCAATCAAGTCATTTGCCTTTGAAATTAAATATGGCAGGTGTTATTCCGCCTATCTTTGCCTCAAGTTTGATTTTATTTCCTGCGACGATTGCAGGATGGTTTGCACAGACAGAAGGTATGGACTGGTTACAGGATATTGCAACAACATTATCTCCGGGACAGCCAATTTATGTATTGACTTATGCGGCAGGGATAATATTTTTCTGTTTCTTTTATACGGCGATGGTATTTGATCCACGTGAGACAGCAGAGAATTTGAAGAAATCAGGCGCATTTATCCCCGGTATGCGTCCGGGCGAACAAACAGCAGCTTATCTAGATAAGGTCTTAACTAAACTAACTTTGGCGGGTGCAGTCTACATTACCTTTGTTTGTTTATTGCCTGAATTTCTAATATTAAAATTTAACGTGCCATTTTATTTTGGTGGTACGTCACTATTAATTATAGTTGTGGTTGTTATGGACTTTATGTCTCAAGTACAGGCACATTTAATGTCTCATCAGTATGATGGAATAATGAAGAAAGCCAATCTTAAGGGGCATGGCCGACGTTGATTCGTTAGCTAGTTATGTTGGAGAAAGAAAATGAAAGTAAGAGCATCAGTAAAAAGAATTTGTCGAAATTGTAGAATAATACGGCGCAATAGAGTTATACGTGTTATTTGTATTGACCCTCGACATAAGCAGCGTCAAGGCTAGATAGTAAGCGCTATAAAATTATATTGGAGAGATTGAACAATGGCTCGTATTGCAGGCGTTAACATACCAGATAATAAGCACTTGGTAATTGGTTTAACTTATATATATGGTATTGGTGGTACACGTGCACAACAAGTTTGTGATGTGGTAGGTTTGACAGGCTCCCTTAAAGTTAGGGATTTAACCGAAGTAGAGTTGGATAAAATTCGTGCTGAGGTAGGTAAGTACGACCTTGAAGGTGATTTACGTCGTGAAATCTCAATGAATATCAAACGCTTGATGGATCTCGGCACCAACAGAGGGATTCGACATCGTCGTGGGCTACCAGTTCGAGGACAACGTACAAGTACTAATGCTCGAACACGTAAAGGTCCTAGAAAAGCGATTAAAAAATAAAACAATAGGTTTCTAAAAATATGGCGAAAACAGCAACAAAAGTTCGTAAGCGTGTAAAGAAAACCGTCGTGGACGGTATTGCGCATATACACGCTTCATTCAATAACACTATTATTACGATAACAGATCGACAGGGAAACACTCTTTCATGGGCTACTTCAGGCGGTAGTGGTTTTCGGGGTTCTCGAAAAAGCACACCATTTGCTGCTCAGATCGCTTCTCAGAAGGCGGGTGAAGTCGCACGCGAGTTTGGTATGCAAAATTTAGAAGTACTTATAAAAGGACCGGGACCAGGTCGTGAATCAGCGGTTCGGGCACTTAACTCAATCGGTTTTAAGATTACTAATATATCTGATGTGACACCGATTCCACACAATGGGTGTCGCCCGCCCAAAAAACGTCGGGTTTAATTCAGGAGCATTTATAATGGCACGTTATCTCGGACCAAAATGTAAACTTAGTCGACGTGAAGGCACAGATTTGTTTTTAAAAAGTCGTGCTAGACCGATTGAATCAAAATGTCAGATAGATAAATTACCTGGTATACAAGGTAGTCGTCCGAAAAGGATGTCTGATTATGCCTTACAATTACGTGAAAAACAGAAATTACGTCGTATCTACGGGGTATTAGAAAAACAATTTCGTAAGTACTACAAAGAAGCAGCTCGTCGTAAGGGTTCGACTGGTGAGAACCTTTTGCAAATCTTGGAATGTCGACTAGATAATGTTGTTTATCGAATGGGCTTCGGAGCTACTCGAAGTGAGGCACGTCAACTGGTAAGCCATCGTTCAATACTTGTTAACGGTAAATCGGTTAATATCGCTTCGTTTCAGGTATCACAAAGCGATGTTGTAGCGATACGTGAAAAAAGTAGGAAGCAACTACGTATTCAGAGCGCTATCGATATTGCAGAGCAGTATGGTTTCCCAGATTGGGTTGATGTGAATTCTAAAAATATGGAAGGCGTTTTTAAGTCAATTCCAGAAAGAAGTGAACTGCCATCTGAAATTAATGAACAACTCGTTGTAGAACTATACTCCAAGTAAATAACTTGTGGAGGAGAATCACGCATGCCAATAACATTTAATGAATTACTTAAACCAAGAAGGGTTGACGTAGAAACTGTAAGTAACACCTCTGCGAAGATCACAATAGAACCCTTAGATAGAGGCTTTGGCCATACATTGGGTAACGCATTACGACGAGTACTCTTATCTTCGATGCCTGGTTGCGCAGTAGTCGAAGCAGAAATTGAAGGTGTTCTTCATGAATACACTACTATGGAAGGTGTACAGGAAGATGTCATAGATATTTTGCTAAATCTTAAAGGTCTTGCAATTATGATGCATTCTAAAGATGAAGCCATTTTAACGTTAAAGAAAAGTGGTCTTGGCGAAGTATATGCTAGAGATATAACACTAGATCATGATGTTGAAATTATGAATCCTGATCACCTTATTGCGAATCTGACAAAAGCAGGTGATTTGAGCATAGTAATGAAGGTAGCTCGTGGTCGTGGATACGAACCAGTTGTAGTTGGTGGCACTGATGAAGTAGAGCAAACTATTGGAAAATTAAAACTGGATGCATCATTTAGTCCTGTTAATTGTATTGCCTATGAAGTTCAAAGTGCTCGAGTAGAACAACGTACAGACCTTGATAAATTGGTAATAGAAATTGAAACAAATGGTACTATCGATCCTGAGGAAGCAGTGAGTGAAGCAGCAAGAATTCTGAGATCTCAGCTAGCAGTATTTGTTGATTTGGAAGCAGAAGAAGCTATTGAAGCTAGTCAACAAACTGAACCAGAGATTGATCCTATTTTATTACGTCCGGTGGATGATCTTGAATTGACCGTTCGTTCTGCGAATTGTTTAAAAGCAGAGAGTATTTACTATATAGGTGATTTAATACAGCGTACTGAAGTTGAATTATTAAAAACTCCTAATCTCGGTAAAAAATCTCTAACAGAGATAAAAGATGTACTAGCTTCACGTGGTTTGTCTTTAGGAATGCGTCTGGAAAATTGGCCGCCTGCCGCATTAGAGATTAAAGAAACCGCGTCAGTAATTTAAAGAGAGAAAAATAATGCGTCATCGTGAAAGTGGTCGAAAACTAAACCGCAATAGTTCGCATCGTAAAGCGATGTTTCGAAATATGGCGGCATCCCTTATAGAACATGAGATAATCAAAACAACCTTACCAAAAGCAAAAGAATTACGTCGTGTGGTAGAACCTTTGATTACAATGGCAAAAAAAGACAGTGTTGCTAATAGACGGTTAGCTTTTGCTCGCCTTCGTGATCGAAAAATGGTGACAAAACTATTCAATGAAATAGGTCCTCGTTATAAAGAGCGTCCTGGTGGTTATCTTCGGATTCTCAAATGTGGTGTCCGTACTGGAGATAAAGCTTCAATGGCGATTGTATCTTTGGTAGATAGACCTGAATTAGCAGAAGAAGTCGTTGAGACAGCAGAACAAGTATAATAATAATTGTTATTAGTTTGTATCATTGAAACCGGGTTCTGTCCCGGTTTTTTTAGTTTAAAAGATAATTTTACGATATTTTTTTTCATCTCGATGCTTCCTTGAATTAATCTACCTATGAGATATTGATATTTTATCCATTACTAGAAAGATAATAGAAAATTCAATCTGAGCTATAAAATGAAACGTTGATTCATATTAGTTTTTGTATATATCTAAATGTATGATGATTACTAAGATAGGAACTATTTCCATATGACAAGTTTCATGGGATATCAAAGATATAGATTTACTAGATAGTTTATTTTAAGTTATTCATATTCAACACTTTGATAATTAGGTGGCTAATATTTATAATGATGTTACTAAATAGTAAAATCATATCTCAAATTAGTAATAAGGAAACTAGCTAATAAAAAAAATTGAAATATTTTGTCAGTTAAAGTTTTGTGTATGTAAACTCAAATAGATTGATAAAATTTTCTGCTAATAAAGGCAGTGCTATAGAATCGTTAAGCTTATAAATAGTAAAACCTTTAGTCGTTCTTGTTTAATTTGTACTATGTTTTCCTAATACAATTTTGTAGAAAATCAATGTAATGACATAAATATTTGGAGTAGATAAGTGGACACAGCGATGTTAAACGATAGCCCCATAAGACTACAACGCTATCATGCTCTTCCAAAGATAATGTTTTCCGAATCAAATACCTCAGGATCTTCGACTCCATCGCTAATCGAACTTAATGAGAACCTTCTTAAAGAATATGGGATAGATAGCGGTTGGTTTAAAAGTAAAAAAGGATTAATGACTCTAGCAGGGAATGACACAGAGCTGATGAACTCTCCTCTTGCTATGGCTTATTCAGGGCATCAGTTTGGACATTGGGTGCCTATACTTGGTGATGGACGAGCACATATGCTCGGGCAAATGAAAACTTATAATGATTCATTGATAGATGTGCAATTAAAAGGGTCAGGTCGCACAAACTATTCTCGAGGAGGTGATGGCCGTGCAACTTTAGGATCAGTACTTCGAGAATATCTGATTAGTGAAGCTATGGCCGGTTTAAGTATTCCTACAACACGAGCACTTGCTATAATAAAAACTGGGGATATGGTTCAGCGAGAAAACATTGTATCTAGTGCTATTTTAGTTAGAACTGCTGCTAGTCATATTCGTGTTGGCACATTTCAGTATGCATCTGCTACACAACAAGTAAGCGTGATTAAGGCATTAGCAGATTTTGTTATCAATCAACATTTTCCAGAAATCGAACAGCACGATGATAAATATGTAGCACTATTGAACAAAGTGATTGAACAGCAAGCGGAACTTATAGCGAAATGGATGTTGGTTGGTTTTATTCATGGCGTGATGAATACAGATAACATGTCTATTGTTAGTGAAACGATAGATTACGGGCCGTGTGCGTTTATGGATACATTTAAATCAAATAGAGTTTTTAGTTCAATTGATAGATATGGCCGTTATGCATGGGATCAACAAGCTACTATAGCTGTTTGGAATTTAAACCGCCTTGCAGAGACATTCTTACCCTTATTAGATCTTAAAACAAAAAGTGCAATAGTGATTGTTGAGGAACAGTTAGCTAAATTCACATCAAAATTTAATTTATTTTTACAGCAGGGTCTGATTAAAAAGTTTGGTTTTCATGAACGCACTGGCAAGCATTTAGAATTTATTAATGACTCATTAATGATGCTATCAAAGCAAAAGATAGATTTCACACTATTTTTTAATTATTTAACGAATGTGAATAAAGGAGATACTGAAGGGTTGTTTTTAGAGTTATTTTCAGATCGAGAAAAAGGGATAATGTGGTTAAATGAATGGCAAAAATTGAAGTCAGATAATCCCGAAATAAAACTTGCTATGCGACAAGTAAATCCAGTATTTATCGCACGTAATCATCAAGTTGAAAAAGCTATAAGAGCTGCTGAAGATTATGGTGATTACAGTCTTTTTAAACGTTTTGCAAAATCATTGATTAATCCGTTTGAAGTTTCTTCAGATAACGAAGAGTTTAACTTTCCACCGACACCAGAGGAAATAATTACTCAGACATTTTGTGGTACTTAATGAGTTGATAAAACTTAATTAAAAGTTATAGATTTATTCATTTGTTTTGACTCCATTACAGAAGTCAAGTATCTAGTTTTTCTATCAATAATTCATTAACTTTTTTTGGGTTTGCTTTTCCCTGTGATTTCTTCATTATTTGACCTACAAAGTAGCCGATGAGTTTTTCTTTTTTTTCTTCTGGAGTAGCTTTGTATTGTGTGACTTGGATTGGATTATTAGCGATAACATCATCAACCAGCTTTTCGATAACACCTCTATCAGTAACTTGTTTTAAGTTTTTTCTTTCGACTATAGAATCTGCAGAACCTTCTCCATTCCACATAGCTTCGAAAACTTGTTTTGCTATCTTTCCAGAGATTGTGTCATCATTGATTAGTTTAATCATGCTTCCTAACATTTTAGGTGTTACTGGACTTTCGGTTATGTCTTTATTTTCTTTATTTAAAGATGCTGACAATTCGCCATTGATCCAATTAGCACTGAGCTTGGCTTCACCTTCTGTTATAACTACACAATCTTCAAAATAATCAGCTATTTCTTTCTGCGCGGTTAGTACGCCACTGTCATAATCGGATAGATTGAATTCATCTATGAATCTTTGTTTCTTAGCATTGGGTAGTTCAGGTAATTGATTCCGGACTTTTTCAATTAGCTCTACATCGATTTGAATTGGTAGCAAATCTGGATCTGGAAAGTAGCGATAGTCGTTTGCTTCTTCTTTGCTGCGCATTGAACGAGTTTCATTTCTATTAGGATCGTACAAACGTGTCTCTTGTTCTATTTTTCCACCATCTTCAAGAATATCTACTTGTCTTTCTATTTCGATATTGATCGCTTGTTCAACATAGCGAAACGAGTTAATGTTTTTTAATTCTGTACGTGTGCCAAAAGCTTCTTCCCCTTTAGGTCGGATTGATACATTTGCATCGCAACGGAATGATCCTTCTTGCATATTGCCATCACAAATCTCTAGGTAGCACACTATAGAATGAACCTTCTTCATATATGCAACAGCTTCTTTAGCGCTGCGCATGTCAGGTTCAGAAACGATTTCCAGTAGGGGTGTCCCCGCACGATTTAGGTCAATCCCTGTTTGATCACCAAAACCTTCATGCATAGACTTTCCCGCATCTTCTTCTAAGTGTGCGCGCGTGATTCCTACTTCTTTTGTCGTGCCATCTGCTAACTGTATTTCAATATGACCACTATTTACGATAGGTAATTCAAATTGACTAATTTGATAACCCTTAGGTAAATCTGGGTAGAAGTAATTTTTTCTAGAAAAAATTGAGCGTTTAGGTATTTCAGCCCCAATTGCTAAACCAAACTTGATAGCCATCAATACGGCTTGTTCATTGAGTACGGGTAAGACTCCGGGAAGGCCGAGGTCTACTTCGCAAGCTTGTGTATTAGGTTCAGCCCCATAAGTAGTAGCAGCCCCAGAGAAGATCTTACTTTTAGTGGCTAATTGAGTATGAATTTCAAGCCCAATGACTGTTTCCCAATCCATTATTCGAATCCTTCCGGTATGGCTTTGTGATGATCTGTTGCTTGTTGAAATCGATGAGCGATATTTAAGAGTCTTGATTCTTCAAAATAATTTCCTATCAACTGCATTCCGACTGGTAGATTATTTACAAAACCAGCTGGAATTGAAATTGCAGGTAGACCGGCAAGATTAGCTGAGACCGTATAAAGATCTGAGCGATACATGCTGACAGGATCACCCATCATTTCATTTAATTTGAATGCCGTTCCGGTTGCTGTTGGTCCAGCTATAACATCAACGTCTGCAAGTGCTTTTTGAAAATCTAAGCGAATAAGATGTCTAATTCTTTGTGCTTTTAAATAATATGCATCATAATAACCTGAAGATAATACGTAAGTGCCAATCATAATGCGGCGTTTTACTTCCTTACCAAAACCCTCACTACGGCTACGGCAATATAGATCAGAAAGATCCCTTGGATTCTCACAACTGTGTCCAAAGCGAACACCATCAAAACGTGATAAGTTTGAAGAACATTCTGCTGGTGCAACAACATAATAAGCAGGGATTGATAATTCTGTATTGGGTAGCTCTATTTCTTTACATGTTGCACCTAATTTTTCTAATTCTTTAATCCCTTCTTGAATTAACTCAGCAATATTACTATCTAGACCTTCACTAAAATATTGTTTTGGTAGTCCAATTTTTATGCCTTCAATTGAGTCGTTTAATCTTGCAGTGTAATCATCAACTGGATGCTCAGCAGAGGTTGAATCGCGCTCATCAAAGCCAGCGATAACATTCATGATTAAGCCTGCATCTTCAGCAGTTTGTGTCATTGGTCCACCTTGATCAAGACTTGATGCAAAAGCAATCATGCCATAGCGGGAAACTCTACCATACGTTGGTTTAAGACCTGTTATGCCGCAAAGTGATGCAGGTTGTCTAATGGAACCACCTGTATCCGTACCTGTTGCTGCGGGGCTTAATCGAGCGGCAACTACACAGGCTGAACCACCTGATGAGCCGCCAGGTACAGTCTCTTTATTCCAAGGATTTTTGACTGCGCCATAAAAGCTAGTTTCATTAGATGAGCCCATAGCAAACTCATCCATGTTAGTTTTACCTATGTTTACTATCCCAGCTAAATTCATTTTTCTAACAAGGGTTGCATCATATGGTGCGATAAAATTGTCTAACATTTTTGAACCGCAAGATGTTTTGACACCGTTTGTGCAAAAAATATCTTTTTGCGCAATGGGAATCCCTGTTAGAGGCGTTGCATCACCAGTTTTACGTTGTATGTCAGCCAACTTTGCTTGAGTCAATGCTGATTCTTCGTTGATAGTTATGAAACAATTTAATGATTTATTAAATTGTTTACAGCGCTCAAGATAATGTCTTGTTAATTCTTCACTACTGATCTGATTCGATTCAAGTGCCGTTGATAATTGAGCCAATGTAGATTGATGCATGATTATTTTTGAATAAACTTAAGTTGAAGGGTTATTGAATTCTTACTCGATAACCTTTGGTACGAGATAACAGCCAGCATCAGTTTGCGCTGCATTTTTTTGGAATTGGTCACGTTGATTGACTTCCGTTACCGAATCAGTTCGAAATCGTGCAGTCAGGTCTAAAGGATGTGCTATTGGTGAGATGCCTTCTGTATCAACAGAATTCATGCACTCAACAAGATTTAAAATATTTGAAAGTTCATCACTATAAGTGGAGATATCTTGCTGTTCGATTGATAATCTAGCCAACCAGGCAATTTTTTGTATTTCTGATTTATTAAAAGACATAAACTAATAGCTCTTATTGGTTGAAAAAAGGTAATTTATCACATTCCTTCGCTTGCCCAAAGCCTCGACCATTGTTAAAATTAAACTTATCGAATATTACTGTTATTGTCCGGTTTGAGATCGCTAAATGATATAGAATTTGATTTTATAGGATTCCAACATATGATTGTTACTGCTCAATCTTTATTATATAGACGCTTGCTGAAACTATATCATAATGTCAATACTAACTAACTGGTTTAATAAATGTTTAACAGATTAAGAGGTTTTTTTTCCAACGACTTATCTATTGATTTAGGTACCGCCAATACGCTTATTTATGTTATTGGAAAGGGTATTGTTCTTAATGAACCTTCAGTTGTTGCGATCCGTAATGATGGCAGCAAAATAAACGCGAAATCAATACGTGCTGTGGGAACTGAAGCAAAAATGATGTTAGGTAGAACACCAGGACATATCACTGCAATTCGACCATTGAAAGATGGAGTTATTGCTGATTTCACGGTGACTGAAAAGATGTTGCAATACTTTATACACCAGGCACATGGTTCTACATTATTCAGACCAAGCCCACGTGTACTGGTCTGCGTTCCTTGTGGCTCGACTCAGGTAGAACGACGTGCTATTCGAGAGTCAGCAGGTGGTGCTGGTGCTCGAACGGTACACTTAATTGAAGAACCCATGGCAGCTGCGATAGGTGCTGGAATGCCAGTCAGCCATGCGCGTGGTTCTATGGTGTTAGACATTGGTGGCGGCACAACTGAAGTCGCCGTTATCTCGTTGAATGGTATCGTCTACTCTGACTCAGTTCGTATTGGTGGTGATCGATTTGATGAAGCCATAATTAATTATGTACGTCGAAATTATGGAAGCTTGATAGGAGAGTCTACAGCTGAGCGCATTAAACATGATTTAGGATGTGCTTATCCGGGTAATGAAATACATGAAATGGAAGTGAGGGGTCGTAATCTCGCAGAAGGTATCCCTAGAAGTTTCACACTAAACAGTAATGAAATATTAGAAGCTCTACAAGAACCATTAACTGGAATAGTTGGTACCGTAAAAAATGCTTTAGAAAAAACACCACCTGAGCTAGGTTCTGATGTAGCAGAACGTGGTTTGGTGTTGACAGGTGGTGGTGCTTTGTTGAGAGATTTAGATAGGCTCTTAATGGAAGAAACTGGCTTACCTGTCATCATCGCAGAAGATCCATTGACGTGTGTAGCAAGAGGTGGTGGACGTTATTTAGAAATGATTGATGAGTTTGGCGCCGATATTCTCACGGTGGAGTAATTACTAAAGGCGGGGACCAATTATTACTACTTTGTTTCAAAGAACTTCGTCTACTAACATTCGCTTTGTAGTTTTTGCCTTAGTTTCGGTCTTTTTAATAGCTGTTGATCCTCATCAGAGTCATTTGAAATTTCTACGCACGCTTCTGACAACATTGGTATACCCCATACAATATGTAGTTAATATACCCATCGAAATAACAGAATGGGGCTCGACTACACTAGTAACACACAGTACTTTATTAAAAGAAAATGAACGATTGAAACAAGAACGCCTGTTATTGAGTAGAAAATTACAGCGATATATAGTGTTGGAAACTGAGAATCGACGATTACGTAAATTACTAGAATCATCTTTCAAAATTAACGACAAAGTTCTTGTTGCAGAATTAATTGGAGTAGAATTACAGACTTTTAGAAAGCAAGTCGTCATCAATAAAGGTCTACGAGAAGGTGCTTACGAAGGTCAACCGATTGTAGGTTCAACGGGTATTATGGGCCAGATTATTCATGTGGGACCTTTTTCAAGTACGGTGCTTCTGATTACGGATTCGGATCATGCCTTGCCTGTCCAGATAAATAGAAATGGTTTGCGAGCTATTGCCGTCGGTACTGGCAACAATAATAAACTTCTACTTGAACATTTACCGAATACTGCAGATATACTAGTAGGTGATCTAATTATTACTTCTGGTCTCGCTCGTCGATTCCCTTCAGGTTATCCCGTTGGAAAAATTAAAAAAATCGCTTATATTCCTGGCGAAGCTTTTGCAAAAGTAACGATCGAACCTAGCGCTCAATTGAGTCAGCTTCGTGAAGTATTGATGGTTTGGCCTAATGAAAAAGCAGATGAAATCAATAAATATTTAGATGACTTGACTACAAAATTTAGGCAATGAAAAAATCTAAAAAAGGTAATGGGATAATTGCTATGAGTTTCATTATAGCAATTATGTTAACGGCCTTACCTTTACCTGATTGGGCAGTTAATTGGCGACCAGATTGGGTTGCCGTTGTCTTGATTTATTGGTGTATGGCAGTGCCAGATCGCATCGGTATTTTTATAGCCTGGTTTTTAGGTTTATTACTAGACGTACAGCAAGGTAATATTCTTGGTCAAAATGCTTTAAGTATGACCTTGATAGCATTTCTTACAATAAATTCATACCAGCGAATGCGAGCGTATCCATTGTTACAGCAAGCAGTATTGGTCTGTTTTTATCTTTTACTCTACAAGCTAGTAATGTTTTTGATATTAGTTTATCTGGGTCTAAATAAGAGTGATTGGACGTATTGGATGCCAGCAATTACAAGCATGTTGTTATGGCCATGGTTATTCATAATCTTAAGAGATGTGCGTCGTAAGCACAGAATCTCCTAGTATAAAAATAAATAATTATGGTTAAGGATTTTATCTTCAAAAACCAAGATCATGAATCAAATCTGATATCAAGGCGTATTTACATATCTGCATTTATAATTTTAATCTTAATCAGCATGATTGTTTCAAGAATATTCTATTTAACGGTCACAAAAAATGTACACTATTCAACCTTATCACAATCAAATCGGGTCAAAATCATACCTATTCCACCAATCAGAGGCCTTATTTATAGCCGTGATGGTGTCATTCTTGCAGAGAATAAATCAGCATTTAGTCTTGTTGTGACCCCGGAGAAAATCAGCAGTCTAAACGAAACTATAGATCAATTAAAAAAAATAGTTTTGATTGAAGATAGTGATATTAAACGTTTCAAAAAGTCACTTGATAGAAAAAGAAAATTTGAAAAAATTATATTACGGCTAAATTTAGATAAAGAAGAAGTTGCACGATTTTCAGTTAATAGACATCGTTATCCTGGTGTTGATGTCGTCGCAAGACTTAATAGACATTATCCTTTAGGTAAGAAATTAGTTCATGCCATTGGTTATGTTGCCCGTATAGATGATCATGATCTTAAAAGCATAGATACATCAAATTATAGTGGGACGACTCATATTGGTAAACTAGGGGTAGAAAAATATTATGAAGAATTTTTACATGGGCATGTTGGATATCAACAGGTTGAAACTAATGCACAGGGTCGAATTATTCGTGTGCTTGAACACGTAGCATCAAAGCCTGGTAAGAATATTCATTTAACAATTGATCTTTCATTACAACAGATTGCGATAGATGCTCTTAAAGATAAACGTGGTGCAATCGTTGCTATGGATCCAATAAAGGGCGATGTATTAGCATTTGTAAGTTCCCCTGGGTATGACCCAAACAAGTTTGTAAATGGAATAGATACGGAATCATATAATCTATTGTTAGCATCAAAAGATAGACCATTAATCAATCGTGCGACTCAAGGGAAATATCCGCCGGGTTCAACCTTTAAACCATTTATGGGGTTAATTGGCTTAGAAAATGGTATTAGAAATAATACCAAAGAATCATGGTGCCCTGGTTGGTTTACCCTGAAAGGAAATAAACATCGGTATCGAGATTGGAAGAAGCAGGGACACGGGCATACTAATATGCACAAAGCTGTTATGGAATCATGCGATGTATATTTTTATACATTAGCATATGAGTTAGGAATTGATCGAATCTATGAAGGTATGTCGAAATTTGGTTTTGGACAAACGACTGGCATTGACATAGAAGGTGAAAAAAAAGCTTTGATGCCATCAAGAAGGTGGAAGCGTGAGGTGTTGGGAGAAGCTTGGTTTCCAGGAGAAACATTAATACTTGGTATTGGGCAAGGCTATGCCTTAGTAACACCATTGCAACTAGTAAAAGCGATGACAACTTTTGCAAATAAAGGTCATATAATTCAGCCACGTCTAGTTACAAGTATAAGCAATTCAATTATTACTGAAGTACATGATTTACCTAATTATTCTAAAAATAAGATTGTACTTTCTAATAATACTCATTGGGATGATATGATCATTTCGATGAAAGATGTTGTCCATGATGTCAAAGGAACTGCATGGTTTAGTGGAAAAGATGCTAAATATAACTTTGCAGGCAAAACAGGTACTGCACAAGTTATAGGCATAGGACAGGATGAGAATTATAAAAAAGAAGAAATTGCTGAAGAGTTTCAAGATCACGCATTATTTATTGGGTTTGCACCAGTAGAGGCACCAAAAATTGCTATAGCAATCATCGTTGAGAATGGAGGTGGGGGATCAAAAACTGCTGCACCTATAGCACGTAAAATGTTTGATACTTTTATGAATAACAGAGGCTTAATTACTAAAGGATAATCAACTTGGAAGAAAAGAATCTTGGACAGCGGCTACATATCGATTTTCCGTTATTTTTCGGCATTTTAATATTAGGCACTCTTGGTTTAGTAGTAATTTATAGTGCTGGTGGACAGGATATGGAACTAGTTTATAGACAAGCTATAAAATTAGTTATTGCCTTGGCCGGTATGGTTATTATTGCTCAATTATCGCCTTCAAAGATTGCTAGATGGTCATTTAATCTATATCTCATCGGTTTAATTCTCTTGATAATAGTTATTTTCTATGGTGATGTTGGTAAGGGTGCTCAGCGTTGGTTAGACTTAAAGTTATTTCGGTTTCAACCATCAGAGCTAATGAAACTAACAGTGCCTATGATGGTTGCATATTACCTTGCTGATAAGACATTGCCTCCAACTATTTTACAGGCCTCAATGGTTTGCTTTTTGATAATACTTCCTGTTTTATTGATAGCGATACAACCTGATTTGGGTACGGCTTTGTTAGTAGCAGCTGCCGGCTTTTCCGTCTTATTTGTTGCAGGAATTTCATGGCGTTTATTGGCAATTATTGGTGGTTTGGGGGCTGCAATTACCCCTCTTCTCTGGTCTCTCATGCATAGTTATCAGAAACGACGAGTCTTGACTTTCTTGAATCCTGAGAATGATCCATTAGGCGCAGGATATCATACGATTCAATCGAAGATAGCTATTGGTTCAGGTGGTTTTTATGGAAAAGGCTGGTTGAATGGTACCCAATCTCATTTAGAATTTTTACCAGAACGCTCGACTGACTTTATCTTTGCGGTATTTTGTGAAGAATTCGGTATGTTAGGTGTGTTATTTTTATTATGCATATATCTCTTCATAATTTTACGAGGACTTTATATTGCCATTAACGCACAACACAATTTTGGTCGATTATTAGCCAGTGGCTTAACACTCACTTTTTTTGTTTATATCTTTGTGAATATGGGAATGGTTACAGGACAGTTACCAATAGTAGGAGTTCCATTACCATTGGTTAGCCATGGAGGTACCTCAATGGTAACATTAACAATTGGATTCGGCATTATAATGGCAATACACACGCATAGACGGTTTCTTTCATCAAAAATATGAAAAAAATTAAAATAATAATATTAATTCTTTTATACCTGTGGGTGACTTCCGCTCAGGCTGATACAAATTCATTAGTTATGCAGAATGAATTTATTAAGAAGATGGAATCTCAATATAACTTTGATTCGACATATTTAAAAAATTTATTTGACCAGGTGATAGTTTCAGAAACGATCCTCAAAGCAATTTCAAAACCAGCAGAAAAAAGGTTGTCCTGGTATAAATATAAGGATATTTTTTTAAACCAAAAACGAATTAATGAAGGAGTTATATTTCTAAATAAAAACTGGAAAAAGTTGCAAGCAGCAGAAAAAAAGTTTGGTGTGCCCGCAGAGATAATTACCGCTATTATTGGCGTTGAAACATTTTATGGTCGAATTACTGGAAGTTATCGCGTTGTTGATGCACTTAATACACTCGGATTTTATTATCCAAAGCGAGCCGCATTTTTTCGTAAAGAATTTGAACAATTTTTATTGCTTGCACGTGAACAGGGTTTCGACCCACTCACCCTAAAAGGCTCTTATGCTGGAGCAATGGGTATGCCACAATTTATATCGAGTAGTTACCGTCATTATGCGATTGATTTCGATGGAGACAATATAATTGATATTTGGAATAATTCAAATGATGCGATAGGTAGTATTGCAAACTATTTTGCCGAACATGGTTGGCAAAAAGATAGACCCATTATTGCAAAAGTAGAAGTGAACGGTGAAAGATATAAAAGCGTTTTAGGTAAAGGTCTTAAACCAGATTTAGGTGAGTCTGAATTAGTAAAATTTGGTATAAAATCAAATTCCTTTTTTGAAAAGAATGAGAAACTAAAATTATTCGAATATGAAGGAAAAAGTACTAATGAATACTGGTTAGCCCATAACAATTTTTATGTCATAACTCGCTATAACCATAGCCATTTATATGCTATGGCTGTTTATCAATTGTCATTAGAAATATCAAAAATAACTAATACTATATCTAAGACGCTAGATTAATAGAAATGTCTTCAGTTCTAAAAATGTGTACTAGAATAATAGTTATAAAGGTATTTATATTGTTCATATTGCTGAATTTGTCGGCATGCGGAAGCATGAGTTTGCTTAATATTCCAAAAACGCTACACGACGCAATTATCACAGCACCGGAATCCGATAAAGCGCCAAGTAAGCAAATTGATGTTTCGAAAATTCCGAATGCCATACCTAAAGATGAACCTAAAAGTCGTTATGGTAATCCAAAGTCATACGTTGTTTTCGGTAAACGTTATTATGTTATGGAAAGTAATAAAGGATTTGTTGAGAAAGGTATTGCCTCTTGGTATGGTACAAAATTTCATGGTCGACGTACTTCTAGTGGTGAAACTTATGATATGTATGGGATGACAGCCGCTCATAAGTCATTACCTTTACCTACATATGTTGAAGTAATTAATCTAAAAAATAATAAAAAAATTATTGTTAAAATTAATGATCGTGGACCGTTTCATGAAAATCGCATTATTGATCTATCTTACACAGCTGCAATCAAGCTTGATATTTTAAAAAACGGCACTGGCCTTGTTGAAATTAGAGTTATTGGAACAGAGCAGATTGGCACCATCCATTCAGATGAAAGGTTAGCAGTTATAAACACTGCGGTGACAAAAAATGAAGGTCGTTTTTATATTCAGGTGGGTTCTTTTAGCAATTTGATTAATGCTGAAGACTTAAAGCAAAAACTAAAATCAATTGGTCAAGGAATGGTAAGTATTATTGAGGTTGTTGTATCAGAAAGCATATTATATCGTGTTAAAATCGGACCATTCACTGATATTGATCAAGCTGATGCTATTGTTTCAAGTCTGGTAGAACATAATTTTAATGAACATCATATCGTTATAAATTAGGAATTTACTGTTGAAGAAATGAAATTACTCAAAGTTATATTTTTCTTGATTGTTGTTTCACTACAAGTCGAAGCGGAAGAAATCTTAATTCCTGCACCACCCGTGATTAAAGCCTCATCTTATGTGGTAATGGATTTTGATAGTGGAAAAATACTGTTAGAAAAAAGCATGGGAAAAAAATTAGCCCCGGCCAGCCTAACCAAGATTATGACTGTTTATGTTGTGGCTCATGAATTAGCAAATGGAAGAATATCATTAAAAGATGAAGTAATAGTGAGTGAAAAAGCTTGGCGTACCGAAGGTTCGAGAATGTTTATTGAGGTTGGGAAAAAAATTAAACTCGATGATCTACTACATGGTGTCATTATACAATCGGGAAATGATGCCAGTGTTGCATTAGCGGAGCATGTTTCCGGTACTGAAGATGTTTTTGCTGATTTGATGAATAAACATGCAGAAAAATTAGGAATGGGCAATTCAAATTTTGTTAATAGTACTGGTTTACCAAATTCTGAAAACTATACGACTGCTAATGATATGGTTAGATTAGCCCAAGCATTAATAAGAGATTACCCAGAAGTATATTCTTTGCATAAAATAAAGGAGTATACCTTTAATGGAATTAAACAAAATAATCGTAATACATTACTTTGGCGTGACAATAGTGTTGATGGCATAAAAACAGGACATACAAAAGAAGCAGGTTATTGTCTAGTAGCATCAGCTGTGCGAGATGGTATGCGCCTTATTTCTGTTGTGATGGGTGCAGATGGAAAAAGTAGCAGAGCAAAAAATAGTCAAGCAATATTAGGTTATGGATTTCGATTCTTCGAGACTCATAAGCTCTATTCTGTTGGAGATCTTATCGCCAGTGCTAAGATATGGAAAGCAGCAATTGATAATATTAACTTAAGTATCAATGAGGACCTTTATATAACAATCCCAAGGGGTGAGTATGAAAAACTTGAGTCAATTGTAAAAGTTGAAAAATTGATTATGGCACCCGTTAGTCAAGGAAATCAAAAAGGTGTGCTTAATATAATGTTAAAAGGTAATAATATTAAATCAGTGCCTTTATCTACACTTAATTCAGTCGCCGAGGGCGATATTTTTGATAGACTGAAAGATGAAATATATCTTTTATTTGAATAAGATTAATTATGACAACGGTTTATTTAAATGGAGAGTTTAAACCTCTTTCGACAGCATCAATTAACATACTTGATCGTGGATTTATTTTTGGTGATGGTGTCTATGAGGTTATCCCGATTTTCAATCGTATAATATTTTGTTTTGATGAACATATGAATCGCCTTGAAAATAGTTTGGAAGCTATTTTTATGGATAATCCGTATACATCCAACCAATGGCGCTCAATATTCGAAGAACTGATAGATACGATAGAAGAGTCTGAACAATCGATATACCTGCAAATCACGCGTGGTGTTTCCGAACGAGACCATGACATAAAAATTGCTGATAAACCAACTATTTTCGTAATGAGCCGCCCTATTGAAAAGAAGAATTTTTCTGTCGGTATTAATGCAATTACTCATGAAGATATTCGATGGCAATATTGTGATATTAAAGCTATTACTCTGCTGCCGAGTGTGCTGTTAAGACATAAAGCAAGAGAACAGGGTGCAAAAGAAGCTATCCTTATTAGGGATGGTTATATAACAGAAGGTGCTGCAAGTAATGTTTTTGTTTGTAAAAATGATGAAGTCTTAACGCCGCTTAAAAGCAAACATGTTTTACCTGGCATAACTCGAGATTTAGTAATTGAAATACTGGCTAATAATAAGATAACTTATCTTGAGACAACAATTAGTGAAAAAGACTTACTTAATGCTGATGAGGTTTGGATTACTAGTTCAACTTGGGAGATCGTGCCGGTGACTCAATTGAATAATCTGCCTGTAGGGACTGGTGAGACGGGTGCCTTGTGGCAAAGAGTTGATCAGCTTTATCAGGAATTTAAATCTGTTTACTGTGAATAATTATGGAAATATATAAATCATTCACTATCGAAGCAGCACATCGATTACCTAATGTACCTAGTGAACATAAGTGCGGTCGATTACATGGTCATTCTTTCACTATAGAGGTGCATGTGTTAGGAAATATAGATGAAACTTCGGGTTGGGTCATGGATTTTGCCGATATTAGCGAGGTAATCAAACCGTTATTTGAATCTTTGGATCATCGTTATCTTAATGACATTGAGGGCTTGGAAAACCCTACAAGTGAGAATTTAGCTAAATGGATATGGCATAAGCTCATCCTCGAGTTGCCATTACTTAGCTCAATCGTTGTGAAAGAAACATGTACTTCAGGTTGTATATATTCAGGTAAATGATTTTAAATACACACAAGATTAAGACTTAATTCCGACACCTTTATTTAATAGTTGTAAAGAAATTATTAGTAATGTGATTGTGAAAATAGTAAGCATTATAAAGGCGTGAGTAATATCTATATCAGATTCCCCAAGCATGCCATAGCGAAAAGCATTAACCATATATAAAATAGGGTTAAAGGCAGAGACTTTTTGCCAAAAGTCCGGTAGCAAATCGATTGAATAAAAAACTCCTCCTAAGTAGATAAGCGGTGTTAATACAAAGGCAGGAATGACGGAAATATCATCAAATTTATTTGCAAAGATGGCATTAATCATACCAGCTAGAGAAAAAACGATCGAAGTCATAAGAACAACAGCAATGGTTATAATAAGATTATGTACTTGCAAATTTGTAAAAAATAGAGCAACTATTGTAACAACGACACCGATTAAAAGCCCTCTGACAACACCACCTGAGACAAAGCCAGCAAGGATAATAAAGTTTGGTATTGGAGCTACTAACATCTCTTCAATATGCCTCTGGAATTTGGCACCATAAAAAGAAGAGACAACATTTGCATAAGAATTGTTGATGATTGCCATCATGATAATGCCTGGTGCTATATAATCGATATAACTAAACCCATTCATAGTTCCAATCCTGGAACCTATCAGACCACCAAAAATAACAAAGTACAATGTCATACTAATCGCTGGTGGCAAAATGGTTTGCATCCAAATTCGTGTGAATCGAGAAACTTCCTTAATAACAATTGTACTGAATGGAATAAATAAAGATTGCATGAATATAATCTAATTTAGTTTATTATTATTTAATAAATCAAGAAATAGCTCTTCTAGTCGATTAGACTTATTCCTCATACTGCTAACATTTATATTGTTGTTGGAAAGAACATCAAAAACTTGAGAAATATTCTCTCTACCTAATATCTCTACTTCTATAGTTGTAGGGTCTATTAATTGACTACTCAGGCAATTTAAATCAGGCAATGTGATAATGGGGTCAACCAAATCAAAAAAGAATGTTTCTTTGCCTGATTTTGCAAGAAGTTGCTTCATTGAAGTGTCTTCAATTATCTGACCTTGGTTAATAATTGCAATATTCTTACAAAGGCTTTCTGCCTCTTCAAGATAATGTGTAGTAAGGACAATAGTTATACCTTGCTGATTTAAATTAGTTAAGAAATCCCACATAGAACGTCTCAACTCAACATCAACTCCTGCGGTCGGCTCATCCAAAATCAACATTTTTGGTTCATGTATTAACGCTCTGGCAATCATTAATCGGCGTTTCATACCGCCAGATAAGTTTCGGGAACACTCATTACGTTTCTCCCAAAGTCCAAGATTTTTAAGATATTTTTCAGCACGCTCAAATGCGATTTGTCTAGTTATACCGTAATAACCACCTTGATTAGTGACGATACTTAAACAGGATTCAAACTGAGAAAAATTGATTTCTTGAGGGACTATCCCGATACAAGCTTTTGCTGCAGTATTTTCAGTATCAATATCATGTCCAAAGACTTTGATTGTCCCAGACGTTTTATTAACAAGACCACAAATTATACCAATAGTTGTTGATTTTCCTGCGCCATTAGGGCCCAACAAAGCAAAAAAGTCACCTTGATTAACATTTAGATTAATTCCTTTTAAGGCTTCAAAATTATTTGGATATAGTTTTTTTAAATTATTTATTTCTAATGCGGGCATGATGAAACTGACAGTAGTTTTTTGTTGATGTAGTTGTTACTAAGATGACTAAGTATAAATTAAATACTAAGGAATTACTTTGAAATAACGTAAATTGTAACATTATCTATATTAGTGTTTATCCTCAAGCTTTGTATCTTTTTCAATTTTAATTATTCAACTTTCATTTTTGGTTCTCACTCGAGCATTTGTTTGTTCTCTATAAAATTTATTAATATCTATTCGTCATACTATTCTTAAGTTTTCATCTATTAGGAATATTAATCTTTTCATCTTCATAATTTATGAAAATGATGGCACACAAAAGTAGAGATTCACAATTCATGTTTATTAGCATTATTTTTAAAAGAGACTTGAAAAGACGCTTACTACTCTCACATATACTCAATTACCGACCTCTTTTTTACAGATGACTTCTTTCTTTATAAGAATCGGCTGAAGTTTGAGTGATGATTCATAATATTTAATTAGATTGAAGGTGCTTTTACAATATTTCATCAACTGAATTTTAATGGTCTTGAATTACTTAAATAAAAACCTTTTAGACACGACATGCTTGGGTTCTTCATATAAACATGTAGGGAGACATTAAAATTTTATTAAACAACGTTAAGCTTATACTTCATCTGGAGTTGTGCCATTTTTATTCGATGACTTTTCTTCATTAATGCTCATGTCGTCTAAGACTAAGGCTTCATTACTATCAGGTGAGACTGAATCGCCTGAAGGCCATCGACTGAATGGGAATGGACGTTTTTCAGATTTGAAAGTTATATAAGTTAGTATCTCACCGACATAGATATTTAGAGAGTCACTGAACTCAAGTAATGGCTGATTCAATTTTGATGTGATTAATTTCATGAGGAATTGAAATGTGACAAGTAACCAAATTAGGATAAAAAGGAAATAAAATATAATGGCAAAAATCACTATAAACAGACCACGTGTCCAAACATCTATGTCTTTTGTATTTTTTTTAAAATCCATTGGTTTTTCCCCCTTATGTTTATACCGATAGTATAATGGTTATTTTAGTTTTTGTAATATAATTAAAATATATCGTTGAGATTTTAGTTTTTTTCGATATTGACTAATTAATAGATTCAACTTCAATAAAAATTAAATAAGAGAATTCCATCAAATCAAAGACTTATAACAGGAACACACTCGTCATAAATCAGTGCGGCCTGTATTTTTATTATTATTCTCATTGGCAATATCGCCCTTTTAACAATTCTAATTTCAATAATAAAATGTTTTTTTGCATCATCATTACTTTTCAATATTTTAGTTTATATTGATTTAGCTTAACTAGATAATTTTAAGCATTGATTCGAAGGAAGTCACTCAAAATTTATTCGTGTTTTAACATTGCCTTTTTAGTATCATTAAGATTATAGGAAATATATTAATCTTTCCCAATAATTTAGAAAAAAGTATAAATATGCAAAAACCTGATGAAGATAGCATCATGTCATTCCCGTGTCAGTTTCCAGTAAAAGTTATGGGAATAGCTGAAAAAGGGTTTGATGTTTTGATTGTTGAGATCATAAGAAAGCATTCTCCTGATTTGGCTCAAGGTGCTATAAAAAGTCGCCTCAGTAAAGCTGGTAAGTACATCTCAGTAACAGCTATAGTAGAAGCAGAGAGTCGACAACAATTAGATGATATTTATTTTGAACTTACTGCACATGATAAAGTATTGATGGCCTTATGACTATTCAAATTAAAGATCTTGGTATACGAGAATACCTAACTATTTATGACCGTATGCGTAAATTCAATGACCAACGTGATTCTAATACCGATGATGAAATATGGTTGCTCGAACACCCACCGGTTTATACATTAGGACTTGCAGGTAAAATAGAAAATTTATTAAATACAAAAAACATTCCGGTGATTGGTACAGATCGTGGCGGACAGGTGACATATCATGGGCCTGGTCAATTAATTGCGTATCTTTTAGTAAATATAAAACAACAGCCATACTCTATAAAAAAGTTCGTTTCATTGATTGAAAAATCAATCATTGATTGTTTATATGAATATGAAGTAAATTCTGAGCGAATATCAGGTTCACCGGGCGTGTATGTTAACGGAGAAAAAATCGCTGCGTTGGGTGTTCGGATAAAAAAAGGCTGCACCTATCATGGCCTTGCTTTAAACATCGACATGGATCTAAAACCTTTTGAAGGAATTAATCCTTGTGGTCATGAAGGTTTGGTCTGCACGCAATTACTAAATCATAACAAAGGTGTTGCTTTTACAGAAGTAAAGCGGAAACTTTCTCAACATTTGATTGAAAATTTGGATAAATTTTCTGATGTATTGCCCGATGTCGCATAAGTAAAAAAGGACGATTAATGTACCAAGACAATATTCATAAACAGCCAATACGCGATAAACGTGGCAGGTTAAAGACTAACAAAAATCCGGTCAAGTTCATGCGGGTTGAAGGTAAGCTGAAAAGAAAACCGAATTGGATAAAGGCTAAGGCACCTACGGACAAAAAAGTATTAGAATTGAAATCTTTAATACGTGAACATCGATTACACACTGTTTGTGAAGAAGCATCGTGCCCCAACATTGGAGAATGTTTTGGACACGGCACAGCTACGTTTATGATTATGGGCGATATTTGTACTCGTCGATGTCCATTCTGTGATGTTGCTCATGGTAAACCCAAAGGGCTCGACCCTGATGAAGCAACGAATCTGGCTCATGCAATAAAAATAATGAAATTGAAGTACGTTGTAATTACTTCGGTAGATAGAGATGATTTACTAGATCGTGGTGCAGGTCATTTTGTGGATTGCATTAATGAGATAAGGATAGACTCTCCAGATACAAAAATTGAAATTCTGGTGCCTGACTTTCGATCTAAGATCGATATTGCTCTTGATATATTAAAAAAAGCACCTCCAGATATTTTTAATCATAATCTTGAATCAGTGCCTGCTTTATATACGAAAGTTAGACCAGGTGCTGATTATTCAGCATCCTTAGAATTAATTAAAAAGTTTAAGCAACAAAATAACTCCGTGCCTACTAAATCAGGGCTCATGTTAGGTTTAGGAGAAACTATAGACCAAGTAAAACAGGTTTTAATTGATTTAAAAGACAATGATTGTAATATGATTACAATCGGTCAATATCTGCAACCAAGTCACTACCATCTTCCCGTAGAGCGTTATGTTCATCCGGATGAATTTGAAGCGCTACGAAAATTTGCCGAAGATTTGGGATTTGATAATGTGGCGAGTGCGCCAATGGTCAGATCTTCCTATCATGCTGACTTACAAGCTGTGGGTGAGTCTGTTGCTTGACGATTAATTCATGAGCTTCTCTGTGCTTTCTGTATTTAAGGCACTTATTCTTCCTCCTGCCCTGAACTTTATTACTATAGGAGTTGGGATATTATTAAATAAATATAACCATAAATATTGCGCTCGTATTTTATTATTTGTTGGTGCCTTTTCGTTAGTATTGTTTTGTTGGTCTCCTTTTTCTCATGCATTACTTGAGAGTCTGGAAACATATCCTGCACTTGAGCCCCCAGTTTTTTCGGATAATGAACAAGCTATTGTTATCCTTGCCGCTGGAAGTCGATTTAACAATAAAGAGTATGCTAAACCAGTGGATGGATCTAGAACATTAGAGCGAATTCGTTATAGTGTATTTCTACATGAACATACTAATTTACCTATTCTTGTGACGGGTGGCAATACTGGAAAAGTGGATATCTCCGAAGCAGATGTGATGGCTGATACATTAATGAATAATCATCATATCAACGTAAAATGGCAGGAAAATAAGTCTAGAAATACCGCAGAGAACGCTATTTTTTCGGGAGCCATATTAAAAGAATATGGTATTGTCTCAATATATTTAGTGACACATGCTTGGCATATGCCTCGAGCTGTCATGATGTTTGAGCAGCAGGGAATTAAGGTAACGCCAGCTCCTACTCTTTTTACTCCAAGTTTCTTTGGCTCTACACTATTTCATTATGTTCCTTCTGCATCTGCACTCAATGAAACACGTATAGCACTTCATGAATATATTGGGATCTTTTGGTATAAACTTAGATATTAATTTCTATCAGTCCTTCGCTAAGAACAATAATGGATCAACGGTTGTGTTATTTAAAATCACACTCCAGTGTAAGTGAGCGCCAGTAACGCGACCTGTCAGGCCAACTTTTCCAATAACATCGCCTGCTTTCACCTTTGAACCTTCGCTAATCCCGATATATTCCATATGGCAATACATCGTAATCAACCCTTGTCCATGATCTATGAATACAGTATTGCCATTAAAAAAGTAATCACCAATATTAATTACAATACCGCTTGCTGCTGCAGCAATTGGTGTGCCTTTAGGTACTGCGATATCCAAACCACTATGTGGTTTTCTCGGTTGTTTATTAAAAAAACGTTTTAAACCAAATGGACTACTATAAGGCCCTACTACTGGTTTAATAAATTGAAGTGATATATTTTCATTATCACGCCAATGCAATTTTGCTTTTGAGATAATTTTTCTCTCTGTAATTATGCGAGACATATCCTGCTTGTTTGGATTTACTTTACGTTTGTTTTTGATGATGAGATGTTGTGTTTCATACTCTTTATTACGAATTTCAAATTTATAATTAGTTTTAACATTATTGATTTTGACAACAAGTATTTGTGTGCCAATTTTTTCAGTTAGAGGTATGCCTACAATAGCTTTCCAATTAGCGCTAGAGCCAATCACCATGACTCTGCGAGCATGAAAATAAGCTTTTGGTCTCTCTTTTGTATGTATCGATATGATAGCAATACCACCAGGAACGATAGATTCAGTAGGAAGTTCTAGTGCATTAGCTGAACAAAGTACTGACACATAAAATACGATTATTGATAAAATAGATTTAATTTTCATGAATTTCATCTACGATCGAATTAACTTCGGCAGCAGAAAACTTAATTCGAAGTTTATCCCCTCTACTTAACTCTTTTGCACCCGTAACAATTAAATTCGTTTTAGTATTTGTAACTATTGCATAGCCTCGGTCTAATGTTGAAATAGGACTGACAGTATTTAACATATGATTTAGCCTTGAAATATTATTGTTAGATTTTTCAAGAATTAGTCTCATCGATTGTTTAAATTGAGTCCGTATTTGGTTTACTTTTTCGAGCTGACGAGAAACTTTATGCACCGGATTCAATGTATTGATTTTGCTCAATGAACTAGAAAATATAATTTTTTTATTGAATAGTATACTTTCAATTTGGTGTCTTAATCGTATTGAATATTCATCAGTGCGTTGCATTAATTCTATTAAATGTTGCTTTGGATGTGGTACTTTTACCGATAAATATGCAATATGCTGCCTAAGATGATTGATAGTTTGTTTTTGGCAACGAATCAATTTTTCTTCATATTGTTTAAACTTCGTAACCATCTCGATCATATTAGGACTGGTTAGTTCTGCAGCGGCCGATGGAGTTGGTGCTCTTTGGTCAGCAACAAAGTCAGCGATGGTGAAATCAATTTCATGACCCACACCACTAACGATGGGAATAGAAGTGGCAAATATAGCACGCGCGACTATTTCCTCATTGAACGACCATAGGTCTTCTAATGAACCGCCTCCACGTGATAATATTAACACATCACACTCATTTCTCTGTTCAGCGAGCTCAATCGCCGCAGCTATTTTGATGGCCGCGCCTTCACCCTGAACAGGTACTGGATATACAATCACATTACCAAATGGATAACGACGCTTGAGAATACTCAGGATATCTTGAACGGCAGCACTGGTTGCTGAAGTTATAATACCAATAGCTTCTGGAAATCTCGGTAGTGGTTTTTTGTGTTCTTCAGCAAATAAACCTTCAATTAAGAGTTTTTGTTTTAATGCTTCGAATGCGATTCGCAACTGACCAGCTCCAGCAGGCTCAAGTGACTCGATAATGAGCTGGTATTCACCTCTTCCTTCATAGATTCCAATATTAGCTCTAGCGACCACCTGCATGCCATTTTCAGGTTTGAACCTTACGCCAGATTGACGATTTTTGAACATAGCACATCTGACTTGAGCATTATTGTCTTTTAAAGTGAAATAAATATGCCCTGATGCCGGTTCTGCAAGATTAGAAATCTCACCTTGCACCCAAATAGTCGGAAAAACATCCTCAAGAACACTTCGGACTTCACGATTTAAACGACTTACTGTATAGATATCGTTTGGTTCTGGTGATTTATTCTTAATTAGGGACATATTTGACATGTTAAGCCAAAAGAATGTTGAAACAAAGCATAAGAGAGTATGCCACAGACCAACTTGGGGCTATAATTAAGGGTTATTTTATTTTCCAATTATTAGCCAACATATGGAACTGATATGATTATTGATGAAGAAGCGCTTACCTTTGATGATGTTTTACTAGTGCCTGATTATTCTGAAGTATTACCGCGCGAAGTATCATTGAAAACACTGCTAACAAGGGAAATAACGTTAAACATTCCTATCGTATCTGCTGCCATGGATACAGTAACAGAATCAGCACTAGCTATTGCTTTAGCTCAAGAAGGTGGAATAGGGATTATCCATAAAAACATGAGCTCGGACCTACAGGCGAAAAACGTAAGAAGGGTCAAAAAGTATGAAAGTGGGGTTATCAAAGAACCATTAACTGTGAGTCAATACACAAGTATTCAGGAAGTTATTGATTTGACTCGTGAAAAAAACATATCAGGAGTTCCAGTAGTTGAAGGTGACGAACTTATTGGTATTGTCACTAGTCGAGATCTGCGATTTGAAAATAAGACGAATGATCCTGTTCGTAACATAATGACGCGCAAAGAAAATCTCGTTACTGTTCAGAAAAATGCAAGTAAAGAAGAAGTTCGTGCTCTTTTACACAAGCATAGAATTGAAAAAATACTAGTTGTAAACGAGAAGTTTCAACTTGCAGGTCTAATTACAGTAAAAGATATGCAAAAAGCATCTGAATATCCTAATGCGTGTATTGATTCTTCTGAGCGTCTCCGTGTTGGTGCAGCTGTGGGTGTCGGAAAAAAATCAATGGAACGAGTAGAAAAACTTGTTGAATCACGTGCAGATGTCATCGTGGTTGATACTGCGCATGGTCATTCAAAAGGTGTTTTGGAAATGATTAAATGGATAAAGAAAAACCATAAAGACACACAAATTATCGGTGGTAATATTGCTACTCCAGAGGCAGCACTTGCTTTGGCAGATGTTGGTGTTGACGCAGTTAAAGTAGGAATAGGCCCTGGTTCGATTTGTACCACGAGAATCGTCAGCGGCATTGGTATGCCGCAAATATCAGCGGTCGCCAGTATTGCGAAAGTACTAAAAGCTAAAAGCATACCACTGATATCTGATGGAGGGATCCGTTATTCAGGAGATATAGCAAAGGCACTTGCTGCCGGAGCACATAGTACCATGATGGGAGGTATGTTTGCTGGTACTGAGGAAGCTCCTGGTGAAGTGGAGCTTTATCAGGGCCGTTCCTATAAATCGTATCGAGGTATGGGATCATTAGGTGCTATGTCGCAGCAACATGGTTCTTCGGATCGCTATTTTCAAGAGAATGACGAGATTGAGGAGTTGGTGCCAGAGGGAATTGAGGGACGTGTTCCATATAAAGGACCTTTAGCTGCGATAATTCATCAAATGACAGGTGGTGTTCGAGCTGCAATGGGCTATACCGGTTGTTCAACATTGAAAGAACTACGAGAAAAAGCAAAATTTACACGTATAACTAATGCCGGTTTCAAAGAAAGTCATGTGCATGATGTGACTATTACAAAAGAACCCCCCAACTATCGCGTTTGATTTTTAATCAAGCAACAACATAAGTAATTCGATGACTGATATATATTCTGAACGTATCTTGATCCTGGATTTTGGCTCGCAATACACTCAACTTATCGCCAGGCGTGTCCGTGAAGCGGGTGTTTACAGTGAAGTGCATTCCTTTGATATAGATGAGCAAGCAATAAAAGATTTTAAACCTAATGCAATTATACTCTCAGGTGGACCCGAAACAGCTACTAAATTAAATAGTGTAAGGGCTCCTCAACTTGTATTCAATATGGGCTTACCCGTCTTAGGTATTTGTTATGGTATGCAAATCATGGCCGTCCAGCTTGGTGGCAAGGTTGTAAATTCTAGCTTACGTGAATTTGGTTATGCGCAAATTAGAGCAAGAGGTCATTCAAACTTATTGAAAGACATACAAGACGAAGTCAATGATGAAGGTTATGGACTTTTAAATGTTTGGATGAGTCACGGCGATCGTGTTGAAATATTGCCTGATGGTTTCAAGGTAATAGCTTCTTCCAAAAACTCTCCTATAGCAGGTATTGCAGACGAATCTCGGAAATTTTATGGATTACAATTTCATCCAGAAGTAACACATACAACTCAAGGACAAGCGATTCTGCAACGATTTCTACATAATGTTGCTGCTTGTCGTTCACTATGGACAATAGAAAAAATTGTTGAAAATAGTATAGTAAAAATTAAGGAACAAGTTGGCGATGATAAAGTTTTATTAGCCTTATCCGGAGGTGTTGATTCCTCAGTTGTTGCCGCACTATTACATGAGGCGATTGGTGACAAATTGACCTGTATATTTGTTGACAATGGCCTCTTACGTTTGAATGAAGGTGATAAAGTAATGGAAACATTCGCCGAACATATGGGTATCAATGTTATCCGAGTTGATGCAGAACAACGTTTTCTCGATAGACTCAAAGGTGTTGAAGATCCGGAAGCTAAGCGTAAGGCAATTGGTGTTGAATTCATCAAAATATTTGAGGAGCATTCAAACGAATTTAATGACATGAAATGGTTGGCGCAAGGTACAATTTATCCTGATGTTATTGAATCTGCTGATGCTAAAAGTGGTAAAACTCATGTTATAAAATCACATCATAATGTTGGTGGTCTGCCTGATACCATGAAAATGAAATTAGTCGAGCCCTTGCGTGAACTCTTCAAAGATGAAGTAAGACGCCTGGGTATACAACTCGGTTTACCAAAAGAAATGATTTATCGACATCCATTTCCAGGCCCAGGCTTGAGCGTAAGAATTTTAGGAGAAGTAAAAAAAGAATACTCTGACATACTTCGTCTTGCAGATAATATCTTTATTGAAGAACTTTGCGCGAATAATTTATATGACGAAATCAGTCAGGCTTTTACAGTCTTTCTACCAGTTAAATCTGTAGGTGTCATGGGAGACACGCGTAAATACGATTATGTTGTATCATTACGTGCTGTTGTTACGGTAGATTTTATGACAGCGCATTGGGCGCATCTCCCATATGACTTTTTAGGAAAGGTTTCGAATCGTATCATTAATGAGGTGGCCGGTATCTCCCGTGTTGTGTATGACATTTCAGGCAAACCCCCAGCTACTATTGAATGGGAGTAGTTATTATTCTGTAAGCAATTGATTTACAAAGATAATAAAGTTACACAAATGAATGGTAATACTGATTTAATCCAAAACAAAATTGAATTGCTGCTTAGCCTATGGAAGGACTATAAAAATGCGAACGCCTTATACAAAGCTGGCCCTTATTGGGACAAAGAAGGACCAATAGCTATCAAAGATATAAAAAGATTTGGAATTACTGATTTTCGAGGGGGTGGAAATACGATTGGGACATCCTTTACAGACGCATCAACAATAGACGTAAGGCCTCAGTGGAATTTAGGGGTAAAGAACTACGTAAGTTTCTTTCTAACCAATATTTATCCGTTCAATAAGCTTTTTGATTTCCAGGTTGTTTATAGCAAATATTATTTTGATCGTCTAAATGAACGTATCAACTATAGTATTTTGAAGGACCGTGAGTTGCTTTTAATGTTGAAAAAATTTAAACCGCCAGAAGAAAATATAAAAGGCGGTTGCAAAACTCATTGTAGCATTGAAGGTGTAAACGTATCACACCACTATATACAGGATTTATGGCGTTTAAGGACTATTTCTCAAGAAATAAATCTAAGCGAAAATAAAACTTTTTTTGAAATTGGTGGAGGGTTTGGTTCGTTTACTCATTGCATACTCAAAAATTATAATAAAGTGAGAAAGGTTGTGTACTTGGATATCCCCCCAAACTTATATATAGGCACACAATACCTTCGTAGTTTTTATGGAGATGCAGTAAAGGACTATAATGAATTGCGCACTAAAACTGAAATTTCCTTTAAAGATGACGATTCACTCGAGATTTTTTGCTTAGCTTCTTGGCAAATTGAAAATTTACGGTGTGAAGTTGATTGGTTTCACAACGCTAATTCCTTCGTTGAAATGCCAAAGAGCATTGTTGAAAACTATGGGAAGTTCATAAAAAATTTAATGTCTAAAAATGGTTCAATTAGTCTAGTTTCATATGATGCTTTTGATTCGGCCACAACTTACAACCCAGGCGATCTGCCAAAACTTTTGAATATTAGAAAAGATAAATTAAAAGTCAGCATGAAACCACGAGCACTATTGGAATCTAGGTCTGACTTTTATGCAACCTACAAACCCTAACGATCAGATATTCAAGTCTTTTCGCACAATGTGTAACCATAAAACATGTAGACTATTGAAATCGAATAGTAACGTTGGCCATCATTCGAACAAGGTTTTGTCTCAGAAACTTGCACAAAAGTTACACATCACTATTATTGACAACTTAAACCATTGCTTTTAAATAGTTAAAAATCTACGTTACTACTGAGTGGGAATAAGGGAAAGCCTCTAATAATATCACCCGATATCTTTTGTGCCCTTTAATCAGTTAGCGCTTCATAAATAACGTATTGAAATTAGAATAATTATTTGACGTTATTGACTTGTAAATATTTGAGGTATTTGAAAAATCATGGAAAGAAAATCATTCGCGTCAATAGAGCCGAAAGTTCATCCTAGCATTAATGACTATGACTTTGATTTCAAAAATGCAAGCCTCGATAGTAAAGAAAATGAGCAGATAGTTGAAGAGATGATGAGTTTTTTCTCCGAAAAAATTCCAAAGGAAAACGATGGAACTGGAGAATGGGAATGGTTACAAAAGCAGAAACAAAATAACTTTATAGATGCCTTGCTTAAAGGAAGAATAGATGTTGTTTCAGAATTTTTAACAAATATGTTTAGAAATGAAGCGACATATGGTTATTTGAGTCCTTCCTTTTCAGATGCTGTGTTGTCACCGGACACTGTGAAATCTGACATCTTATGTAACATCGACAGTTGTTTTGAGTTTTCTGATATTAGTGACGCTGTGGATTTGACGTCTGCTTGCGGAAACCCATACGGCTTAAAGATAAATGGACGTTTTGTTTTACCGGATACACCACGACATTTTTACTATAGTTATAATATTTCCAGATTGTTAGAAAATGTTACCGCGCCTTTCTTGATTGAGATAGGCGGTGGTTATGGTGGGCTGAGTTTGCAAAATTGGAAACGTTTCGAAGGAAACTGTGCAATTGTGAACATAGATTTATTTCCAGCCCTTGCTGTAACTTATTTTTATCTAACGAAAAACGGAATACCTGTGAACCTAGTTACAGAAAAAAAATGTGAGGTAAAGAAAAACATGGTTAACCTCATTTTTGCAGAAGAAGTGAAAAACGTTTGGAAGATGATACCAAAAATCGATATAATTTTTAACAGTCGTTCGCTTTGTGAAATGCATGAAGATACAATTTCAGAATATTTTAATTTCATCAATCTCAGTAAAACAAAGTTTTTTTATCATGAGAATTCAAACTACCTTCTCTTTCCAAATTCAGAAAGACATGTTGAAGTAGTGGCAGACAAATTTCCAATAAATGAGAAAAAATTTAGGTTATTAAGTAAGTATTTAACGCCATTTACTGGGGGTAGTGGCAGATATAGAGAGTATATCTATAAAGGATTGTAACTCACAGAAATCAATTATTAAAAAGTTTTAGGAGTAGTCTGTAATGTGGCTCAATTGTTTTTGTTGGCTTGTTATATTTACAGATAAATTATTTTTTCCTTTTTTACTTAGTTATTTATAAAAGAAGGTGTGCGACATTAATCTGGTTACCTATGTGTAATAGTGCTGTGTTAAACTTACATGCTTATTAAGAACATTCCAAAACAACACCCTACTGCAGCTATCCAAGTCACAGTTCTTAACGTGGCTAAATTGGCTATATATAGGCCTATATAAATCACACGAAACATTACAAACAAAACCGATAACATATCAATTGAATATTGATCGGCCCCAGTTTGATGAGCTATCAAAACTGATGCTATAAATAATGGAAGTGCTTCATACGTATTTTTTTCAGCCCAAACTGCCCTCTTTCTGTCATTTTCAAGCCGTGATAAATATTCTCTTGGAGCCTTATTCTCAAACTCTCTAAAGGTTGCCTTAGGCGCTAAAAACTTAGCATAACCAATAGAAAACCAAGGTAATAGATACGCTAAAAAGATACACCAATATGCAATAGTCATAATTTTTCCTCATTTAATGTATTGGTTCAATACCAATATAAGTCGCTTGTCGATTGGATATGTTTGTTATGCCAACAGATATTCAAAAGATAGCGATTTTGTCATATTCCATTCTTACAATTTTTAGCTGTTCCTGACCCCTTTGAAATGGGAGGTGCTATTCTGCATAATTTTCAGTGTTTCGCTTTAGTTTAATGATCGGACACGCTTAATACAGTTCTTTTTCATAGTGTTTGCCGTGAGTTAAAAAAATTTATGATGAATTTATACATGGCAATATATATAGGCTGTAAAGTATTGATTTGTCTAAAATAACAAAGCATATAGTTATTAAGTGAGAGTAGAAAGCTCACGATTAGTGGTTTATTTAGGTTATGATAAAAAAAATGTATGTCTAGGTTTTCGTCGTGTTATGATCTGTACAAGCTTCGTATAATAGTTAAGAAATATTTTGAAGGTTATTCCGTAATTGTCGATACGAGTTTTACGAAATAATTTTCTATAATTAAAAGGAAACATCGTGATGTCAAAAATTGGAACTCCACAAAAAACACAGGAATATTTACATCGATATATGGAAGGCACTCAAAAACGTAATCCCGGCCAACCAGAATTCTGTCAGGCTGTCTATGAAGTAGCATCATCAATTTTTCCATATATAGCAGACAAGCCAATTTATCATGAAAATCAGATTCTGGAACGTATGGTTGAGCCAGAACGTGTTCTTTCCTTTCGAGTACCTTGGACTGATGATGACGGACGTATTCGCACCAATAGAGGGTGGCGAGTGCAGTTCAATTCAGCCATTGGGCCCTATAAAGGGGGTATTCGTTTTCACCCAAGTGTTAACGAGTCAATACTTAAGTTTCTTGGTTTCGAACAGACATTTAAAAACAGCCTAACCGGACTACCAATGGGAGGTGGTAAAGGCGGAGCTAATTTTAATCCAAAGGGCAAGAGTGACGATGAAGTCATGCGATTTTGTCAATCCTTCATGACTGAATTATTCCGACATATTGGTGAAGATACTGATGTGCCTGCCGGAGATATTGGCGTCGGTGCACGGGAGATAGGTTTTATGTTTGGACAATATAAACGTATTACAAACCGCTTTGTCGGAGTGCTGACTGGAAAAGGTATGGAGTTTGGTGGTTCTAAGATGCGCACCGAGGCTACGGGCTATGGCGCCATCTTTTTTCTGCGTAACATGCTAGCACAGCATAAAGGTAACATAGAAGGTAAAAAAGTTTTGATATCTGGAGCCGGCAATGTTGCAACGCACGCCGCCGAAAAATGTTTACAGTTAGGCGCAATACCCGTAACGATGTCCGATTCAGGTGGGTTTATAAATTGTCCAGATGGCTTTACTCAAGAACAAATTGATTGGATAAAAGTATTGAAGGGTGATCGCCGGGGTCGTATCTCTGAGGTCGCTGATGAGTTTAATAACATCACTTTTCATGAGGGCCGTCCTTGGGATGTTGATGGTGATTGTGCGGTACCGTCTGCAACGCAAAATGAAATAAATGCAAAAGAGGCAGCAACTTTGATAAAAAATGGTGTAATGTCAGTAGCAGAAGCCGCTAATATGCCGTGTGAGCAAGGCGCTGTCGATGCATTCATTGAAGCTGGTGTCTTGTTTGGACCAGCGAAGGCTGTTAACGCCGGTGGTGTCGGCGTATCAGGTTTAGAAATGAGTCAAAATAGTGCGCGTATTGCATGGGGAGAAGATCAACTTCGTAAATTACTTGAAGATATGATGCGTGACATCCATGATTCATGTGTTCAATATGGCGGAGATGGCAAACAAGTGAATTACCTTCAAGGTTCAAATATCGCTGGGTTTGTTAAGGTGGCCGATGCAATGCTAAGCTATGGTCATGTTTAAGATTAACTTGTAATTTTATTAGAGTCTGGCTTCCATAAGCTGGATTACCTATGCTCAAAAGGTACCTAAGATTTATGGTAAATTTCTAGCACTTATTGAAAATCGTTGAAATATTAATTTGAAAATATTGACTTAAATAAGTTACGTATCTTCATCGGGTCTATTAAAAGTCAACTAGGTGATCCTGGCAGTAAAATCAAAATCACTCTTAAAGATATTGAAGGTGAAAGATAAAATACCCACATCGAAATTATCTACAATAATAACTATTTTGATTTTAATAAAGATGAATCATGTTTCGCAATAATAATATCAATATTATTTCTATATCTAGGAACGTTATATGATCTTAATATTCCATTAGAATTATGTATGATAAAAAATGGATGAAGCGTGCTTTTGAATTAGCGAAAAAAGCAAAAGAGAATGATGAAGTACCTGTTGGAGCAGTTATTGTTCTCGAAGATAAAATTATTGGCGAAGGATGGAATCAACCGATATCTTCTCATGACCCTAGTGCACATGCTGAAATAATAGCATTACGTGATGCATGTAATAATATCTGTAACTATCGCCTACCTAACGCAGTGATGTATGTCACACTCGAGCCTTGCGCCATGTGTGCGGGTGCTATTGTCCATGCGCGTCTTGCTAAACTTGTTTTTGCTGTTGCTGAGCCAAAATCAGGGGCATGTGGCAGTATTTTCAACTTGTTACAGGCAGAAGAATTAAATCATAAGGTCGATATTAAAAAAGGCATAATGGAATATGAATGTTGTTTATTAATACGAACATTCTTTAAAGAAAAAAGAATAAAATAATCATGAATGATGTAGCTTCTTTACAAACAAAACAGCTCGCTAATTTATTTTTAAAAGAATCAAGTAAGCTAGCGGTTGCTGAATCTTGTACAGGTGGAGGACTTGCTGAAATTTTGACACGCTTACCAGGTAGCTCTGCTTGGTTCGAATGTGCCTTTGTCACCTACTCTAATGATGCTAAACAAAAGATGTTAGGAGTTCCATTCGACGCGCTTCAAAAATTTGGTGCGGTGAGTGAAGAAATAGCAGATGTTATGTCAAGAGGCGCCGTCGAAAATAGTCGAGCAAATTATGCTGTGGCGATTACTGGAGTAGCAGGTCCTGACGGTGGGTCAGAAAGTAAACCAGTTGGAACAGTATGCTTAAGTTGGTACAAACGAGGATATGGTGGAACAAATACACGAGTAATTTTTAATGGTGATCGTTTAAAGATCAGAGAACAGTCTTGTTTATTAGCTATACAAGGTTTAACAGAGTTATTGCAAAAGTCATCTGAATAAAAGGTCAGAGAGACTCTCTCAGAATTAATTAAATACCCAGCCAGCAAAGGCTTCAATCTCATCTCGATTCAAGACAATCAATTGATGTTTATTGGGGTTCAATGAGTGATCCTGTGTAGTATCAACAGACAGTTGTTGTAATAGATAGCCAATTAGAGCGCGGCGAATCTTAATTTCGATAATATCATTATCGCTACCGTAATCAATGAGTAGACTTGTTCTAATTTTGTCTTCCAATTTTGGGTGAGGGGTCAATTTGATCGTAATTATTTCAGCCCAGTCATCATCATATTGCGAGCTGGATTCAGCCGGTTCATTTCTACACTCCGCATCTTCAAAGCGCGACAAGACAAAGTCTCTGAAATCAAAACTATTTTCATTATAAGCACGTACATGCCAGCGAAACCCAGTATTAACTAGTGAGTGTGGCTCAATAATCCTAGTGTTTTCAGTAAAACCTTTTGAGAGTGAGTGATAACTAACATTCAATTTCTTCTTGTTATGTATGGCACGTGTTACTTGTGCTAGCACCGATTTATTGGGTAATCGACTGGGTAATGCGAGCCCATCCACAGGAATACCGAAGACAGCATTATCTTGGTAAGGGTGGCCAACCACTGTCAGGTTAGCTTCTATCATAGGTAAAACTGTTACTGGTGAAAGGTCAGCAAAAACTTCTTTAAAAGTGTGAGTTGGCACAAAACCAAAAACAGTATGCTTATAAATCAGGTTATCAGGAGCTATGTGGCTATAAAGCTTCAAATCCTTAGTCGCTGCAGCATCAGACATACCGAACGCTTTAGCCACTTCACTACGTGTAATAACACCAGTGTAATAGGCCATAAGTTCTATGTATTGTAAGCGTTGGCGCGTCGCCCATTTGATATTATTTAACATTTTTTATAAAAATAGAATTAATAATTTTGATTATACTAAATAAAATCACTAGTGAATAAAATATATTATTAAATATAAAATATTTACATAGTAAAAAGTATTGACAATGGAAAAAGTATTAATTATAGTTTCTTCATGAAGGCTATTCGGGGAATAGCCTAGAGAACTAGAATTAAGAAAAATGGAGAATTAATATGGCTAGCGTAGAAAAAATTGAAGAAGACAAAAAAAGAGCACTATCGATAGCGTTAGGCCAGATTGAAAAACAATTTGGGAAAGGCTCTGTTATGAAAATGGGAGACCAAACTGTGACAGCAGTACCTACGGTTAGTACTGGTTCAATAGGTTTGGATATCGCGCTCGGAGCTGGAGGCTTACCCTATGGTCGTGTTGTCGAGATATACGGACCAGAGTCTTCCGGTAAAACGACATTAACCTTATCAGCGATCGCTGAAGCACAAAAACAGGGTAAGACTTGTGCTTTTATAGATGCAGAGCATGCACTTGATCCTGTTTATGCTGAGAAGCTTGGAGTAAATATTGATGAATTGTTGGTGTCGCAGCCGGATACTGGTGAGCAGGCATTGGAAATTTGTGACATGTTAGTTCGAAGTGGTGCAGTAGAATTGGTCGTGATTGATTCGGTGGCCGCATTAGTCCCAAAGGCAGAAATAGAAGGTGAAATGGGTGATTCTCATATGGGGCTTGCCGCTCGTTTAATGTCGCAGGCTTTAAGAAAGCTGACGGGTAATATAAAGCGAGCAAATTGTTGTGTAATATTTATCAACCAAATACGTATGAAGATCGGTGTGATGTTTGGAAGCCCAGAAACAACAACAGGGGGTAATGCACTGAAGTTTTATGCATCAGTTCGTCTTGATATAAGAAGAATCGGTGCTATCAAGAAAGGTGATGAAGTAGTAGGTAATGAAACTCGTGTCAAAGTCGTTAAAAATAAAATAGCACCACCCTTTAAACAAGCTGAGTTTGAAATTTTGTATGGTGAAGGTATTTCTCGTCTTGGCGAAGTAATAGATCTTGGAGTCAAGCTAGAACTTATCGATAAAGCTGGTGCATGGTATAGCTATAAGGATGATCGTATTGGTCAAGGTAAAGAAAATGTACGTAAATTTTTAAAAGAGAATCCAAGAATTGCGGAAGAGATAGAAAACAATATAAGAGAACAATTATTGCCGAAAATCACATTAGAAGATATCACTGAGGATGATTCTATAGAAGAAGAGGTAATGGTCTGAATACAGAACGCCAAGAAGTCTTAAAGCGTGCATGCGACTTCTTGGCTAGACGCGAACATAGTCGTAAGGAATTGAAAAATAAACTCACACGACATTGCAAAGATGAGATGTTGATTGGAGACTTGTTGGATACGCTTAGTAGTGAAGGTTTACAATGCGATAAACGGTTTACCGAAAGTTTTGTCCACCATTGCATTAATAAAGGGCAGGGACCGAATAAAATAATAAAGGAATTAAGGCAACGAGGAATTGAGCAAGGTATAATCGAACAGTATTTTAAATCACAACATATAGATTGGATGTCTTTAGCAGAAAAAATCAGAGTAAAAAAGTACGGTGAAAGTAAGATTTTAGATTATCAAACTAAGGCAAAACAGTCTCGATTCCTATATAGTCGTGGTTTCAGCAGTGAGCATATAAACCAACTTCTAAAATAATGAAAACTAGTAACGAGATTCGCCAATCATTTTTAGATTTCTTTAAGATGAAAGACCATGAAGTGGTGCCAAGCAGTTCCCTGGTACCTATAAATGATCCTACTTTGTTATTCACTAATGCTGGGATGGTACAATTTAAAGATATTTTTGTTGGTAAAGAAAAACGTGATTATAAACGGGCCGTATCTTCGCAACGTTGTGTTCGCGCCGGTGGCAAACATAATGATTTAGAAAATGTTGGCTATACAGCACGCCATCACACTTTTTTTGAAATGCTTGGTAACTTTAGTTTTGGAGATTACTTTAAACGCGATGCGATTGTTTATGCTTGGGAATATTTAACGGAAGAATTAAAGATACCAGAATCAAAATTGTGGATAACTGTTTTTGAAGAAGATGATGAAGCTGCAGATATTTGGTTAAAAGAAGTTGGTGTTTCACCCGATCGCTTTAGTCGTTGTAGTGCATCTGATAATTTTTGGTCGATGGGTGATACTGGTCCTTGTGGTTCTTGTAGTGAAATTTTTTATGACCATGGAGAAAGCGTCCCTGGAGGACCTCCTGGATCAGCAGAGGCAGACTTAGATCGTTATGTCGAAATATGGAATCTAGTTTTTACTCAGTTTGATCGCGATGCCGGTGGTAACTTGAAACCCATTCCTCACCCTTCAGTCGACACGGGTATGGGTTTGGAACGCATTACTGCCGTGATGCAGAATGTACATAATAATTATCAAATTGAATTATTTGAAAAGATCATTCGGTCAATAAAAGATCTGGCTGATGAAAATAATCTTAACGTCACTTCAACTCAAGTAGTTGCTGACCATATTCGTTCTTGTTCGTTTCTAATCTTAGATGGTGTCATTCCTTCTAATGAGGGTCGAGGTTATGTGTTACGAAGAATCATTCGTCGTGCAATTCGACATGGCAATAAATTAGGTTTTAATGAGCCCTTTTTTTATAAATTAGTTGATAAACTCTCACAAATTATGGGTGAAGCATATCCTGATTTAGTGCAATCAAGATTCAATATTGAAAGAGTATTATTGGCTGAAGAAGAACGTTTTGCAGAAACATTAGAGCAAGGGTTGAAAGTATTGGATGACGTTATCGTCAAAATGGAAACTCAAGTTATCCAGGGAGAAGATGTTTTTCGTTTATATGATACTTATGGATTTCCGGTTGATCTCACTGCTGATGTAGCCCGTGAGAGAGGTCTTAAAGTTGATATGGATGGATTTAATAGGGCTATGACTGAACAACGTAAGCGCGCACGTGCTGCGAGTAAGTTTGGTATTGATGTTCCAGTTGATACCGATGATAGTTTAGTAAGTGAGTTCACAGGTTATGAACGATTGCAGCAAAAGACAACAATAATCGCACTTTATCAAGATGGCCGTAGTGTAAAAAAGTTAAAACAGGGAGATGTTGGTGGAGTCATATTATTAGAAACACCTTTTTATGCTCAGTCGGGTGGACAGGTTGGAGACAAGGGTGAACTATTTACAGATAATATATTTTTTGAAATTGAAGATACAAAGAAACAAGGTCAATCTCATATGCATCTTGGTGTATTACGGACAGGTATATTAAATATAGGTGATACTGTGCGTGCCTCTGTCGATCAAAAACGACGTGTCGACATAATGCGAAATCACTCGGCAACACATTTATTACATACTTCCTTACGTAATCTTCTTGGTGATCATGTCTTACAAAAAGGATCCTTAGTAACAGATGATCGATTGCGGTTTGATTTCTCACATGGCGAACCCTTAACAAAACATCAAATTTATGAGGTTGAGAGATTGGTAAACTCTCAAGTATTAAAAAATGAAGCAACCAGAGTACAAGTCATGACGCTCGATAAAGCCAAGACATCGGGTGCGATATCATTATTTGGTGAAAAGTATGAAGATATAGTAAGGGTATTAAATGTTGGTGGTGATTTTTCATGTGAACTGTGTGGCGGCACTCATGTTGAACGTGCGGGCGACATTGGTTTCTTTAAGGTTGTGTCTGAGTCAGGTACGGCGTCAGGTGTTCGTCGAATTGAAGCAGTGACTGGTGTAGGTACTTTAAACTGGATTGAAAATGTAGAAGTTAAATTGAAGCGTATTGCCAAGTTCCTCAGAACAGATATAGAATCGATCGAGCCAAAACTTTCTGCTCATATCGAAAAAACTCGTAAACAGGAAAAAGAGTTAGAACAACTTAAAGGTAAAATAGCTAATACTGCCGGCTCGGACATGGTCAGCGATGCTGAAACTATAGAAGGTATTAAAATTATTGCAAAGTCACTAAATGATATCGATCCAAAAACTTTGCGTGACACAGTCGATCAATTGAAAAATAAACTCGGTACTGCAGCTATTATATTAGCGACAGTGAATCATTCAAAAGTGAATTTAGTTGCCGGCGTTACTCAAGACGCTACAGATCGAATTAAAGCGGGTGAACTAGTCAATCATGTTGCTCAGCAAGTTGGCGGGAAAGGTGGTGGACGCAAGGACATGGCTCAAGCTGGCGGTAATGATCCTTCAGGATTGGAGGCAGCATTAAAAAGTGTTCCAGATTGGATTCGAGATCAAATATAAAGCTGTTTTCTATTCCTTATATCGCTTAGTTCAGCTAATATTCTCCGCTTTTTAGCTGAACCTACAATATGGCACTAATAGTTCAAAAATATGGTGGTACTTCTGTCGGGACAATTGAACGAATTCAAGCAGTCGCCGACAGAGTAATCGACACAAAAGAAGAGGGTCATCAAGTCATAGTAGTGTTGTCTGCAATGAATGGTGAGACAGATCGTTTGCTGTCGCTTGCAAAAGAATTATCTAATAGTCCTTCGCCACGAGAACTTGATGTTTTATTATCTACTGGAGAACAAGTTACAATCGCTTTATTAAGTATGGCTCTAGAAGAAAAAGGATACTCTGCAGTGTCATATACAGGTAGCCAAGTTCATATTTGCACTAATAACGAATATGGCAAGGCGAGAATTTTAAATATTGAGACTGCCCATGTTTATGAGAGACTCAGTAGAGGTCAAATCGTAGTTGTCGCTGGTTTTCAGGGTGTTGATGAAAATGGCAACATTACAACTATGGGGAGGGGAGGTTCCGACACAACAGCAGTGGCTATGGCGGCCGCCTTGGAAGCAGATGAATGTCGAATCTACACTGATGTAGATGGTGTCTATACAGCCGATCCACGGATAGTTAAAAATGCACAACGGCTAGACTCGATTACGTATGAAGAAATGCTGGAAATGGCCAGTCTAGGTTCGAAGGTATTGCAAATACGTTCAGTTGAATTTGCCAGGAAATATAATGTCAATTTGCGCGTTCTTTCTAGTTTTGAAGATGGTTTAGGCACGCTAATAACCGATGAGGATGAAAATATGGAAGCACCGCTGATATCAGGTATTGCTCACAATCGAGATGAAGCAAAATTAACGATTGTAGGTGTTCCAGACATGCCTGGTGTCGCCTCTCAGATACTCGGACCGATTGCCGATGTTAATATTGAAGTAGATATGATTGTGCAAAATATGGGACTAGATAACAGTACAGACTTCACATTTACGGTACATCGATCTGATTATGACAAAGCGCTTTCAGTTTTACAGAAAACGGCAAAAGATATCGGTGCAAAGGGTGTCTCGGGTGATAATACAATAGTCAAAATCTCTGTAGTAGGTGTAGGTATGCGTTCACATGCTGGGATAGCGAACACGATGTTTAAGGCTTTGGCAAACGAAAATATAAATATACAAATGATTTCTACATCAGAAATTAAAATTTCTGTAGTCGTTACTGAGAAACATCTAGAGCTTGGGGTTTGTACGTTGCATACGACTTTCGGATTGGATAATGAAAAGGTGCTATGAAAAAGTAATTAGTGATCAATTAGGAATAATGTTGAAATATTTTCATTAAGAAAATGTCAATTATGGTTAGTGAGCTATTATTGTTAATAATATGACAACAAATTTGGAATTGGGGATGATATTGGAGAATTATAATGTTGATATTAACTCGAAAAGTAGGTGAGACTTTAATGATTGGTGATGAAGTGAACATCACAGTATTAGAGGTACGTGGTAATCAGGTGCGTATTGGAATTAATGCTCCGAAGGACGTTGCTGTTCATCGGGAAGAAATTTATGATCGGATTCAAGATGAAAAAAGTGATGATGCTTAAACATTAGAAATGTAATAATATTGAAAATATATATTTGTTAGTCTTATTCGAAATCATAGTAAGACTATTCTTAATGACCTAAGTGCATAGACCAAAACTGCAAAAAATGGAAATTTTATCCATTAAAAAAAGTTGTTGATGTGTGTGAATAAATTGGAGAGGTGGCCGAGCGGCTGAAGGCGCTCCCCTGCTAAGGGAGTATACGGTTTATCCCGTATCGAGGGTTCGAATCCCTCTCTCTCCGCCATATATTGCTCTATGTACAGCATCAACTTAAGCATTGCCATTATTTTTAGTAAATTTCCTCATTATTTCTCCCAAAGATCAAGCTGAGAATCAGAAACTTCCTGCATTAATCCCATTGAATTAATAACAGTCCATAATATAAATAATGGTAATTAATATGAGACGCCTCCTTTTATTTTTTAGTGCGATCGCTGTTTTGTAATTTGACTAAATTTCGAAGTTCTATATCATTCGCCATTTTTAAATATGCGCCCGTAGCTCAGCTGGATAGAGTACCTGGCTACGAACTAGGGGGTCGGGAGTTCGAATCTCTCCGGGCGCGCCATTCTATTGGCTTTTCAAGCTTGCAATAATTAAGAGTGTCCCATATGAAGTAAGCAGTATGGCTACTATTATTACGTGTACATTTTGGTACAAACCTGCGAAGTTCTGTTAGACTTTCAGTCACATTAAAATAAATTTATGAAATAGACAGAGTTTTAAGAAACTAATAGTGGCCATGTATTGTTTGATTAAATAGAGACAAACATTATGACTGATATAGATCTTTATACATGGGCTACCCCTAATGGATGGAAAGCTTCAGCTACACTCGAAGAGCTCAAGTTACCCTATAATCTTAAACCCATTGATATAAATTCTGGAATTCAGCGCAGTCCGGAATATGTAGCGATTAATCCTAACGGTCGTGTTCCTGCAATAGTAGATCATAGCTCAGGCAAATTACCTATTTTTGAATCTGGTGCCATCATGATTTACCTGGCTGAAAAAACAGGTCAGTTAATACCGACTGATGTGGCAGGGCGAACCAGAGTGATCCAATGGTTGATGTTTCAAATGGGTGGACTTGGCCCTATGCAAGGACAAGCCCATATATTCTACCGTTATTTTCCTGAAAAAATACCTGCAGCAATAAACCGTTATCAAAATGAAACAAGACGTCTTTATGGAGTGTTGAATACACAGCTTGAAGATAATGAGTTTTTAGCTGGAGATTTTTCTATTGCGGATATCGCTCATTGGAGTTGGGCACGCATACACAATTGGGCAGGTATACATATTGATGAGATGCCTCATCTGCAACGTTGGCTTGCCCAAATTGAAGCGCGGCCGGGGTGTGCCAAGGGAGCAATTATTCCTCATGCTACTACTTACAATCAGCCAGAGGATGATGGGCAAGAAGCGGTTGAAGCTATTCAGTCGATCATCGGACGTTAATAATTAATCAACTGAAAATTGGAGATACTGATGAAACTATTTGACATTACTGCCGCAGCAAACCTAAGACGCATACGTATATTCCTTGCTGAAAAGGGGTTGATGTCGAGAAAGTACAAATTGACATTTTTGGCTGAGAAAACCTTGGACTTAAATTCTTAACAATAAATCCACGTAAAGTTCTGCCCACATCATTACTTGATGACGGCTTAATTGTCGATGAAATTAGTGCGATTTGTCATTACTTTGAGGAAGCTCAACTACAACCGGTTCTTTATGGTTCTACGGTAAAAGAGATAGCCGTGGTAGAAACATGAATACGTCAAATAGAGCTTGATGCGTTTTTACAAGCAGCGGACCTTTTACGCAATGAGAATTCTGTATTTATAAATCGATCAATACCAGGCACTTCAGATACCCCACATATTCCTGAATTAGCAAACGCGGGAGAGCACTCTATTACAGCTTTTATCAAGCGTTTGTATACACGACGACTATTAAGCTCCGGATATATTGCTAGTGATATGTTTTCGGTTGCTGACATCATTGCTATATGGGCACTTGATTTTACTGAATATACTGGAGTTGTAATTCCAGCTAGTTTTACAAACCTGAGTGAGTGGTATGCAATAGCGTCAGCACGTCCAATTGCAGAGGCATTATAACCCAATGACGAATCCTATATATTTGCAGATAGTTTTAGGCGCTCAACCTAGTGCCCATATCTATCCTTCCGGGCGCGCCATATTTAATACTTTCAAGCAAATAGTACTTCCTTCTTGTCCCATAGTTGACCCATTGATCTTACGTTGCAAAAAATTTTGGAGCTAAAAATGCAAAGAAAAAACCAATTAAGTAGAGCATTGATGATAGAAGGTAAATATATTTATCAATCTTTCTTATGTGTTGACATGCCCTAGCTAATTCTGGCTCTATTGGACAGGGTGCATTTCTGATTTTCCATTGATAAATTCCGGTAATTAGAAGAAATAATCCAGCAATAAAAAAAACTTCAACTTTATATTCAGAAAGAGTGACAAGTTGAGGCACGTTAGAAACTAAACTTGCAAGAGCTGCTCCTGCGCCAATAGATACAAACAAAGCTGGTAATGCGCAGCAAATTATAGTTTCAAAACTAGTGAATAAGTTTAGAAAAGGTAGGATTAATGATTTATTTGAAATGTGCTTCATAGTAAAAATTATCTCCTGTTTATTTTATCTACGTTATAACCGGCATCTGTAATTAATGACCTTATTAAGTTATCTTCTATGTCTTCTCCGTGTTTTGTAAAAATAGTTATGAGTCCATTAGCAAGATCGACTTCAATACCCGTTACTTCATTTCTATTCATGAAAACTTTTTCTATTGCTTGAGCACAAAAATCATAAACTAAGCCGAAAACATCGACATTAATTCTTAAGCCATCAGGATCGATACTACCCACTGATAATCCCTCTGCTCTTTCTGAGTGTTGATGATTTACGTGGCTATGTACGTTTTCATCTGCATAAGCAAAATTTAAAAGTGTAAGTGCAATAAATATAAATTTCATGTTCTTAATCCTTGGGTTAGAAGCGATAAACAAAATTAAATGAAAGAAAACCTTTGCTGCTGTAACCAGTCTCAAAGAGTGAGGGGCCTTTAAATAAACGAATTAATGGAGTGACTGTAAATTTTTCTACATCTCCTGGAGCATGTTTAACTTCTAACATTAACCATGCATGCAACTTCCCAAAACCGGCTATATAAGGAGCAATGCCAACTCTACTTTTTTGTCTGAAATTATTTTTGATCTTTATAGACTTCATAAATCTATTCTCATAAGATGCAAAATATCGACGTGTCTCCCAATCTGCTACTACGCCGGTAAATATAACAGGTTCTATTTTAGAATTAAGAGCTTGGTAATCTGAGTATAAAAAACCAAGTCCTGACCTTAAGTAGAGGTTTGCTTGAGAGTGTTTTTTATTCCAACGTTTTAGTAAATTATTAAACTGAATTGCATGGATCTGGAATTCATCCTCACGCCAATACTCTCCTTTATAACCAATGGAGTATTTAGCTGAAGGCGAATAGTGAATATGAGTTGAATTCTTAAATCCATCGTTCATGCTCATGAACGTCCAACCATCAGGATAAGAGACTGGCCTTGAAAAAACATCAATACTTAAAGTACAGACGATAAGAATCGTTAATAACTTATACATAAATACAGCTCCAAAATGTAACTTTATATGCTCAAATGAGCATAAATTTAGCTAACAAAGGAAACTATATATTAGGCGGAGGAGTGGGAACCTTTTTAAATATTGAACGATGATTTGAAACTATATGATGATTAATTTCAATATTTTTAATATGCAAAAAATTGATTGGTTCGATGAGTGAAACGGTACTTGAAGAACAAATTTTACAAAACTGACAACTACTTTCCTTGTTATCGTTTTCTGAAATGTTATCGTGGCAATCATTGTTTGATGAGCTCGTGTGAATATTATCTGTGAGATCTGCGCCAACCATGTGGCAAGACATAGCAAATGACTGAGCTGTCCCAATGACAAAGCACAAAATTAATGAGTAATAGGCTATCTTTCGGTACATAAATATTTATTTTTAGAAAACTTATAACAACTTTGAGTAATGATCAGGTTTATTGATCCATATCTATTCTACATTGTGTAGATTTTTATATGAAATCTAATTTGAGTAATCTTGTGTTATGTTATAACATAACTTTTTCTGTATAGGAATAAATTTGTGCACAGTATAAAAGCATTCGACACAGCACGATCAGTAGTTGAGTTATAGCAAAATATTGCAGGAAGAATATTAGTTTATCGTTCTTCGGCATTGAAAAACTCTAACTCATGACTATCTCTTTCTTTAAACCTTATTTATAAGCGAGTCTTTAGATGATTTACTATCCAATCAAAAAAATAATAATCACACTATTCGTCTTCTTTTCAACAGCTGTCTATGCCAATGACCATGACCATGACAATTCAGAACATAAGCAGCATGAACCTCATGTTCATGGTAAGGCAGAAATGAACATATTGATTGATGAAAAAACATTTATTTTTGAATTGAATTCTCCTACGTTGAATTTTCTTGGTTTTGAACATGAGCCAGAAACAAATGAAGAAAAAGAAACATTAAAACAAGTCAACAAAATGTTGCTTGATTATAAAAACGTTATCTCTATTCCTGGAATGAATTGTAAAGAATCTCAAATTGAAATATCAGCACCCTATGGAAATGACAAAGAAGAGCATGGTCATCATCATGGTGAAGACCATGATGATGACCATAGCGAATATTATTTATTCTATTCTATTACTTGCGAAGATATAAATAACATTGAACAGATAAAAATAAAACTATTTGATAATTTTCGTGGCTTTGAAAGTGTTAACGTAAAGTGGACATACTTTACTGATGCAGGAAGTTTGGAAGCAACAGAAAAACAAAAAATAGTAAAGTTACAGTAATCAATTTTAATCATTAATCACATCTCGGGCTTTAGATTCAAGAGGAATCTAATGCCTAGGTGACCTAATTATTTAGGAATATGGAGGAGATTATGAAAGGTAGATGGATACTTAAACTACTCTAACTAGACATGAACTTGAAAACAAGTGACACTATTTTTAACAGCGAGCGCGTTTTATATAGTACTGAATTACATTACCATAACTTTAATCATGTAGTTGATACGTTAAATTATGCAAAAGATATTATAAAAAAATGTGATGATAAAAATATTGAATATGACAAGAAAATAATTTGTCATGCGATACTTTTTCATGATGTAGCATATGATGTCGATTCATCTAAAAAAGGGTTTAAAAATAAAGAAAGCTACTCAGCATTCTTGGCGGCCAAGGTTTTGTCAGAACAGGGCGAACACATAGATCATATAGAAGAAGTTATCAAGGCCATCCTCTGTACAAATATTGATGCAAAATCTCATTCTAATAATCAGAAAATAGTCAGAGCTGCAGATTTATCAGGGTTAGTTTCACCTTATCCTGAATTCAAAAAGAAAACAGTTGATTTATACAAGGAAAGAGTATTTTTGTTAGGTAAAAAAATATCATGGAAACAATACAAAACAGAAACATTTAAAATAATCGAGAAATTTCTGGAACTACGAATCGAACTAGATATTGAAATGTTTTCATATGCTAATTATATGTTTCATAACAGGGTATTCCAGAACCTTGACAAATTGACGAAAGATACCATTGAATAGTTTGATTACGAAAAATGTACGAATACAAATAATCTGGATTATGTTATGTTCTTAGAGCAGTAATTACGCAGGCTCCATTGCCTATTAACACCACTAATACTTGTTACTGTCTCAGTTATTTTATCGACATATCTAGCTGCTGAATAGTTCTATAAAAGACTTATTGTCTTAGTATTAACTATTAGCTTAATCGCTCTGCTCTTAAATTGTTAACGTTATAGGTATTATATAGTATTGATTCACGTAATAACTACGCTAACTTTCCTTCTTTCGATAGTTCTTTTAGTAATGAGTTGTTCAGACAATTTGGTGAGAAGATTGGAACTATCATTGGAGAGAATATTTTGGAGCTTAGTAATCTTCGAAACTATCATTTGTATCTTTGAGATGAGTTTAATATACAAGAAATTGTCAAGGTTTTTTCTATTATGTAGTACGAAATAAATGGATATAATTACTCTTCATATTCGCTAACGTCATCTGCTACGAAAGTATAAGCTGATATGGCGACATCATTTCGTAGCATTTCTGTAAAGAGGGTACCCTTAATTTCAAATGGCATCCAGATCTCATTCACTTGCAATCCCTTGTTATATTGAACGAAAATAATTTGATTCGGCGGCGGTGGTGGAACATGTATACAGGCACCAAAATAGGGGACAAGAAAGAATTCCGTGATAGCATTTTCATCATTTGTTTCTATTGGTACAACAAAACCGGGAATACTGACAGTTTGGTTGTTTAATTCAGGGCGAACATTGATAGAATTCATTACTCCTTGTACATCAGGGTCAGAAATTTGTTCCATGGCATTATTAATGTCATCCCTGATATTAGCATTAGGATCAAGCGGTTGATGAGGGTTTGATAGTAGTGTTGAGAGTTGTTTCATAATTTCCAGCTCAGCTTCGGGCATTAATTGATCCCAATTCAGTTCCTTGTAATCGGACGCAAGTACATAAAAGCTCAATAGCATCGGACTCAGTAGATAAAGAACATAACGCATATATGGAAAACCTATATTTAATAATATGTTATAATGTAACATTATTTGAGAATAATCTATACTGAAAACACATTTAAGACAATGAAAACAATAGAAATATCTTCACTGGAATTTCAATGGCAGTATACAGATAGTTGGTGTTTAAAAGTTACCGACTTCAAAATACAAGCTGGAGAAAATGTGTTTCTTTATGGTCCTTCTGGTTCTGGTAAAACAACATTACTTGACCTATTAACTGGAATACATACTCAGAAGAAAGGGTCAATCAAGATTCTCGAAAATGAGATAAATAGCCTTTCAGCAAAAGATCGTGATCAATTTCGAGCTGATCATATTGGTTTTATTTTTCAACAGTTTAACCTATTGCCCTATTTAAATTTGATCGATAATGTTCTATTACCTTGTTATTTCTCAAAATCTAGACAGCAAAAATCCATGATACATGGTAGCCTAAAAAAAGCTGCAAAAGAATTATTATCGTTATTGTGTATAGAAGAAAGTTTATTTGAAAACCTTGCCTCACAAATCAGTGTTGGCCAGCAACAGCGTGTTGCTATAGCCAGAGCACTTATAGGGGAACCTGAGATAATCATCGCAGATGAACCGACTTCTTCGTTGGATAAAGACTCACGTGATGTATTTATAAAGCTACTTTTGAAGCAAGTAGAGAAAAGTAACAGTACAATTATCTTTGTGAGTCATGATATTGAGTTAGCTAAATACTTTGATAAGAGTATTTCAATTTTGGAATTACAATAGCAATCAAGGCTTATATCATGTTTTATAAATTAATATTCGTGAGTTTATGGAGCAGACGTACAAGTATTATTTTGATGTTGATCGCTATCTCATTAAGTGTCAGTCTTTTATTTGGTGTGGAACATTTAAGACGCGAAGCAAAAGAAAGTTTTACAAAAACTATTTCAGGAACAGATCTAATTGTCGGTGCTCGTTCAGGGCAGGTTAATTTGCTGCTATATTCTGTATTTCGTATAGGAAATGCAACAAATAACATCTCTTGGGAAAGTTACAAAGACATTATTCTGGATAAGAATGTCGAGTGGTCTATCCCCATCTCTTTAGGAGATTCCCATAAAGGATTTCGTGTTATGGGGACAACAGAAACCTTCTTTGAAAAATATCGGTACGGGAACAAGATGTTGTTATCTTTTAAACAGGGTCAGAAGTTTAAAAATGTTTATGATGTCGTTTTAGGTTCTCAGGTCGCAAAAGAACTAAAATATAAAGTAGGACAAAAGATAGTGCTATCACATGGGGTTGGAAAAGTAAGTTTTAGTAAACACGATGATAAACCCTTTGAAATTGTAGGCATACTTGAGCCAACTGGAACACCTGTAGATCGCACAGTTCACATAAGTCTTGCCGGTATTGAAGCTATACATATAGATTGGCAACAAGATGGCGCTAAAATACCCGGTTTGAAAATATCTGCAGAAGAGGCTTTAAAGCATGATTTAAACCCAAAAGTGATTACGGCTTTTTTTATTGGTTTAAAATCAAAAGTAGCAACATTTAATTTACAAAGGAAAATCAATACCTATAAACAGGAACCGCTTGTTGCAATTATTCCGGGACTAGCTCTGGTTGAATTATGGCGGATAGTCGCGTTTGTTGAAAATTTGTTGGTCGTAATATCTGCATTCGTTGTGGTAACTGGCTTTATTGGAATGATTACAACTTTATTGGCAGGCTTAAATGAGCGGCGTAGAGAAATAGCGATATTTCGCTCTATAGGTGCGAATCCAACATATATATTTTTATTGCTGATGGTGGAATCGATTTTCCTTGCTACAATTGGATGTTTGATAGGTATTATAAATGTCGCTCTGATTTTAACGTTATTAAAACCGTTATTAATTACACAATATGGCCTTTTTATAAGTGCAAACTTCTTTAATACTTATATGCTTATGATTGTCGGTTTAATTATTTTTGTTGCTGCCATCTTGGGTTTGATCCCTTCTATTGTTGCGTATAAATGTAGTTTGAAAGATGGTTTAAATATTAAAGCATAACCCAGTTAATTTTAGAACACGCAATTCTAGTTCCGAAAGGAAGGTTTATCAGGAAAACTTTTCCTAATAGCCAAAATTGATGAGTTAAGATAATGTGAGGTAGCATCTTTAGTAATATTATTTGATTATTCCATGAACATGATCGATTGAAATATAAATTTTCTAAAATCTTCAAATATTAAGGGGGTGTTATTTTTTTAAAACATAAACAGCAGGTGTAATGTTGGAAAAAATAAGCATTTTTGTTGATGTACAAAATATCTACTATACGTGTCGTCAAGCATATCAATGTAATTTTGACTACAATAAGTTTTGGGCAGAGGTGACCCGAGATCGACAAATAATCAATGCGTATGCATATGCAACAGACTGTGGTGATGAAAAGCAAACACAATTTCAGAATATTCTTCGTGCAATAGGTTTTAATGTTAAATTAAAGCCTATGCTGAAACGTCTTGATGGAACAGCTAAGGCAGACTGGGATGTTGGTATAGCTCTTGATGTTTTTGAAGAGGCGGTAGACTGTGACACAGTGATTTTAGCATCAGGTGATGGTGATTTTGACATATTATTGCAACGAATCAAGAATCGTTTTAATACCAGAACTGAAATTTATGGTGTCCCTGATTTAACATCGGCCTTGATAATTAAAGCGGCTACAAAATTTATAGCAATTGATGAAGATTTGTTACTCAGAAAACCATGAATTGTTCATAGTAATACTACGTATTCATTAGAAATCAGAAGTGAAGCCTTCGTTTTGATCCCTTCGATATTAAACCTTAACGACGCCCGCGCCCTGGTTTAATGACTTCAAAGTTAACCTTTAATTGTTTGCCATTAAAATCTCTGCCGTTCAATCCTGCTATAGCTGCGCGTGCTTCGTGGCCTTCCATTTCAATAAAACCAAAGCCTTTACACTGACCAGAGAATACATCTGTCACAAGCTTGAGTGACCGAACCTTGCCAAATTCAGAGAACAGATCTTGAAGTTCTTGTTCTTTAGTATTTGGAGCTAAATTGCCTATAAATAATTTTTTCAATTCTTTTCCCTTTCGGAGTATTGAAGCTGTTATTGAAAATAAATCCGCGAAAACGGTATTCTTTCATTAGTTTACGCGAACAGATATTACTTAAGTAGAAACATTCGCTGCTTGAAGGCCTTTGGGACTATCTTCTACATCATAATTTACTTTTTGACCTTCGTTTAGTGTTTTAAATCCATCGCCTTGTATAGCATTGAAATGTACGAATACATCTGCGCCACCATCATCTTGAGTTATGAAACCAAAACCTTTAGCTTCGTTAAACCACTTTACTGTTCCTGTAGCCATGTTTTTTTCACCTAATATAAATTCAACAAATTTTATTTGTACAGGTTAATGAAACGGTGTAAAAGGTGAACATCAGTGATGAAAAATTCAAAATTGCCAATAACACTAACTGTAGCTAAGTGCACTATATGAGAATCTTACTGGCATTGCCAGAATTATTAATATTTTCAGGCTCGTATGATGACATTAATTAAAAAACGAGATGTTTTTTAGCAAAAAGATCATGAAATTTAGTTGGAAATGTATGATGATTTATAATAATGAAGTAAATACATTGCATTTTGTATTTTAGTACAAATAATAAAGCTTCATTTTAAAAATTAAACTATTGTTATTACTTAATAACGGTTACTGTACCTTAAACATACGATAAAATATGGTGTACAATGTATAAGTTCAATATTAACTTACTTATTTTCATCTGCGCTCGTAGCTCAACTGGATAGAGTATCGGGCTTCGAACCCGAGGGTTGGGGGTTCGAGTCCCTCCGAGCGCGCCAACTATTAGTTAAAATGAGTACTTGCTTAGCATTACGGCTGTGCGTCATATCTGCAAAAGTCTGTAGCTATTTGTTAAAAAATATCGTGTTTTCTCAATTATCACTTCACCACACATAGGTATAACTGGGCTTTGTGGTGGTGTGATGCTCAATTATTGAACAATAGTTTCATTATTTTATGAAAGTCTACAGGTTGTTTTTTTTGATAGTTGCTCAAGATGTTAATCGAATTTAATAACGCACTAAATTTTGATGGAAGGATTTTAATTATGTATCGTTAGATCATTCGAGAAACAGAATGATACTCACATAGTGTTTAACGTGATTTTAGAAATCAATATTTAAATTTTCAAAATTTCGAAAAAAGGCTCTTGGAAAGTACACAAAGAAATTATTAAATAAACTTTTAGACAGAGAAGAGATTAAGCTTCTACTGTCAGTAAAAAATATTTTGACGGAACAATTACTCTAGATGATGGTAAACTAGAGTTGTTTTTGGCAAATTTAATGAGGGAAAAAATGAGCTTGACACAAAAAATGATATTCATTTTACTAAGTATAACAATGTTTAATGTAAGTGTAGTATTAGCAGAGGAAGAAGAACCAGAATTATTGACTGCAGGAGAATTGCTTGATAGCTGCGAAAAAGGTTCAGTTCCAGGTACTCCTAGTAATGGATGTGTGCAGTATGTTGTTGGTTTAGTCTTAACAGTCATGCAGTTACATCAAGCAGAACAAAGCGCTCCATTCTTTTGTATAAACCCGCAATTAAACCCGAAAGAAGAAGTAACGGATAATGTTATTGCTTATTTAATTAAACAATCTTCTCGTTCTCAAGAAGCCGCACAAACATTAGTTTTAGAAGCACTTACAAAAAGTTACCCTTGTACAGGAAAAGGTGGTCAAGCTTAAGATGGAGGCTATGCAACGCAAAGAGAAATATAGTCACGATAAAATAAAAAAACGCTTGCGACGCAACGTAGGTCGTGCCATCGCTGATTTTAATATGATAGAAGCTGGTGATCGAATTATGGTTTGCCTATCAGGTGGTGCAGATTCTTACACTATGTTAGATATCTTGCAAAATTTGCAAAGGAATGCACCTGTTAAGTTTGAATTGATAGCTATTAATCTCGATCAAAAACAACCAGGTTTCCCTAAACATGTCTTACCAAACTATCTTGATGCTATTGGTATTAGCTATCATATAATAGAAGAAGATACCTACAGTATAGTTAAGCGTGTTATCCCTGAAAATAAAACCTATTGCAGCTTATGTTCTCGGTTACGACGAGGAATTATTTATCGTTTTGCTAAAGAGCATGGATATACCAAAATAGCTTTAGGACATCATCGTGAAGATATTATTGAAACCTTGTTCTTAAACATGTTTTACGGTGGTAGGTTAAAATCAATGCCAGCTAAGCTATTAAGTGATGATGGTGAAAATATTATTATCCGTCCATTAGCCTATTGTGCGGAAATAGATATTAAAGCATATGCAGAAAAAAAAGCTTTTCCAATTATCCCTTGTACCTTATGTGGTTCGCAAGACAATATGCAGAGACAGGCGATCAAAGAAATGTTAACTGAATGGAATAAAAAAAAACCCGGTAGGGTAGAATCAATATTCACGAGTATTCAAAATACTGTTCCGTCACATTTACTAGATACTAATGTATTCGATTTTGAACAATTGGGCACAATTAACAATCAATATATACCTGAGCTTGAGGATTGGCTATTTGGCGAAGAAGGTTAGAAATATTTTCTACTCAAATATTAATTTTGATTGATAGATGTCTGAACTTCCTATTTTCTATCAAATATTTGTATGGTCTGTCCCTGCACTTTTTGCAATTACCTTACATGAAGTAGGGCATGGTTGGGTTGCAATGATGTTAGGGGATTCAACGGCAAAAGATATGGGAAGGCTATCAATTAATCCATTAAAACATATTGATCCAGTTGGTACCGTTGTAGTGCCACTGATTATGTTTTTTGTCAGCGGGTTTATATTTGGTTGGGCAAAGCCAGTGCCGGTAAATTGGAATCAGCTTGATAATAAAAAACGGGATATCGCGTTGGTTGCCTTAGCAGGTCCTTTTGCAAATCTTATCATGATTGTCTTTTGGGCAATTATTGCCAAGTTTTTTATTATTTCTGCAGAACAAGGTAATACAATAGCAAATATATTTAGTTTAATGGCTTTGGCAGGTATCGTAATTAATAGTTTGTTAATGATTTTAAATTTATTTCCGTTACCACCATTAGACGGAAGTCGCGTAGTTTACTCATTATTACCAGAATCAATTGCATCCCAATATACGAAAATTGAACCGTATGGCTTGATCATCCTTGTTCTATTATTAGTCAGCGGAATTTTATTTAAAATAATAGAACCGTTCATTTCTTACATTCAACAAGTTATGTACCTCATAATAATTTAGTTAAGACAGTAACTCATTTTACTTGAATGTTAGACCAAACGAATATTCTCATTAACCTACAATAAGAAAGTCATTTTGTGTGTGTTTATTCAATGAATGAATTTGACGGTTTAAGAGAGAGTAGTGGCACTGAGCATCATGTAAATTAGATTAGTCATAATGGTTCTGAAACTGCTAAAAAATAAGAAATAAAATTATAAATTTCGTAAATACATGAAATAAATCGTAATAAAAACATATTTCGGGCTATCAAATAAACATAGTTTTTTATAAGCAGGTACTTTAATAAATACTTTTAAATTATGACTTTATGTGATTTTCATCATATTTATAATTATATATCAGTGATGTGACGTGCTATTCATAGCCCGGTTTCTCTTGATTTAATATTATGCTTATATTTAAAATAATCCATGTAGTAGGCTGTCATTGGAAACCGCCACATTGATAGCTGTAGTTATAATTAAGGTGGATATCAGCAGAGGTAGTAAAAAAAATGGTCAATTATAATGATGGCTTAGTTCAAGACGATTCAGGTAAGGTTTTAGGTAATGTCATGTTTGGAGTAATTAGAGACGGTGATAAATTAGGAACAGGTAATACACTTGGACATGTTAAACATGGTCTAATCAGTGATGATGCTGGTAATGTACTTTTCAATGTGAAAAAAGGTATTATCAGAGATGGAATAGCACTTGGTGGTGGTTTGAGTCTCGGTAAGGTAGGTGACTTGGGTATAAGTGGAACTTTAGGTCAACCAATGGACGATGTGGTTGCCAGTTATCATTTCTTAGTTAATAAAATTATATGACATATTTAGTTTTGTATTCTATATCATATTGATAGATGACTATAACTAGCCAACCAAGTGAGAATATCGGTTGGCTAGTTCATTTTATGAAAGTGAAGTTGTCCTGCTATATTATATTATCGCGTGTTTACTTGTGAAAAACAATTTAACATTCTCTTGATTAGTAGACCTGTCTCACGCAAAAAATTTAATAATTTTATAATAAATATGCCAGATTTTTTTGAGGAGGTAATTGCATTTTCCAAATATCTTTTAGACAACACAGATGCCCGACTGACGATTTTATGTGTCATTATAAAGCTTCAGATTAAGATTTTTTCTTAGCTTTGATAAATAAATTTATTGTTACTATTTAGTTACAACTGGCGTCTTCAACTTAAAATTTTCACATCTTGAACTTCCATTTTACTGTATTATTTTATATTTATTCTAGCTATAAATGCTGTCTATGCAAGTGAAACGAATTATGTCATCTCAAATTTTTCTATTATTAATAAGTAACAGGGCATACAATCTATGTTTAATAAGTGAAATGTAATATGTTACATAGAGCTACGATTCTCAAATGAAATCAATTTTAAAAAAGGAGCATTTTAAATGAGCGAACGTATTGTTATGCGTGTAGGGGAAGCGTTAGTTGCCGGTGGACCACCTGGAACAGCTGCAGAGCCGGAGGTAGTTATTGGTGAACTTGATGGGCCTGTTGGTAATGCTTTCGCAAATCTTATTGGAGATCAGGTGAAAGGCCATTCACGAGTATTAGCAATCATGAATACCGATATTATGGTTAAACCTGCAACCTTAATGGTGAGTAAAGTTACTGTTAATAAAGAACGTTACACGAATATTTTGATGGGGACAGTACAAGGCGCGATAGCGAATGGTGTACTTGATGCTGTCAGAAGTGGTGATATCCCAAAAGAAAAAGCTAATGATCTAGGAATTATTGTTTCTGTCTGGTTGAATCCTCTAGTTGCAAAAACTGATGATCTTGATCATGAAATATTATTTGATATTCATCGTAAGGCTACTACTCTGGCAATCCATAAGGCTATGAATAATGAACCTGATATAGATTGGTTGCTGGAGAATCAAGAAAAAATAATACACAAATATTACCAGATGGGTTTGGATGGCAAGATTTGATAACACTTGACAGACAGTTTTATTACTGTGCACGTAACTTTGAAGTGATGTACTTAAAATAGTACATCGAGTTACATGTGTTGATTCTCTAATTTGGACTTCATTATTAGCTTCAGCTGCAATTAGCTAAGTTATTCTACCACAACTCCCAAACAGGTTTGACTCCATCAGGCAGTTTAGCAAGTCGGCCTAACTGACTCCAGGTTGTATTACCGTTGTGAAAGTCAGAGCCAACTGATGCGGCCATATCATAACGTTTAGCATAATTTGATGCTAACTCGATCTCAGATTGTTGATTATGTCCGGTAACAACTTCAAGAGCTTTACCACCAAGCTCTTTGAAGTCTTTTATCAAGTTTCGCAGTTTAGTTGCTGTCAGTTTATAACGTAATGGATGCGCAATGACGGGGACACCGCCAGCTGCATTAATGTAACTAATTGTATCTTTGAGACTGGGCCATGATACTGAAGCATACCCCGGTTTGTTATTGACTAGATAACGTTTGAATACATCGGACTGATTTTTTGCATTACCATTTTTTACGAGAAATGTTGAAAAATGTTGACGTGTTATTGTGCCTCCGGCAGCAATTCTTTTGGCGTTTTCATACGCATTATGTATTCCCACTTTCTTAAGTTTTTCACCTATCTTAATTGCTCGTTGTTCTCGAAGATAATTAAGACGTATAGTCGTGTCGATAATGATTTTGCTGTCAGCTCTTATATTTAATCCAACAATATGAATTGTTTTATTATTCCATAAACATGACAACTCAATACCATTAATAAGTGTCACGTTGTATTTTTTTGCAGCACTTTGTGCTGTAGCCAAGCCTGAGACAGTATCATGATCGGTTAAAGCTAATGTGTTAACTCCGAGCATACTAGCTTTTTTAACTAATAATTCAGGTGATAATATGCCATCAGAAGCAGTTGAGTGCGTATGCAAGTCGAATATGGTAGACATTGATTTTAAATTTAGTCTCGAAAATTTATATATTGTAAGGGAGTTCCAAATTTTTCTTCTTTGATAGCTGCTATCGTTTGTTGTAAATCGTCACGCTTTTTTCCAGTAAGACGAACTTGGTCACCTTGAACCGCTGCCTGAACTTTTAATTTACTGCTTTTTATCATTTTTACAATTTTTCTGGCGAGCTCGGCATCAACACCTTTTTTTATTTCAACGATTTGTTGTGCTTCTTTATTATTCTCAATAATGTCACCGTACTTCAGGCAGCGAACATCAATTTTACGTTTCACTATTTTTGTTTCAAGGATGTCATGAATCTGTTTTACCTGAAACTCAGATGAAGAAATTATAGTCAAACCGATCTCAATCAACTCAATCTTCGAGTCAGTTCCTTTGAAATCAAAGCGATTACTTATCTCTCTATTCGCTTGATCTACCGCATTAGTAAGTTCTTGCTGGTCAATTTCAGATACAATATCAAATGAAGGCATCGTTTATTTCCTCGTAGATTTAATCTTTGCTATTTAAGTTTGACTCTAGAATTATACCATCAGGATGATCAAGCTGTATTGATTGGAGATGATGTTTTATTAAATGGGCTGTTCCACTAAAACGATTTTTACCGTCGTCGCTGAATTCGAAATGATAATAACGATGAAATGCAAAATTTCCAGAAAAATCACGTCCAGGTTTTATAGATATCATCACCACGGATTCATCTAGAAACTGATAATTAATATCATTGCAATAATGACGTGATCGCTTAACAGCTAATTCTCGCGCATGTAAAGCGTCCTGCCAAAACCATATCGCAAGGCACAGTATAATCAAAAAAATAATTTCACTCATTTTTGGCTATCTCTGAATATACTAATCTTAATAAACATGATTGGTTAAAAAAGGTTTGAAGTATTTATTGTAACGCTCTTCAAAACCTTCATTAGTTTTGATAATCATATAAAGTGCAACATTAATTTCATTTGCCAGTATCAATGATTTTTCTGTTCCCAAAACCATAAAAGCCGTAGCTAACGCATCTGCATGCATTGCTGAACTATGCAGCACTGTGACAGCTGCTAGTGAATGCTTAATAGGCTTACCTGTGACAGGATTAATTGTATGTGAATAATGAGTACCACCACTTTCAAAATAATTTCGATAATCACCTGATGTTGCCATGGCCATATTTTCAAGACTCACGATACGCTGTACTGAACGTTCTAAGGGATTAGCTTGCTCAATTCCGATCTGCCATAGCTGTTGCTCTGCATTCCTCCCTTTACCTCTAAGTTCACCACCGATTTCTACCAAATAATTTGTGATATCCAATTCATTCAGGTATTGAGCGATCTTGTCTACGGCAAAGCCTTTTGCTATGCCGGATAAATCAATCGTGACAATAGGATCAGATTTGGAAATACGCTGTGTCATCCTATCAACTTTTATTTTTTTATAACCGGTATGTTGCTTTATAGATTGTATGACTGAGTTGGAAGGAATCACTCGATTACTCATATTAGCTCCAAAGCCCCATACATTGACTAACGGAGCGATTGTCATATCGAATGCCCCATTGCTGACAGAGCTGATCTGATTACCGTGCGCTATGACACGAAACAGGTCTTCCGATAATACTTGCCAACCGGTAAACTTGGATTGGTTAAAAAGAGATAATTCTGAGTCATTAATATATGTTGACATCGTCTGATTGATATCAATTAGAATTTTTTCGATATTCTTATGTATTTTACTTTTGTCGAGCTCATTTTCATTGGGAACCACCTGAATAGTATAACTCGTACCCATAGTCAGACCATTAATAGATACCAAGTTTTTATTTGAATCCTGACAAGCACATACACTTGTCAACAAAAATACGATTAAGATTCTTTTTTGCATAAATTACTTGATTAGGATGTCAGTATTGAGCAATGTATGAATCATTATTTCTTTATAATATTTTATCTTAATGAGATTGCCGTACTCCATAGAGCTTTGCGTATAGACCGTCTTGTGAAAGTAATTCTCGATGAGTGCCTTGTTCACCAATTATACCTGCTTCAAAGACATATACATGATTAGCTTGCTTTATGGCGCTTAATCTGTGTGCAACAATGATAGTGGTTTTATTTTTTAGAAAATCAGTCAAAGCAGCATGAAGGTGATATTCAGTTTCAGCATCTAATGCCGACGTCGCTTCGTCAAGTATAACGACTTTAGGGTTACTTAATACCATACGAGCAATCGCAAGACGCTGTCGTTGTCCTCCAGAAAGTCTGACACCTTGTCGCCCTACTATAGTATCTAGTTTATTTGGTAATTGTTCTACAGTTTCTTTTAATTGTGCAATTTCGAGTGCATGCCATAACTGCTTTTCTTCAAGAACGCGACCTAGTGTCAAATTAATTCTGACAGTATCATTAAATAGCGCTGGGTGTTGTAAAACAGTTGCGACGTTTTCACGGACAACATCTAGACCAATCTTCTTTACTGAGACACCATCATAAAAGATGTCACCGCTTTTCGCTGAATATAAACCAATGAGCACTTGTACAAGTGTCGATTTACCACCGCCACTGGCACCGACAAGTGCAACTTTTTCTTCCGGATCAATGGTGAGGTTGATGCCATTCAAAATATCTAAATTATCATATTCTTCATTACGGGAATAGGAAAAACGAAGATCAGAGATTTTAATACCAGTGGTGTTTTTGTTCTCAAATGGGTTAATGATATGCGGATAATTAGGCTCAAGTTCAAGTTTAATCAACTCATTGATACGACTTAATGCTGCTTTGGCATTATAAAAGGCATATTGAATGTTTAAAACTTCCTGTACCGGACCCATCATGAACCAAAGATAACCAAATACGGCAAACATCTGTCCAATAGTTAATCCGGAAAAAACAACCATCATCATGGCTACTGCTCGGAAGATATCGAAACCGAATAAAAAGATAACAAAGCTTAAACGACCCGCAGCATCACTTTTCCAGGTAAAAGTAATACCATGATCTTTAACCCTACTCGCTTGTTCTATAATACGTTTTAAATAATGTTTTTCTCTATTGCTTGCACGTATCTGGTGAATAGAGTCCAATGTTTCTACTAAAGACTGCTGAAAAATAGCAAAGGCAGAGTTTTCGTTTTTCTTTAATTCCTTAACGTGCTTACCTAAGACCGTTGTGAAATAAATTACGATTGGATTGGCAAAGAGGATTAATAATGCGATTTGCCAATGCATGATGAGAAGAATTATAGCCACACCGACTATTGTCAGAGTGGCGACTAATAATTTACTTACCGTCGAACCGACAAAATCATCTACGGTAGCCAGATCAGTCACAAAATAAGAGGCAACTGTGCCACTTCCGAGTGTCTCGTACTCAGACATAGATACTTTGTTCAAATGTGTAAGTAGCGTTCGCCGAATAAGAAAAATGACGTTTTTGGCAATGATAGTGAACTGTCTTGTTTGAAAAACATTCAAAACTAATGCCGTGAGACGCAAGCATAAAGTAAGGATCAATATAATAGATATGTAAAGAATGGGTCCGTGCCATACAGTAGGAGTAAAAGCATTTATAAAATAAATCACAAGCCCAGGTTGATTTAATAACACTTCATCGACCAATAGAGGCATTAATAAAGGAACGGGCACACTTGCTAATGTCGCAATCACAGCAATAATATTAGCCATGATTAATTGGCGCTTATGTTGTCTTGCTATTTTGAGGATATATTGCCAGTTATATTCAATGACTTCATTGCTAGTATTAAACTTTTCGATTGCATGCATTTCAATATTTATATTTGTAACCATATTTCAATAATGTTTCCAGACCAATGCTGGTTCCTCCATCAATGAAGCTTGTTCACGCAGGCTTAGTATTTGGTCTTCCCAATAGTTTTGTGAATTAAAAAATGGAAATGCGATTGGAAATGCTGGGTCACTCCAGCGTTGCGCGAGCCATGCGGAATAATGAATAAGACGCATTGTTCTAAGTGCTTCGATTAAATACAGCTCACGCGCTTCAAAATTTCGAAACTCGTTATAACCCTCCATAAAATCATTCAATCCCAATGTCATATAATTGCGATCACCCGATAAAAACATCCATATATCCTGAATAGCCGGGCCTGATCTAGAGTCATCAAAATCAACAATATAAAATTTTTCATCACGCACTAATATATTCCCTTGGTGACAATCACCATGTAGTCGTAATGTCTTGTAATTTCCTGTTTGCTCATAACAGTATTTGATTCTAATGATAAGATCTTCACAAAGTGTTGAATAGGCTATTTTCAAATAATCAGGAATAAAGTTATTTTCCAATAAGTACTGAATTGGTTTTATAGCAAAGTCTTCAACGTTTATACTGCGTCTATTTTTAAATGGATTAGTTTCACCAATATTATGTATCTGAGCTAAAATTTTTCCTAATTGTAACAAATGATCTGGATTATCCAGTTCTGGTGCATAACCGCCGAAACGCGGATAGATAGAAAACCGATACTCTTCGTACTTAAATAAGGTTTCATTCTCTATGGCTATAGGCGCGACTACTGGAATTTCTACGTTTGCTAATTCCAACATAAAAGCATGTTCTTCTCTAATCATGTCATCAGTCCAACGACCAGCGCGATAAAATTTAGCAATTATCGGTGCTTTATCTTCAATCCCTACCTGATAGACACGGTTTTCATAGCTATTAAGTGCAAGAATTCTTCCATCAGAGATGTAATTCAATGATTCTACCGCATGAATAATCATATCTGGATCGAGCAAACTATAGCTGTGCAGGTTAGTTTCTTTAATCATAATTAAGAGTCTATCAGAAGTCGCATATATCAAGTTTTATAATAATTATTTACTACAAAAATGACAGTAATAACGGCTAAGTTTTTTGAATTAGATTTACTTTTGGCAAAATGCTCATTATATGAATGTTCAATCATCCATACTAATCAAAGAAACTAATATGAGTGATGTTGATACACAGCTCCAATTAGATACGTAACAGACTACATTTTGGTTTGACAATGTTTTGAACACTATTCAAGCGAGACATAACTACACCTTAGTCAATGGTGTTGAAGTGCGGCGGGACAAGGCAACTAGAAGACACAACTTAATTTTAGCATGTTGTTAGTGCTAGGAAAAGGTATCAATAAAGTGAGGTTGCCGCCGTTCGATGACATCAAGAAGCAGTCAAATATTATCATATGGCTGCGGAGGTAGAATATGTTAAAGCAGGGCATCATCTATCACGTCTTTATACTGATGGTTTAGATATGTGCAAAATGAAGAGATTGCTTGTTCATGATCTAGAAAAGTAACAAGGCAGGGAGGAATAAAAAAGAACAATATCTGTTGAGTGTAAAACATGCAGAAGGATTACGTATAGAAGAAAATCATGTTCGTGCATATATTGTTTCTTACTTACTGATGAGATAGTTGCTTCTAGAACATTGAAACATATGTGTAATAAATTATTAGAAGTTCAAGTTTCTGAAGCAGAATTACTAGTCATTGAGTTTAGTCAGATTTATAAGATGGTAACGAAAGATTAATTTATAATACCGGTGATGTGACATAGAACTTTTCTAGCTTCAAACTCCGGTCAAGTTTCTTTTGCTTAAAATCTCGATCAAATTTTTCCAAAATTTCTTCTTGTTGATATAAACGTAATATATCATAGTATCGTCGTATACGTTTTACAAATTCTACGGGTTCGTGTCCTCGAGCATAGCCATATTTAGTTTTTTTGTACCACTTTTTTAGACTTTTTTTAGGTAAATGTTTTTCAACATCTACCCATAAGTCAGGATTGTCACCTAGGGATTCTGTGAGAATACGGACGTCCTGTAGGTGTCCGAGACCCAAATTGTATGCTGCAAGAGTCATCCATGAACGGTCGGGCTCCTGAATTCTTTCAGGCAAAGATGCTTTTAATATATTAAGATATTTTGCACCGCCCATAACACTTTGCCTTGGATCTAGTCGATTTTTAACACCTACGCGTTTAGCAGTATTTAGAGTTAACATCATTAGTCCTCGAACGCCGGTATGTGAACGTGCCTTGTCATTCCAATGAGACTCCTGATAACTTATAGCAGCTAGGAAACGTTCATCGAAGGCATTATCAACTGCAGCTTTTTTAAAGTAAGGACTAAATTGAGGTAATCGTTCTTTGATGAGTCTTAGGTAATAGACGCTATCAATATAATTGAAAACATTCAGATGCCTATAATAAGTATTATGTTGCTGTTCTAGTTTGCCACTTTTTTTGTATTGATCAATAAAATCATTGATTGAAGTTGAAACAGAGATATCACTGTTTTTATGAGTAAGCCAGTGAGAGGTATAGTTTTCTTTTAAAGTGAAAGCAACTTGTATTTCAGGATAGAGATACTGATAATATTTGTAAACATTAGCATTAATTACACTCAGTTTAAAATTATTCAAGTGGACTTGTTCAAGTACTTTTCGATTATTAGCATTAGGTAATTCCAACCAAAAAAGAGATTGATACTCAAGTTTTAACTGAGACATAACTAAAGCAGGTGTACTGCCTTTGGCAACTATGACTGTGCTCGGTTTGATCTCATGAATAGACTTAGGTAGTACATTTTTCCGATTTCCTATGACATGCCATATATCTTCTCCGTATGGTGTGGTTCCTTGTATTTTATCGTCTGAGGAAGTAGGTGAATTACCAGCAATACCGATATGGACTTTACCTTGTTTTAGCAGAGTAATAATATCACTAACAGTATTTGCACGAGTGATTTTTAGATCAGAATTGATAGATTTAGCATAGTTGGATATTATTTCATAATCATAACCTTTGATGAGTGACTCATCAGGAAAATATAAGGGTGGCGACGCAATTAAAGCAACCTTAAGACTGCCGCGTGATTTTATTCTTTCGAGTTGAGATAAGTTATCGGAGCAACCATTTAATACTATCCATAGACAGATAACACTAAATCGAGCAAGAATAATTATCAGTTTTTTTTTGATAGTTCTGATTCCATTATTTTTAGTATAAACTATATTATATACTCAGATTTAAATTCTAGATGTTTATATTCTGAAGCAGTCTGGTATATCATCTTGCCCATAAATTTTTAAGATAGTAATAATTAACGTGTTATGCCTATTAAGGATAATCTCATTTTTATGTTTGTTCAGTATATCTAATACTGTCTGTAGCGATGCAATGCCTATCGAAAGTTTCGATGAAATAGCTATCAATACTTTCTGGAATGAATTGTATGCTAATGGCGGTTGGTCATTGTATTGTGGTTATCGCTTTGATTCTTCGGCGAACTCAACTAAAGATCGTTTGTTTGTTATTGAACAGATATATGCATCAAGTTGGATGTTGAGACATTTACAGTGTAACAGCCGTCGTCAATGTCGGCTCAATAAAAAATCACTTTTCACTCGCATGGAAGCTGATATGCATAATCTTTATCCAGCCTGGCAGGCTATCGACATATCTCGGCGAGATACTATTTTTGGCATGGTTGATGGAGAAGATTGGCGTTACAAAAACTGTGATTTTGAACGTTATCATGATGTGACGGAACCTCGGCTGATAGCGCGTGGAAATATTGCCCGTGCGATTTTTTATATGCATACTCAATATGGGCTTCCTATAGCAAAGCATATGTTCGATGAATTAAAACGCTGGAATAGAATTGACCCACCAAGTAAACAAGAAATATTACGTAATAACATAATCGAAGAATTACAAGGAAACCGAAATAAGTTTATTGACAACTCTTCTTTGGTGGAGCGGATATCGCTTAAATTATTGATGCAAGAATAATTAGTTATTTTGATACCAAGATCAAAGAGAAATAAGCGTTTTCATCTTCGTAATGCTCAGTGATAGTAAAGTCAGCTTGTTTAAGCATTTCCTCAATACCTTTGTAAGTATATTTCTGACTGACCTCGGTTAAAATATCATCACCAAGATTGAACTGAATAGATTCATTTAAATCATTGATATTGACATGCTGATTAGCTCTGGATATTAGTCGCATCTCTATTCTTTCTTTATAAGCATTAAAAGTGGCCGAGTGAGTAAACATGTCAATATTGAAATCTGCATTCAATTCACGATTTAGAACATGTAATATATTCAGATTGAATTCAGCAGTCATGCCTTGAGCATCGTTATAAGCGTCATGCAATACATCATTATCTTTCACGCGATCAACGCCGATCAATAAATGATCGCCATAACACATTGTTTTATGGACTTCTTTTATAAAGTCTAAGGCATCTTCTTGTTCAAAATTACCAATAGTACTACCGAGAAAAACAAATAAGTGTGAACCATGTGATGCCGGCAAATTACCCAACCCAGCATGATAATCACCCAATAAAGGATTTACCACCAACCAATCGTATTCCTCAGACAATCTTTTAGATACTTCCACTAACACTTCTTCGCAAACGTCCAGTGGTACATAAATGCATTCATTAGTAGTTTGTTGGCAAGCGTCAAACAACAGGCGTGTTTTTGTAGAATAACCACTTCCTAACTCAAGTATCTGATCAGGAGTCGTTTTATTAATAATATCAACAGCATGTCTAGATAATAGTTTATTTTCAGTGCGTGTCGGATAATACTCCGGCGTTGAACAAATTTGATCAAATAAACTAGACCCGCGCTGATCATAAAAGTATTTTGGTGACAAGCTACGTGGTTTTCTTAATAAGGATTCACGTATATCTTCCAGCATGCCTGGTGTCATTCGTGTTGGCATGACTGTGGTACAGACAATCTTTTCTTGTTGAGTCTTATAATTTGATATTTGCATTATTTTCTCTGTTGTATGAAACAGAAAATTTTGGCTACAAGAATAACATTGTCAGTTTATAATACAAATGAGACTTATCTATAAGAGATGAGTCTACTATTAGTCTAATTTCATATAAGTTGGCGTATACCAAACATGGATAAACATCTCAGTGATTTGATAAGACAAGAGGCAACCATTATCACGCCAACGAAACGTCTCAGCCGTCATCTTTGTTATTTATTTGCAACATCTCAAGTGTTAAAAGGAAAGCAGGCTTGGCAGACACCGGATTGTTTGCCCTGGAAAGCTTGGTGTAGACGTAATTTCGAATTACTGTCATTTCGTACGGAAAAAAAAGTCACTGTATTAAGCAATGCACAGCAACAGTGGATCTGGCAAGATATAATAAATAATTCGAGATACAAGAGTCAACTATTACAAACAATGGCTACGGCCCAACAAGTGTTGCATGCTTATGAATTATGCCAAGAATCGTGTGTCCCCATTTTCCCAGATGGAGTGTATTTGAATGAAGATGCCTTTGCTTTCAAACACTGGGCTCATGCATATGAAAAACAAAAACATGAAAACAACTGGTTGGATGATGCAGTATTACCAGACTACATTACAAAATATGCAGCAGAACTAAAAAACAATTTAACTAAAATAGTTTTTTATGATTTTGACCAACTAACAACACAGCAGCACAAACTCAAACAGGCTTTTCTTGACATTGGCATTGAAGTCGAAGAGTGTGACCCCAGAGAACAAAATCAACATATCAGTAGTAGCGAGCAACCTGATAGTCAATCAGAAATATGGTCTGCCGCATGCTGGGCAAAACAATGTTTGGAAGAAAATAATAATGCAACGATTGGTATAATAGCACCAAATTTGAATAAGCTTCGCGACAAGCTTGAATATACTTTCGCATCAGTACTCACCCCACAAAAATGGCTCAAGCCTAACAAACCTCAATACAAACCCTACACAATATCACTAGGAAAGCCTTTATCAGGATACCCTTTAATTCATACAGCAATAAATCTACTGGCTCTTGGTAAACGTAAGTTATCGATTAAAACACTAAGTGACATACTACATTCGCGATTCATAACAGGAGCGACAGAAGAAGCATCAAAACGTGCAAACTTTGATGCAGCTCTTAGGCGGGTCGGAGAACAGCAGATGAGCTTTTATACATTATACCAAATTGCGGAAAAACGTTGTAAAGAACATGAAAAATGTGAAAGATTTCTTGAGTTATTAAAAACATTCGAGGTTTCATTCTTAAGCCATTCCAAGCAACAAACACTACATGAGTGGACGATAAGCTTTTCGAATTGGTTAATTGATTTTGGTTGGCCCGGTGAGCGAACTCTTAATAGTGATGAATATCAAACTCTACAAGCTTGGCAAGAATCACTCACACAATTAGCTAGTTTAGATCAACTAACAAAATCTGTCAGTTTTAGCACAGCATTATTTCAGCTAAGCAGATTACTAACTGAAACTCGATTTCAACCAGAAACGATAGAAACTCCTATACAAATACTTGGCATGACGGCCGCAGCAGGTATGCAGTTTGATTATTTGTGGGTGATGGAAATGCAAGATGATAAGTGGCCAGCCATAACCTTACCCAACGCCTATATCCCCATCGCCTGTCAACGTGATTTTAAGATTCTTAGCGCCAGTATCGATGCACAACTGACTCTAGCAAAACACGTAACACAAAAACTTAGTGCTTCAGCAAAAAATGTTGTGTTCAGTTATGCTAAACAGGAAGGAGATCGAATCTGTCGACCGAGTACATTAATTAACATTCAAAATGAAAAAACGACAGATGAGTTTAAACAATATGATGATTATAAAGCCGTGTTACTCGCTTCATCACGCATGGAAAAATTCTTTGATGTTGACGGCCCTGAAATCCCTGCTGGGAAGATTGCTAATGGTACTAGTGCTTTGGTAAAGGATCAGTCTAACTGTCCCTTTAGAGCCTTTGCAAGGCACCGTTTATATGCCAAGTCATTGAGCGAGATTGATATTGGCCTAAGTGCAGCTGAACGCGGTAATTTGATACATTGCGCTTTGCAATTTTTATGGCAGCGTTTGAAGACATCAGGAAACCAAGCTTATCGATCGGAGACAGAGCTAATAAAGGTTATACGCTCCGTTGTAAAAGAAGCCATTCAAAAACAGATTGCACAACAACCCGAAACCTTTACTGAGCGTTTTACCGAATTGGAACAGCGAAGACTCGAGCAGTTATTAAAAACGTGGTTAGAGATAGAAAAAAATAGAAGCCCGTTTAGAGTCATTGCCATTGAAAAATCGCAAACAGTAATATTTGAAGATATCGAGTTACATTTGCGTATAGATCGCATCGATGAATTGGCCGATGGCCGTTGTATTATTATCGACTATAAGACGGGTGCGATGATGAGTAAAAGAGATTGGGATTCAAATAATCCTAAAGATCCACAATTGCCACTGTATGCCGTTACTAGTAAACAAGAAGTGGCAGCGGTTGCGTTTGCTAATTTGAAAAATGGTAAGTTGGGGTTTTCAGGGCAAGCTAATGGTGAAGATATATTGCCCGGGATAAAGTCGGATGAGAATTTCCTATGGCAAGATCGGTTTTCACACTGGGAATCAGTGTTGATCAAGCTAGCTAATGATTTTCGTAGTGGTAAAGCCATTGTTGAACCAACGGCCTCAGCTTGTCGTTATTGTGATCTGCATATCTTGTGTCGAATTCATGGACGAAAAGAAAATATTAATGATACCGACCAACTGGAGACTGATACGCATGTCTAAGCCAGTTGCTGATTATGAAGCAAGGCAACAAGCGTTATCGCCAGATAAATCATTTATCATTCAAGCTCCTGCGGGTTCGGGTAAAACGGGCTTATTGATACAACGTTATTTAAGATTATTGTCATTGGTCGAAGTGCCGGAAGAGATCATTGCCATTACCTTTACTCGCAAGGCTGCAGCTGAAATGCAGGGCCGAATTCTAAATGCTATGAATATGGCAGCGATGAATCAAACAGAATTTGAATCCGAGCATGATAAAACGACGTATCAATTAGCCAAGGCAGTATTGAAACGCGACCAGCAAAAAGGATGGCAGATTATTGAAAATCCCGGACGCTTGCGTTTACAAACGATTGATTCCCTATGTGCGTATTTAACGAGACAGATGCCGATGTTGGCACGTTTAGGTACTCAACCGGAAACACTAGATAATGCAGAGCATCTTTATCAAAAAGCAGCAATCAACACACTAACTGAGCTGGAAAGTGGGGCAGATTGGTCAGAAGCAATAGCAAATTTGGTTTTTCACCTGGATAACGATTTACCACGAATAAAAAATCTAATTGTAAACATGTTAAAGAAACGTGATCAATGGTTACGTCATGTCGTGCAGGACCATGATCGAAATGATATAGAACAATCCTTAGTCAGATTAGTTGAAGATCAATTAAGCATCACTACAGCATTGTTTCCAAGAGAATTTGAAATAGAATTTCTAGATTTAATGCAATTCGCTGCAAAAAATTTAGCAGAGTCTGGCTTGGAAAATAGAATCGCATCATGCTTGTCGATATCAAGCATGCCAGATAACAAGGCAAGTAATCTAGAACTCTGGCGCGGAATAACAGAATTATTACTCACATCAAAAGGAAAATGGCGGAAAACACTTACTATAAAAAATGGTTTTCCTCCGCCGAGAGGAAATAAGTTTGAAGACGATGAACGTACGAGTAATAAAAAAAGGGTACAATTTTTATTAACTAAATTACAAAAAGTGGATGGCTTGCAAGATAGCTTGGCAACAATCAATAGCTTGCCATCGGTAAGCTATACTGATGCAGAGTGGATAATTGTTAATGCCTTATGTGAGTTACTCAAACTCGCTGCCGGTCAACTACGTATAATTTTTGCTGAGCATAATCAGATGGACTTTATTGGTATCGCTGACTCCGCAGTAAATGCATTAGGGACTGTCGATTCACCGACAGCACTAGCCTTGCAACTAGATTATCAAATTAAACATTTACTGGTAGACGAGTATCAGGATATTTCAGCCAATCAATATCGCCTGTTGCAAAGCTTAACCCGAGAATGGTCAATGAATGATGGTCGCAGCTTGTTTCTGGTCGGAGACCCAATGCAATCCATCTATCGTTTTCGTGAAGCAGAAGTAAGTTTGTTTATAAAAACATTTGATGATGCATCGCTGGGCAATATTCCACTAGAAAATTTACGCCTCAGTGTAAATTTTCGCTCTCAAAAAGGACTTGTCAATTGGGTCAATGACAAGTTTACTGATATATTTCCTAGAAAAGATGATCAATTTTCCGGTGGGGTGTCATACAGTAGTGCAGATGCGTATAGTAAAACAATATCAAGTAACAATGTCAGAGTTTACCCGCTCTATGGTAGCGCCTGTCAAGAAGAATCGCAGCATGTGGTCAAGATTATTCAAGAAATAAAACAGACCAGTCCAGATGATAGTATCGCCGTCTTAGTTCGCAGTCGGTCACATCTAAACAAAATTGTTCCGGCTTTAAGAACAGAGCAAATCAGTTTTAAAGCGATAGATATTGAAGCCCTAGGTAGTCAGTCGTCGATACAGGATCTACTTGCCTTAACGCGTGCCTTTCTATTTCAAGCCGACCGCGTTGCTTGGTTGGCATGCTTGCGTGCGCCATGGTGCGGTCTAAGCCTTGAATCTTTATATATTCTATCTAGTCACAACCACGAAAAAACCGTCTGGGAATGTCTTTGCGACACAGAACTAGTTAATCAGTTGTCGGATGAGCAAAACTCAAGACTACAAGTCTTCAAAAAAATCTATTTAATAATACAACAATTAAAACAACGCTTGTCGATACGCGATGCAGTCGAGTCATTTTGGATACAACTGGGTGGACCGGCAACCTTGACGAACAAAACTGATCTGGAAAATTCTTCAACTTATTTCTCGTTACTCGAAAAATTAGATAAAGGCGGTTCTATAATAGACTTAAAACAATTAGTCGATCATGTCAGTCAGTTATATGCGGGGGTTAGCCTAAAGGCCGATAATCAAATACAAGTTATGACTATACATAAGTGCAAAGGGTTGGAATTTGATCATGTCATCTTACTGGGTCTTGGTCGTACGCCAAGATCGAATCAAGATGATTTGTTGGTCTGGTCATTAACACAACGTAATCATGGACAAGAAGACCTAATCTTAGCTCCCATACGCGAAGCCGAACAAAATCAAGCGCCAATTTATAATTATATTAATAATACGAATAAAACCAAACAGCGTCACGAAGATACTCGATTACTCTATGTTGCGATAACGCGTGCCAAAAAAACTTGCCATCTTATAGGCCACACAAGTCTGAAAGAAACTAAAGGTGAACTCAGTTGTAAACCACCATCGAGCGGTTCCTTGTTGTCCTATTTATGGCCAACAGTAGAAACTCTCTATGAAAAAAATATACCAGCGACAAGTGATGAGAGTGAAGAAGAATTAATACTTATGATAAACCAAGAGACAACTCGACTATGCAAAGATTGGCAACACCCCGAACTACCACCTAGTTTAATAGGGCAACAACTAATAGGAGGCAAAACAGAATCTGAACCAGTCTTGATTGAATTTGAATGGGCGGGAGAAACTATTAAACATGTCGGTTCAATCGTGCACAGAGCGATTCAATGCATCGCTGAACAAGGTATCGTCAAGTGGACAACAGAACGAATTAATACTCAGCAACAAGGTTTTGAAAATGCTTTAAAACAATTAAATGTGCCCAGTCACGAAAGAATCGATGCCCTAAAATGCATTGTTAAAGCCTTAACAAACATGATCACAGATGAGCGTGGACAATGGATACTTTCGATTAAACATAAACACCAACAAAATGAGTACCCAATAAGTGGTATTATTAATGATAAATTGTCCAATGCTGTACTCGACAGAACCTTCGTAGACGCGAAAAATAACCGATGGATTATCGATTATAAAATCAGTCGTCATGAAGGTGAAAATAGTGATGCATTCCTTGACCATGAGCAGGAACGTTATAGAAAACAATTGGAAAAGTACGGTTCATTAATGAAGCAACTTGGTGAAAAAAATATAAAATTAGGTTTATACTTCCCTCTATTACAGGGCTGGCGGGAATGGAAGCAACCTAAAAAAGGATTTTAAAAAAACTCATTTTTTAAAATCCGCCACTACTTGTCATTACCAATATTTAAATATCTGAAAACTATATTTGAAGCATGGACCTATAAATACTCGATTTTATTAAGGAACAAAATTACTTATGAGAGCGTAACTGATGACGGAGTTTAGATAAAAGATTGGTAGACGAAGCGACTACGGATGTTCTTAAACCTGAAACTATTACTTTCCCATATTCGTGACGGCATCATTGATAGCATTACCATAATCATTACCAATAGAAGAGTAATCTTCTTCAGCCATGACAGCAGTATAGCCAATAGCATAAGATGCTTTTAACAGGCCCATGCCGTCTTTATTACCGTCCGCCATCATCAACTCCATTGATGAATTGCCTTTATCACCAAGAACTTGGTCATATGGACCCCATAACTTGGGTGCGGAGAATGGCCCCCCACCATCCAACACATCCAAAACGATTCTACCCTCACCAAGGTGAAAACCTAAAGCACCAAAACCCTCACCTTCGTAATAACTAAAAGTATTCCCGCTATCAAAGGTATGTTTATATCGATTGATATATCGACCGACATAGCCTTGAGGCATTTTCATTCCACGGGTACTGACACGTTTGAGTTTTCCTTTTGCTTTGATTTCGGAGGCGACAGCTAGTATTGATTTAGTTTCCCCATATGGATTAGTAATAAATCGTTTGCCATTCTCTTTTGAGTAAGCTCGATCACTGCTTTCACGTGTACCGGTGACTTCCACATCATCCATCACGCTAATATCGTCTGCAAGAGCATCACCAATGCCGCCGGCTGATGCTAAGTCGAACATAAACATATTACTAGTAAAGAAAACTAGTAATATTGTATTAGTCATTACCAGAGTTTTGTGAACTAATACGCTGTGGTTGCTTCCCATACATGAATGAACTTTGTTAATTGAACTATGATTAGGTTTATGCATTTTTTTTAAAAAAGTCATCCAATTATTAGGCTTATTACTGCTTCCGATTTTATCTATAACAATATTGTTATCCATTTCATGATCTCCAATAAACCAAACGCCAGGTTAAAGTCATAATTTCGTTAATGATTTTCAATAGAATTATTTTTTTGTATCTATCCTTTATATTTGTAAAAACGCTCAAAATATATCTGTATAAGTTGTTCGATTAATTAAACTATAATACGATTTAGTAATACTTTTTACCTAGTTATTAGTGTGTGGTTTAGTTGCTCTTGTCATTTTAGTAGTATCACTCACTGATCCATTGTCATGATACTACAATCAGTACTACTAAAAAAACTAGATATTTTGTAGGCTATAAGTGTTTTTTTATAGCAATGACACTGATTGTAGGCGTAAAAAAAGACGTCATTAGACGTCTTTTTTTACTTGCTTGGTGGAGGCGGCGGGAATCGAACCCGCGTCCGCAAATCCTCTGCCATTGGATCTACATGCTTAGCCGAATCTTTAATTTGACTCTATGCTACCCGACCGGCAGGGAAGACAATGAGCGATTTCGATTAAGTTTTAACGAATCCACCTCGAACGAGTTTCATCGCGGTCTTGTAAAAGTCGACGCCTGTTTCTACCGTGCACAAGCACACCAGTAGGCAGACGGCACTATGACAGGTTATTAAGCTGCTAGTGCGTAGTTGTCTTCGTTGGCAACTAAAAGTTTTGCAGAAGTATTTACGAGGGAATCTGCACCTCGGCATGCCCCTCAGGTTTCATATCCACGTCGAAGCCAGTACGCCCCCTAAACATGATTTCCCTAAGAATGTTCGATTATAGACTAACTGTCTACAATTAAACATTGAATGTTCAAATTTGTGATTGTTTAAGGTTAATGAAAATTCTATAGAGGATGATGATACTAGTCGATAAATACAGAAAATCTCACTTACTTATGTCGCATTATCTGAGCTTTTTGTCTTTGCCAGTCACGATCTTTTTCAACTTCACGTTTGTCATGTTCTTTCTTGCCACGTGCAATACCCAGTTCTAACTTGACCTTCCCATTTTTCCAATAGAGTGCGGTGGGGATTAGTGCAAAGCCTTTACGTTCTACCGCACCGACCAACCTGTTCAATTCGGAACGGTGTAATAGTAATTTTCGGCTACGTTGTGGTTCCGGACTTATATGTGTTGATGCAGTTGGTAGCGGTGATATTAAAGCACCAAATAAGAAAGCTTCGCTGTCCTTCAAGAGAATATAGCTTTCGACGATTTGTACTTTACCCGCGCGTAAGCTCTTAACTTCCCATCCTTCAAGGACGATGCCCGCTTCAAATCGCTCATCAATGGAATAATCATGGCGTGCTCTTTTATTAAGTGCAATGGTTCTGTTGACCCCAGATTGTACGTTTTTACTCATTTTACTTACTCGATTAGTTATCCAAAGAATTATAGCAGGAGTTGTTGACATAAGAACATGAACGTATTTGAGCATGTTTTATTAACATCTAAATATAAAACCTATAATCTTGAAATTCTCATTGACTTAGACCGATCTGATCTTCTCACTGTGTTAGTATTTATTTTTTTGATGCTAAATTGTCGTGATTTTTCGAATGATCCTTCAATACGTGGTGTCAAATCTGTCAGCATTTTTAAAAATTCTGCATGGTTGCAGGAATATAAAAAAACTTATGGAAACTAAAACATGATTTCTAAACGGTCTTCTGTACATGGTCAGTGGTCATCGCGTTGGGTCTTTATTTTGGCGGCAACTGGTTCTGCTGTTGGCCTTGGTAATATTTGGCGATTTCCTTACTTAGTTGGTGAAAATGGAGGTGGTGCCTTTGTTTTAGTATATTTGATCTGCGTTGTTCTAGTGGGAGTTCCAATCATGATGGCCGAGATATTATTAGGCCGCCGTGGACGACAAAGTCCGATAAACACCATGTCCATTTTGGCGGCAGAAGAGGGACTTAGTCAATATTGGCAATTGATAGGGTGGATGGGTGTGATAGCTGGATTCATTATCTTATCTTATTATAGTGTTATTGCTGGTTGGACATTGGCGTATATTTTTAGGACGGGTGCAGGTGCTTTTATCGGTGCAGATGGAGGTTTTTCCAAGAATATGTTCACTGAATTAGTCTCCGATCCAGAAAAATTATTGGCATGGCATACAATATTTATAGTGATGAGTGTTGTTATTGTATCTCGAGGTGTAAAGGGTGGTTTGGAAATAGCCGTTAAATTTTTAATGCCAGCTTTATTGATACTGCTATTGGTAATGGTTGGCTATGCTATGAGTACGGAAAAATTTTTAGAAGGAATTACTTATTTATTTGTGCCTGACTTTGAACGGTTAGCAGATAAAAATTTTTTTGCTGACATCCTTTTGCCAGCTTTAGGACAAGCATTTTTTAGTTTAAGTATTGGTATGGGCGCAATCATGATCTATGGTTCTTACCTATCGCAAAAATCATCAATAACATTCAATTGTTTCACGATTGCTATTGCAGATACTTCTGTTGCTATGCTTGCAGGAATTGCGATTTTTCCAATTGTGTTTACTTATGGACTTGAACCTGCTGGTGGGCCAGGGTTAATATTTATTACGTTACCGATTGCTTTTGGACAGATGCCATTTGGCACTCTCTTTGGTACGCTTTTTTTTATATTATTGTTATTTGCTGCGTGGACGTCTGCTATTTCATTATTGGAGCCTGCGGTGACATGGTTAATTGAAAATAAAAATATGTCGCGTATTAAAGCATCAACTTTTGCCGGGGTTATTGCATGGACACTTGGTTTAGTGACGGTGCTGTCATTTAATCATTGGGCATTTTCTTTTAGTTTTGCCGGAGTAGATAAAGAAAATGGCTTCTTTGATATCTTTGATATCTTAACTTCAAATATCCTTTTGCCTATAGGTGGTTTATTGATAGCTATATTTGCTGTCTGGAGGATGTCAAGAAAATCGACTGCAGAAGAACTAGGTTTAGGTGATAATATAAGCTATCGTGCTTGGCGATTTTCTGTTCGCTATGTAGCACCATTTGGAGTCATCGTTATATTCCTCAACGCAATTGGTGTTTTTAAATTATTAGGTTTTGTTGAGCAATAGATTCAGATCGTGACTAAAATAAATAAGCAAGAACAGGTCGTTTATAGTGCACACCAGATGTTTTCACTGGTTTGTGATATTGAATCTTATCCAGAATTTCTGCCCTGGTGTATAGATGCCAATATAATTGAATCTCAAGACATCTATACGGAGGCTTCTCTTTCAATAGCATTCGGCAAGTTAAAAGAAACATTCACGACAGCTAATACGATTAAGAAGGATGCTTCAGTTACTATGAAACTTATTGAAGGACCTTTTAATGAGTTGCATGGTAATTGGCAGTTTCTGGAGAGTAAAAATGGTGGCTGCCAGGTCTTATTGGAAATGGACTTCGAATTCAAAAATAAACTGTTAAAATACGCTCTTGGAGCTGCCTTTAAAAATATTATTGATTCTTTAGTCGATTCTTTCATCGAACGAGCGAGAGATGTATATGGCTGATGATAAGAATATCACTGTAGAAATCCTTTATATCGAACCTGGAAGTCAAAACAGTTTAATGCTGAAAATGCCCCAAGGTAGTAGTATTCATGAGGCTATTTACTGTTCAGGTGTATTAAGACGATTTCCTGAGATTGATTTAACAGTTAATAAAGTTGGCATATTTAGCAAAATATGTTCTTTAGATACGCTATTTTGTGAAGGCGATCGCATAGAGATTTATCGTCCACTAGTGACTGATCCAAAAGAAGCTAGACGACGACGTGCTATTGAAAGCTAATTATTCAATCGCTTTCGAGTGGGTTGACTTTGTCTAGTAAGCGTCTAAAAAATCCTTTTTTTTCTTTATCTGATTTAGGTACGACTACGGCATCTGCTTCAACAATCATATTAAGGTCTCTACTGCCATCTGCGGCTTTAATATCACCCTTGATGTGAGTGAGTTCTTCTGTATCCTCATCGAAGTACAATGTGACACGGCGTTGCTCCCTAACACTACTACCCTTTTGAAGACTGAAAATATATTCCCATCGATTATTATGAAATGGATCTATTAGCACAGGTGTGCCCATGATGTATTTTACTTCATTTTTACTCATGCCTGGTTTTAGCCTGTCCAGCATGTTTTGTTCGATAACATTACCCTGTTGTATATCGATCTTATAAAGCAGGGGTACTTGATAACTACCATCATAGTTTTTGCTGCAAGCACCAAAAAATGTAATAGATATAAAAATTATAATTACTCTGTTCATGCAAATATTTAGTTTTTAAGCAGTTGAAAATGATAAATATAATATAGGATAGCTGTTGGAGTCTAATTCCTCAACGACATTCATTATTTATTAAAGTATACTTAAGCTCAAGTTCACACTTTTTATAGTGTTGAATATTGATACTTATTCATACGTGGAGGTTTACTTGGAAGCGATAGATTTAAAGAAAGCTGGTCTTAAGGCAACCTTGCCCAGAATCAGAATTTTACAGATTCTGGAGGATTCAAATGAACGACATATGAGCGCTGAAGATGTCTATAAAACTTTATTAGGTCAAGGTGAAGAAGTAGGATTAGCTACAGTTTATCGGGTGTTAACTCAATTTGAATCGGCGGGTTTAGTAATACGTCACAACTTTGATTCAGGTCATTCTGTATTCGAATTAGATCAAGGTGCTCATCATGATCATATGGTTTGTTTAAATACTGGCAAGGTCATCGAATTTAAAAATGAAGAGATTGAACAATTACAAAAAGAAATTGCAGAGAAACATGGTTATGATTTAGTTGAACATAGTTTAGTGTTGTATGTAAAACCAAAATAATAGGGTAATTTAAAATATTCGACTTCGGAATAGAGAAGTGGCGAGACTTTTACCTTTTATAAAAATGATTCAAGCATCCGTGCTGCATTAGCACGACTTTCAATGGTTACTTCCATGCCTGCAAGCATACGTGCAATTTCATCAATTCGTTCTTGTTTAGCAAGTTCAATCACTTCGGCGAAGGTTTGCCCTTGGTCACTTTTTTTCACGACATACAGATGATGGTGCCCACAGGAAGCAACCTGTGCTAAGTGGGTAACGCAAAATATTTGACGGTGTTGAGCCAAGCTGTTTAATAATTTTCCAACTGTCTCAGCAATGCCACCACTGATGCCTGCATCGACTTCATCAAATATCATGGTGGGAACTCCATTGTCTTTTGAAGCAATAATCTGAATTGCAAGACTAAGGCGTGATAATTCACCTCCAGAAGCAACTTTAGAGATTGGTCTTAACGGTTGTCCCGGATTAGTTGAAACTATGAAAGAGATTTTATCCATACCAAATTGATGAGGGATTATCTCTTCTGAGTCTTCCGTCGCTTCAATGCGGATATCAAACTTTCCCCCCATACCAAGATCTACCAGTTTATTCGTAACTGCTAATGCAATTTTATTTGCAGCTGATTTTCTTTTTGTACTAAGTTTTTTAGCCAGTATTTTATAGTCTTTAAATAACTCGGTTTTCTTTTTTTGTAGTAATGTGTATTCTTCTTGGTCAACTTCCAACCGATTTAATTGCGATGAGAGCAAAACAAGTTGGTCAGATAAAGCTTCTGGTTTTACTTTATGTTTACGCGCCAATTCATTAATCTTATCAAGTCGAATTTCTATTTTATTTAGTTGACTAGTATCAGAGTCAAAATGGTCGATATAGTCTTTTAATCCCAAGCGTGCCTCATTGATTTGAATGGCAGCACTATCTAGTAAACTACTAATAGTCTCAAGTGAGTTATCTACTTTGCAAAGTTCAGTGATTGCAAGCTGGTGGTGAACGAGTTGATTAAATATTGCAGAGTCTGATTCTGATAGATCTGCTAAAACTTTCTGGCATGTTGCTATCAGGTCTTGAGAGTGAGATTGACGTTTAAATTCTTCTATAAGTGATTCATATTCTAATTTGCCGACATCAAGTTGAGTAAGTTCATCTATTTGATACTTGAGAAATGATAATTGTGCTTCAATATCATTTCCGTTAGTTTCTAAATTCTGAAGATGTTCGCATACCTGTTTCCATTCATGATAATTATCTGCAACATCCTTTAATAGAGAATCATAAAATCCGGCTTGATCTAGTATTTCACGTTGAGTCTTTAGTCGAGACAATGATTGATGTGCATGTTGCCCATGAATATTAACTAGGTATTCGCCAATTTCGCGTAAGTTTTGAACAGGGACAGGAGTGTTATTTAAATAAGCTCGTGAACGACCATCCTTATTAATTGTACGTCGAATAAATAGCTCATCCTCAGATGCTATATCCATGGCATTAAGGCGATCATTGACATACGAATTATTAGTGATTGAAAAAATTGCTGTTATATCGGTTTTATTTTCACTCCCTCTGATCATATTAGTATCAGCCCGGTCACCTAACACTAGACCTAATGCGTCAAGCAAAATAGATTTGCCAGCACCTGTTTCACCAGTCAATACCGTCATACCTGATTTGAAATCAATATTCAGACTATCAATAACAGCTAGGTCACTGATGATAAGTTGACGTAACAAATTTATTTACTCCAATTTAATTTTTCGCGAAGAATATGAAATTGGTCATGATTAGGCGGATGAATTAATTTTATATTTTTATCCTTCTTTTCTATCTGAACATGATCATTAGGAACAAGTTCGACCATCGTTACACCATCTAGAGTAAGATGCGCTTTATCAATTTCGCTATTACCTATGACTACTTCGACCTGATTATTCCCGTCGATCACAATAGGTCGGTTAGTCAATGAATGTGGACAAATGGGTACCAATAAGAGCGCATCAAGTGATGGATGAACAATCGGCCCGCCACCCGCCAAAGCATAAGCAGTCGATCCTGTCGGGGATGAAACAATCATGCCGTCAGAGCGATGAGTATGTACATATTTGCCATTGATGTAAGTTTCTAACTCGACCAAACGAGCGATATTCCACTTTTGGATAATAACATCATTGATGGCATTACCCTCGAATATACATTTTTTCTTTCGCAATACTTTACCACTAAGTAGAAAGCGTACATCTTCGACGTAATGACCATTTAATATTTCATCCATGTTATTGGGGATATTATCTGCTGGAATATCTGCCAAAAAACCTACATGGCCAAGATTGATACCGAGCAAAGGAATGTTGAAATCACAAAGTATATGTGAAGCCATCAACATCGTGCCATCACCACCAATAGCAATGACAAGGTCACAGTGTTCGCCTAACTCACTAGCATCAAAAATATCAAAGTTGTGGCCACTCACTAATTCAGCGCAACATTTATCAAGAATTATTGTTCGATTGCGAGACTGAAGATAATCAAGTATCTCTGCTAATGTTGACTGAATAGTTTTCACGCCAGAATTGGTGATGAGTCCGATTCGTTTAAACATATTTTTTGAATTTATTTTGTTAGCTTGAGACAAACATAACATGCTCTGCTGATGTGACCAATAAGTTATAGAAGATATTAATTTCTGATTATGATTATAGGTTGTGTTGAAGATATTTTGCACTCAATACAGGAGAGTGCTAAGTTTGACCTTATTATACTGGCAACTCTAAATTAAGTATGGTTACAGAAACAGAATCATCGCAATTATCTGAACGCAGCCTATCCCTATTTAAGGCTCTAGTGGAACATTTCATTAATGATGGTGCTCCGGTTGGCTCACGCACACTCTCTAAAGATTCAAAATTAAACTTGAGTCCTGCCTCGATACGTAATGTTATGTCTGACCTTGAGGATTTTGGTTTATTACATTCACCTCACACCTCAGCAGGGCGAGTACCTACAGCCAAGGGTTATCGATTATTTGTAGACAGCCTGTTGAGGGTAAATGATCTTAAATCAGCAGAAGTCGAAAAAATTGCACGAGAAATGGCTCCTGAAAATGACTACTCCTCATTAATACAACGAACTTCATCTATGTTGTCCAACATAACACAATTGGCAGGAGTTGTTATGCTTCCTCGGACTAGTCAATCTAAATTACAGCATATTGAATTTGTCTCCTTATCTTCGAATCGAGTATTAGTAATACTGGTTGTGAATGATCGAGAAGTGCAAAATAGCATAATTAATACTGGTAAAAATTACTCAACCTCTGAGTTACAACAGATCTCCAATTATCTTAATGATATCTTTGTTGGTAAAGACTTGAAAGTTGTTCGAACATCAATTCTAGAAGAATTAGAAAAGATGAAAGAAGAGGTTAATCAGTCTATGCAATCAGCGATCGAAATGGCGCAAACGGCGTTTACGAACGATGATAACAATAGTCACAGTGATGATTTATTATTTTCAGGTCAAACAAACTTAATGGATTTGGCTGAACTTTCCGATGTAGAAAAATTAAAGCAACTATTTGAAACTTTTAATCAAAAACGAGATATTTTGCATTTGCTCGAGCAAGCAATAAATGCAGATGGCATGCAGATTTTTATTGGTGAAGAGTCAGGTTATGACGTCCTAGATAATTGTAGTGTTGTAACATCACCTTATGAAGTAGATGGTGAAATACTCGGCGTTTTGGGCGTGATAGGTCCTACGAGGATGCATTATGAGCGAGTCATTCCAATTGTTGACATTACAGCAAAAATGCTTGGCATTGCCTTGAACTCGAAAAATTAATCCCCACATAACAAGTACGCATTTGTATGAATACGGGTATTTTTTTGTCTAAAAAGAGGTTAAAAATGACAGGTCAAGAAAACAAAAGAACTCAAGATGATGTGCATGAGGCTGTTGAGCAAGATAGTGAAACGACGGAAGATTTATTAAATACTGTTTGTGAGACTTTAGAAATAGAGAGTGAGCCAGAATCAATACAGGAATCGATTAGCGATATTGAAGCCTTACAGGTCAAACTTGAAAAAGAAAAAAAAGACTCTCAAAAGAATAAAGACCTTGCACTTAGAGCACAGGCAGAAATGGATAATCTTCGTAAGCGCACGGCACGAGACGTAGAAAATGCACATAAATATGCACTGGAAAGATTTGTTAATGAGCTACTCCCTATTTTAGATAGTCTTGAGTTGGGCATGTCAGCTGCTGAAAGCATTGAAAACATTGATGACTTGCGTGAGGGGATGGATTTGACTATAAAAATGTTTGATACAGCCATGAATAAATTCAATATTAAAGCTATTGACCCACAGAATGAAAAATTTAACCCAGAACAACATGAAGCTGTATCAATGCAAGAAATAAACGGTACTGAATCAGGGATAGTGGTAAAAGTGATGCAAAAGGGTTATGAGTTGAATGGACGTATAGTAAGGCCGGCTATGGTGATTGTCGCTAAATAATAGGATTATTTCATATTTTTTAGTGCAAAGACTTGAAATATAAGCTAACAGTCCATATTTAATCAAGCAACATTATTTTTAATTAAACAAAACAAATCAGTAAGTTAAGTATTCCTGGAGAAGACGAATGGCAAAGATAATAGGAATTGATCTCGGTACTACCAACTCATGTGTAGCAGTTCTTGAGGGTGGTGAAGCAAAGGTCATAGAAAACAGCGAAGGCACAAGAACCACACCGTCAATCGTTGCTTACACTAATGATGATGAAGTACTAGTTGGCCAGTCGGCTAAACGTCAATCAGTAACTAACCCGGATAATACACTCTACGCGGTTAAGCGTCTCATCGGTCGTCGTTTTGAAGAAGATACGGTTCAAAAAGATATAAAGTTAGTTCCTTACAAAATTATTAAGGCAGATAATGGCGATGCTTGGGTTGAAATCAATGATAAAAAAATGGCACCCCCTGAAGTTTCTGCACGTGTTTTGATGAAAATGAAGAAAACTGCGGAAGACTATCTTGGCGAAGATATTACGGAGGCTGTCATTACTGTTCCTGCATATTTTAATGATTCACAACGACAAGCAACTAAAGATGCTGGTCGAATCGCAGGTCTTGAAGTTAAGCGTATCATTAATGAGCCAACTGCTGCGGCATTGGCTTACGGCATGGATAAAAAGCGTGGTGATGCCAAGATTGCAGTATATGACCTAGGTGGCGGTACTTTCGACGTATCTATAATCGAGATTGCCGAGATAGATGGAGAACATCAGTTTGAAGTTCTTTCAACGAATGGGGATACTTTTCTCGGTGGAGAAGATTTTGATTTCCGCATTATTGATTTCCTTTGTGATGAATTCAAGAAAGAACAAGGAGTGGATCTGCATAATGATCCTATGGCCTTGCAACGGCTTAAAGAAGCAGCAGAAAAAGCTAAGATAGAATTATCATCTAGTCAGCAAACAGATATTAATTTACCTTATATCACTGCCGACTCTAGTGGTCCAAAGCATCTCAATTTGAAAATGACGCGAGCCAAGCTGGAATCATTAGTAGGAGAATTGGTTGAACGTACTATTGCTCCTTGTAAAGTTGCTCTAGATGATGCCGGATTATCAAAATCTGATATTACGGATGTTATTTTAGTCGGTGGTCAAACTCGTATGCCAATGGTGCAAGAAAAGGTTCAAGCATTTTTTGAAAAAGAACCTCGTAAGGATGTAAACCCTGATGAAGCAGTTGCTGTTGGTGCTTCTATTCAAGCGGGCGTTTTGGGTGGTGATGTTAAAGATGTGCTCTTATTAGATGTTACGCCATTATCTTTAGGTATTGAGACAATGGGGGGTATTATGACTAAGTTAATTGATAAGAATACGACGATACCGACTAAAGCAAATCAAGTTTTTTCGACTGCTGAGAATAATCAAACTGCTGTTACAGTTCATGTGATGCAAGGTGAACGCGAGATGGCTGTAGGTAATAAATCATTGGGTCGCTTTGACCTGAGTGATATCCCTCCAGCACCTAGAGGAGTTCCACAAATTGAAGTGAACTTTGATATTGATGCAAATGGTATCTTAAATGTTTCTGCAAAAGATAAGGCGACAGGCAAAGAACAGTCAATTGTGATTAAGGCCTCTAGTGGTCTTTCAGATGAAGAGATTGATGAAATGGTTAAGGATGCTGAGGCACATGCTGAAGAAGATCGACTTGCAAAAGAAATGGTTGAAACTAGAAACATGGCAGAAAACATGATCCATGCAACTAAAAAATCAATGGAAGACCTCGGTGAGAAACTTGAAGAGCAAGAAAAATCTGATATTGAAGCTGCCATAGCGGAACTTGAAGAGGTGTTGAAAGGAGATGACAAGGAAGCAATAACAGAAAAGACAACCAAGTTGACAGAAGTCGCAGGGAAACTCGCAGAACGAGCTTATTCAGAACAGCAATCTGAAGATAGTGGCGGCGCAAGTCAAAAATCCGAAGCTAGTGATGGTAATGCTTCGACAGATGATAATGTTGTAGATGCTGAGTTTGAAGAAGTTAAAGAAGTTGAAGACGAGAAGAAATAGTAGTACGAAATCTTTTTATCTAAAAGTAGAATAATTACAATAATTCAGCCTGGGGGTGAGTATTCTTCTCCGGGCTATTTTCGTATTAACGTTATGTAAAATATACATAAAATAGAAATTTAAAAAGAGTACAGGCATGTCAGATAAACGAGATTATTATGAAGTATTAGGTGTTTCAAAAAATGCCGATGAGCCAGAACTAAAAAAAGCCTATCGTCGTTTGGCAATGAAATATCATCCTGATCGTAATGAAGGAAATGTAAAGGCAGAAGAAAAGTTTAAAGAAGCAAAAAAAGCACATGACATATTATCTGATCCTCAAAAACGTGCTGCTTATGATCAATTTGGCCATGCCGGCGTAGAAAATAATTCTGCTGGTGGCGGACCAAGTGGTGAGGGGTATGGTGATATTTTCGATAGTGTATTTGGTGATATTTTTGGTGGTGGAGCTGGTAGTGGACGTGGTGGTGATCGTGTCTATCGAGGTGCAGATTTACGTTATAACCTTGAACTGTCTTTGGAAGATGCCGTTTCTGGTAGTACAGTCAAAATTCGTGTGCCAAAATTGGTGATATGTGAAAGCTGTAAAGGTTCGGGTGCAAAAAAGGGAAGTTCACCGATAAACTGTCCAACTTGTGCTGGACATGGACAGGTCAGGATGCAACAAGGTTTTTTTTCCGTTCAACAAGCCTGTCCGAAGTGTCGTGGTCAAGGAAAAATAATTAGTGATCCATGTGCACCTTGTCGGGGCGATGGTCGCGTCAGAGACAGTAAGACTATTTCTGTCAAAGTACCGGAAGGTGTCGATAATGACGATCGTATTCGTCTTTCTGGTGAAGGGCAGGCTGGGGAAAATGGTGGTCCTGCAGGTGATTTATATGTACATATAGCTGTGAAAGGTCATCCTATATTCGAGCGTGATGGTACGGATCTTTATTGTGATGTGCCTATCAGTTTTACTACCGCAGCTTTGGGAGGAGAACTTGAAGTTCCTACCTTAAAAGGAAAAGTGAAATTAAAAATTCCTGCTGAATCACAAAGTGGAAAAATGTTTCGTATGAGATCTAAAGGCGTGCGTTCGGTAAGAAGTTCATCAATAGGTGATTTACTTTGCCGTATTATTATTGAAACACCAGTTAAACTAACCAATAAACAAAAAGAACTATTAAAAGAATTTGAAACGACAATGGATAGTGGAGGAACTAAACATAGTCCTCAGGCGAGTTCATGGATTGACGGAGTGAAGAAGTTTTTTGATTCGATGAGGAATTGATTGGAGCATATCTGGAATATGGTATTTCACATAAATAGCAGATAATAATTTTAATGTTCCAAAATTATTTTAGTCTAATATTGATAATCCTAACTTAACTGTATTTCGCATTTCTGTTTTATTCTTGGTAACTCTAGATGAGACTAACAAACCCTTTATCAAGGTCATTATGTATGCAGCCAATGAATCAACATCCTTTTCTTTATCGATTTCACCTGATTCTTGCGCTAAACATATCTGGTTGATAATAGTTTGTTTCATTTGGGAGAGATGTTTTTTCATCTCATCAAAAATCTCTTCATCAACAGAGGCCATCTCGTAAGTAGAATTCGTGATTAAACATCCACTTTCTCGATCAGAATCGTCACAGCTGTCCACCATTAATTTGAAAACTTTTCGAAGACTTTCTTTAAAAGGAGCCTCAGATTCTTCAATGAGAATTGCATAGTAGGAAGTATGTTCCATATAGTATTTAACACACTTTAGGAATATTCCTCTTTTTGTCACCAGATGCCTTGTATAGGCTTCCTGGCTTTACACCTGTAGCTGAAGCAATGTCAATTATTGACGTTGCTTGAAAACCGTTAGCCCAAAATTGCTACGCCGCATTTATTAAGGTTCTGTCGTAGTCAAATTCTCTAAGTCTTGCCATAAGCTCCTTGTATCATAAGAGAATATGATTGAAACAAGTTTTGATTCAACCATTAACTTAAGCTTATTTATGTTTATGTATCAGGTTGTCGATCATCAGAAAGGGAGACTTACCCATGAGACGATCAATGTACTCGCCATTTTTAAACAACAATAAAGCAGGCACGCTTTTTACATCATACTCTTCAGCTAAACTATGATTCTCTTCAATCTTTATTTTTAAAATAGAAAGTTTCGGATACTTTCCTGCAATTTCATTTAGTAGAGGTATTATAGTGAATAACCTCCGTTATGTTTATAAAAAAGGGTCATGAAGACTCTCTGCAATTGTTGAATGTAGATACAACAATTTCATCTTAGGCCACAGAATTTCCGAGATAAAGCAAAATTGATATAAGTACTACTATTTTATTTTCAAACATCGCAATATGTTCGAAAAGTATAAATTATTGCAATATAGTTGATGCTTGTAGAACGAATAAATTGATCTGAATCAATTTTTGGAGAAATTCATCTCAACTAACAAATGTCAATCCTCAAAGTATAGTAAGCACGCTGACGATTTTCGACAATGAGACATTGTTTGACTCACCCCCTGTTTGTGGATATCTGAATAGTTCGAATAGTGAGATAGCTCTTTTTCTTGATTTTGGCGAAGCAGGTTAGAATGTCGCTCGTTTACGAGTATTTGCTAATGTATAATCTTAAATATGTAGAATCCATATAGGCGTAGTAGTTATGTCGGTAAGAATTGGTGTTTGTGGTGCGGCTGGAAAAATGGGTAAGACTATTATCGAGGTCTGTAAAGACACTGAAGGAGTCGAGATCACTGCCGCGATTGAATATGATGAATCTTCTTTGCTCGGAGTCGATGCCGGTGAAGTGGCCGGTATTGGTAAAATAGGTGTAGTAATTACCAATGATATTTTAATTATTGCTGATCAAATTGATGTGATGATCGATTTTACTTTTGCAGCATCAGTTACTGCAAATATCAAAAAATGTGTCGCTGCTAATTGTAAAATGGTAATAGGAACAACAGGTCTTAGTAAGATAGATCATGAACAAATTGAGTTAGCTTCAAAAAAAATTGCCATTGTGTTTGCACCAAACATGAGTATTGGTATTAATCTGTGCTTAAAGCTGTTGGAGATGGCAGCACGGGTGATAGGTGATAATGCTGATATAGAAATAATCGAAGCGCATCATCGAGATAAAAAAGATGCGCCGTCAGGGACAGCAATACGTATGGGAGAAGTTGTTGCAACTACCTTAGGACGCAATCTAAAAGAATGCGCTCTATATGGACGTGAAGGAATTACCGAAGAAAGAGATAAAAATACTATTGGTTTTGAAACTATACGAGCAGGAGATATTGTTGGAGATCACACAGTTATGTTTGCAACAGAAGGCGAACGTGTTGAGATTACTCATAAGGCATCATCAAGAAAAACATTTGCAAATGGTGCGGTAAGAGCTGCTAAATGGTTAGTAGAAAAAGATAATGGTCTGTTTGATATGCAGGATGTTTTAAATTTAGAGTAAAAGATGATTTATGTAATGAAAAGTTATGTCGGTTGTTTCCATAGTAATTATATCAATATTGATGATCTTTCATGTGATGAAAAAATATTATTTGACATCATTTCATAATAGACATTATTTTAATCGCCATAATTAATGATGAAAAGTGACTTTAAGCAATTGACATAAGCAGAGAAATTAACTAGTTTCTATGTGTGCGCCGATTTGAGATTAGCTTGCGGGCGCAATAAAAATACCGCTAAAGATACAACTTTCTTTAGCTGAAGTTGAACGTGAGTAACCTATATAGATTTAGGTAACAGATAACGTCTTGAACGAGTTGTCGAAGAAAACCACGAATATCACTCATGTTCACAACAGCAACTTTTTTCCAGGCTGACTCCGCAAAGCTTTTATGATTATTATTGAGGATGTCAAAATGACAGACGATACAAAAAAACCACTAAGCCCTGACACGCTTGCTGTACGGACCGGACAGATGAGGAGTCCAGAAGGTGAACATAGTGAACTGATATTTGCTACTTCAAGCTATATTTTTGCTAATGCTGCTACTGCAGCAGCACGTTTTGCCGGTGATGATCCGGGAAATATCTATTCTCGTTTTACTAATCCCACAGTTCGTACTTTTGAAAAGCGTCTGGCCGCACTAGAACAAGGTGAACGTTGTATAGGCACCTCGTCTGGTATGAGTGCGATTTTGTGTACCTTGCTAGGCCTATTAAAAGCGGGCGATAATATTGTTTCGTCACGAAGTGTTTTTGGGGCAACGGTCAATTTACTTTCAAACATTTTACCTAAATATGGTATCACGACGACATACGTTGGCATCACTGATTATGAGTCGTGGGATCAGGCGATTAGGAGTAACACGAAGCTACTTTTTCTAGAAACACCTTCAAATCCTCTTACTGAGATTGCAGATATAACCAGGATAGCAGATATCGCGCATAGTAAGAATAAGCTTTTAATTGTCGATAATTGTTTTTGCACGCCTTGCCTACAATTACCATTACAACTAGGTGCTGATATTGTAATCCATTCCGCAACAAAATACCTTGATGGTCAAGGTCGCTGTGTAGGCGGTGCTATTGTTGGTAGTGATTCTTTAATCGGACAGGATATCTATGCATTTTTACGCACAGGGGGTGCCAGCATGAGTCCGTTTAGTGCCTGGGTTTTTCTAAAAGGACTAGAGACCTTGTCGATTCGCATGCAGGCACATTGTCAAAATGCACAGCAAATAGCTGAATGGTTAAATAGTCAAAAATTTGTAAATGAAGTTTATTATCCTGGACTAGAATCTCACCCGCAAAATAAGCTTGCAACAAAGCAACAAAAAGGCCCTGGTGGTATCGTGAGTTTTGAAGTCAGAGGAGATAAAGAAGAGGCCTGGCAATTTATTGATTCAGTCAAATTATTTTCTATCACGGCAAATTTAGGTGATACCAAAAGTACTATTACTCATCCAAGTACGACAACACATCACAAATTGACTAAAGAACAACGTTGTGAAGTTGGTATAAAATCGAGTTTGATACGCTTATCGGTTGGTCTCGAAGACGTAACAGACTTGATTGATGATCTAAAGCAGGCTAGTTCTCATATGAAAAAATAGTGACGGCTTTTTATGGAAAGAATTTATTATTTTAAGTTACTGATTTAATTATTAATTTTTTAATTAAGCTGCTATGATATACGCGTTCACCTTTATTAGTTAAACTATTATAACAATTGCTCAACGCTGAAGAGATGTCTTAGCGAAAGCTCCTAGAATTAGAGAATTTCAAATAAAAAAAGCGTAGCTCTTTTTTATTTGAAAAGACATTTTACAACATTGGAGAGCACATCATGCCTGGACGTAATTTTTTGTTTATCCCCGGCCCAACGACTGTGCCGCGTCGCATTCAGAGTGCAATGAACATCGAGCAGGAAGATATGCGCGCGACGGACTTGCCTGAATTTAGTAAACCACTTTATGAAGACATGAAAAAAGTCTTTAAGACTGAAAATGGACGTGTGTTCATTTTTCCAGCATCAGGTACTGGTGGTTGGGAATCAGCGGTATCAAATACATTGAATACTGGTGATAAGGTCTTGATGTCTAGTTTTGGTCATTTTTCATACCTCTGGGTAGATCTTTGTCAACGTTGGGGTCTCGATGTAATGCATCTTGAAGAAGAATGGGGGGATGGTGTGCCTGTAGAGAAGTATACTGAAATTCTTGCGGCTGATAAAAAATATGAAATTAAAGCGGTTTTTGCAACCCAAAATGAAACTGCAACAGGTGTTGCTTCCGATATCGCCGGCGTACGCAAAGCATTAGATGCTTGCGACCATCCGGCGTTGTTATTTGTTGATGGCGTGAGTTCTGTTGGTTCAATTGATTTTCGTATGGACGAATGGGGCGTGGATATATGTGTTTCTGGTTCACAAAAAGGTTTTATGTTGCCTACTGGACTTGGTATTGTTTGTGCAAGTGAAAAAGCATTAAACTGTCACAAAGATTCAAACTTGCCAAAGACATTTTTTGACTGGAATGATCAAATCAAAACGAATGATTTGGGTTATTTTCCTTACACACCACCAATGAATCTACTTCGTGGCTTACGCGAATCGCTCAATATGTTGTTCGAAGAAGGTTTGGATAATGTATATACACGACATACTCGTATGGCTAATGCAGTTCGTGCCGAAGTTAGCGCTTGGGGAATGCGTCCAATTGCAAATGATGAAAATTGGTATTCAGATACCGTAACCGCAGTTAAAGTTCCGAAAGGCTTTGATGGTAACGAGGTCGTTCGGCATGCCTATAATTACTACAATCTGTCGCTTTCAATCAGCCTTACCAAAATTGCTGGTCAAGCATTTCGTATCGGCCACCTCGGAGACATGAATGAGTTGATGATCTTAACGCCGATAAACGGCGCCGAAATGACTATGAAAGATCTGGGTTACTCGATTGAATTGGGCAGTGGTGTTGCAGCAGCGCAGGAATATTTGCGAACAACCGCAAAACCAAGAATACAATGATAATCAAATTTTTGTGATAACGAATAGCTCTGGTTTAAATAAGTAATAATCTAGTATCTGGACACTCAAAATGAAAAATAATAAAAACCTACTATTAAAAAATCAGTTATGTTTTGCACTATATGCGGCAACAAATTCTATTACAAGAGTATATCGACCAAAATTAGACAAGGTAGGTATTACATATCCACAGTACTTGGTTTTATTAGTGCTATGGGAATTCGATGGCTTAACTATAAAAGAATTAGCTACAAGATTACGACTCAATTCCGCTATGATTACACCATTAGTCAAACGTTTAGAGAAGATAGAACTCATATTCCGTAAAAGGAATTCTGAGGATGAACGTAAAGTGAATGTGTTCTTAACGACTAAAGGGAAGAAGTTAGAAAATAGTGTTTCTGAATTACAAAAGCAGGTAGCCAGTAGAACAGATTTGTCTGATAGTAATTTTTATAAGCTTCGAGACACGCTTCACAATCTTGTTGATACTTTGAGTATGGATCAATCAAGTTCCGTTGTTGATTGATAGTGCTTGTATCAGTTCTACACGGTATAAATAGTAGTGATTTCATCATACATATTTCTAGTCTAGGTATATTTCAAAATTTCATCAAAAGTAACATAGAATATACATTAACTGATTGTGAAGACCACATTGTCGATGTTGATGAAGAGAAATAATCAAATATATTGCCTCCTGAGAAGGACTTCGATGGCTAAACGTAAAAGATTTTTTTCTAAGACTACTATAAGGTTGTAATAATGGATATTCATGAATATCAGTCTAAGGAGATACTCGCAGATTATGGTGTTTCGATTTCCAAAGGTGGACTAGCGTATAGTCCCGAACAAGCAGTCTATCGTGCTACAGAAATTGGTGGTGAATGCTGGATTGTTAAGGCGCAAATTCATTCTTGTGGACGAGGTAAGGCGGGTGGAATCAAAATTTGTAAAACAGAAATGGAAGTTTCAACGGCTGCCGAAGAATTGTTAGGCAAAGAATTAGTAACGCACCAAACTGGATCACAAGGTAAGATTTGTCACCGATTATATGTAGAAGCAGCTTGTGATATTGAACGTGAAATTTATCTAGCCTTTGTATTAGATCGTGACAATGAAACAATTACCATTATTGCCTCGATTGAAGGTGGTGTAGAATTCGAAGAACTTGCGGTAAGTAAGCCTGAGTCGATAATTAAAATTGCTGTTGAACCAGCAGTCGGTATGCAAACGTTTCAGGCACGTGAAATTGCTTTTGCATTAGCTGTTGATAAAACACAGGTCAATCAAGCTGTGACAACTATATTAGGATGTTACCGTGCGATGCGTGATTTGGATGCGACTATGGTTGAGATCAACCCATTAGTCGTTACCAAAGAAGGGAACATTATAGCCGTCGATGCGAAGATGAGTTTTGATGATAATGCGTTGTTTCGACATCACAAGATCGCAGAACTAAGAGATAAGTCACAAGAAAATACATGCGAGATGTATGCCGGTGATCTTGGAATGAGTTATGTCGGTCTCGATGGGAACATCGGTTGTATTGTTAATGGTGCTGGTTTAGCAATGGCGACGATGGATATGATTATGTATGCTGGCGGAGAATCTGCAAACTTTCTAGATATTGGTAGCGGCGCGTCACCTGAACGTACCACTAAGGCATTTAATCTTGTACTTTCTGACGAAAAGGTTGAATGTATTCTCGTTAACATCTTCGCAGGGATTAATCGTTGCGACTGGATAGCAGAAGGCATTGTTAAGGCTATCCAAAAAACTGCTATAAAGGTTCCATTGGTTGTAAGATTGTCAGGCACAAATGTTGAAGAGGGTCGTAGGGTCCTTATTGATAGCGGTTTACCAATTATCATGGCTAATACTTTAAAAGAAGCGGCAGATAAATCTGTTGCTGTCTGGAAACAGTCGACTTGTAAATAAAAGAGGACGACTAATATGGCAATTCATTTAAATGAAAAGACTAAAGTTTTAGTTCAAGGCTTTACTGGTCAAGTTGGTTCTTTCCATGCAGGCAATATGATTAAGTACGGTACCAATGTCGTTGGTGGCGTCACACCAGGTAAAGGCAGTACTAAGCATCTGGATAAACCGGTGTTTAATACGATGAAAGAAGCGGTCGAAGTGACTGATGCGGACGCGAGTATTGTTTTTGTACCACCACCGTTTGCAGCGGATAGTATCATGGAAGCAGCAGATGCAGGTGTTCGGTACTGTGTTGCAATTACTGATGGTATACCTTTGCAGGATATGATTCGAGTTAAACGTTACATGCGCCGTTATAAAGCAGATAGCAAAATGTTATTGACCGGACCTGATTGTGCTGGTTCTATAAGTCCTGGAAAATGTATGATGGGCATCATGCCAGGACATATCTATCTTTCGGGTAATGTTGGCATCATAGGCCGTTCTGGAACCTTAGTTTACGAAGTGGTATCACAGATGAAGGATATGAGGATTGGTGTGTCTTCTAGTATTGGTATCGGTGGAGATCCTATCAATGGTAGTTCGTTCCAAGATCATTTGTCTGCCTTTGAAGAGGATAGTGAAACTGATGTGGTTGTTATTATTGGTGAAATTGGAGGATCACAAGAAGTTGATGCAGTAATGTGGGCTAGAGATAATATGTCTAAACCTGTTATTGGTTATGTTGCAGGATTAACTGCACCGAAAGGTCGTCGCATGGGTCATGCTGGTGCGGTCATTTCTACTGTAGGTGATAGTGCCGTAGAAAAACTGGAAATATTTCAGGAATGTGGTGTAACCGTTGTTCCTAACCCTTCCTTATTTGCTTCAACAATAAAAGAAGTATTAGCTAAATTAAGTTAATAAGAGAATTTTTATGTCAAAACCTAAAGTTATTCTTACTCGACAATGGCCTGCAGAAGCAGAGGCCAAAGCATGTGAAATGTTTGATGTTGATTTGAATGAAGATGATCATAAAATGTCAGTCAAAGAACTTAAAACAGCGATGCAAAGTGCAGATGCCGTTTGTCCAACTGTTTCTGATTTTCAGATCAATGAAGAGATTCTTGGTGTTGAAGATCGTAAGTGTAAAATCGTCTCGAATTTTGGTGTAGGATTTAATAACATCGATACTGAAGCAGCAAAAGCGTTAGGTATTGTTGTCACAAATACACCTGAAGTTTTGACTGACTGTACAGCTGATATAGCCATGAGCTTGTTACTGACTGTTTCACGACGTATAGGTGAAGGTGAACGTTTGGTACGAGATAAGAAATGGGATGGTTGGTGTCCAACGCATATGTTGGCAACAAAAGTTACCGGTAAAAATCTTGGATTTATCGGCTTTGGTCGTATTGCACAAGCCTTTGCACGAAAAGCACACTTTGGTTTTGGTATGAAAGTTAGTTTTTACGATCCCTATCCACCTACTAAGGAAGTGGTTGAAAAATTTAATGCGACGCAACTTGAAACAATTGAAGATGTACTTAAAGATGCTGATTTTGTGACTTTACATTGTCCAGGTGGTGGTGCGAATATCCATCTTATGAATGCTGAACTGTTTGGCATAATGAAAAAATCAGCATTCCTGATCAATACTGCTAGAGGTGATGTGGTTGATGAATTGGCCTTGGTGCAAGCATTAAAAAATGGTGTGATTGCAGGTGCTGGTCTCGATGTATTTGCAAAAGAACCTATTGTTACCGAAGATTTATTATTAATGGAGAATGTTGTACTACTACCTCATTTGGGTAGCGCGACGACAGAAACTCGAGTTGCTATGGGATTACGATCTCTGGCAAATGTCAAGTCGTTCTTCGATGGTGAAGAACCTAATGACCGCGTTGCTTAGAATATTCTAGAGATTACTTTTTAAACGGTAGCTTCATATTTTTCATGCTTCAATTCGCATGTATTATCTGTACATATACGACTATATGGTTGAAATCATTTCGTAGTTAAGAAAAAATAATCATTTTCAAATTTTTTAAAAGTATTTAGGATAAAGTTTCATGGTGGAAGCAAATATTGAATCTAGTGAACGAACTCTTGATGCTGCTTCAGCGATTTATGCAAAAGAAGTTGTTGGCATCTTAACGGATCAACTTATTCATGTTATAGAACAGCGACATATTGAGGTTTTACCTTATGTTCGAGGAGAGTCATCAATCCCAACGGGTGACAAAAAGTTATTGTTAGGCATACTCCAAGCATGGGGCATCTGGTTTCAGTTGCTTAATGTTGCAGAAGAGAATACTGGTATGCGTCGTCGACGTATGGCCGAAAAAGAAATCGGACTAGAAAATATAGTTGGAACCTTCGCAAATGTTTTTAAAAAAGCTAACGTATCAGGTGTGAGCCCAGAAGAGATTCAAAACTTACTTGATGTTGCACATATTCGTCCGACTTTTACGGCACATCCCACCGAAGCAAAACGCGTAACAGTATTAGAAATACATCGTCGAATCTATGTCTTATTATATCGTTTAGAAGGGTCACGTTGGACAGCGCGAGAACGTGAAAAATTTCTTGATGCCTTACGTAATGAGATTGACTTACTCTGGTTGACAGGTGAATTACGTCTAGAAAAGCCAACCGTTCCACAAGAAGTTGTATGGGGACTACATTTTTTCGAACAAACTCTGTTTGAGCGTATCCCAGAAACACATGAAAAATTAAAATTAGCATTAAACAAAAATTATCCTGATACAGATTTTTTACTCCCGTCATTTTTTCAGTTCGGTTCTTGGATTGGTGGTGATCGTGATGGGAACCCTCTTGTTACTAATGATGTCACCAAAGATACATTACTAAAGAATCGTCAAATGGTATTTCATCATTATATAAAACGGTTAGAAGACTTAGTCGAACACTTGAGTGTATCCAGTATTAACATCAAGTTATCAAAAATATTTGAGCAAGATTTACAAGTAATTTTAAAAGATATTGATGAACTTGAATTGGTTTCAGAGAGAAACCCTGGAGAGGTTTTTCGTCAATTCTTGACATGTATGTTAGTTAAATTACGAGGCACTTTGAGTAGTCATAGTGAAGGACATTTTAGCGCGATTCGTTATAGTAATGTAGATGAATTTATTATAGATATAAAACAATTGATGGCGGGGTTACAAGCGTCTGATTGTAAACAGCTGTCGCAAACATTAGTTCTTCCTCTATTACAGGAAGCAGAAGCATTTCGTTTTCGGACAGTAAGACTTGATCTAAGAGAAAACTCAACTACAGTAAATCATACACTAGCATCTATCTGGAAGGCAATGAATACGAAAGATACACCACCCTCGCCCAATAGTGCTAGGTGGAAAGCCTGGTTACTAGCAGAGTTAGATAAACCACAAGAAAATTTACCGACCTTTTCTAATTTGGATGATACTTCTACTTCGACTATTGGCTTGTTTCAGATGACAGCCGACATGATGGATAAATTGGATCATGAAGCATTCGGATACTTCATTTTATCAATGACACAATCCATCAATGATATCCTCGGTGTCTATCTGTTGGCGAAAATAGCTGGTTTATTTGTAGAGAAAAATGGTGAGGTTTATAGTCGACTGCCTATCGTTCCATTATTCGAAACAATAGATGATTTACAAAGAGGCCCCCAGATGATGTCTGAGTTATTCACCATTCCGATCGTCCAACAATCGATAAACCATCAAACTGGTATACAGGAAGTGATGATTGGTTATTCTGATTCTAATAAAGATGGTGGTTACTTCACCGCAAATTGGGAATTAAGCAAAGCACAAGCTAATCTAACTAAGATAGGGCAGGATGTGGGAATTTCAATCTCCTTTTTTCATGGAAGAGGTGGCTCAGTCAGTCGCGGTGGTGCACCGACCGGTTATGCCATCGCAGCACAACCGGCAGGCTCTATCCATGGGCAAATGCGTATTACCGAACAAGGTGAAGTGGTGTCATCAAAATATGCCAACGAAGGTACCGCTCAATATCAGATGGAATTATTAGCTGCAAGTGTGTTTGAACATACTCTGAAGTCATTAAATCAAGACGAATTAAAACCGAATCGAGCATTTAATACAGCGATGGAAAGTCTGTCTGAACTCGCCTTTAATAAATATCGAAAATTTGCAGAAACAGACGATCTGATGGATTATTATAGTGCTGCAAGTCCAGTAGAGGAATTAGCAAAAATGAATATCGGTTCACGTCCAGCCAGACGTTTTGGTATAAAGTCATTAAGCGATCTACGCGCAATACCATGGGTATTCGCTTGGACACAAAATAGACACCTAGTCCCGGGTTGGTATGGAGTGGGTACCGCATTAAAATCATTTATCGATATGCGTGGTTTAAAAGGCGAGCAGTTACTCAAGGATATGTTTGATGATATGTGTTTATTCCGCTTGATTCTTGATGAGGTTGAAAAAACTTTGTCGTTGGTCGATTTGCAGGTGTCAGAATCCTTTTCGAAACTCGTTGAAAACGAAAAGCTACGAGACAATGTGTTTGGTAAAGTCGTGAATGAATATAAGCTTACAGTAGAGATGGTCTTGAAGATAACTGGTGAAGAAAGGCTCTGCGAACGATTCAAAAAGTTTAGTCGTAAACTTAATCGACGTTACCCCATTCTTTTTCAAGTAGGTATGGAGCAAGTACAGTTATTGAAAGAATTTCGTAGTAAGCAAGAAAGTGGTGATCCAGCAGAAAGTTTGGCACCGATGTTGTTATCTATCAATTGTGTTTCTACAGGATTAGGCTGGACAGGCTAGTAGAAGTATTTTTTATTTCTACGATCAATCACTTCTGCTTTCTAATTTGTCCATTTTTTTAATTCGCAAATTTAAAATCTTCGTAAATAATCGCTGGCTCTTCATTCAGGAATATGTTTTCGCTTAATGTGCTAGTAGAGATCGCATTAAGCGTAATGTTTTCATATAACCAATAATATATTTTATTTTTGAAAGTGCCATAGCGCCAATTATATCTGCATTGCATCCAGTTGTTATTAAGGGAACCGATTTTTTCAATGTCTACTTTATTACTTGATGAATGATTATATTTAAGAACGTTATTATTTAAATTTATTTTGAATCTGTAAAATATTAAATCGTTTTTTATTATCTGAGGATATTTAAATGAGCCATATTGATTATCATCAATATGTTGATCTATTACGCATCGGTTTTTGAATGCATAAAACGCAGGTGGCATTATTATTGGATATCTATCCGGTCTATTTAATCTCTCCGAGTTATGTTTTTTTTCTCTGGCTCTTATCCCACTGATTAATGATTATTTGTAATATTAACATTTCTATTTTTAAATTATTAATCAAAAGTTTTGAATAAAGATTATATGATAGAAGTCTAATTTTATTATGTATTGATAGAAAATTTATAAAATATTAGCTCTGAGGTCGTGTAGAGTTTAGTACTTAAAATGTGAATGGTTGTTATAGTAATCGTAGATAAAAAAACTTAATTTTTTTTCTTTAGAGCTATAACTAAGATAAGACTATATGAAATGATATGTACTGAGCTTTTGATATACATATTAAAACTCAAGATAGTCTTTGTAGATGTGAGAAAGCCACAAGTAACCAAATTTTCAGCAAAATTATTGTCAAGTGCTGAGGGAGTAGCAGGTGAATTACTAGAATCTAACTTTTTAAAACATCAACACACAGAAATATAAAATTAAAAAATATTTTTGATATTAGTTAACAAGGACTTAACAAGTTAGCATAGATATGTCTAAGTCAATAAGTAAGAATACGCTCTAGTTATCTAGAAATAAAAAAGCCCCGCACTTAGCGGGGCTCTTGCAATATATATAAAATATCTAACCTAGATTACTGTGCAACCACGTTAATTGCACTAGGTCCTTTTTCACCCTGCTCAGTGTCAAAACTAACAGTCTGTCCTTCTGCAAGTGACTTGAAACCATCAGCTTGAATAGAACTATGATGAACAAATACATCAGCACTACCATCAGCCGGAGAAATAAAACCAAAACCCTTACTATCGTTAAACCATTTTACTGTACCTGTAGCCATTTTTGGATACCTCTTTAATTATTAAAAAACAATGTATTAGCATGTAAATTGTTGTAGAACTGTTACGGAAGAGGCTGCTTTTTACATTGCGTAGAACTACCGGGAACCGCTACAAACTTTTTTTACTAATGTCGGCACCTTATAGATTTCTGGCAAGAAAGACTATCTTTTTAGCTAATTATCTGCAAAAGAGTCGATAATTAAGCAATTAAAGACCATTAATTACTAAAATCTCCCTCTATTTTGGGTGATTAGCAGTTTTATTCAAAAAAGGTAGGTTTAACTATTAGAGTATTTGTTGTGGACAAAGTATTGAAAAATGTTCTGAGTCTTCTTTCGTGACGCCGAGTTTTAGTTGATGCTAGTTCTTTTTTAGATCTAAGTCACTGTCGGTATTCGTGGTATACGGAGTTAAAAATCGACTGTTTGGTAGTCTGATTATTGGGCTGTTTTAGCTGAGTTATTTACGAATCAGCGATATTGCAATGCCAAATAGCATTACATTGAATCTAAAATAGATGAAGACAGAAGTTCCTTAATAGATTGTGTAAATTTATTTATTTTGAACCTGCTATTAATCGATGCATTTTTATACGTAAGGTGTAAAGTATTGATAGAGTTATGTAGTTATAAATACAAGCTTACCTTAATCTTGGAGAATTAACGATGTCTAAAGAACGTAATAGCAGAAAAGAATCTGCGAAGAAACCTGCACTCTCTTTGAAAGAAAAACGTGCTGCAAAAAAAGCTAAAAAAAACACTAGTTCTTCTTTTACTGCTCCAGATAAATAACTTTGGTTAGAGATTGGAATTTATAAAATTATTTAAAAAAAACTACTCTTTTTTGTTGCTAGATTTAATTAAAAAATTTTAAAGATTTGCTTTAAATAAAAAATGTCTAATACAATCACCTGGTACTTTGATTTTATTTCTCCCTTTGCTTACCTGCAGCAAATACGCTTACAGAAATTTTCGAGTGACATAATGGTTCAACCATGTCCCATTTTATTTGCTGGCTTGTTAAATAATTGGAAACATAAGGGACCGGCTGAGATCCCATCAAAACGACTGTTTACGTATCAGTATGTTGTCTGGTTGGCAAAACAACAAGGTGTTCAGTTACGCATGCCTCCATCACATCCGTTTAATCCGTTGCGGCCATTGCGTTTGGCAATTGCTATGAAAAATGAGATGGATGTAATCACAAAGATATTTAAATATATCTGGCATGATGGTTTTTCTGTTGATGATGATGCATCGTGGCATAAATTCGTTATTTCGCTAGGTATTAATGGGCCGGATAACTTGATTAATCAAAATTTGGTAAAAGAGCAATTACGAGAAAACACCAAAACAGCAATTGAGTTCGGTGTGTTTGGTGTGCCAACTATTATTGCTGATGAGCATTTATTCTGGGGTAATGATGCAACAGATATGTATCTTGATTATCAAAAAAGCTCGGATTTTTATAATGATCCAGAGCTAAAATTTATTGATACAATTCCAGAAGCTGCTAGCAAGCGTTAAATTATTCATTAATGGTAGTTTTCTTAATTCCATAAGTCCTATGCAAAAAACAGTTTGCTGAAGTCTTATTAAGTATTTCGAAATCGTGAATTTTTTGGTTTACAATAATTATGAAATTCAATATATATTGATGTAATAGGAAGTGATAATGCCAAAAGCTAGTGAACTTAAACGTGGAATGGTTGTTGATATCGATGGTGTTCCTTATAGCGTAAAAAATGTTGATGCAAAAAGTCCAACTTCTAGAGGTGCAACAACTCTATATAAAATTCGTTTCAAGAACCTCCAGTCAGGAAAAAAACTAGATGAATCGTTTAAAAGCGATGAATTACTTAAAGAGGCTGATTGTGTGCGTGTGTCGGTACAATTTTCATATAGGGATGCTGAAAATATTATCTTCATGAATACTGAAGATTATTCTCAATATGAAGTAAATGAAAATGATGTAAAGAGCCTAATGAGTTACATCACAGAAGGCCTAGAAGGTCTAACTGCGTTAATAATGGATGGTATGCTTCTAAGTGTTGAATTACCCCAGTTTGTTGATATGGAAATCGTTGATACCATACCAAATATCAAAGGCGCAACCGTGGCAGGTAGGACTAAGCCTGCGATATTGAGTACTGGAATAGAAGTACAAGTGCCAGAGTATATGGAGACTGGTGAGATTATACGAATTAATACAGGCACTGGTAAATTCATGACGCGTGTTTGATTATATAATATTCATTAGTGATGAAAAAAATATTTCAATACTTGACCATAAGTAGTTTACTCATTGTTATGATGTTAAGTGCGAATCCTCAAGACTTGAATGGAGACCATATGGATTGCCCTGATTCACCAAATTGTGTTTCTAGTCTGGCTAGTACCCATACACATTTTATTGCGCCATTAACTTTTAAAGATCGACCAGAACTAGCAATGCAACGACTTAAGAAAGTACTAATGACTGAAAAACGTGTGACGATAATTGCGGAACGCACTGACTATCTTCATGGGGAAATACGTAGTCTTATTTTCAGGTTTATAGATGATATTGAATTTATATTATCTATTGAGAATAAGGTTTTTCAAGTTCGTTCATCTTCTCGCATTGGTTACAGCGATTTTGGTGTGAATCGTCGTCGTGTTGAAAGAATTAGGGAAAAATTTGAAATACAAGATTGATTTAAAATATTAAAAGTTTTTCTTGACAGTCATTTAAGTGGTATTTACACATATGTACATCTTGCTATGTTTCTCGTTAAGATTGCATAGTAGAGATTAAATACAATCAATAATTCCGATATCTTAGGAGCATACTCTCAATATTAAAGAACTATGAGCAATAGTTAATGGTCAATGCCAACACTGTGATTGTTCTTGATTTTGAGACTACAGGACTCTCACCGGACTATGGCGATCGTGTCATAGAGAATGGAGCAATGCGTGTCGAAAATGGAAAAGTTGTTGCGTATTTTCAAGAATTAATGAACCCAAGTAGGCCTCTTGATAGTTTTATTGAAGCTCATACTGGTATAACTAATAGTATGTTAAGAGATGCTTACACCTTGTAATGAAGTAATGCATAGACTTTCTGATTTTATTGACGGTTATAACCTTGTTGCTCATAATGCTTCATTTGACGAACGTTTTCTTGATGCGGAATTGAGTAGAATCTGTCGGACGTGTACTGGGCAATTTGCATGTTCACTATTGACTGCAAGACGTATCTACCAAGATTCTCCAAACCATAAATTGGCAACCTTACCCGGTTATACAAATATCCCGATAAAAGATGTTTTTCATCGTGCTTTATATGATTCAGATATGACAACAAGGCTATAGTTGGCGATGTTAGATAATATTACTAAAGTATATGAAATAGATCCGGTTCCATTTACGCTAATTCAAAAACTGTCAAAAATTCCAAAAGCTGAAGTCAGAAATTTTTTACGAAAATGGCAAACGATAGTCAAGGATTAAATGACAATAACGTCTTTTCGGTTATACCTCTTCATCTCAAAAGTTGTACAAAGCGACATTTGTAATCATGTGGTCGAGATATTAGTATTGAGAATTTTATCATTTTGAAAGCAAATAAATCTTCAACTAAAGATGGTAATTTATTAGTACCATTTGAGTAGTTAATACAATTAATGAATGCTGAGACGGTTACTTATAGAGTAAAATGACCAATAGAAAAAAGAAAGATTGTTAAGAGAAAGAGTCTGGACAGCAAAGCATTGCGACGTAGAAAAGAACATTATGAGATGGTGTGATCGTGTCTTGATCTACAGTTTAGTATGATATGAAATAATTGAAACTTTATCAGATTGAATTGATAATTAACCATGAATTAGGGAAACGTAAAGAGTTATCTTAGACATATATGATTCTTATGGCATGAGCAATAAGGGTTCTGAAACCATAGGTTTACGTTTTCATGCAAGAGAATTTTTTAAAAAGCTTCACGCGCCTTAATTACTTGTGTGTTTGTGTTGCTTATTAGGATATCCTCTGATTGATAATGAATAGTTCTCAATTATATCTATTACTGGTATTTGAATAAAATCTTTATCGTAAAAATCATCGACGATTATCTCGTTATCCCAGATGACGATATCTAAATCAATTGTACGAGGACCAGCCTTATTACCATTTTTGATTCTGTCTAGTCGTTTTTCAATAGTCTTGAGATAGCTATTAAACTTTTCAAAATTATGATTAGTTTCTAGCCAGAATGCGCCGTTCAAAAAATCAGCTTGATCTTTATAACCCCAGGGTTTGGTGATTATATATTTAGCATTCCCCTTGAATACAGTTTCTTTTAGCAAAATCATTTTGGCAGCATCACAATTTTTGTGAGGTTCAATATTAGAACCAACTGAAATAATGGTAGATATCATAAATTTTATTATTTTTAATAAATTAAGTTAGTTAAGCTTATACAAAATAGATAAACTCTCAATATACGTTACAGGATAATATACTCAATATGCTGCACTCAAAAAAAATGTCAAAAGGTACCGCACTAATTACCGGAGGAGCTATTCGATTAGGAAAGATATTTAGTGAAACTCTTGCCGATGCAGGTTATAAACTCGCAATTCATTATAACTCATCATCTGAAAAAGCTGCAATAACAGCTGAAGAGTTTAAAAAAAAAGGTGTTGATGCACAAACCTTTCAGTTTGATTTTAGTCAGAAGAACGATGTCAGCAAATTAATTAGAAATGTGCGGGACCAATTTCCCGATCTGAATGTATTGATCAATAGTGCCTCTGCGTATGACCAAGCAAATATGATGGAAACATCAGAACTGATACTTGAAAGGCAGTTCAAAATTAATTTTCTGACACCATATTTATTAACACAAGCTTTTGTGCAGCAATGTAAAAAAGGTGATGTAATTAATATTATCGACAATAAGATAGCATTTAATCAATATCAATACTCAGCATATGTGCTGTCGAAAAAGTCCTTAGCAGAATTTACGCGTTTGTCTGCAGTCGAATTAGCACCAGATGTCCGGGTTAACGGCATTGCTCCTGGCGTGATACTACCCGCTAGTGTTCGTAGTCAGGAGTATATTGATTGGCGGGTGGAAGGTATCCCGCTAAAGCAGCAAGGACAGACCAATAACATTTCACAAGCATTGCAATACCTGTTAACAAATAAATTTGTTTGTGGGCAAATATTATATGTTGATGGTGGAGAATCACTAACTAATGATGGACAAAACTTTGCAAAGCATGATGGCTATTCGAAAATCTAGCGATATTATGAATATATCAAATTTCTCTAATTTAAATTTAACATCGAGGGTAAACTTCTGGTTACTATAAATATCCTGATGTAAAAGAATTACATCTTTCTTATTACAGACATGATTTATTATTACTTTGATTATTCAATATGATGAAGATATTATCTTCATGGGTACTGGTTGATGACTATAATATTAGTCTCCGAAATATTTGAAATGCTAGTAGTATCTTTAATTGTTCAAACTATATCGAGAACAAATTTTGTGATCTATGTGTTATCATAAGCATATAAATAAAACTAAAGGATGCACGTTATGCAACATCTTTACCGACGAATTTATGCTAATCCTAAATTTCATCAGCTTGAATTAGAACGTCGTCGATTTAGTTGGCTACTAACAAGCATTATATTGATTGCCTATTTTAGTTTTATTTTAATAATTGCTTTTTATCCAGAACTATTTGGGAACCCAATTTTTGAAGATAGCGTAATTACTTGGGGTATTCTTATAGCATTATCTGTAATTCTCTTAAGTCTTTTGCTGACTGGTATTTATGTCTACCGTGCTAATAATGAATTTGATCGGTTAGTTAATGATGTCATTAAAGATGTAACATAGGTTGACAAGGTCACTTTAGATGAATAACTTAAATATACGTCTTTTATTCTGGGTGCCTATTCTTTTCATCCCTTCATTATTGTCTGCTGCAGATGCGGTACAAGGTGAAATAACTCAACAGCCTACTAATATTATTGCTATTACAATGTTCCTTGTGTTTGTAGCGGCGACACTGGGGATAACCTATTGGGCAGCAAGGCGCACAAAAAGTACCAAAGATTTTTATGCTGCTGGTGGTAATATTACTGGACTGCAAAATGGTCTTGCAATTGCTGGTGATTATATGTCTGCCGCATCGTTCTTAGGTATTTCTGGATTGGTTTTTGCGAGTGGTTTTGATGGACTCATTTATTCCATTGGTTTTTTAGTCGGCTGGCCGATAATCCTCTTTCTTTTAGCAGAACGCTTAAGGAATCTTGGGAAATATACTTTTGCCGATGCTGTGAGCTATCGCTTACAGCAGTTACCCATCCGCAGTTTGGCGGCTTCTGGAACACTTATTGTAGTCTTATTATATTTGACCGCACAATTAGTAGGCGCAGGTAAACTTATACAGATATTATTTGGTCTTGAATATTATCTGGCAGTAGTGATTGTCGGTATACTGATGGTCTTGTACGTTACCTTTGGCGGAATGTTGGCAACAACATGGGTGCAGATAATTAAAGCTGTGCTTCTATTATGTGGAGCAAGTTTCATGGCTGTCGCTGTTATGTATCATATGGATTTTTCTTTTGAGACTTTATTTATGACCGCTACTGAAGTACATAAGAACGGGATAACGATTATGTCTCCTGGAGGTCTAGTGTCTGATCCAATATCTGCAATCTCACTTGGACTTGCCCTTATGTTTGGCACGGCTGGTTTGCCACATATATTGATGCGATTCTTTACTGTGCCTGATGCACAAGAGGCAAGGAAATCGGTTGTGTACGCGACAGGATTTATTGGTTATTTTTTTATTTTGACGTTTATTATTGGTTTTGGTGCCATCGTTTTCTTAGTAAATAATCCAGAGTTTTTAGATCTTCAGTCGGGCGGTTTATTGGGTGGAAATAATATGGCGGCGATTCATTTGTCTAAAGCTGTGGGGGGTGAAGTCTTTTTGGGGTTCATTTCTGCAGTTGCCTTCGCTACTATTCTGGCAGTTGTTTCTGGCTTAACATTAGCCGGTGCTTCAGCTATTTCGCATGATTTATATGCGAGCGTGTTACGCAAAGGTGAAGCCCAAGAAGGAGAGGAGATTCGCATGTCCAGAATAGCTACGGTCGGCTTAGGTGTTGCTGCAATTTTTCTCGGGGTCCAGTTTGAGCAACAAAACGTGGCTTATATGGTTGGTCTTGCCTTCGCGATTGCTGCTAGTGTAAATTTCCCCGTCTTATTTTTATCTATGTATTGGCAAAGGTTGACAACCAGAGGTGCCTTTATAGGTGGTAGTATTGGATTAATAACTGCAGTTTCATGCATGATTTTAGGACCAACAATCTGGGTTGATATTTTGGGTAACACAGAAGCAATCTTTCCGTACAAACATCCGGCGTTGTTTTCAATTAGTGCAGCTTTTATGTCTATTTTTATTATATCAAAATTAGATAACTCTGTTTCGGGACGCGAAGAAGCTTTAGCTTTTGAGGGGCAATATGTACGCTCTCAAACAGGATTAGGATCTGAAGAATAATATTCAACACTAGAATTAAAAATGAAGCGGTGTCAATGGTGTAAAAGTGATGTACTTTATATTAAGTACCATGATGAGGAATGGGGTGTGCCAGTTCACTCTGATAAGAAGTTATTTGAATCCCTAATGTTGGAAGGAGCACAAGCAGGTTTGAACTGGATTATGGTGCTTAAGAAACGTTCTGCATATCGTGCTGCATTTGATAAGTTCAATTTCAATATGATTGCTACTTATGAAGAATCAAAGATACAGTCCTTATTCAATAATTCCGGTATCATCAGAAATAAACTAAAGATTAGAGCTATTGTCAAAAATGCTCATGCACTTATAAAGGTACGTGAAGAATTTGGTACTTTTAATAAATATATATGGCAGTTCACTAAACATAAAACAATTCATAATAAATGGGAATCTATAAAAACTATTCCTGTCAATACTGATATTTCTGACCACATGTCAAAAGATTTGAAAAATCGTGGTTTTACTTTCGTAGGGACAACTATCTGTTATGCCTTTATGCAAGCGGTTGGAATGATTAATGACCATATCGTTGATTGTCATCGCTATCACGAATTAAAGGAGTAGGTTTTGTTTATTCGACCTAAAGATTATATTTCGATAGATGATAAATTATTCTTTGCTGTTGTAAGTGAACATCAAGAAGATGATCGAGCATTAACATGGCTACGTTATATCAAAGATAACTATGGAATGCATAAGATTGATACAGAATATTCCAGAAAGCTGATTAGTGATTCATATCCAGAGTTCTTATTTCGCAGTCAATATGCTGATAGTGATTTACATGGTATTCCGCTGAAATCAATAAGTCATATTTATCGTCCCGAACAAACTGTAATTCGGCTTTTGAACATGATTGAGCCGGACAATAAAAAACGTGATGCTATCAAGATACTCAAACTTTTAATTAGTGCAGGAATTAAAAAAAAATATATTGGTATTACTGGTTCATTAATGTTGGACACGCATAATGATAAATCTGATATTGATATAATAATATATGGGCGTGAATTATTTTTTAAGGTAAGACGATATATAAAAAAGCATCTTGAATCAGGAGTACTAGAATCATTAGATAATTCATTCTGGGAAGATGCTTATCAACGAAGAGGTTGTGAATTAAGCTTTGAAGACTACTGTAAACATGAGCTAAGAAAATTTAATAAATTTGTTTCCGGTATAAGCAAGATTGATATCAGTATGATTCCTGAAGTTTATGAACGGTTTCAGGAAAATGGGCCATTCAAAAAAAAAGGGAAATGTAAGATTGTAGCAATAGTGATTAATGATACCTACGCTTTTGATTTTCCAGCACGTTATTTTATTCATCACGAAACTATTGATGAGATCGTTTCTTATACTGCGACCTATGTTGGTCAGGTTCAAAAAGGTGAAAGGGTTGAAGCTGTTGGCTATATCGAGCAGGGTAGTGATGGAAAAAAAAGACTATTAGTTGGCACAAGTCGAGAGGCAGTGGGAGAATATATTCGAATTCTCAATTAAATAACATAAAATATAAGAGATAATAGTAATGGTGAGAAGATCAAAAATAACTCAGTTGTTAAATGCAAATAAAGCAAAGGATTCTGCATTGATACAGGGCTGGATTAGAACACTAAGAGAAAGTAAAAAGTTTTCATTTGTCGAACTTAATGATGGGTCTTGTCTAGCAAACATTCAGGTCATTGTTGACAATGATATTGGTAATTATCAAGAAATAGTAAAACTAACAACTGGTGCAGCAATATCAGTTAGTGGTGAACTTGTTGAGTCTCTTGGTGAAGGACAAAAATGGGAAATACGAGCATCCGCAATTGAAATCCTCGGTATAGCACCCGATGATTTTCCATTACAAAAGAAACGGCACACAGATGAGTATTTACGTACAATTGCCCATTTAAGACCGCGTTCGAATAAATATAGTGCGATCTTTCGTATACGATCTAAATTATCCTTTGCCATCCATCAATTCTTTCAGGAACGTGATTTCCAATGGGTACACACCCCAATTATCACCAGTTCAGACTGTGAAGGAGCAGGGGAAATGTTCAATGTCACTACGCTAGATATGAATGACGTTCCTAAAAAGAATGGTGTTGTTGATTATGAAAAAGATTTCTTTGGTAAAGAAGCCAGTTTGACTGTCTCAGGCCAATTGTCTGTGGAGACTTTTTGTTTAAGTTTAGGAGATGTCTATACATTCGGTCCTACCTTTCGTTCCGAGAACTCAAATACAAGTCGCCACATGTCAGAATTCTGGATGATAGAACCAGAAATGGCATTCGCTAATCTGCAGGATGATATGAAACTTGGACAAGAATTTATTCAATACCTGATTAAACACACTATGGAAGAATGTGCGGAAGATCTGGAATTATTTGCTAAATATGTTGATAAGAATTTAATGTCAACTCTGAATAATATTGTTAATAATGATTTTATTCGTTTGCCATATACCGATGCGATCAAGATCCTTGAACAATCAGGTAAGAAGTTTGAGTTCGATGTTGACTGGGGCAAAGATCTTCAATCTGAACACGAACGTTTCCTGACAGAAGAACATTTCAAACAACCCGTAATCGTTTATGACTACCCAAAGGATATCAAAGCATTTTATATGCGCTTGAACGATGATGAAAAAACTGTGGCGGCTATGGATGTTCTTGTGCCTGCTATTGGCGAGATTATCGGCGGTTCGCAACGTGAAGAGCGATATGATGTGTTAAAAAAACGTATTAATGATATGAGTTTTGATGAGGCAGACTACTGGTGGTATTTGGATACGCGTAAGTATGGTACTGTGTCCCATGCCGGTTTTGGACTGGGGTTTGAACGATTATTAATGTTGGTTTCCGGAATCTCAAATATAAGGGATGTCACTCCCTTTCCACGAACGCCAAAGAATCTGGAGTTTTGAAAAGATATTCATAGTTTGTCGAAATATCGATGCATCTCATCGACCACTTTTCTTGAAAGCAAAATTGTCGCTATTAAGGTTGGAAAAATCATTAAGGCAAACATTGTGTCGATGATGTTAATAATGGTTGATTGAGTCCAAACAGCACACATCGGAATGATCGCTAGGTAAATATAAACAAATTTACTACCAAGCCTTTTCCCAAATAAGTAACGTGCACATTTCAAGCTATAGTACGAGTAAGTAATCATTGTCGATAATGCAAACAATGTGAACACGGTATAGACAATATATTGACCTATACCTGGTAACGTCTGATTAAAAGAAAGTGCAGTCATGACTATGCCGCTTTCACCAGAATAGATGCCAGAGCTCAGTATCACTAATGCAGTACATGTGCAGACAATATGCGTGTCAAAGAATGGGCCTAACATCGCGACCAGACCTTCACGCACAGGCTCTTTGGTTTTAGCTGTGCCGTGGGCCATAGCTTCTGTACCTACGCCTGCCTCATTAGAAAAGATGGCGCGTTTTATTCCTGTAACAAGGACTTCTTTAAAAACCAAAGCTGTCGCGCCACCATACATCGCTTCTGCGCCGAAGGCATTATAATAGATATCAAGCAATATGGTCGGTATAGCATCAAGGTTTATTGCAATGACAACAAAACTACTTAAGACATAAGCCAGAAACATAAACGGTACGATACGAGCTGTGACATAACTAACACGTGTTATACCGCCAATGATAATCGTGCCGATAAAGACGAGTGCACTGATACCAGTATAAATAGGAGCTACTGAAAATTCATTTTGTAATAAGCTCGCCAGTTGATTGACCTGAAACATCGGTATGCAACCGATTAAACCCGCAATAGCAAATAGAATAGCCAGAAATTTATAGCGTTCTCCCAAGCCAGCTTCGATAAAGTACATTGGGCCACCTTGTTCAATACCATCTTCATCTTTCTTACGATAAAGGCACGAAAGAGTACATGTAAAGAATTTGATAACCATACCAAACAAACCAGCCACCCACATCCAGAAGATGGCGCCCGGACCGCCGAGACTGATCGCGATAGCAACACCAGCGATATTGCCCATACCTATCGTACCTGATAGGGCGACCGTTAAGGCTTGAAAATGTGAGAGTTCTCCCGGGATATTCTGTTCGTCAAACTTGCCTGATAAGATCAGAAAAGCATGGAGTAAGCCAATAAAAGGTTTGAAACGAGAAATGTAGGAAAAATAAATTCCAGTTGCGAGGATAAACACAACGAGCGGCAAACCCCAAAGGAGATCAACGATGACTAACCAGAATTGTTCAAATTGATTCATTTTTTTGATTATGCTTTAACGAATATTTTATGCTGCATTGAACATTAGACGGCCAGACTAGCGAGATCCGCATTATTAAATTGATGGCTAAGATAATCTTTAAATTCATGCAGTTTGTATTGTTTTACTCTTATCTGTTTCTATTAGAGCTGATGTGACTATTTGTCGTCAGAATTACCATAATCAACAGGGTCCATTTTTGTTAGTTTTATTGTTTGAGTATGCATGATTTATTCATTTACAAGGCTTCAAAAAATTAGTTTTTAACATGGATTAAAGTCTATCAAAATAATATGTAAATGTGTGTTAAATAAAAAGTAAGAATTTTTAAAAGAGTTATGTACAAAAAATCATAATTGAAAATTTCTATTAATAATTTGCGAAGATGATTAGATGACGCTGTGAATTCATAATAAGGTGACCGCATTAATGTTGAAATGATTAATATGTTTAAACATTGTAGAATTCAAATTCATCAATCATTGTTTATGAAATATGCAAGATCAATATACTGAACATTCTTTGCAAAGACTTACTCTAACGATGGTATTGTTAAATGCATTTACAACTCCATTGATGCTGTCCGCTGTGAATGTTGCTCTACCTGCTATTGCCAAAGATTTGTCGATGAACGCAGTGCAGTTAAGTTGGGTGCCAATGGCCTATCTTATGGCAAGTGCCATGTTTGTTTTAATCTTTGGTCGACTGGCAGATATGGTAGGGCGTAAACGAATATTCTTGATTGGTACAAGCAGTGTGATAGTCACTTCATTAATTGGTGCTTTTTCTGATAGCAGTGCAATGTTAATTTCCGCACGTTTCTTACAAGGTGTCAGTGCAGCGATGTTATATGCAACTCAGGTTGCTATCGTCACCTCTGTTTTCCCACCTGCTAAGCGTGGACAAGCGATTGGTTTGACGGTGTCTACAATCTATCTAGGTTTAACGATTGGCCCTGTAATCGGTGGTTATGTGATCGATACATTTGGATGGCGCGCGTGCTTTATGGTGCATATCCCATTAGCCGTAATTGTTCTGTGTTTAGGTGCGTTTTTTGTGAAAGGGGAATGGTCAGCAGATGAACGTGGTAGTTTTGATCTGTTGGGTGCCATTATGTACTCTTTTTCAATACTACTATTATGTCTCGGCGTGTCCTGGCTATCTTCAAACTTAAGTTATATCTCGCTTGCGGTATCTATCATTGGCTTAATCTTTTTCTTCTTCTTTGAGAATGTACATAAGCATCCGATATTTGATGTGAATTTATTTTTTACTAACCGTGTCTTTACCTTTTCTTGTTTAGCATCATTAATCATTTATACCGCAACATTTGCTAATGTCGTACAAGTCAGTTTGTATTTACAATATTTAAAAGGGATGTCGGCGACAGTAGCGGGTTTGATTATGATGTGCCAACCATTAACCATGGCTATTTTTTCTCCTTTGGCTGGACGGTTATCAGATAGGTTTGAACCACGCCGACTTGCTAGCTTAGGTATGGCGATTAGTTGTGGCGGATTAATACTACTTTCAAATTTACGTACAGATTCAAGCCTGACCTATCTAGTATTAGCTCTTGTGTTTACTGGACTTGGGTTTAGTTTATTTTCTTCACCGAACGTAAATGCGATTATGAGTTCGGTTGAAAAACGATTCTTTGGTAGTGCTAATGGTGTTATGGCAACAATGAGGATTGTTGGGCAGATGACTAGTATGGTATTGGTGACATTAATTTTCACTATTGTGATTGGTTCTGTTGAGATCGGTGTCTCAAACTACGATGATCTGGAAAAGGCTATACGGCTAACGTTTACAATAGCGTCTATGTTGTGCCTCCCAGGACTCTATTTTTCTCTCGCAAGAGGAAAGATGAGAACTTCTTAATCACCTCGGCATATATTCGGGCTCAATGGACCGGGTGGCATTTGTAAGTGGTAACCTTTTTCTTTCAGATTTCTCATGACCACATTAATATCTTCGCGAGCTAATTTTCTTTCAGGCGATAACTCAAGGTCCATTGTATGAGTAAGTTCCTTAACCATTTTAATCAATTGCTCCGGCAAGTCGTCTCTATTTTTGTCTTCATGAATGTATAAATACATACCGTCTTGTTTAGCACAACGATAAATTTTGCAATTGATAATAGACATGTACTCGAAAAGTATTTAGTGAAAATATTTTAAATTTACCTAAGAGGGTAGAGAGAGATAATTATCTCTTTGGACTCTGCGGCGATGTTTAGCTTTTAAGTATTATCAAAACAAACCAGTGATATTGCCGTTATCATCAATATCAATGCGTTCAGCCGCGGGTACTTTTGGTAGCCCTGGCATGGTCATCATATTGCCGCAGATGGCAACAATAAAACCAGCCCCATTTGCCAGGCGGACTTCACTGACATGAACATTATGTCCTGTTGGAGCACCTATCACTGTTGGATCAGTTGAAAAGGACATCTGCGTCTTAGCCATACAAACCGGGTAAGAACCGTATTCTTCATTCCAGTCGGCTAATTGTTTTTTCACTTTCGGATCATACGACACAGAACCCGCACCATAAACCTTGGTTGATATAGCTTCGATCTTTTCTGTTAGAGAGTCATTGTCTTCATAAACATATTTGTGTGTGCCCGGATTGTTATCAACGATATCCACTACTGCATTCGCCAGATCTTCTGCACCTGCGCCGCCATCGGCCCAGTGTTTGGATACAACGGCCTTTGCGCCGAGCGATTCACAACGTTTCATCAACATATCCACTTCTGCATCGGTATCAAGGGTGAAATGATTTAGACAAACAACACATGGCAAGCCATAGACTTCATTGATATTTTTAATATGATGTTCCATATTGACCATCCCCTTATCAAGGGCTTCAAGGTTTTCATTATTCAGGTCTACCTTGGCCACGCCACCATGGTATTTCATGGCGCGGATAGTAGCTACCAGTACAACCGCAGCAGGTTTAAGACCGGCTATACGAGATTTGATATTAATAAATTTTTCAGCACCCAAATCAGCACCAAAACCAGCTTCAGTCACTACATAGTCGGCTAGTTTTAAGCCAGTTTGAGTTGCGGTAACCGTATTACATCCATGAGCGATATTTGCAAATGGACCACCATGGATTATGACAATATTGTTTTCTAGTGTTTGAACTATATTGGGATTAATTGCATCTTTTAATAATGCGGCCATAGAACCCTCAGCATTCAAGTCACGAGCAAAAACTGCTGTTTTATTATCATTTTTATAGCCTATAACAATACGTCCAAGACGCTCTTTTAAATCTTTGCGACTAGTAGCCAGACAAAGGATTGCCATAATCTCAGAGGCAACAACAATATCAAAGCCATCTTCACGGAGATAACCATTCGCCGGTCCACCTTGACCGATTGTGATCTTACGTAAGGCACGGTCGTTCATATCAACGACTCGCTTCCATTGGATTCTTCTTGGATCGATACCAAGTTCATTACCATGATTTAGATGGTTATCAATCATGGCAGCGAGTAGGGCATGGGCAACACCGATGGCATGGAAGTCACCGGTGAAATGTAGGTTGATATCTTCCATTGGGACGACTTGTGAATAACCGCCACCAGCTGCACCGCCTTTCATGCCAAAGCAAGGACCCAAAGAGGGTTCTCTAAGACACATAATGGCTTTTTTACCAATACGGTTCAGTGCATCGCCGAGACCAACAGTTGTTGTTGTTTTACCTTCACCAGCGGGTGTTGGGCTGACAGCCGTAACCAAGATGAGCTTGCCATCTTCTTTATCTTTAAGACTGTCTATGTAATTGAGTGATAATTTTGCTTTGTAGTGGCCATAAGGTTCGAGATATTCACTTTCTATTCCATATTGTTTCAAGGCCAGATCAACGATACGTTTCATATTTGCTTTTTGAGCAATTTCAATATCAGACATTACGCCCTCCCCAAAAAAGGTATAAAAGAAAGAAAGTTATATTAAATAAGTAATGGAATCACTATGTTTGTTCATTACTTTCTTAGCAGCCAGCTGCAGGTTATTCTAGCCTGTTATTGAGTGATTCACTAACTTCTTTCTTTTCCATGCTCGTTGGTTATTAATAATGTCAATACATTTTTAGGCATTAATATTTCTATTAGTGCATATTCCTTAACAGTGCAGGATTTACTAATAAAATATAGAATTTACATTTTATATGTACAAAATTAAGATAAAAATATATTTTCTTCGAGACGAATAGGCGTTTAAGGTAGTCATAATGAAATTTGAGTGTATACGATATTATTAGTTAGAAAAATATTGAAAATTAATATCAGCTCATCAGTCAAATATCTTAATTTAGTGCTTCCAGTATATAATAGATTTATTAGATAATTTTTAATCAATTAACTTATTTCTGTATTGGCGTCTTAGCTCTGACTCTGTTACTATCTTCTCCCCTAGATATGATGTTATTTAGGCTAATTTTTACCCGAAAAATCAGTTTACTAGAACTGAACAATACTCTTCCCTCAAAATTTCTCGTTATTATCGCTATGATCTTATGACGCATTATATATTTACCACTGGCGGTGTCGTCTCGTCACTCGGAAAAGGTATTGCATCTGCTTCACTCGGAGCAATTCTTGAGGCACGTGGATTGAAGGTCACACTCATCAAGCTTGATCCTTATATTAATGTTGATCCAGGGACCATGAGTCCTTTTCAACATGGTGAGGTGTATGTAACCGAAGATGGTGCTGAAACTGATCTTGATTTAGGTCATTACGAACGCTTTGTGCGAACGAGAATGGGAAAAAGGAATAATTATACCACGGGCCGGATTTATCTAAACGTTATACAAAGAGAACGTCGTGGGGATTACCTCGGTGGTACCGTGCAAGTTATTCCGCATATCACTGATGAAATTAAACGTTGCATAAAACTAGGTGCGGATGATGCTGATATTGCGATGGTCGAAATTGGTGGGACTGTGGGTGATATTGAGTCACAGCCTTTCCTTGAAGCTATACGCCAAATGCGAATCGAGTTGGGTACGAAAAATACGTTGTTTATTCATTTGACACTGGTTCCTTACATTGCTGCTGCAGGAGAAATGAAGACTAAGCCAACACAACACTCAGTTAAAGAACTACGTTCTATTGGCATACAACCCGATTGTTTGATATGTCGTACAGATTATATGATTCCAGGGAACGAAAAAAAGAAAATGGCCTTGTTCACCAATGTTGAAGAGTCCGCAATTATTTCAGCGCTTGATGTTGATAATATTTATAAAGTGCCTAAGGCGCTTTACGATCAAGGTCTTGACGAAATTGTTAATAAAAAATTTGCTTTAAATCTTCCAAAAGCTAATTTGCATGAATGGGAAAATGTAGTCGATGCGCTTGATAATCCAACAAATCATGTAAATATCGCGATGGTGGGTAAATATATGGAACTGGCTGATTCTTATAAATCACTCTCAGAAGCATTAATTCATGCAGGAGTTCAAACACGAACCCAGGTTAATATTATTTATATTGATTCAGAAGATATTGAAAATAAAGGTGTAGATTGCTTAAGTGATATTGATGCAATACTGGTTCCTGGAGGATTTGGTAATCGTGGAATTGATGGCAAGATTGCTGTCGTTCTTTATGCGCGTGAAAATAATGTGCCCTATTTAGGTATCTGTTTAGGCATGCAAGTTGCCGTTATTGAAATAGCAAGAGACTTGGCTAAACTCGAAAATGCTAACAGCACAGAATTTGTTCATGACACAGAAGATCCTGTCATAGCATTAATTACTGAATGGCAAAATCCCACAGGGCAAATTGAACAGCGTAGTGTAGAGTCTGATTTAGGTGGGACTATGCGTCTAGGTGGTCAAAAATGTCAATTGTCTCAGGGTTCACTAGCAAGAGAATTATATCAATCAGATGAAATTACCGAGCGACATCGTCATCGTTATGAGTTCAATAGCACGTATTTAGAAAAACTAGAAGCGACAGGAATGCGAGTTTCAGGACGTTCCTTAGACGGGGAGTTAGTAGAGATCATTGAAATCCCTGAACATCCCTGGTTTTTAGCTTGCCAGTTTCACCCTGAATTTACATCGACGCCAAGAGACGGACATCCATTATTTACTGGCTTTATAAAAGCTGCACTAAAACATAAGAAATTAAATACAGGAATTGTAAAGAATGCAGCTATGTGATTTTCAAGTCGGTCCGACCCATCCTTTCTTTTTAATAGCTGGTCCTTGTGTTATTGAAAGTGAACAGTTGGCAATGGATACAGCAGGTCAGTTAAAAGAGTTGACGGCTGAATTACGAATACCTTTTATATATAAATCCTCATTCGATAAAGCAAATCGTACTTCGCACAATAGTTTCCGTGGGCCAGGAATAGAGACTGGTTTAAAAATATTGGCTGATGTGAAAGAGAAGATTGGCGTGCCTGTACTTACAGACATACATGAGGACACACCATTAGATGAAGTTGCAAGTGTTGTTGATGTATTACAAACGCCTGCATTTCTCTGCCGACAAACAAACTATATTCAAGCTGTAGCTAGAACCGGCCTCCCTATTAATATTAAAAAAGGACAATTTCTTGCGCCATGGGATATGACGCATGTGATTGAAAAGGCGCGCGCCGTTGGTAATGATAAAATCATGGTATGTGAACGCGGATCATCATTTGGCTATAATTATCTTGTTTCAGATATGCGGTCATTAATCGTGATGCAACACACGGATGCTCCGGTTGTTTTTGATGCAACACATTCGGTACAAATGCCTGGTGGTGGAGGTAATGTTTCTGCCGGTCAACGTGAATTTGTTCCGGCGTTGGCACGTGCAGCAATGGCCGTTGGGATTTCAGGTTTGTTTATGGAAACACATCCCGATCCTGAGAAAGCACTTAGCGATGGACCAAATTCATGGCCATTAGATAAGATGAAGCAACTGTTAGAGACTTTAAAATCGATCGATCAAATCATAAAATAACTAAATACGTGATGGAGAATAAAAATTGACGGTCATTAGTAAAATCATCGCACGTGAAGTCCTCGATTCAAGAGGTAATCCTACTATCGAAGCTGAAGTTACTACTGAAAGTGGTGCGGAAGGTAGTGCTATGGTGCCATCTGGTGCATCAACCGGTGTGCGAGAAGCGTTGGAATTACGTGATATGGACAACGCACGTTATCTAGGAAAAGGCGTACTTATACCGATAAGTAATATACATAATAAGATAGCACCTACTTTATTGGGAGAAGAAGTAACTGACCAAGTCAAGATTGATAAAGTTATGATTGATCTAGATGGTACATCGACTAAAAAAAATCTTGGTGCAAATGCAATTCTTGCTGTTTCAATGGCGACGGCACACGCGGCAGCAAATGAGAAGAATATTCCTCTTTATGAATACCTTGGAGGTAAAGGACCTTTTCAAATGCCGGTACCGATGATGAATATTATTAATGGTGGTGTTCATGCTAACAACAATGTGGATTTACAAGAATTTATGATTTTACCCGTAGGTGCCTCGAGTTTTCGCGAAGCGGTTCGATATGGCACGGAAATTTTTCATTCTTTGAAATTGGTGCTATCAAAACTGGGTCTTGCCACAACTGTTGGGGACGAAGGTGGTTTTGCGCCTAATCTCTCATCTAATGAACAGGCGATAGAAGTGATTCTTGAAGCTATAGATAAAGCAGGTTATGAACCAGGTGGAGATATTTTATTAGGTCTCGATGTTGCTAGTTCTGAATTTTGCCGAGATGGTATTTATACGCTTAGGTCAGAAAATAAGAAGCTTGATGCTCAGGATTTTTTGGAGTACTTATCATCTTGGGTTGATAAGTACCCTATCATCACTATAGAAGATGGTATGGGTGAAGATGATTGGGATGGTTGGAAAAAATTAACAGAAAAACTGGGTAAAAATGTGCAATTAGTTGGTGATGATCTTTTTGTAACGAATACTTCAATACTCAAAGAAGGGATCAGTAAAAAAATTGCTAATTCAATATTGATTAAAGTAAATCAAATTGGAACACTTACAGAAACATTCGCTGCTATCAATATGGCCAAGAAAGCGGGCTATACAGCAGTGATATCACATCGATCAGGTGAGACTGAAGATACAACTATTGCAGATCTTGCTGTAGCAACATCAGTAGGACAGATAAAAACAGGGTCACTATCGCGCTCTGATCGTGTGGCAAAATATAATCGATTGATGAAGATAGAAGATCAACTAGGTAGTGATGCCAATTATCTTGGTCGAGATGCTTTTTATAATCTTCCATAATGCAAAACTCAAAATAGGTCTGGCTTCATAGATGAAAGTGATAACTACTTTTTTTTTAATATTACTAATATTATTACAGTATCGTCTATGGTTCGGGAATGGTAGTTTGAACGAAGTACATCAGCTACAAGATAAGATTAGTAAAATCGAGCAAGAAAAAGAAAGCCTTAAAGAGCGAAACTTTTCTCTAGCAGCAGAAGTTCACGACCTTAAACATGGGTATGAAGCCATTGAAGAACGTGCACGAAGTGAGATGGGAATGATTAAAGATGGTGAAATATTTTATCAAATTGTGAATCATTCAGACTTTCAAATTGATACTAATTAATAAATATGTCGGATAGTTTAAAATACTGGGTAGTGATACCAGCAGCAGGAGAGGGGTTACGTATGGGCGTAGATAAACCAAAACAATATATCTCAATTAATAATAAAACAATTATTGAGCATACTATTGATTGCTTTATTTATCGTGAAGAAATTGAAAAAATTATTGTAGCAATATCAAAGGAAGATGAGTTCTGGTCAACATTAGAAATATCTGATCATGATAAAATAATGACAGTATCAGGAGGAAAAGAGCGTTACCAATCAGTGTTGAATAGTCTAAAGATGCTATCGAGTGAAGCAGAAGATGATGATTGGGTTATGGTTCATGATGCAGCTAGACCTTGCTTGAATCAGTCAGCAATTGACAGACTGATAATACAATTGAAAGGGCATGATATAGGTGGAATTCTGGCAATGCCTTGTAGGGATACTATGAAGCGTTCAAATGATACTGGTGAAATAGATGAAACGGTAGAACGCCAATCACTTTGGCATGCACAAACACCACAGATGTTTAAATATGGGAAACTTTTATTAGCTATCCAAGATGCTCTTAAGAATAAAGCTGTTGTGACAGATGAAGCTATGGCAGTCGAAAGACTAGGATTTAAACCAATGCTTGTGCTTGGACATCAAGGAAACATTAAACTAACTTATAAAGATGATCTTGAATCACTAAGACTATACCTAGATAGGATTATATAAAAAATGCGAATTGGACATGGTTACGATGCTCATCGTCTTGTTGAAGAGAGACCATTAATTTTAGGTGGTGTAACAATTCCCTATGAGAAAGGATTAGAAGGACATTCCGATGCTGATGCAGTTATCCATGCCCTGTGTGATGCGATTCTTGGTGCCATGTGTTTAGGTGATATTGGATCACATTTTCCCGATACAGATCCAGAATTAAAAAACATTGATAGTCGTATTTTATTAAAGCAAGTTCATGTTTTAATGAAAAAAAATAATTTTTTTTTGTGTAATGCAGACATCACTATTTTGGCACAAGCACCAAAAATGGCTGATCATATTTCTTCAATGCAAAAATTTATTTCCACAGATCTTGATGCAAAAATAACAGATATAAATATTAAAGCGACAACGACAGAAAAAATGGGTTTTGTTGGTCGTGGTGAAGGCATCGCTGTATATGCTGTTGTTTTAATAGCTTCTTCATAATCTTTACACGAATCATCCTCTTTCAAATGTAGTTCTAGTCTTTTAAGTTTCGTCCATGGCTAAGCGATTTTTTTATCAGAGCACGTTTTATAAAAAATGTGTTTTAGTGATTCTGATCCCGTCAGTTATAGAAATTGATGATTTGTTGATCATTTACGCCTTAGTAACAGATAAATTGCCCCTGTACCTCCATCAGCAGGTCTTGCTGAGCAAAAAGCTTGCGCAATGTCAGTTTTTTGCAGCCATTGATTAAGCTTGTTTTTTAATATTGGTTGTTTATTAATAGAACCTAGACCTTTCCCGTGAATAATTTTGACACAGCGTCGAGAATGCGTTGAGCACTCTTTAAAAAAATCAATCAATGCAATTTTAGCACTATCAACTACCATGCCATGTAAATCTAGTTCTGCTTCAATTTTATAATGTCCACGACGCAATTTTTTTAATATATTATTTTGAACTCCAGAACTAGTATAAAGAAGCTCATCTCCTATTTCTAAAAGACCGGAATTAAAATCTGCGGTACACATTTCTTTTATCACTGAAAGATTATCCGCCTCGGTTTTTGCAGGGTGAGGTTTTAGTCTCGGTTTGTCAGCAATAAAACTGTCTTGTTTTAGTGGCATTGCATCACCAACTGATTTTCGAAATAGCGCACTATCTTCGTCTGAAATATCGGAAGATTTCTTCATTATTTTAAATTAGAGCTTGTCATTACGCATAAGTCTAGCGTATGAACAAATCGGTGTCAGCGATGATAGAGTGTAATTTAATTATCATTAAATATTTTGTTGATTGATAATTTTACTAAAATACCTGTAGATTTAATCAAGCCAAGTTTGTGCATTCAGGAACATTTTCATCCATGGACTATACTCGTTGTTCCATTTTGAAGGCAAATAAGAAAATTGTTTACGTAAGAATACACGTTCGGGATGAGGCATCATGATGGTAATACGGCCATCATCGTTTGTAAGCCCGGTCAATCCATTAACGGAACCATTAGGATTAAGAGGATAACTCTCTGTCGATACTCCTGAATTATCAATATAGCGCATAGCAGCATTTATAATTAAATCTGTAGGTTCGTATGAAACACGCCCTTCGGCATGAGCAACTACGACAGGAATTTTAGAACCAGCCATGTCCTTGAATAGAATGGAAGGTGATTCTATGATTTCTACCATCACTAATCGCGCTTCAAATTGCTCTGATTGATTGCGAATGAAATTAGGCCATAATGATGCGCCTGGTATCAAGTCACGTAGTTGTGAAATCATCTGGCATCCATTACATACACCAAGGGAGAATGTGTTAGTACGGTTAAAAAATGTTTCAAACATCTTACTGATATAATCACTGTACAAAATAGATTTTGCCCAACCACCACCAGCGCCCAAGACATCACCATATGAGAATCCACCACAGGCAACTAGTCCATTAAACGAATCAAGTTTGATTTGACCGTCAATCAAGTCTTGCATGTGCACATCAATACATTCAAATCCGGCACGATCAAACGCAGCAGCCATTTCTAATTGACCATTAACTCCTTGTTCTCGCAGTATTGCCATCTTTGGTTTTGCATTAGTATTGATAAAAGAAAGTACATTACTTTCGAATGCAAATGTCGTGTTGAGGAATAAACCAGAATCATTTTCATTGCCTATTTGATCAAGTTCCTTTTTTGCACACTCAGGATTATCGCGTAGAGATTGAATTTGAAAACTAGTAGAGGACCATTTTTTATGTAGCTCATTAATGGGTGACTCTAGGTGGGTTGACTTACCTTGTTTTAGTCTAAATGTATAATCATTATTGATTATGCCTATAGTATGAAGTGATTGTTCCTCTATGCCAGCACTTATGAAAGTTTGTTTTACAATGTGTTGATGTACACGCTTTATTTGAATAACTGCACCAAGCTCTTCATTAAATAAATAGGCGATAATGTTCTTAGTCTTTGCAAGTTCAATATCAATGCCGGTGTGACCAGCAAATGCCATTTCAGCCAAGGTGACAAACAGGCCCCCATCCGAACGATCATGATATGCGAGAATATAATCTGATTCATTGAGGATCTGTAAGGCTTTGAAAAAGCCGATTAGTAAAATTGGATCATCTAGATCAGGTGTTTCACAACCGAATTGTTCATAAACTTGGCATAGTGCAGAGCCAGCGAGACGCTGTTTGCCATTGGCTAAATCAATATAGATTAAAACTGTATCATCATCTTGTTGTAATTGAGGTGTCAATGATTGGCGAACATCTACGACACGAGCAAAGGCCGTAATATTTAATGATAAAGGTGATGTTACTTTCTGTTGCTGATTATTTTCAGTCCAAATAGTATTCATCGACAAAGAATCTTTGCCGACAGGTATAGCAATGTTAAGTTCTTTACAAAGATCACTAATAGCAGCAACGGTGGTATAAAGTTTTGCGTCTTGACCAGGTTCACCACAGGCTGCCATCCAGTTTGCTGAAAGAGCGATATCTTCTAGTTTGATAATACGTGCTGCACTAATATTCATTATGGCTTCAGCAATTGCCATTCTTCCGGAAGCGGCTGCATTGGTAATAGCTAGCGGAGCACGTTCACCAATTGCCATCGCTTCGCCGATATAGTCATAATAAGAAGAGCTGGTAACCGCACAATCTGCTACGGGTACTTGCCAAGGGCCGACCATCTGATCACGTACAACCAATCCAGAAACAGAACGATCACTAATTGTAATTAAAAAACTTTTACTGGCAACTGTGGGTAGTTGTAGAACACGATTAATTGATTCTTGTAAGTCTAATATTGAAGTATCAAATTCAGAATTTTGGGTAGTTTCACTCTGCGCATCACGTTGCATGCTTGGCATCTTGCCAAGTAATACAGATATTGGAATATCAATCGCTTGATTATTAAAGTGCGTGTCGTTTAAAACAAGTTGTTCTTTTTCAGTTGCATCGCCGAGTATCGCATAGGGAGCGCGCTCTCGTTTGCAAAGTGATATGAAGCGGTCAAGTTGTTCAGAAGCAATGGCAAGGACGTACCGTTCTTGAGCCTCGTTACACCAAACACCCATCGGCGACATGCCGGGTTCATCATTAGGAATCTCTCGTAATTCCAGTTGTGCGCCACGATTACTAGCACTAACGAGCTCAGGCATGGCATTGGATAGACCACCAGCGCCAACATCGTGAATACTAATAATTGGGTTGTTATCACTTAGTGCCCAGCATCGATCGATGACTTCCTGACAACGTCGTTCCATCTCAGCATTATCGCGTTGCACAGAAGCAAAATCTAGTGAAGCGTTACTTGAACCTGAAGCCATTGATGAGGCTGCGCCACCACCAAGTCCAATCAACATTGCCGGACCACCTAATACTATTAGTTTTGCTCCTGTAGGAATGTCTTGTTTATGCACATCTGATTCGCGAATCATGCCGTAACCGCCAGCAAGCATGATTGGTTTATGATAGCCGTAAATTAAAGATTCATCTCTTCGTTGTTCATAGGTACGGAAATAACCACACAATGCCGGGCGACCAAATTCATTATTATACGTTGCCGCTCCAATGGGCCCTTCAATCATAATATCCAAAGCAGATACAATATGCTCTGGTTTACCATTATTTTTTTCCCACGCTTGTTCAAATCCGGGGATTTTTAAATTTGATACTGCAAAGCCGCATAGTCCTGCCTTTGGTTTTGCGCCACGCCCAGTTGCTGCTTCGTCACGAATTTCTCCGCCAGAACCAGTTGCTGCACCTGAGTAGGGCGATATTGCAGTTGGATGATTATGTGTTTCTACCTTCATCAGAATGTGGATATCTTCATCATGATAGCCATAGTGATGATTATTCGGATTAGTAAAAAAACGTGCACCATTAAAACCTGCCATAATGGCAGCATTATCGTGGTAAGCAGAAAGCACACCCCCTGGACTGGCTTCATGGGTTTGTTTTATCATGTTAAACAAGGAGTGTTCTTGTTTAACATTATCAATAGTCCATTCAGCGTTGAAGATTTTGTGCCTGCAATGCTCAGAATTTGCTTGAGCAAACATCATTAATTCTACATCTGTTGGATTACGACCCAATTTCTCGAACGAGGTAAATAAGTAATCTATCTCATCATTTGATAAAGCCAAGCCCATTTTAGTGTTGGCTGTTTCCAATGCAGCAATGCCAACGTTCATTATATCAACCTGATTTAATTCGGCGGGTTCAGTAATAGAAAATAAAGCATTGGCACCATTCTCATCAGGTATGAGTATTTCTGTCATTCGATCATGTAAAAGGGGGCTGAGTCCTACTATTTGTTCTTCATCAAGTTTGTTTCCTTCACTTAACTGAAATGAGTAAACCCTTCCGCGTTCAACACGTTTTATTTTCTCCAGCCCCGAGTTATGAACAATATCGCTTGCCTTACTAGACCAGGGAGAGATTGTACCGGGTCTTGGTATAATAATGAGTTTGAATAAATTGTCAGGATTATGCTTCTTTTCTATGCCGTAACTCATTAGAGCATTAAGCTGGTGCATTTCTTTTTGATTAAGATTCGCACTATTTTCAACGAAGTGGACATAATGCGATTCAACTGAGCTAATTGCCGGTACGCAATATTGCAAGGCAGAAAGAAGTTTACCGACACGAAAGTTAGAAAGGGCGTTACCGCCTGACAGTATTAGCATCAAACCTTAGATCATTATTAAGTGAAGGATATTGAGTCATACTATTTTATCAGCCTATGATGAATCACGCGAAATTTATTTAACTTCTTCAACCTTAATTAAAATATTTTTCTGTTTTTGCTTTCGTCGATTTGTACTAATCGAGTTCTTTTTCGAGCTATTATTGTAATGTTGGGCGGCCCCACCGACTGGTATCCATTTGCCCAATTGACCTTTTGCGGTAGTTTCTACATTTTGTATATCAAATATTGCCACTTGATTTGGACTGACATGGGAGAACTTAGAGGATATCATTAGAGTGACATTATCGCCTCGGAGTCTGGGTAAGATATAGAAGCCGGATTCTATGTCTCGATATTCCACACCATCCTGGACCACTACGCCATCGCCAGTGACAAATGCAGTTTGATTAGGAATTGGGACAGATTGACCCGTACTAATAAAGGTCGACTGACCTTCTAGTACTTGAACACGGAAAACATTTCTATCTTCCAGTCTCGATCGGGTTTCCATTTGGCGATAGCGAACGACATTATCCTCGCTTTCTCTAGCCTGTATGATTGTGCCGCCATAATCCGCATCGGGTGATTTTATCTTGACATCTCTTGTGCTATAGCCCCCGGAAAGCCCACTTTGCTGAATATTGAGATTAATATCGACATCTTGTTTGACGCTGATCATTAAACGGCGCGGGACACTATCAATCTGTGCAAGAACTTGCTTTATTTGTTTTAGGTTTGAAGGAGTAGTCTTAACAATTAATTTATTGCTTATCCCAGTTACGGTACCACCCTTAACAACTAATGGTTTGAGAATTGGAATGACATCTCCGACTTGTCTGTTTTGCATGGTTATGGTTTCGATCTTCATCGATTCCGCCGTAAGGGCGGGGCTGTTAACGATGATAAATAACAGTGCAAGGTGAATTAGTATTTTCAAATGAGGATCCTTCTAAAATTGGGGTCTGGTTCTGAGGTTGCCCACATACAATCAAACACATTTAGCATATTCTTCGACCCGCGACGGTCATTGAAGTTAACAATTCCTGTATATCGCTCCGCACTTTCTCGAAACAGATACCCTACTACATCAGCAATCAGCACCGCTTTATTGTATTTTATGTATTGTGACGAAGGTTTACGTATTTCGATATAACTGCTTAATTTTCTTGCTAATTCAACGAGTTTATGTCCACGGCGTACTATTAATGTTGGTTCAAAGGTGAGAATACGAATATCGACATATCGTCCTTTTAATGCCAATTGCTTGATTGCTTCCACAAATTCAGTTTGATCGTATACGAATGGGTCCAGTTGATGGGAAATAATGGCTAGTTTCAACCCGCATTGTTTTACCAGTGCTAATGCCGCATCCGCATTTTCTTGGCGAGTCTCGACCTTGCTAGCATCACTTGTGGATGCACCTAGGATGTATTCATCAAGATTTCTCATTTTCGCTTCTTTACCTAATATCTTTATTATTTTTTAGAGACCAGCTTGGCTTGATCTTCAGCATTTCCTGTATAATTTTGTGGGGTAAGTCCTTGTAATTGTTGTTTAACAATATCGGGTAAATCAAGTTGTTGAATAAATTTTTGCAGTGTTGCTTGATTAATATTTTGTCCACGAGTTAATACTTTTAATTGCTCATAAGCATCATCAATACCATGACGACGCATTAAAGTTTGTATTGGCTCAGCTAAAACCTCCCATGACTGTTCTAGATCATCATTAATCGCCTTATGATTAATATCTAATTTTGATAAACCCTTAACGCAAGAATCAAAAGCGATAAGAGTATGAGCAATGCCTACGCCCATATTTCTCAAAACGGTAGAATCCGTCAGGTCACGTTGCCAGCGGGAAATTGGTAGCTTTTGTGCAAGGTGTTCAAAGATGCTATTTGCTAGCCCCAAATTACCTTCGGCATTTTCAAAATCTATTGGGTTGACCTTGTGTGGCATGGTGGAAGAACCGATTTCACCTTCTTTTAATTTCAGCTTGAAATATCCTAGAGATATATAACTCCAGATATCGCGGCTTAAATCAATCAGGATAGTATTTATACGCATCAAGACATGGAAATATTCTGCCATATAATCATGCGATTCGATTTGGGTGGTGTGTGGGTTCCAGTTTAACCCAAGTCCTTCGACAAATTCTTTTGATAGTGACATCCAGTCTAGGTCAGGGTAAGCCGATAGATGTGCATTAAAATTACCGACAGCACCATTCATCTTCCCCAGTATCTCTATTTTTTCTAATTGTGATTGCTGTCGCGACAAACGATGTACATACACAGCAAACTCTTTACCCAGCGTTGTTGGTGAGGCCGTCTGGCCATGTGTTCTACAGAGCATTGGTAAAGCAGCATGAGTATTTACCAATGCTTGCATATTAGATATGAGGCCTTGCAATTTTTCTACTAGAATAGATTCTCGTGCTTCTTTTAGCATTAATGCATGACTCAGATTATTGATGTCTTCGGAGGTGCAGGCAAAATGAATAAACTGGCTCGCAGCGCTAAGAGAAGCATCGTTTTTAATCATATCACGAAGGAAATATTCGACAGCCTTTACATCATGATTGGTCGTTTTTTCAATTTCTTTGATTGCTTCAGCATCTACAATGGTAAAGTTATTTTTTATGCTGTCGAGTAAGTTTAGGGTAGCGGGTGAAAAGTTTTCTACTTCAATGATCTCCGGGTGTTTTGCTAACGTTTTTAGCCACTCGATCTCGACCTGTACTCGAAATCGAAATAGTCCGTATTCACTAAATATCGGTCTTAATGAATCGGTTTTGTTTTGATAACGGCCATCTATCGGAGAGATAGCGGTTAATGATGATAATTCCATAGCGACTCTCTTCAGTTGATTATGATTTAAGATTATACATGGATTAGCACTTTGTTTGAGTCAATTATATCGTTCTAATCTGGATTCAAACAGTTAGCTAGAGAGTGTCTGTACCTACTACTTCTTTAAGTCTTCTTAAGGGTTCTTTATGTATTTATTTAAAATTACATATTGAATGCTTGGCAGTACAAATATAAAAAAACCAAATATTAAGTATATTGTGAGGAGCCTCCATAATTCATTTAAAGATTGGAAATAGAGCATGATTAATATTCCAATTAGCATCAACAAACTTGCAGGGGTCATGGTTATTAAAATTGATTTTCTAGAATTGAATTGTTTCATTGCCAACATAAACAATCCCAAAAGAGATTGCAGGGCTAACATGAAATAAACTGGGATTAAATATACATATAACCATATCGCCTCTGAATCTGAAGCAACTGCAGCCGATGAAATCAAACTAAAGCTCAGGCTTATGTTAATACTAAGGAGAAGGATTTGGAATTTTTTCATGAATAACTTCAATTGCCTTGATGATCTTTTTCGAGAGTTTGAGATCAATACTCTCGATATTACTTCTAAGTTGTTTCATGGATGTGGCACCAATAATGTTACTTGTCAAAAATGGTTGGCTATTCACAAAAGCTAATGCCATTTGCGCTGGGTCCAGATCATTTTCATGTGCTAGTTTGACATAAGCTTTGGTTGCCACATAGGCCTGTGGATTTGAATAACGACTGAAACGATCCCACAAGACCAGCCGTGTGCCTGCTGGTCTTGCGCCGTTTAAAAATTTACCACTTAAGACGCCAAAGGCGAGCGGCGAGTACGCCAATAAACCTGTCTGTTCACGGTGAGCAAATTCTGAAAGACCAATTTCAAAGGTACGATTCAATAAATTATAAGGATTCTGGATACTTACAATTCTGGGCAAGCCTTGTTCATCAGACAAACGAAGGTATTCAGCACAACCCCAAGGGGTTTCATTAGATATGCCAATCATTCTAATCTTACCGTCTTTAATCAAGCCACCGAGCACATTTAATGTTTCTGCTATGGCGACCCCGTCTTTTTCAGGAACATGGTAATAACCTAAATTACCAAAATAATTGGTATCACGATCTGGCCAATGTACTTGATAAAGATCTATATAGTCAGTTCGCAAACGTTTTAAAGTAGCATCAATAGCTTGGTGAATATTCCGTTTATCCAGCTTGACTTCACCTTCACGCATGTAATCGACAAATGATTCGTTTCCGCAAACTTTACTTGCAATGATTAGTTTGTCGCGATCTAGTCTTTTAGCTAGCCATGTCCCTATATAGGTTTCAGTAAGACCTTGTGTTGTTTCTTTAGGAGGAACCGGGTACATTTCAGCGGTATCGATGAAATTAATTCCGGCATCCACTGCATAATCTAATTGCTGGTGCGCTTCGGCTTTGGTGTTTTGTTCACCCCATGTCATGGTGCCGAGGCAAATACGGCTTACTTCGATGTCGGTGTTACCTAGCTTTGTGAATTCCATATTGTGCTCTCATTGTAAAGTGTGTAGATACCTTTTATCTTTAATATGTAATAATTTCATCTATATATGCAAACGATAACCATAATAAAACCTGATGATTTCCATCTTCACCTACGTGATGGTATTGCCTTGTCTACTGTGGCGAATCATACCGCAGCACAATTTTCGCGCGCTATAATAATGCCTAATCTTAATCCGCCTGTCGTTAATACAGAAATGGCACTGGCTTATAAGAAACGTATCTTACAGTGTGTTGATGGAAAATATAATTTCGAACCACTGATGACCTTATATCTCACAGATAACACCTCAGTAAGCACGATAAAGACAGGAGCAGAGTCGAATATTATTAAAGCATTAAAGTATTATCCTTCCGGTGCGACTACTAATTCAGATCAAGGTGTAACAGACATAAAGATGACCTATATGGCTCTCAATGCCATGATGGAAGATGGCTTGCCACTTTTGGTTCACGGTGAAGTAACAGGTGATGATGTCGATGTGTTTGACCGTGAAGCTGTATTCATAGATCAAGTCTTAATACCCTTGGTAAAGGATTTTCCTGAACTCAAGATAGTCTTTGAGCATATAACTACACGTGCTGCGGTTGATTTTGTTATGGAATCAAGTGATAAGATTGCAGCAACGATTACGCCGCAACATATACTCTTAAATAGAAATGATTTATTTAAAGGTGGCTTGCAACCACATCATTATTGCCTGCCCATATTAAAGGCAGAAGATGATCGTCAAGCTGTTTCGGAAGCGGCGACGAGTGGTAATCCAAAATTTTTCCTTGGTACCGATAGCGCGCCGCATACGCGAACTATGAAAGAAACCAGTTGTGGTTGTGCCGGTATTTATTCTGCGCTTAACGCACTAGAAATATACGTCGAAGCATTTGACAGTGTAGGAAAACTAGACAAACTCGAAGCCTTCGCCAGTCACTATGGTGCAGACTATTACGACTTACCACGAAATATGGAACAAATGACCTTAATTAGAAATGAACAAGACATTCCCGATGTATTTCCACTTGGTGATGATGAAATAGTCCCCTTTCGCGCCGGAGGTACATGTTCATGGCAACTGAAGAAATAGAAGAAGCAACTACTAAGGAAAAACCTGCTGTTGCAAGACGCTTTCGTGGATTTTTACCCGTTATTGTTGATGTAGAAACTGCTGGTTTTAATTCAGCTACCGATGCGTTAATAGAAATCGCAGCTGTAACAGTGACTGTAAACGAAGAACACCACTGGTGTATTGATGAGGTTGTCTCCAAACATGTCAATCCATTTGAAGGTGCTAATCTTGATCAAGCTTCACTAGATTTTATTGGTGTTGATCCTAATCATCCTTTTCGCAAACAGATCGCCATTAGCGAAACTGAGGCCTTACACGAAGTATTTAAACTGGTAAGAAAAAAAATAAAAGAACACAAATGCAGTCGCGCCATATTAGTTGGGCATAACGCTTCATTCGATCTTGGCTTTCTGAATGCTGCTGTTGAGCGTACACAGATCAAGCGTAATCCATTTCATCCCTTCAGTACCTTCGATACCGCAACTTTGGCGGGTCTTGCCTATGGACAAACAGTATTAGCACGTGCAGCAGAAGAAGCAGGACTGAGATGGGATACCAGAGAAGCGCACTCTGCACGTTATGACGCAGAACAAACTGCATTATTGTTTTGTGAAATTGTTAATCGATGGAATAAATATTCTCAAGCCTTTTGAACAAAGGAAATGAATAGATGTAAATATTTCGAGTGACTAGCTGTGGATAATCAATACTTAAGTGATTATCATATTGACCATATAAACCTAACACACATAAAAATACAGGTTCAACTATTTATAGGTTGTAGGTACTAATTTAAGGTTTTTCAAACCTAGGTTTTATTTTCTTTTCCCAGTTTTTTGCTTTCTCCATCAAGCGAGAATATTCCATCGTTGTTAATTCCCTTTTCTTCAAAACTTGATTACCAGCTATCCAGACATCACTGACTTGTTCTCGATTGCCGGCGTAGATAATTTGCGATAGCGGTTCGTATAGAGGAGCGGTTTCTAATTGATTAAGGTTTATAGCAACGATATCGGCTTGCTTACCTTTTTTTAGCGAACCAATTGATTTATTTAGGCCGAGCGCCTTTGCGCTATTGAGTGTGGCCATCCTCAGTGTAGTGTGTGCATCCAGAACGGTACTGTCTTTGGCGACACCTTTGGCGACTATGGCTGCGGTACGCATTTCACCGAACATGTCTAGGTCGTTATTACTGGCTGTGCCATCGGTGCCGATGCAGACGTTTATACCTGCGTTGTGTAATTGCGCAGCCGGACAAAAGCCACTGGCAAGTTTTAGGTTTGATTCAGGGCAATGGGCAACGCTCACCCCGAACTTGGCTAATTTTGCTATCTCAGCTTGTTCTAATTGCGTCATATGAACTGCCAACATGCGAGGACTGATGAGACCAAGATCTATTAAGCGTTGTAGAGGACGCTTTCCATGATGTTCGATACTTTGTTCTACTTCAAACGCAGTTTCATGGATGTGCATATGAATCGGGATATCAAGTTCTTCTGCGAGCATATTAATACGTTTTAGTGGTTCGTCCGAAACAGTGTAGGGCGCATGTGGTGCGAAAGCTGTATTTACTAAAGGATTATGTCGATAAGTGTCGTGTACTTGTTCGCCTTTAAGAAGATATTCATCAGGATTATTCGCCCATGAGGTTGGGAAATCTGTTAAGATTAAACCAACAACCACACGCATACCAACATTTGCACAAACTTCTGCTGTTTGATCAGGGAAAAAGTACATATCGTTGAAACAAGTAGTTCCGCCACGGATCATTTCAGCTACGGCGATTTCTGTACCGTCTTTGACAAATTTAGAATTAACCCATTTTTGTTCAGCAGGCCAGATATGTTCATTGAGCCATTCCATTAAAGGCAGGTCATTAGCTAACCCGCGTAACAGAGTCATGGCTGCATGTGTATGTGCGTTTATCAAGCCAGGAATGAGTGCGTGTTGCTCCAGATTATATTCTTCTCTTGCAGAAAATTTATTACATGCATCATCAGAAGGAAGTATACCTTCGATCTTATCGTCTTTGATCGCAATTGAATAATTTTCATAGACGGTGTTTGTCGGTTCTATCGGTATAATCCATCTTGCGTTGATTAAGGTATCAACTTTCATCTTAAAAAAGGTATCCTTGGTTTTTTTACCATGATAAGTCATTAACAGGATAAAACGAATTGGACGACGAAAATCTAGAACTCTCAGTTGAAGCATACTCCGCCGTGAGGTGGAATGCGGGGATGTTAACCTTACTAGACCAGAGAAAACTACCAAAAGAGATAAATTATCTTGATTATGATTCAGCAATTACTGTCGCGGTAGCGATTAAAGATATGGTTGTTCGAGGAGCACCAGCAATTGGTATTGCTGGTGCCTATGCGGTTGTATTGGCAGCACGATCGGCTTGGCAAGAGGCGAAGGAATCATGGCGAGAAAAAATAGAAGGTGATATTCAGAAACTTGTTGCGGCGAGACCCACAGCAGTTAACTTACATTGGGCCATTGCTGAAATGAAGGAACTCTTTGACTCAATTGAAGGAGATCCAGAAGCAGCTTTACTAGAGCTGGCTCAGCGAATCCATTCAAAGGATATAGCCGCGAATTATGAGATGGGACGTTTAGGTGCTGAGTTAATCAGGGCTAATAGTCAGGTGATTACACATTGTAACGCGGGGGCATTGGCTACGGGTGGTTATGGTACAGCGTTAGGTGTTATTAGAACGGCATTTAAAAATGGGTTAATCAAAAATGTATTTTCATCAGAAACTAGACCTTGGTTTCAAGGAGCACGCTTGACGAGTTGGGAATTGCAACGGGCTCAAATCCCGGTAACTGTAGTGATTGATTCTGCTATTGCAAGTGTAATGATAAATAACAAAATAGCTTGGTTAATAGTCGGATCAGATCGAATTGCTGCGAATGGCGATGTCGCGAATAAGATTGGCACCTATTCTCATGCGATATCAGCTCATTACCACGGGGTAAAAGTGATGATTGTAGCACCATCATCGACTGTTGATTTGGAAGTTGAATCTGGTGCGGATATTAAGATTGAATATCGTGGAACAGAAGAAGTAACCGATTTTAAGACAACACGAATAGCTCCAAATAATATCGAGGCTATCAACCCTGGATTTGATATTACCCCAGCAAAATTAGTCGATGTCATCGTTACAGAGAAAGGGGTCATCTATGATCCTGACACAAAAAAAATGCTTGCGTTATTTGGATAATTAAAGTTCGGAAACACTTAATAAAAAGTAAGATATTGGTAGGGTAAATGGCTGGATTATGTTAGCATATAAAGATAAAAAACTACTATAAACTAAAGCTTTACCATACCCCTTAGCAACAATAAATTATGTCAGATACTGATTTCGCACTCACACTTTCACATATCAATATAGAAGACGAAATGCGTCAATCCTATATGGACTACGCCATGAGTGTTATCGTCGGTCGGGCGTTACCTGATGTCCGTGATGGCCTCAAGCCAGTGCATAGGCGTGTTTTGTTTGCTATGAAAGAAATGGGTAATGACTATAACAAGCCCTACAAGAAGTCAGCTCGTGTTGTGGGTGATGTTATCGGTAAATACCATCCACATGGAGATACGGCTGTCTACGATACGATGGTTCGGATGGCTCAGCCATTTTCCTTACGCTATGTATTGGTGGATGGGCAAGGTAATTTCGGATCTGTTGATGGAGATTCTCCCGCAGCAATGCGATATACCGAAGTACGTATGTCGCGAATTACGCATGAAATTTTAGAAGATCTTGATAAAGAGACGGTCGATTTTTCTCCAAACTATGATGGTTCTGAGTATGAACCTGTAGTTATGCCGACCCGTATCCCAAATTTACTCGTAAATGGCTCCAGTGGCATCGCCGTTGGTATGGCGACAAATATCCCGCCGCATAACCTGACCGAAGTCGTTTCTGCCTGTTTGGCGTTGATTGAGACTCCAGAATTAACCATTTCTGAGTTGATGAAGCACATTCCTGGTCCTGATTTTCCAACAGCAGCTATTATTAATGGTTCCTCGGGGATTAGAGAAGCCTATGAAACAGGTCGTGGTCGCATCTATGTCAGGGCGCGTACTGAAATTGAAGAGAATGACTCAGGTAGCAAAATAATAATTCATGAGCTTCCTTATCAAGTGAATAAGGCGCGTTTAGTCGAAAAGATAGCTGAGCTAGTCAAGGATAAAAAGGTAATCGGTATACGTGAACTACGTGATGAATCTGATAAGGATGGAATGCGTGTTGTCATTGAATTACGTCGTGGTGAAGTTGCGGAAGTCATCCTTAATAATTTGTATAAGCTTACCCAAATGCAATCTGTATTTGGTATCAACATCGTTGCATTAGCCGATAATAGACCTCGAATAATGAATTTGAAGGATTTACTTGAAGCGTTTATCAGTCATCGTCGCGAAGTAGTTACTCGTCGTAGTCTTTTTGAATTACGAAAAGCAAGAGCTCGTGCTCATGTACTAGAAGGGCTTGCGGTTGCCTTAGCGAATATCGACCCGGTCATTACCCTTGTTAAGCAGTCTGCTAGTCCAATTGAAGCTAAGACTAGTCTCTTAGCACAAACATGGGGATCGGGGGCTGTTGTTCAAATGTTAAAAAGTGCCGGTGCGGGTGCTTCAAGACCTGATAATTTATCCAAAGAATATGGTCTTACTGAGGCTGGGTATCGGCTCTCACCGGTTCAGGCGCAAGCTATTCTTGAGTTGCGGTTACAAAAATTAACTGGTCTTGAAAAAGATAAAATCTTAAAAGAATACGGTGAGTTATTAGAAGTCATTGCGGATTTGCTAGATATTCTTTCACGACCTGATCGTCTAATGATAGTCATACGAGATGAATTAAAAGATATTCTTGATCGCTACGGCGATGAAAGAAGGACAGAAATTGTTCATACCCAAGAAGATCTGAGAATGGAAGATCTCATAATCGAAGAAGATGTTGTTGTTACGCTCTCACATGCGGGCTATGCTAAATCACAACCAATAGATACGTATCGTTCACAAAAACGTGGTGGACGCGGAAAATCAGCAACATCAATTAAAAATGAAGATTTTATCGATAAATTATTCATAGCAAGCACACATGATACGATTTTGTGCTTTTCTAATCGTGGGAAAGTCTATTGGCTTAAGGTCTATGATTTACCACAAGCTAGCCGTACAGCACGCGGCAAACCGATCATTAATTTATTACCCTTACAAGATAGTGAGCAGATCAATGCAATATTGCCAATACGAGAATATGAAGAGAATAAATTTATCTTCATGGCGACGGCAAACGGTACGGTCAAGAAAACTTCACTGACCGAATTCTCAAGAGTACGTGCAAATGGAAAACGCGCAATAGACTTAGATGATGGTAACAAGCTTATTGGAGTAGAAATTACTGATGGACAACACGATATTATGTTGTTCAATGATATAGGTAAGGTTGTTCGTTTTCCAGAAACTCATGTTCGTGCAACAGGCAGAACGGCTAAAGGAGTTCGTGGAATTCGTTTGAGTGGAGATCAAAATGTTATTTCTCTAATTATTGTTAAAAATAAAGAAGGGACTATTCTAACAGCTACAGAAAATGGTTATGGAAAACGTACTCTGATCGATGATTATCCACAGAAGTCACGTGGTGGTAAAGGTGTTATTTCTATTCAAGTATCTGAACGTAATGGAAATGTTGTCGGCGCTGTGTCAGTCGATAATGATGATGAAATTATGTTGATTAGTGATCAAGGTACATTAATAAGAACACCTGTTAAAGATATCTCTGTCTTTGGTCGTAATACACAAGGTGTACGGTTAGTTAATTTGAACGATACAGAACATTTGGTTAGCCTTGAGCGGATTATTGAATATGAAGAAGAATAGCAAAAAGAATAAGAAAACTAATTTCATGTAAAACAATTCTTCTTAATGCTAGTGCACATTCTTATGAAATCTAAGTGGTAAAATCTTCCAAATGTTCAATTTCATGAAAAAACAGAGTAAATACACGTGTGATTCCTTAACAACTGCTTGTCTCTGACGTATCCTGACGTACTTGAAAAACAATTTAAGAAATAATCTGGTGCTGGATTATGTCCGATGATAAAAAACTAGCGCAGCTGCGTGTTGATATAGATGCATTAGATAATCAACTGATCCGTCTGATAAGCACTCGTGCACGTCTTGCACAAAACGTGGCAGAGGTGAAAAACGCATCACGAGAACCAACAATCTTTTATCGTCCTGAACGCGAAGCTCAAATATTAAAAAAAGTAATAGAACAAAATAAAGGCCCACTTTCTGAAGAAGAAATGGCGCGCCTATTTCGTGAAATAATGTCGGCTTGCCTAGCATTAGAACAAAGATTGGACATAGCCTATCTTGGGCCGAAAGGGACTTTTACACAATCCGCTGCGCTAAAACACTTTGGAAATTCTGTTAAGACGAATGCTTTCACTACAATTGATCAAGTATTTCGTGAAGTTGAATCAGGTGCTTCACACTATGGTGTAGTGCCGGTTGAAAATTCAATCGAAGGAGTTGTAAATCATACATTAGATATGTTGAATCATTCCAGTTTGACTATATGTGGTGAAGTGGAATTACGAATACATCATCATCTATTAAGTCAGGATGAGTCGTTAGATGAGATAACTATTGTTTATTCACATCAACAAGGATTGGCACAATGTAGAGCATGGTTGGATACACATTTAATTAAGGCGGAACGCATTCCAGTTAGTAGTAACAGCGAAGCAGCACGTATTACCAGCAATAAACTGCATGTTGCTGCTATAGCAAGCAGTATCGCAGGCGAGTTATATCAACTAAATAACCTTGTCAGTAATATTGAAGATCAAGCTGATAATACGACTCGTTTTTTAGTTATTGGTAAGGAAGAGTGTAGTGCTTGTGGACATGACAAAACCTCTTTAATTTTTTCAGCACCCAATAAGCCAGGTGCATTACATAGGATGTTAAGTTGTTTTGCTGATAATGGGATTAGTATGACAAGAATTGAATCCAGACCTTCACGTCGGGAAATGTGGGATTACGTTTTTTTCGTTGATATTGAGGGTCATGCCGATGATGAACCTGTTAGAAAAGCATTACTTGAGTTAGAAGAACATGCAGCAATGGTCAAATTGCTTGGGTCTTACCCTAAAGCTGTATTATGAAAATAGTTATTTTGTCCCAATTCATTTTTACGATAATTGGATCTAAGCTATTCTTATGCATTCTGTATGCAATTTATAGCTATTTGAATACGTTCATGAAGAACTTCTCTGTAATGTTCATGTGTTACTATATAAGTGCGGCAATAAAATTTGTGTAGTCGCTTCTTTCCAGAAAAATATAGAGCCTCATGTTGAAAAAACCAACTGACTTTTAGGAATAAAATAGTATGTCATGTGATTTATTTTCGCTTACCACACCGGGTGTTGCTGGTCTTCAGCCTTATCATGCAGGCAAACCCATCGAAGAGCTACAACGAGAGCTAGGTTTGGGTGAAATCATAAAGCTTGCGTCTAATGAAAATCCGCTAGGACCAAGTCAACAGGTATTAGATACTATTGCGTCTACAAAAAATTTATCACGTTATCCTGATGGAAATGGGTACAAATTAAAGAAAGCTCTTGCTGAAAAACATAAAATAGATATCGATCATATTACATTAGGTAATGGTTCAAACGACATTCTGGAAATGGTGGCCCGTACTTTTGTTAATATTGAACATCAGGTTATTTACTCGCAGCATTCATTTGCGGTTTATCCCATAGTGACTCAGGCAGTGGGTGCAGAACATATTGTTGTTCCTGCTGATGAATGGGGACATGATTTACCTGCCATGTTGGCTGCGATTACTAATAAAACAAGACTAATGTTTATTGCAAATCCGAATAACCCGACTGGTACATGGATTGATAGTGAAAGTTTAAGACATTTACTAGAGAATGTTCCAGGGCACGTTATCGTTTTGGTCGACGAAGCGTATTTTGAATATGCCGCTGTTGAAAAAGACTACCCTGATACTAGTTTGTGGTTGAGTGAATTTAGTAATTTAATTGTCACGCGTACTTTTTCCAAGGCCTATGGTTTGGCAGGTCTCCGAGTCGGCTATGGCCTGTCTCACCCAGACTTAGCTGGCTTGTTAAATCGCGTGCGCCAACCGTTTAATAATAATAGCTTGGCACTAGTTGCAGCAGAAACTGCATTGCATGACAAACAATATATCAAGCACAGTATCACAATGAATCAAAGTGGAATGCAGATGTTAACAAAAGCATTAGATAGCTTGGGTTTAGGGTTTATTCCATCAAAAGGAAATTTTATTTGTGCTGATTTTAAACAACCCACAGTAGGAATTTATCAAGCTTTATTGAAGGCAGGTATTATTGTCCGTTCTGTTGCAAACTATGATATGCCGAATCATTTGCGTATCAGTGTTGGTTTAGAATCTGAAAATATTCGGTTTATAAACGAGCTTACTAAAATAATGGCCGTATAAGTTATGTTGATCGAACATCTTTCTATTATTGGTGTTGGACTTATTGGTGGTTCGCTCGCTCGCGCCTTGCGTAAAGCAAAACTAGTTAATCGTATTACTGGTTGTAATCGTAATGAGAACACATTAAAGAAAGCGATTGAGCTTGATATCATTGATGACTACTCCTTAAACATAAAAGACGCAGTTATTGGTGCTGATGTAGTTGTTATTGGCACGCCACTTTCTACAACTGAAAAAATATTTCCACAAATTGTGGCATCTTTAAAACCAAGTGCAGTGTTAACCGATGTTGGTAGTGCCAAAGGTAGTGTTGTCATTACTGCTCAAAAGGTAATGGGTGATAATTTTTCAAGCTTTGTTCCTGGTCACCCTATCGCAGGTACAGAACAGAGTGGTGTTGAGGCATCGTTTGCAGAGTTGTTTGTCGACCATCGCGTAATACTTACGCCTTTAGATGTTACAGATGCTTCTGCACATAAGTTGATCACTAAAATGTGGCAAGTAGTTGGTGCCAATGTGATTAATCTTGATGTTAAACATCATGATGACGTGCTAGCCGCGACTAGTCACTTACCGCATATGCTGGCTTATGCCTTAGTTGATTGCTTGGCAGGTATGCAAGAACGTGAGGATATCTTTAAATATGCCGCGGGAGGTTTTGCTGATTTCACGCGAATTGCCTCTAGTAACCCTGAAATGTGGCATGACATCTGTTTTTCTAATCGCGATGCATTATTAAACTCACTAGAACTATTTTCCGCACACATCAATAGTATAAAAGGAGCTATTGAAAATTCTGATAGTGAACACTTATTATCGATCTTTAAACGTGCCAAACAGGTTAGAGATCAATTCACTAAATCCAGAAACCAGTCTGAATAACAAATCAAGATGAATTCAAATATTAGTTCTAGTTTTCAAATCAAACCGGGAGGTGTCATTTCTGGACGGATAATTGTGCCTGGAGATAAATCTATTTCACATCGAGCCTTGATGTTGGGGGCTATCGCAGAAGGTAACACAACAATCACAGGTTTCCTACAAGGTGAAGATACTCTCGCAACAGCAAAGGTTCTTCGGCAAATGGGAGTTAAAATAGAGAATGATGGCAAGCTTGTTCGTATCAATGGTGTTGGGCTAAACGGATTAAATGAGAGTAACATCTCGCTCGACCTTGGAAATTCAGGTACGTCTGCTCGTTTAATGATAGGTTTATTGGCAGGTCAAATCTTTGACTCTGAGTTAATAGGTGATAAGTCATTAATGAAAAGGCCGATGCTGCGCGTGGTTAATCCATTACGTGATATGAATGCAGAAATTAGTTGTTCGGATAAAGGAACTCTGCCGATAAATATAATAGGTGGGTGTAAGCTGCATGGGATTGAGTATGAATTACCCGTTGCCAGTGCACAATTAAAATCCTGTTTACTTTTAGCCGGTTTATATGCTGAGGGAGTCACAACCATTATCGAGCATCAGGCCACTCGTGATCATACTGAACGAATGCTCAGTGCATTTTCACATCCAATAACAAGACATCAAAACCGAATATCTATATGTAAGGCTGATAGACTTATGGGAACAGACATAAATATACCAGCTGATTTTTCTTCAGCATCATTTTTTATTGTAGCAGCAACAATAGCACCCGGCTCGGATATCGTGCTTGAGAATGTTGGAATTAACCCTACTCGTGATGCAATGCTAAAGATTATGGAACTAATGGGTGCTGACATCAAACTTGAAAACAAGCGAGAACAATCTGGCGAACCGGTTGCAGATATACATATAAAGAGCAGTGAGTTATGTGGAATCAATATTCCGAAAGAATTGGTGCCTATCGCGATAGATGAATTTCCAATAATAATGATTGCTGCTAGCTGTGCTAAAGGAGAAACTCGCTTGTCTGGTGCTGCTGAGCTGAGAGTTAAAGAAAGTGATCGAATTCAGTCGATGTTAGATGGTTTTATTGCAACAGGTATTCGGGCTGAAGATACTGAAGATGGTATGGTAATTCAGGAAAGTAAATTTAATGGTGGAGTTGTTAATAGTCATGGAGATCATCGAATTGCTATGGCTTTTGCCATCGCTGGACTTGTTTCTAAAGAAACAATAGTTGTTAATGATTGTGAAAATGTAGCAACCTCATTCCCAGGATTTGTTGAATTGGCCCAAAAAGCAGGCGTGAACATCACTTATGTCTAATGTGCCCGTAATTACTATTGATGGTCCAAGTGGTACAGGTAAAGGCACTATTTGTAGCTACCTTGCTGACTGGTTGCAATGGCACTTTCTGGACAGTGGTATTCTTTATCGGGTGCTTGCACTGGCAGCAGAAAGAAAAGGAATTAATAGCGATGATGAAATTGCAATTGTGACATTGGCAGAAAACTTGGATATTGAATTTAAGAACGCAGGAACCGGTTCTTTAGTGAACATTGAATTAGATAGGAAAGTGGTGACTGACGAAATTCGTACTGAAATTTGTGCTAGTGGGGCATCTGTCATAGCATCAATCGCAAAAGTTCGTGAGGCTTTGATATCAAGGCAAAGGGCATTTCAGGAAGCTCCGGGATTGATTGCTGATGGCCGCGATATGGGCACGGTAGTTTTTCCAAATGCGACGTTAAAGATATATTTGACAGCTAGCGCAGAGAAAAGGGCTAAAAGAAGGTATGAACAGTTGAAGGAAAAGGGTATTAATGCTAACCTCCGCGACCTTTCTGCTGCTATAATTGAGAGAGATGAGCGTGATAGCATGCGCCCTGTATCACCCTTAAAGCCAGCAAAAGATGCGATTGTTATCGATACTAGCTTTTTAAGCATTGATGAGGTCTTAGATAAGATATCAGAATTAGTAAGAAACGCGATTCCGAAATTGAAAAAATAGGTGGCTAATCATTTGTGCTGGATGCCTAGCTTAATATTAACTTAACAGATACATCTTGCTGAAGTCATAGCAGGATTTTAGGAATTACCCTTCATGAGTGAAAGTTTTGCGGAGTTATTTGAACAAAGTCAAATAGAATCAAAGATGCGTCCTGGCGCGATAATTAGTGCTGTAGTAGTAGGAGTCAATAGCGATAGCATCATAGTCAATGCTGGTCTCAAATCCGAAGGAATTATACCAATAGATCAATTTTTTGATGAGAATGGTGATCTCGAAGTGGATCTTGGTGATGCAGTTGATGTTGCATTAGACTCTATTGAAGATGGTTATGGTGTTACGCGCCTCTCACGTGAGAAAGCAAAGCGTAAGATTGCTTGGACATTACTTGAAAAAGCACATGAAGATAATGCAACCATCATTGGTATTATTACTGAGCGAGTGAAAGGGGGTTTCACGGTTGATGTTGATAAAGTTCGTGCCTTTTTACCTGGTTCATTGGTTGATGTTAGACCTGTTCGTGACACTTCTTATCTAGAAGGTAAACCACTTGAATTCAAGGTTATAAAAATTGATCAAAAACGTAATAATGTGGTTGTTTCTCGTCGAGCTGTGGTTGAAACCGAAAGTAGTGTTGAACGTGATGAACTACTGGCATCATTGAAAGAAGGTGCTTTGGTTAAAGGTGTAGTTAAAAATCTTACCGATTATGGTGCATTTCTTGATTTAGGCGGTATTGATGGGCTACTACACATCACTGATATGGCTTGGAAGCGTGTTAAGAATCCAAGCGAAATTGTGAATATTGGTGATGAAATAAATGTTAAAGTTTTAAAATATGACCGTGAGAAAAATCGTGTATCACTTGGTTTGAAGCAAATGGGCGAAGATCCGTGGTTAGATTTGACGCGCCGTTACCCAGAAGGTGCTCGGTTACATGGTAAAGTCACAAACCTAGCAGATTATGGTTGTTTTGTTGAACTGGAAGAGGGTGTTGAAGGTTTAGTTCATGTCTCAGAAATGGATTGGACTAATAAAAATGTGCACCCATCAAAACTAGTGCATATAGGTGAAGAGTGTGATGTCATCATCCTCGATATAGATCAGGAGCGTCGACGTATTTCTCTTGGTATGAAACAATGTCAATCAAATCCGTGGGAAGAGTTTGCAGCAACACATAACAAAGGCGATCATGTTGTTGGTGTTATCAAATCAATAACTGACTTTGGAATTTTCATTGGACTTGATGGTGGTATAGATGGCTTAGTTCACTTATCAGACGTCACATGGGCTGAGAATGCCGATGAATCAATTCGTAACTTTAGCAAAGGTGAGGAAGTTGAGACTGTGGTACTGGCTGTTGATGCTGAAAGAGAGCGAATTTCTCTCGGTGTGAAGCAATTGGAAAAAGATCCGTTTTCAAACTTTGTTGCTGAAAATCCAAAAGGTACAATCGTCAAAGGTATTGTAAAAGATGTTGACGTTAAGTATGTCAACATTACTTTGAGTGATGGCGTTGAGGGAACAATGAAGGCGAGTGAGATTTCTCTTGAAAAAGTTATAGATGATGCACGATCTATAATTAAGGAAGGTGAAGAGCTGGAAGTAAAAATCACAGCAGTTGATCGAAAAAAGCGTACAATTAATCTCTCAATTAAGGCAAAAGATTCAGATGATGAGCAGGCGACAGTTAATGATTATGCTCCTGAATCAGGTGGTGGTACTAAATTAGGTGACCTCTTGAAAGAACATCTAGATAATAATTAAAAATTACTGGTACAAAAGACTCAACTTCTGATAAGATTTAAGAAGAATAACAATAGCTTGGGCGTGTTTTAAATAAGGATTAAACATACGGTAAGCGAGAAGGTGGATGCATGACAAAATCAGAGCTCATCGAAGTACTAGCAAAGCGAGAATTTCAACTGGCTTATAAGGACGTTGAACTGGCGGTTAAAACGATGCTTGAATATATGTCTTCTACACTTTCTACCGGAGAGCGTATTGAAATTCGTGGGTTTGGAAGTTTCTCATTACATTATCGTCCACCACGAGTTGGGCGTAATCCTAAAACAGGAGATCCTGTCTCATTACCGGCTAAACATGTCCCTCATTTCAAACCAGGTAAACAAATGCGTGAAAGGGTAAATAGTTGCAATAGTCCCATTATTGATTAATTACCATTCTAATTTTTATCGACCTATCCGAGAGCAATAGTTTCTTGTATTTTTCTAACAGCCTGCTAGATGTTTATTATCGACTACATATTTTTTGATCAATTGACAATCTGATTACGTGTTATAAGTATTGTCATAGTCTATTGCGTATGACCTTATTGTATTAAACTATATTATATTGATGGAGGTGACATGTCTCGTATTGCCAAGTTGATTCTTGTTTTTATTATTTTGATGATTGGATTAACCTTCCATTTGAAAAACAATGAATTAATTGAGTTAAATTATTATATCGATGTAATTGATATACCAGTGTCATGGTTAGTCGTTATCGTGTTGATTATAGGTTCATTATTGGGACTGTTGGCCAGCTTACCTATTATTATCATGTTGAAGCGAGATAAGATGATACTTGAAAAACAAATTAAAAATAGTGAAAAAGAAATTAATAATCTTCGAGTTATGCCGATAAAGGACTAAGATTGATACCAAACGAAATTAATTTACTTTGGTTCTTACTACCAGTTGCCGCTTTGAGCGGATGGTTGATTGGTCAATGTAAAGTTAATCCAAAAGGTAGTCGTTCTTCAACTTTAATTGATCCCGAATACTTCAAGGGTTTGAACTATGTGTTAAATCAACAACCTGACAAGGCAATCGAAGTTTTTATTAGAATGCTTGAGGTGGATAGTGAAACTGTAGAAACCCATCTTGCTCTCGGAAACTTATTTCGTAGACGTGGAGAAGTCGATCGCGCTATTCGAATTCATCAAAATTTAATTGCTCGACCAAGCCTAGATAGAAAACAGCGTGCGTTTGCCTCACTTGAACTAGGTATGGATTATATGAGTTCTGGTTTGCTAGATCGCGCTGAAACTTTGTTCCTTGAATTAGTCGAGTCTAATTTACATTTAAACCAAGCTTGCACCGAATTATTGGAGATATACCAACAAGAAAAAGATTGGGAAAATGCAATAAAGATTGCTAGAAAGCTTGAGACAATCTCGGGTGAGAAATTGAACTCTATTATCGCTCAGTTTTATTGTGAGTGTGCTGATTCTGCTTTGGTTGATGGTAATATGCGTGTCGTTAAAGATAATGTTCGCCAAGCAATTAGTTCTTATCCAAATTGCGTTCGTGCCAGTTTAATTGAAGCACAAATGTATCAGAGAATTGGTAAAGTAAAATTGGCGATAAAATCATATAAAAGTATTGAATCACAGGATAGTGATTTTATTACAGAAATTATTGTTCCCTTATATGATTGTTACCGTGAATTAGATTGTATTGATGAATATATCGAGTACTTAAAGATGTTGGTCAATATTTATGGAGGTATCAGTCCATTATTAATGTTGACAGAATTAATTGCTGAACGTGAAGGAAAAGATGCCGCAAAACGTTTTATATCAAATGAATTAAAAACTAAACCTAGCATCAAAGGTGTTGATCGTATGGTCGAATATGTCATTTCAAAGTCTGAAGGTGAAATACATGATTATCTTAAAATAATAAAGATTCTAACAGCTAAGCTAATTGAAATAAGAGCGATGTATAAATGTAATAATTGCGGGTTTGATGCAAAACAACTGCATTGGTTATGTCTAAGTTGTAAGAATTGGGATACGGTAAAGCCCGTTTTGGAGTTGTAGGTGAATAATACTCGTGTAGTAGTCTCGTTGGATCTTCCTAATAGGAAACAAGCGCTAGATCTTTGTCAAAAACTGGATCCGATGGCGTGTAAACTAAAGATTGGTAAAGAACTTTTTACTCGTGAAGGACCTGTCTTGGTCGAACGTTTGATTGATATTGGATTTGATGTTTTTTTAGATCTCAAATACCATGATATACCTAATACTGTGGCCAGTGCATGTCGTGTTGCTGCAGACCTAGGGGTCTGGATGCTTAATGTGCATGCATCTGGTGGTCGTCTAATGATGGAAACAGCATGTGAAGCACTCGACAAGAGTATACATAAACCATTATTGGTTGCCGTTACTGTTCTAACCAGTATGGTAGACAGTGATCTTAGAAAGATTGCCATATCTAATCCTGTTCATAAACAAGTAATGTTGTTAGCACAGATGACAAAATCATCTGGACTGGATGGTGTTGTTTGTTCAGCAAAAGAAGCAAAACATCTAAGCGCTGAGTTAGGTAAAGAATTTTGTTTGGTAACACCTGGTATTAGACCAGTTAATTCAAATAGTGATGATCAAAAAAGAATTATGACACCAGCTGAAGCTATTATGGCTGGTAGCCATTATCTGATTATTGGTCGTCCGATCATCAAAGCAGATGATCCACTTGCTGCATTAAGCGCTATAAATGATGAAATCAATTCAGTCGCTTAATCTTTAAATTTCATGACAGAGTCCGTTCGACAAAACTTATTATCACCAAAACTACCTGTGCCCGGGCAGTCAAGAATAAATTGGTCGCGTCTATACGGTAGCGCACGTTCACTTGCTATTGCCAATATGGCAATGCAAACTCAAAAATTAATTGTTGTTGTTACTGCAGACATGATAAGTGCAGTTAATCTTATCAATGAACTGAATATTTACATAAAAGAAAACAGCTTAGTTAAAATTATTACTTTCCCAGATTGGGAGACATTACCTTACGACCTGTTTTCTCCTTATCAGGACATTATCTCAGAACGCTTACAGACATTATTTGATTTGCCAAATATAAAGCAAGGTATTGTAGTGGTGCCTATAACAACAGTTATGCATCGTTTATTACCAAGCGACTATTTATTTTCAAATAGTCTGGTTTTGGATGTGGGACAATTTATTAAACTTGATTCGTTTAGAAAACAGTTGAATCAACAAGGTTACCGTTTTGTCGATCAAGTTACCGAACATGGTGAAGCATCAAAAAGGGGCTCTTTGCTTGATATATTTCCTATGGGGGCAATTAATCCATTTCGTATTGATCTATTTGATGATGAAATTGATAGTATTCGTACTTTCGATATTGAAACGCAACGTTCGATTGATAAAGTTGAATCCATACGTATTTTACCCGCTAGAGAAATTGCATTAGTTGATTCGGGGATAGCCCGTTTTCGTGCAAACTGGCGTGAGCGATTTGAAGGTAACCCGGGAAAATGCTCGGTTTATAATGATGTCAGTCAATCTCTCGCTCCAGCAGGAATCGAGTACTATTTGCCGCTTTTTTATGAAGAGACAAGTATTCTGTTTGACTATATCGCAGATGATTCAATCCTGGTTTTGGATGACGGTGTTAAAGCAGCAGCAGAAACATTTTGGGAAGACATTGAGGCACGTTATGAGCAAGAACGTTATGATCTTGAGAAGCCTATACTACCGCCACGAGATATTTTTCTTAATACTAATGATCTTTATTCTGCGTTTAAACTTTACCCACAAGTACATATAGAAAATTTATCATCTGAATCTAATTCTAATATTTTCGAATTCGATTCTGAACTACCAACTAACCTTTCAATAGATGCTCGGGCAGAAGAACCATTTATATTAGTTAGGCGTTTTCTAGGCGAGTTTGATGGGCGTGTTTTGATCGCGGCAGAAACTCAAGGTCGTCGCGAGACGATCATGGAGTTATTCAAACATATTGGGACACCAGATAAAGTAGAAAGCTGGGATAGTTTTCTTTACGGCAATGTGGAATTCGGGATTGCAATAATGCCAATAGAAAATGGCTTGATAATGCGTAATCCTAATCTTGCAATTATAACTGAAGCACAATTATTTAGTGAGCGTGTTGTGCAACGACGATTACGCAAACGTAAGCAGCAGGATGCAGAAGCAGTTGTTCGTAATCTAACAGAATTAAATTTAGGTGCGCCTATTGTACATGAAAACCATGGTGTCGGTCGTTATTGCGGATTGATTTCCATAGACACAGGTGGAATACCCAGTGAATTTATTCATCTTGAATATGCGGAAGGCGATAAGCTCTATGTTCCAGTTGCAGCATTAGAATTAATCTCACGTTATACCGGTGTCAATCCAGAACAGGCACCACTTCATAAACTAGGCAGTCCGCAATGGCAAAAAGCTAGGCGTAAAGCGGTTGAGAAGGTCTATGATGTTGCAGCAGAACTACTGGAATTACATGCACGACGTGCGTCAAGAAAAGGGCAATCTTATGAGTTCGACCAAGATGCTTATTTTGCATTTGTTCAAAAATTTCCGTTTGAAGAAACACCGGGTCAATATGACGCTATACAGGCTATGATAGAAGATATGTGTAATGACAAGCCCATGGATAGACTCGTCTGTGGCGATGCAGGATTTGGTAAAACAGAAGTCGCAATGCGCGCCGCTTTTATTGCAGTTCAAAATGGAAAACAAGTTGCTTTGTTAGTGCCGACGACCTTATTAGCACAACAGCACTACCAGAACTTTTTAGATCGATTCTATGAATGGCCGGTAAGGGTAGAAATATTATCACGTTTTCGATTAAAGAAAGAACAAGATATTGCTTTAACGGTAATGGCAAATGGTAAAGCTGATATAGTTATCGGAACGCATAAACTTTTACAGGATGACATCAATTTTAAAAATCTGGGATTAATTATTATTGATGAGGAACATCGGTTTGGAGTGCGACAAAAAGAAAAATTTAAATCACTACGAGCAGAAATTGATGTATTAACTTTAACTGCAACGCCAATACCTAGAACATTGAATATGGCACTGTCTGACTTACGAGAACTTTCTATTATAGCTACACCGCCAGCACGAAGACTTGCGGTTAAAACTTTCGTTCGAGAGCGCAGTGATACCTTATTAAAGGAAGCAATCTTGCGAGAAATTAAGCGTGGTGGACAAGTCTTCTATTTACATAATGAAGTAAAAACCATAGAGAAAGTAGCTGAAGAAATAGGTAAGCTTTTACCTGAAGCGCGAGTAGAGTTTGCTCATGGTCAAATGCGAGAAAAACAACTCGAGTCAGTGATGCTTGATTTCTATCATCGTAGGTTTAATGTTTTGGTATGTACCACTATTATCGAAACAGGTATCGATGTCCCATCGGCAAATACGATTATTATCAATCGAGCAGATAAATTTGGTCTAGCACAACTTTATCAATTACGTGGACGGGTAGGGCGTTCTCATCATCGTGCCTATGCCTATCTCATTGTGCCACCACGCAAAGCTATGACTGTGGATGCAGTAAAGCGACTTGAAGCTATAGAAGCCTTGGAAGAATTAGGTGTTGGTTTTACTCTTGCAACACATGATCTTGAAATAAGAGGCGCTGGTGAAATATTAGGTGAAGGACAAAGTGGTCATATACAAGAGATAGGCTTTGGTCTCTATATGGAGCTATTACACAGGGCGGTTAAAGCTATGAAAGAGGGTAAACAGCCTGAGCTAGATCGTCCGCTTGATCATGGAACTGAGATTGATTTACATATCCCTGCTTTGATTCCTGAAGATTTTATACCAGATGTACACATGCGTTTGATTATGTATAAACGGATCGCGAGTACTAAATTGAGTTCAGAATTAAACGAGTTGAAAGAGGAAATAATCGATAGGTTTGGTTTATTACCAGATGCGGTCAAAAATTTATTTGAAGTTAGCAATCTCAAACAATTAGCGCGACCACTGGGAATTCGTAAAATTGATGTAGGATTAAAGGGCGGTCGCATTTTCTTTCAACCAGATGCTAATATTGATTCAGTACGCATTATACAGTTAATTCAAACAGCTCCGAATATTTATAAACTTGATGGACAGGATACACTTAGAATTAATAAAGAATTACCGGATGCTCAATCAAGGTTAGAAATATTAAAATATATTTTTAATGAAATAACACTAAACATAGCCGCATAATTGGTATATGAAATATATTAAAATTGGTATTTTAGTTTCACTGTTTGCCTCTCCATATAATGTAATAGGCTCCTCTTGGTATCAAGTTGAAGTGATTGTCTTCGAAAGACTTAATCCATATTTAGATGGTGAAAAATGGCAAGATGGAGTAATAACTACGAAAGATGACGCGGTTGAATTACAAGTACCTGATATTAATAATAAATTAGTTCCTTATATGATCTTGAATAAATCTCGTAACCAGCTTAACGGTGTTGAAAAAGTTTTAAACTCGTCTAGTGAATATAAATTATTAATACATCTATCATGGCAACAACCAGCTACACAACGTAAACAATCACGTTACGTGCACTTGCAACGACTTGATGGAACTTCATCAACTTTAGAAACTAATATAAAAGAAATAGAAGATGAACCTGATTTCATCGATGAATTAATATCGTCGAATAAAATTATTGATGGAACAATAAGGGTAAGAAGTGGATTTTATTTGCATGCTGACATTGACTTCTCATATTTCAAGAATCTTCCATATGAAAATAAAATTCTAAGAGTCAATGAAGAATCATTTATCGGAACTTCAGATAAATATGTGATTAATCATAAAGAAACTCGCAAGATAAAACTTGATGAAATTCATTATTTTGACCATCCGATGTTAGGATTGATACTGCAAGTGAGTAGACTAGATATTGAGAATTAACAGACATATAGATTTCTTATTCAGTAATTGTCTTTAATCTTCATCATGAACATCTTAGTCATTAGTATTAATTCAACGAAGTGGCTTATCTAGCATTTTTTAAAGTTCAATAGATACTATGTCTAATTAATCATTTCGTGTTTCGCACAAAGATGATGATATGATCTACATTGAGCTTCTTTTTCTATATGTCCATATTGATAGTATTTTTAATTGAGTATATTTAGCGTTCAAGGTACTGATCTAAAAAAAGTAATTATTCATTTTCATGTTTACAATATACACTAACTCTTTCTTCTTCATCGACTATTACGGATAAAATTATAGGTCGGCAACACACTTCACAATCTTCTATATAAGATTGATCTGAAATACTGCAATCAATAATAAGTTCAATATTCTCACCACAATAAGGGCAAATAATGAATTTATTTAACAATTGATTCATTATTTATTAGCAATATATTTTTCTATTAAAAATCGCATTCTACTTAATCCTTCTTTCAAGTTTTCTTCTATCGTCTCCATCGAGATAATTTCATCAGTTTTACCTGCAGCCCAATTAACGACCAATGCACAACATGCATAATTTATTTCGAGTTCTCTAGCCAGGCTTGCTTCGGGCATACTAGTCATCCCAATGATGTCATTTCCATCTTTTTCTAAGCGACTTACTTCTGCGGCTGTTTCTAGTCTGGGCCCTTGTGTAACTGCATAGGTTCCTTCAGAGATGATTTCTAATTTATTTTTAGAAGCTGTGTCAATTAATTGCTGTCGTAATAGTTCTGAATAAGGCTTAGTAAAATCAATATGTTTTACGTCTGTAAGGTTTTCTTCATAGAAGGTATCTGCCCTACCATGGGTATAATCGATAAGTTGATTAGGTATTACTATACTACAGGGTGTCATTTTTTCTGTAATACCACCGACTGCATTAATAGCAATGATCTCATTAACTTCATGTTTATGTAGTGCCCAAAGGTTAGCTCTATAGTTTATCTTATGTGGCGGTATCGTATGGGCGATGCCATGACGTGGAAGAAATAGGATCTCAAGGTTGTTGATTTTTCCAAAAGTGATCGGTGCAGAAGGATCACCCCATGGCGTAGCTGATTCAATTTTACAAATGACTTCTAATCCAGATAGTTTTGTTAATCCACTACCACCGATAATTGCAATTTTATTCATATCGCATAAATGCCCATCAAATTACGATGATATTCATAATAATCCATTCCATAGCCGAATACATAACGATCTGGGACTTGTAAAGCGCTGAAATCGGCACATTGAAAAGGCTTCTCATAGGGGAGTTTTTTTTCTGCTAGTACGGCTGTAAATACTTTTTTGGCACCAGCCTCATAACAATATTCAGTAATTGCAGAAAGAGTGATGCCTTCATCAAGTATATCGTCAATTAATAATAATATTCTGCCTTGTAATATTTTTTCTGGTTTTTTTAACCAACATAATTCGTTACCACTAGTTCCACCACGATAACGTGTGGCATGTATGTAATCAATTTGTAAAGGAAAATTAAGTTGCGGAATTAACATGCCACCTAAAATTAAACCGCCATTCATTATCGGTAATACTATTGGATTGCTATTAGATAGTTCTATTGATATTGAACTAGCCATTGAAAAAACTGCTTTTTCTACATAGTTTTTATCAAATAATAACTCTGCTTTATCTAGTATTTTTTTAGCTTCCGTTGATGTAATTGTTTTTGTTGCTATGATTTGTCTCAAGTTGTGTTGTCCTATGCAAATTGTGATAAAATCACATTATACTTAAGTCTGTCGCCATAGTCTGTCACCATAGTATTCTCAACAATATCGATGTTATTTGTATACATTAAGTGAATAAAAGAGTTACATAATAAAACAACTGTGTATCAAGATAGTTCAATGAACTACTGTTACTTCAAAAGTAATATCTGTTGAGGTTCATAATATGTTGTAAATGACGAACGAGCTTATTAGTAATTGAACTACTAATATAGTTGACTGGGGTAATATTATATTTGTTGAGAAGTTTAGTTAAAACGTAATAAATTTTAATAAATAATCGAGGGACATTATGTTTTCAAAAAATACGAAGGTGGCGGGTTTTGATGACGAACTCTATACTGCAATGGAAGCAGAGCGGCGCCGACAGGAAGAACATATCGAATTAATCGCTTCGGAGAATATGGCAAGTCCACGAGTATTAGAATGCCAAGGCTCAGTCCTGACGAATAAGTATGCAGAAGGTTATCCGGGTAAGCGCTATTATGGCGGCTGTGAGTTTGTTGATGTTGCGGAGCAGCTAGCTATTGATCGCGCAATGGAATTATTTGGTGCTGATTGGGCAAATGTTCAACCCCATTCTGGCTCACAGGCAAACGGTGCAGTCTATCATGCATTATTAGAACCCGGCGATACGATTATGGGTATGAGTTTAGCTCACGGTGGACATTTGACACATGGGGCAAGTGTCAATGTATCGGGTCGTATCTATAACGCGGTTCAATATGGTATAGACACAAACACCGGTGAAATTGATTATGATGAAGCAGAACGACTCTCTACAGAACATAAACCAAAGTTAATTATCACTGGTTTTTCTGCTTATTCAAGGATCATTGACTGGCATCGTTTTCGTGAAATTGCTGACAAAGTAGGTGCCTTGATGATGGCTGATATTTCGCACATAGCTGGATTGGTTGCTGTTGGGGAATATCCAAGCCCTGTTCAGATCGCCGATGTCACAACTACCACAACACATAAGACATTAAGAGGCCCGCGTTCAGGTTTGATCATGGGCAAGGCTAACGAAAACATTCAAAAAAAGGTTAATTTCATGGTGTTCCCTGCTTATCAAGGTGGCCCATTAATGCATACAATTGCTGCTAAAGCTGTCGCCTTTAAAGAAGCGATGCAGCCTGAATTCAAGACATACATTCAGCAAGTTAAGAAAAACGCTAATGTTATGGCTAAAACTTTTATAGAGCGAGGTTTGAAAATCGTTTCTGGCGGTACTGATAATCACTTATTTTTAGTTGATATGGTTGAAAAAGGTCTTACAGGTAAAGCAGTCGATGCTGCCTTAGGACGTGCGAACCTCACTGTGAATAAAAATGCAGTCCCTAATGATCCGGAATCACCTTTTGTAACGAGTGGTATACGCATAGGGACACCTTCTATAACGACACGTGGTTTTGATGAAGCAGATTCAAAACAGGTTGCACATTGGTGCTGTGACATTATGGATAATATGGGTAATGATTCTGTTATCGAACGCGTCAAAAGTGAAGTTTTAACGCTTTGTAAGATTCGGCCACTATATGAGTCTAATAATGATTTAAACTAATCGTAATGTAAGTATTTGTTTATGTAGGAGATTGTTTTATAATCAATTATTCTTTTTAGAATCTGAGGTCGTTAATAGATGCACTGTCCTTTTTGCACAGATCCTGATACACGTGTTATTGATTCACGACTGGTAGGTGAAGGCAATCAGGTACGTCGTCGTCGTGAATGTACAAAGTGTAAAGAACGCTATACAACCTACGAGTCAGCGGAACTTAACCTTCCTCGTATTATTAAGACAGACGGACGGCGCGAGCCATTCAAAGAAGAAAAGCTACGTGGTGGTATTTTACGCGCGATTGAAAAACGTCCTGTTGAAATGGAAAAAGTAGAACTTGCTGTGTTGAATATTATGCATAAATTACGTGCGATGGGCGATCGAGAGGTTAAATCAATTTGTGTCGGTGATTGGGTTATGGAGCAATTACGCTGTTTGGATCAGGTAGCCTATGTTCGCTTTGCCTCAGTCTATAGAAGCTTTGAAGATGTGCGTGCTTTTCTAGAAGAAATAGAACGACTTGAACATGAACTGCCGCCTGATCTAAGAAAGAGTCAGCTTGATTTTCTTGAATATGATGGTGATGATAGTTGACGTGGTCAGCACAAGATTTTCAATTTATGTCTCGTGCTATTCAATTAGCAAAGCGTGGACTCTACACCTGCGATCCCAATCCTAGAGTTGGATGTGTTGTAACTAAAGATGATCAAATAATATCAGAGGGGTGGCATGCAGTAACGGGTGAGGCACATGCAGAGATCAATGCGCTTACGAGTTGTATAGACGCTACAAATTCTACGGTCTATTTGACGCTTGAACCCTGTTCCCATTATGGTCGTACATCTCCTTGTACGGAAGCATTAATTAATGCAAACGTGAATAATGTTATTATTGCTATGCTCGATCCTAATCCGCTTGTCAGTGGTTTGGGTATTAGAAAGCTAGAAGATTCAGGTATAGGCGTTAAGCAGGGTTTGCTAGAAGTTGAGTCACGTAAACTAAATCCTGGTTTTATCAAGCGAATGACAAAGAATTTACCTTATACACGTTGTAAAATGGCAATGAGTCTCGATGGGCGTACTGCTTTGGCTAATGGAGAGAGTCAATGGATTAGTTCTGAATTATCGAGGCGTGACGTGCATCATTTGCGAGCAGCAAGTAGTGCAATTTTGACTAGTGTGGAAACATTATTAAAGGATGATGCCTCATTAAATGCACGGGGCCTAGATTTTGAATTTAAACAAGCTGTTCGAATTATCATCGACAGAAAACTTAAAACACCAAATCAAGCAAAATTATTTAGCATTCCTGGACATACTCTCATTTATACAGAGAATGATAATGATACACGTATTCATGAATTAGAAAATGTTGGTGCCGAGGTTGTTTTTTTAAAAAACACTGAGTCATGGTTGAAAGAAGTTTTTAATCATATGGCAAAAGAGTTTGAAATTAATGAGCTTATGGTTGAAGCAGGATCAACCTTTTCCGGAGCATTGATTGAGCAAGGTTTAGTTGATGAATTAGTCGTTTACATTGCACCTATATTACTTGGTCATAGTGCAAATCCATTAGTAAAATTAAAAGAACTCAAGAAAATAGGTGAAGCAAAACAACTCAAAATAATGGATGTCAGGCAAGTGGGTAAAGACTTCCGCTTCATATTGACACTTTAAGGTTAAAATATAGTTTATGTTTACAGGTATTATTCACGCGATTGGTAAAATTTATGCAATTGATCAACATGGTGCTGATAGCCGTTTTGTATTTAATACAGGGAATATGGATCTGTCTGATTTAAATGTCGGTGATAGTATTGCCGTTAATGGTGCGTGCTTAACACTAATCGATGTAGGTGAAAATTCTTTCGCAGCTGATATATCTAATGAAACATTGAAACGTACAACTTTCTCAAAATTAGAAGTTGGTTCGTCTATTAATCTGGAAAAAGCAATGCAGTTATCTGATCGGCTCAATGGACATATAGTTAGCGGTCATATAGATGGCATTGGAAAAATCTCATGTTTAGGTGATGATGGGCGTTCAGTAGGCTACGCAATAGTAGTTCCAAAAGCATTAAATCGATATTTGTCAAAAAAGGGATCAGTGACTGTCGATGGAGTTAGTCTGACTATTAATGCTATCGAAGAAAATACCATTAAAGTTAATATTATCCCGCATACATTATCTAAAACAATCTTTTCGGAATATATAGCAGGGTGTCAAGTTAATATTGAAGTCGATCTCATAGCCCGATATCTAGATCGGATAATAGTAAATTAATGTATAGTAAATAGTCGTTTGAGAAATTAAAGGAATACTATGTCGCTTAATACTACGTCAGAAATTATTGATGAAATTCGTAATGGAAGCATGGTTATTCTAATGGATGATGAAAACCGTGAGAATGAAGGTGATTTAATTATCGCGGCATCATATGTCCGCCCCGAAGATATTAATTTCATGGCTAGATATGGCCGTGGCTTGATATGCCTGACATTAACTGGCGAGCACTGCCAAAAATTAAATTTGCCATTAATGACCAGTAATTCAAGTTCAAATTTTGGAACAAACTTTACTGTAACAATCGAAGCAGCGGAAGGTGTTACCACTGGAATATCTGCTTCGGATCGAGCGCTTACTATTCAAAAGGCTGTTGCCCCAAATGCTAAACCAACTGATTTGGTACAACCAGGTCACGTTTTCCCATTGATGGCACAAGCAGGTGGTGTGTTATCACGTGCAGGCCATACTGAGGCGGGTTGTGATCTAGCAAGACTTGCCGGACTTGAATCATCTGCCGTTATAGTTGAGATACTAAATGACGATGGAACTATGGCAAGGCGACCAGATTTAGAAAATTTTGCTAAAGAACATACTTTAAAAATCGGTACTATTGCTGATCTCATAAGGTATCGCACAGAAAATGAAAGAACGGTTGAGCATATGACAGAGACTATTTTTCCAACAGAATACGGAGCGTTTATTTTGCATGCCTACCAAGATAAGGTGGAGAAGAAACTTCATCTCGCTTTAGTAAAAGGGAAGCTGAACCCTGATGAACCAACGTTGGTTCGTGTTCATGTAGAAAATCCTATATCAGATCTCACAGGTAGTCTTGCAAAAGATAGAGGTTGGCCAGTCGATGATGTATTGCGGCGACTTGCTAAAGAAGAATCGGGTGTAATAGTTATTTTATGTAACCAATATGAACCGATGGAGTTAATTAACCAAATTGAATCATATAAAAATAATAAGCACAAAATAGATGCAAAAAACAAAGATAACAAAGACTTGAGAACTATTGGATTAGGTGCGCAGATTCTTTCAGATTTAGGTGTTAGAAAAATGCGTGTATTAAGTGCGCCAAAACGAATACATGCATTATCGGGTTTTGGTTTAGAAGTGATTGAGTACGTAAACTAAAATCATGACTAAAACTACACCAGCAAAACAAAAAAGAATTAACAATGGCTTAGTAAAGATTGCAATTGTCTCCAGTAGGTTTAATAGTTTTATTGTTGACCGTTTATATGACGGCGCTATAAGGACACTAAATAGTAACGGTGTTGATAATGATGCAATTACGGCGATTGAAGTTCCAGGCGCATTTGAAATTCCTGTTACTGTTCGAACATTAATTGAAAATAAAAAATTTGATGCAATCATTACGTTAGGTGCAATTATTCGAGGTGAGACACCACATTTTGATTTCATTTCTAATGAATGTACGCGTGGTATAGGACAATTAGCGATTGAGTCAGGTGTACCGATTATTTTTGGAGTTTTGACTGTAGATAATTCTGAGCAAGCTATGGATAGAGCTGGTGATGAAGAGAGTAATAAAGGTTCAGAAGCAGCAGCAGCAGCATTAGAAATGGTTAGTGTACTAAAAGAAATAAAATCATGAACAGCAATATTACTGCAATTAGTAAACGTGCACGAATCAAGGCAAGACGGAATACTGTTCAAGCATTATATGAATGGTTTATGACTGGGAAAAATGTCAGTGAAGTAATCGCTGAATTTGAAAGCAATGGACAGACATTGGCAAAAACGGATGTTGAATACTTTAAGTTATTGATAAGAGGGACTACTAAATATAGCACGGAACTCGACTCAAGAATTTCTAGTTTGATCGATAGACCAGTAAATGAACTTGACGCAGTCGAACGTGCCATTCTACATATTGGTTGTTATGAATTAATATATCATCTCGAAATACCTTGGCGAATCATTGTTAATGAGTCCATAGAATTAGCAAAAACTTTCGGTGCAGAACAATCACATAAATATATTAATGGAATTCTCGATAAAGTTGCCAAAGAGCTAAGATCAACGGAAATCAGCAACGCTAGTCAATCATAGAACTTGTATACATCTCTTAAAATATCTTCATGATCAATGTTTCATATGAGTGAATTTGAAATAATAGAACGATTTTTTAAAAAAGCCTATCCCAGCAGTAAGGGTGATCTTAGCCTAGGTATAGGTGATGATGCAGCCATCATTAATGTCCCCGAAGATTCTGAATTAGTTATGTCGATGGATACCTTGCTTGCAGGGGTCCACTTTTTTGAGGGTACATCTGCCGAAAATATTGCTTTTAAATCATTGGCAGTCAATTTGAGTGATATTGCAGCTATGGGTGCATCACCTCGCTGGATTAGTTTGGCTTTAACATTACCAGAAAAAAATCTAGATTGGATAGAAAAATTTGCATCAAGCTTTAATAAATTAGCAGAACAACATTCTCTAGTATTGATAGGTGGCGATCTAACTAAAGGTCCATTATCTATAACAGTACAAATACATGGTATTAATCCGAAAGGAAAATCATTACGTCGTAGTGGTGCTAATCCCGGTGATATAATTTGTGTCAGTGGTAGTCTAGGTGCTGCAGCATATGCATTAAAGAGTATAGAAGAAAATATTTTGTATCCAGCAGCTACGAAAAAAGAAATTAAGCAATTACATCGACCGGAAGCAAGGATAAAAACTGGAATTGCATTAAGAGATGTGGCGACGAGTTGTATTGACATTTCTGATGGTCTGATTGCAGATCTTCAACATATACTTAAAGCAAGTCAGGTTGGTGCTGAGATAGAACTTTCTAATATTCCCTATTCTAATAGTTTAACGAAACTAAAGAATGAAGATGCGATTGAATTAGCCTTGGCAGGTGGAGATGATTATGAGCTTTGTTTCACTATACCCAATAGTTTGACTAATATCTCATTAGAAGAGATTGCTACTAACTGTCCGATAACTAAGATAGGTTTCATTAATAATAAAACTGAATCACTTGTGTTGAGAAAAGAAAATGAAGAAGTTTATGTTCTTAAATCTAAATCATATAGTCATTTTGAATGAGTATTAGCAATGGAGACTTAGATTATAATAATATTGAAATGACTAGAATTTTCTTACTATTAGGATTTTATTTAATTTGGTAACTATAGATTATACAATCACTTTCAATCGATCTTTAATCTCGGAGGGTGCCAAAGGAAGAAATTTAATAAACGATAGTATTTTTTGCTGATTAATATCATGCAGTGACTCGCATATCTTTATATTGATGACAAGCCAGCTTGATGCATATTTTATTAAGCACATGATTCACAAGAGAATATATTTAGAAAAAAGATTGAATATAAAATTATTTTCTAAATAAAATTTTATGATAATCTCGTGTTTTCAAAAAAAATATTTGTAAGAATATTATCCTTATTATTTGTTTACATCTAAGATGAGTTGATAAAAAGAGGATAATTAAGCTTTGTTAGTACCTATAGATACTAAACATTATGCGTGATTGAATTATCAGGAAAACTTTAAACACTTAATTTAAAAATGCTATAAACTCACTCACCGCTAAATACTATTTTTAGCTCACTTAAAGTAATATAGTAATATCATGAAACTATTGATACGTAATCTTACCCGTACGACGACAGAAGCAGACATTTACGTTAAGTTCATATCTTTTGGGAGAGTTCAATCTTGTACAATAGTATTAGATAAAAAGACTGGGGAATCAAAAGGGTTTGGTTTTATTAAAATGCCCATACACGGCGAAGCGAAGGCCGCGATGAAAGCTCTCAATGGTAAAGAACTTGATGGTAATAAAATTCGTGTCAAGAAAGTAGAGATAAAAGTCATGATAGAAGAGGACAACAATATCGAAAATAAAAAAGGATCTATATTAAATAAATATAAAAACATTCCTGGTAAATCAATATGGAGTAAAAGAACTTAAATTTAGATGGAATATTTCTTTAACAATTTGGTTAATAAGTTTAGTTAATTAAAACTATTGTTAAGCATCTGAATCGAATCTAACATTTATAAAGTTATTGCAACATTCAGCTTATAGTTTTTACTAGTCCGCTTTTCTTTGTAGAATAATCTTCTGCCATTTTTGTGGCCCAGTTTGATGAACTGAATTTCCATTAACGTCGACAGCGACGGTTACCGGCATATCCTTCACTTCAAATTCATATATTGCTTCCATGCCTAATTCTGGGAAAGCAATTATTTCCGAATGTTTGATTGATTTTGATACAAGATAAGCGGCACCACCAACGGCCATCAGATAAACGGCTTTATGTTTCTTGATAGCCTCAATACCCATGGGTCCACGCTCTGCTTTCCCTACCATGCCGATTAAACCAGTCTTACTCAACATCATTTCAGTAAACTTATCCATGCGTGTTGCTGTAGTAGGACCGGCGGGGCCAACCACTTCTTCACGGACGGCATCGACTGGTCCGACGTAATATATGAAGCGATTTTTGAAATCAACCCCTTTGGGTAATGATTCTCCCTTATCAAGCAAATCCTGAATTTTTTTGTGTGCTGAATCGCGACCCGTCAACATTTTTCCAGAGAGTAATATAGTTTCTCCTGGTTGCCACTCTTTTATTTCTTGTGAAGTAATTGTGTCAAGATTGATACGTCTAGCAGAGGGACCAACATTCCAAGTAACTTTTGGCCAGTCATCTAAATTAGGTGGTGTTTGTAGACTAGGTCCAGAACCATCTAATACGAAATGTGCATGGCGTGTTGCTGCGCAGTTCGGAATCATCGCAACAGGTTTGTTCGCTGCATGAGTTGGATAATCTTTTATCTTTACATCTAATACAGTGGTTAATCCACCGAGACCTTGTGCACCGATACCAAGCTCGTTGACACGTTTATGTATTTCAAGTCTCAGTTCTTCAACTCTATTTTTTGCGCCACGCGTTTTTAATTCTTGTATATCAATCGATTCCATTAATGAATCTTTCGCCATTAGCATGGCTTTTTCTGCTGTACCACCGATACCAATTCCAAGCATACCCGGTGGACACCAACCAGCACCCATCGTGGGCACGGTTTTAACCACCCAGTCAACGATATCATCAGAGGGATTCAACATGACGAATTTTGATTTGGCTTCTGAGCCGCCACCTTTTGCAGCGACCTGAATGTCGACCCTATCGCCTTTGACAATCTTCATATGAATCACAGCTGGTGTGTTGTCGCCAGTGTTTCTTCTGGCGCCGGCAGGATCAGCCATGATTGATGCACGTAATTTATTATCAGGGTGGTTGTAGGCGAGGCGTACACCCTCATTGATCATATCTTCAACTGAAAGTTCAGCATTCCATTGGATATCCATACCTACGCTTATAAATATAGTGACGATTCCCGTGTCTTGACATATAGGTCGATGACCTTCGGCGCACATACGTGAATTAATGAGTATTTGTGCCATTGCATCCTTAGCAGCACTCGATTCTTCCATTTCGTAGGCGTTATTGAGAGCATGAATAAAATCTAAGGGGTGATAATAAGAAATATATTGCAAAGCATCGGCGATGCTTTCGATTAAATCATTTTGTTTTATTATGGTCATTTAGTATTATCTCGGGTGTGAACCATTTAAATAATAGAGTCTAGTATAATGTGTTTTTGTCAATTCAGACTAATTACAGGCACAAAAAAGGCGACCTAATGTCGCCTTTTTTGCGATATTAATAGCGTTTAATCCACTACAGCGACCGGAATCGACTCAAGTTTAGATTGCGCCTGTGATGCACTCTTTTGGAACGACTCAATCTCGTCAAAATTGAGATAGCGATACACATCAGCTGCCATGGGATTGAGATCTGCTGCGAATTGCATATATTCATCCATGGTCGGGATATGACCTAGGATGGAAGACACAGCGGCTATTTCAGCAGAGGCCAAATAGACATTTGCCCCATCACCTAATCGATTTGGGAAGTTACGCGTTGAAGTAGACACTACAGTAGATTTTTCTTTAACGCGTGCCTGATTACCCATACATAGTGAACAACCCGGCATTTCTAAATTAGCACCTGTTTTTTCGAATATAGAGTAATAACCTTCTTCTGTTAGTTGATGTTGATCCATCTTGGTTGGAGGTGATATCCATAGTTGCGTTGGGATTGCCCCCCCCACCTTATCTAACATCTTGCCGGCGGCACGAAAATGTCCAATGTTTGTCATACAAGAACCAATGAAGACTTCATCAATTTTGGTGCCCGCGACTTCTGATAGAGTTTTTACATCATCGGGATCATTCGGACAGGCTAATATTGGTTCTTTTATTTCATTCAAATCAATTTCAAAGACTTTTGCGTAATCAGCATCAACATCAGGTTCCATCAATTCTGGATTTGCAATCCATTCTTCCATGGCCTTTGCGCGACGTTCGAGTGTGCGCGCATCACCATAATCTTCGCTTATCATCCAACGCAATAACGTTATATTAGATTCTAAGTATTCAATGATAGATTCTTTACCTAAACGAATGGTGCAACCACCGGCTGAGCGTTCTGCACTGGCATCTGATAGTTCGAATGCTTGTTCACATTTAAGATCAGGTAATCCTTCAATTTCTAATATACGACCAGAGAAGATATTTTTCTTACCTTCTTTTGCTACGGTCATGTCGCCTGTCTTAATTGCAGCTAGAGGAATTGCATTAACTAAATCACGTAAAGTAATACCGGGTTGCATCTCACCTTTGAATCGCACTAAAACAGATTCTGGCATATCCAATGGCATGACACCGGTAGCCGCAGCAAAGGCAACTAGACCAGAGCCAGCTGGAAAGGAGATACCAATCGGAAAACGCGTATGTGAATCGCCACCTGTCCCTACTGTGTCAGGTAACAGCATACGATTTAACCAAGAATGAATGATACCATCACCAGGTCTTAATGCCACACCACCGCGAGTCTGAATAAAATCAGGTAGGGTATGGTGAGTTATTTCATCGATCGGTTTCGGATACGCGGCAGTATGACAAAATGACTGCATAACTAAGTCGGCAGAAAAACCGAGACAAGCCAGATCTTTTAATTCATCCCGGGTCATTGGTCCTGTTGTATCTTGTGAACCAACCGTGGTCATCTTGGGCTCACAGTAAGTGCCAGGTCTAATACCCTCAACACCACAAGCTTTACCCACCATTTTCTGCGCCAGTGTATAACCTTTGCCTGAATCATTTGAGGGTGCGGGCACACGGAATAAATCGCTAGTTTTTAAACCTAATGCTTCACGAGCACGTGTTGTTAAGCCACGACCAATGATCAATGGAATTCGTCCACCGGCTTGTACTTCGTCAAGAATGACGTCGGTCTTTAACGAAAAGTCACATAGATCTTCACCAGTTTCGGCATTTTTGACCTTGCCCTCATAAGGATAGATATCAATAACATCGCCCATGTTCATTTTGCTGACATCGCACTCAATGGGAAGGGCACCAGCATCTTCCATGGTATTGAAAAAGATAGGTGCAATCTTACCGCCAAGGCAATAACCACCGTCACGCTTATTAGGAATAAATGGAATATCATCGCCCATATGCCAGAGCACAGAGTTAGTAGCTGATTTACGAGAAGAGCCTGTGCCCACAACATCACCAACATATGCTAGTGGATGGCCCTTAGCTTTTAATGTCTCGATTTGTTTGATGGCACCGACTTTACCTGGCTTATCTGGCGTAATACCATCACGTTTCATCTTTAACATGGCTAATGCATGTAATGGAATATCAGGTCGAGACCATGCATCCGGAGCGGGTGAAAGGTCATCTGTATTGGTCTCACCTGAGACTTTGAAGACGGTAACAGTTATTTTTTTAGCCAATTTTGGCTTAGAAGTAAACCATTCGGCATCTGCCCATGATCGAATAATTTTTTTTGCATGTTCGTTACCAGCACCGACCTTTTCTTGCACATCATGAAATGCATCGAACATTAGTAGGGTATGTGACAGTGCTTCTACAGCGGCTACTGCCAGAGTGTCATCATCAAGACAGTCTATTAATGGTATGATGTTGTAGCCACCTAGCATCTTACCCAGAAGTTCCACTGCTTTAACCTTATCGATTAAAGGAGATTCAGCTTCGCCTTTGGTAATTGCGGCGAGAAAACCTGCTTTGACATACGCTGCTTGGTCAACGCCCGCTGGGATACGATTTGTAATCAGATCGAGGATGAAGTCTTCCTCTCCAGTAGGTGGATTTTTTAGTAAACCAACCAACTCCACAGTCTGTTCCGGGGTCAAGGGTTGGGGAACGACTCCTTGGTCGGCCCGCTCTTCTACATGTTGACGATAAGCTTCGAGCAAAACAATTCTCCTATAGTTAATCTCGGCTGGGCATTAATTGAGCACCCTATTCGAAGGGCGGCTAGTATAAATGAAGATCTCGCTAATGTTTAATTGAATTTTTGACTTATTTTGGTGCAACCTTAGTCTACTGAGTCGATTATGCCACCGCCAAGACAGACATCTTTTTTATAAAATACAATGAATTGGCCCGGTGTGATGGCTCTTTGGGATAGGTCAAAAGTAACACTACACTTATCATTTTCAATTTTTTCGATAATACAGCTTTGATCTGTTTGCCGATAACGGTTTTTCGCCTGACATCTATAGGGAATATCAGGCATTTCACCTGAAATCCAATTGATACTTGATGCTGTCAGGCTGTAACTGTGAAGTAGTGGGTGGTCATGATCTTGAGCAACGATTAATATATTTTCTTGAATATTTTTTTGAACAACATACCAGGGTGCATCACTAGTACCTGTGACACCTCCAATTCCCAAGCCTTGTCGTTGACCAAGCGTATAATAATACACACCCTCATGCTCACCAATTATTGTATTTTCGGTTGTTTTAATATGGCCACGTTTAGGAGGGATGTAACGACTTAGAAACTGACGAAAGGGTTGTTCGCCGATAAAACAAATACCGGTGCTGTCTTTTTTATTGTGTGTTATCAAGCCTGCTTGTTCGGCAAGTAGTCTGACCTTGACTTTATCAAGTTCGCCGATAGGGAACATTGCTTTTTGGAGTTGTGTTTGATTTAAGCGGCATAAGAAATAGCTTTGGTCCTTATTTTGATCAAGTCCTTTGAGTAAATCGAATATATCTGCTTGTTGTCGAATACGGGCATAATGGCCCGTGGCAATCTTAGCTGCGCCCAAATTTTCTGCGTGTTCCAAGAAGGCCTTAAATTTAATTTCCTGATTACACAACACATCAGGATTGGGAGTGCGTCCATTTTTGTATTCGCTGAGAAAATTCGTAAAGACTTTTTCCCAGTAATCAGAAGAAAGATCGATAGTGTTTAAGGAGATGTCGAGTTTATCGCAAACCATCATGGCATCTTTAACATCAGTCTCCCATAGACAAGCAGCATCCTCAGTTGTGTCATTCCAGTTTTTCATGAATAAGGCCTCAACTTCATAGCCTTGTTCTTTCAGTAACATCGCTGTTACTGATGAATCGACACCTCCGGAGATGCCAACAATAATTTTATTATCAGTTATTTTATTCATAGTTAAGAGAATGATGAATAAGATCAAGAGGATAGCGCTTTCCGCTTTGGAAATCATTAACACAGCGTGACACTAGGGTACTTCTTAACCGCTTTTGCTCTTTTTGAATCTCTTCTGATGTTAACCAAACAGCACGATTGATGCCGTTATCAAGAACTTGTCCTATGTGTTCTTTAATACAGTTCCCATAAAAGCAAAAACGTAAATAGGTGATCTCTGATTGATGCGGATTAGGATAAAGATAAACACCGATTAATGATTCTGGTTCAAATTCCCAAGCAGTTTCCTCTAGGACTTCACGTTTGACGGCTTCAATCAAGGTTTCTCCATATTCCAGATGTCCAGCTGGTTGGTTATATACAAGCTTGCCATTGATTGATTCTTCAACCAACAGGAATCGACTATTCTGTTCAGCAATTGCAGCAACAGTCGTGTTAGGTTTCCACTGCATTATGATTTCCTTAGTGATTAGATGTTGTTAGATAAGTATAGATACTTCTAGACTGTCCGTGACAGAAGCTGACAAATCGTGTTATCCGCTGTTAATATTTTTTTAAATTTTTATTATATCTGGATTATCCCAGCTGCCCTTAATGTTGTATTGATACCTTAAGATTTCATCTATTTTATCTGGGATAGACTTGAATAATTCGCTAGTAAGATAAATAACGGCGCCTACACCGACACCTATCGGGCCAAATAATGCACTAGCGACAGGTAAACTGTTAGAGACCTTAGGTGTTATGGTTGCAATCTGGTCATAATCTTCTGTGACGAACCCAGTACGTCCACTGACAATAATATCTGCAGCGGGACCAATCAGCTCAAGATTATTTGTATAAGCATGTCCTTGATCCATATTAAAGTTTCCACTAATACTATCGAACGCAAATCCTTTTTTGAAAAGATCGGTAAAATCGAGCGCGAGTCTTCTTGGTAAGGTTTGAATACTCAGTAGTCCAAATAGTCGACCAGCAGATGGGTCGATATCAAGGAATTGGCCCTTACCAATTTTCATATCGAGTTCACCAATGACTTTTTTCATAGAAAAATTCATTGGCGTGTCCATCCAGTTTGCATTCATTTCAATTGTTGTTTGCCCCTCTTGAATGTTAGCAGAGCTATAATTAAACGTAGCGAGCATAGTTTCAATGGACTCAGATTCTAATTTGGTATAAAACTCAGAACGATCTACACCATCTATATGTATCCATTCACCGTTTGCCGTAATATTAAGATCGGGTTTGGAAATACTGAGATTACTAATATTGATACCATTTTCAATATTGTTGGTTTGTAGTTCAAGTTGTCCAAGTTGACTACCTTTATAATTAAAACTTTTGATACGGACATCTAGTTCGGGTATTTTATCTATTTCAGAGTGGCTCGAATAATTCTCGGTTTCGCTCTCATGTAATGACAACGATTCTAGTTCAACAATCAGTTTGTCATTTTTATTTTTATCTGTTTTTAATAGTTGAGCATGACCTTTAATTTCACTTCCATCAAAAAAAACTTTCCATCCTTCAGTAGAATTG